>FUFK010060742.1_pt1 | contig 358028 bp, 346 predicted proteins | sample 1021851 | NCBI WGS metagenome assembly FUFK01 (sample SAMEA51879418, study PRJEB19060) | metagenome | reverse complement strand
AGGCGCCGTCGCCAGCGCCAGGGGCGGCAGTGCAGCGGCATCGGCCAGCCGCTTGTCGGGACATGGCGCCGCGAGCGTGCAGACCTGCGCCGTCTCGCCCTCGTCCGGCGGCAGCGTGACATCCGCCGTGGCTGCGCTGAACACCGCGCCGCGCCCGCGATCGGGCGAGATCGGCTGATGCGGCAGTGCCTGCGCGCACAGCACTGCCAGCAGCAGCGCGGCGCCCAGGCGCAGGGGCCATCGGCAGAGGGAAGCAAGCATGACCGCGAAGAACTGGGGAGCCGGAGCGCGCGCTACAAGGCCGCGGTGCGCTCTTTCATGATCCGCTTGCCGCGCGCATCGACCAGGCGGAAGGCCTTGAACACGGGGAAGTCGCGATCGACGCGCCCGTCGTGCCCGAGCATCCAGAGCTGCTGGTAGAACCAGTAGATTCCGGCGAAACCGCTGATCGCCTTGACCATCTGGAACCGCTTTAGGAAGCCGAGCCAGCCGGGCACCAGATCGAGGTCGTCCTCATATCGTGCCAACTGCTCCGCGCCTTCGAGCAGCCGCGCGGGTGCATCGGTATCGACGCAGAGCGGGCGGCCCAGCCCGATCACATCGGCCGCGCCGCTGGTCAGCGCCTGCTCCATCGCCGCGCGGCTGCGAAAGCCCCCGGTGACCATCAGCGGGACCGAAACCTCGGCCTGCATGGCCTTGGCGAAATCGACGAAATAGGCCTCGCGCGCCGCGGTCGAGGGCGCGACGACCTGTTCGTCCTCGGCTTCCTGACCGGCCACGCCCAGCAGCTTGGGCTGTTCGTAGGTGCCGCCCGAAATCTCGATCAGATCGACCGAGGCCGCCTCGAGCCAGCGGACCACCTTCAGGCTGTCGCTGAAATCGAACCCGCCTTTCTGGAAGTCGGCGCTGTTGAGCTTGACCGAGACCGGGAATCCCGGCCCCACGGCCGCGCGCACCGCGGCGACGATGTCGAGCAGGAACCGCGCGCGGTTTTCCAGGCTGCCGCCATATTCATCGGTCCGCCGGTTCACGCGCGGCGAGAGGAATTGCGACACCAGATAGCCATGCGCGCCATGCACCTGCACGCCGGTGAAGCCCGCATCCTTGCACGCGCGCGCAGCAATGGCCCAGCGCGCGACCAGATCGGCNATTTCCGCCGTTGTCAGCGGCGTCGGCTTGCCGAACTGCCCCCCGGGGAGCGCNAGGGCGACGTCGGAAGAGGATTTGGGGTGCGGATTGACCACCTTCTGCGTCTGGCGGCCGCCATGGCTGATCTGCGCCCAGAAGTGATTGCCCTGCCGGGTGGCCGCCTGCGCCCAGCGCGCCAGCCGCGCCTGCATGTCGGCATCGGGTTCGCGGTCGATCACGACATTGCCGGGCCGTTCGAGATGGTCGGCATCGACGATGATGTTGCCCGACAGCAGCATGCCCGAACCACCATCGGCCCAGATCCCGTAAAGCCGCTCGAGTTCAGGCGTGGGGCGTCCGTCGGGAGTGGCGAGCCCCTCGGTCATCGCGGCCTTCGCCAGCCGGTTGGGCAGTACGGCGCCGCACGGCAGTTCCAGCTCGGATCCCAAAGTCACGGCCATGATCGCGTTTCCCCTACCCTTGCGCGGCTTGCTCCAGCCGCTCGCGTGCCCGCGTCTCTCCGATCAGCGGCAGCAATTCGCCCATGTCGGGCCCATGGTCCATTCCCGTCAAGGCCTGGCGCAGCGGCAGGAACAATTGCTTGCCCTTGCGTCCGGTCGCTTCCTTGAGCGCCGCGGTCAGCGCGCGCCAGGGATCATCGCCCCAGGCGAACAGCCGCACCGCCTCGGCCAGATAGGCGCGGTCTTCATCCGCGAACTCGCGCCGCTCGATCGGACCGGTCACCAGCCGCCACCATTCGGCAGCCTCGCCGACCAGCGCGAGATTGGGCCGGATCGCGTGCCAGCCGGCGGCGTCCATCCCCGCGGGCAGGCGGTCGGCGACCGCGGCGTGGTCCATCTGGTGGACCAGCGCGGCGTTGATCCGCTCCAGTTCGGTTTCGTCGAACTTCGCCGGGGCACGGCCGAAGGTCGCCAGGTCGAAGGTTTCGAGCAGCGCGCCCCGGTCGGCGATCGGCTCGACCGGAAGCGACGTGCCCAGCCGCGCGAGCAGCGCGACGATCGCCTGCGGCTCGAACCCGCGCTCGCGGAAGGCATCGCAGCCCAGCGAACCGAGCCGTTTCGACAATTTGCCTTCCTTGCCGACCAGCAGCGCCTCATGCGCGAACCGGGGCATTTGCGCCGCACCATCGCCCGCGGCGATAAGCGCGCCGAACATCTGGATCTGCACCGCGGTGTTGCTGACATGGTCTTCGCCGCGCAGCACGTTGGTCACCCCCATCGCGAGATCGTCGACCGCGCTGGGAAGCATGTAGAGCCAGCTGCCGTCGGCGCGGCGGATGACCGGATCGGACAGCTGGGCGGGATCGAACTTCTGCGGCCCGCGGATGCCGTCGTGCCAGCTGATGGCTTCGCCGTGGTCGAGCTTGAACCGCCAGTGCGGGGNGATNCCCTCGGCCTCCTTGGCCGCGCGCTCCGCGTCGCCCAGTTCCAGCGCGCCGCGATCGTAGATCGGCGGCAGACCCCGCCCGAGGCGGATCTTGCGCTTCAGCTCGAGTTCCTGCTGCGTCTCGTAACAGGGATAGACCCGCCCCGCCTCGCGCAGCGTGTCGAACGCCGCCTGGTAGCCGGCGAGCCGGTCCGACTGCCGCTCCTCGCCATCGCTCGCGAGCCCCAGCCAGCCGAGATCGCTGCGGATCGCGTCGACGAATTCCTCGCGGCTGCGGTCTGCGTCGGTATCATCGATCCGCAGCAGGAAGCGGCCGCCCGCCTGCTTGGCGAGCATCCAGTTGTGGAGCGCGGTGCGAATGTTGCCGACATGGAGGCGCCCGGTGGGCGAAGGGGCGAAGCGTGTGACGATGGTCATGCGCGCGCCGATAGCCGAGGCCGGCGCACTTGGCGAGCGTTCAGCCGGTCCCCGCGCTGCGCCGCTTGAGCGCGGCCTCGCGCGCCTTGCGGTAATCGAGGATGCCGCTGGCATCGGCCTTCATCGCGGCCTCGACCGCATCGGCGGTGGCGAAGTTCTCTCCCGGCACAGGTTCGCAGATCAGATAGCCCTGCGCTTCCTGGCACCCCAGTTCGCGCAGCAAATCGAGCTGGCCGCGCGTTTCGACGCCTTCGGCAGTCGCCGCCATCCCCAGCGCTTCGGCCAGCCGGGTGATGCTCGAAACGATCGCCTTATTGTCCGAACAGGTTTCGATTCCCTCGACGAAATCCTTGTCGATCTTGATCCGGTCGAAGGGAAAGCGGCGCAGGTAGCTGAGCGAGGAATATCCCACGCCGAAATCATCGAGCGCGATCTTGGCGCCGAGTTCGCGCAGCTTTTCCAGATTGCCGACACAGACATTGCTCTTCTGCATCAGCACGTGTTCGGTAATTTCGAATTCGACGCGCGCGGGCCGGATGCCGTAGGCGTGGATCGCCCGCGCGACGACATCGACCAGATGCGGGCTGCGCACCTGCGTCGGCGAAAGGTTGATCGCGATGCGGAAATCGCCGCTCCAGCGCGAGGTTTCTTCCAGCGCCTTGCGGATGACCCATTCGCCGATCGGTACGATCATCCCGGTTTCCTCGGCCACGCCCAGGAAATCGTCGGGCCGGACCACGCCGCGCTGCGGATGGTACCAGCGCAGCAACGCTTCGTATCCCGACACCTGGCCCGAATCGAGATCGATCACCGGCTGGTAGTGGATGTTCAGCTGGTCACGCGCGACCGCTTCGCGCAGATCGGTCTCGATCTCGCGTCGTTCGCGCGCGGCATGGTCCATCGCATGGTCATAAAGCGCGATGGTGTCGCGCCCCTTCGCCTTGGCGGCGAAAAGCGCCAGGTCCGCGCGGCGCATTAGCTCTTCCGCCTCGCCGCAGCCGTCGGAGCGCTTGGCAATGCCGATGCTGCCCGAGATCCGGTAACTGTGCCCGTCGATTTCGAACGGTTCGCGGATTACGGCGAGGAACCGGTGCGCGCGTTCGATCAGCATTCCTGCCCCGGCGCGCGTTTCGAGCAGCACGGCGAACTCGTCCCCGCCCAGCCGCGCGACGAGGTCCTGCCCGCGCACTTCCTTTTCGAGCCGGGTGCCGACCTCGCGCAGCAGGCGATCGCCGACCAGGTGCCCCCGCGTGTCGTTCACCGCCTTGAAATTGTCGAGGTCGAGGTAGAACAGCACGACGTTCTGCGGCTGGTCGTCCTGCGACAGTGCCGACCGCAGCCGTTCGTTGAACAGGTAGCGATTGGCGAGGCCGGTGAGGTTGTCGTAATGCGCCATGAAGGCGACACGGTCTTCGGACAGCCGGTCGCCGGTGACATCGCGCGCGACCCCGCTCATCCGCCCGTCGCTGCGCGGCCGCGCGGAAAGCTTCCAGTAGCGCACGCCGTCGTCGACCCTGACCTTGATCACGAAATCGCGGAACCGGCTGTGTTCGAGCAGATGCCGCTCAAGCCGGTCGCGGTCCTCGCCCGGGGCGAACATGTCTAGCAGCGCCATGCCTTCGAGCTCGTGGACCGCCTTGCCCGCCGCCTCGGCAAAGCGCCGCGACACATCGCGCAGCTTGCCCGCGGGATCGACGGTCCACAGCCAGTCGGACGAATGCTCCTCGTAATCGTAGAGCAGCATGCGCACCGTGCCCGCTGCCTCGCGCCGGCTGATTTCGGCGCGGGCCGCCGCGATGATCTGGCCGTTCTGCGCCTGGACCGAATAGACCAGCGCGAGCACGAACACCGCAAGCAGCAACAACGCCGGCCAACCGCCGCTGCCCGCCTGGATCATGGTGGCGACCGCGATCGAAGCGGTTAGCAGCGCGATGTGGACGCGCGCGGCGGACGGGGCGGTGCGGTAAACCAGCAGGACCCCGCTGAGCAGGGTGATGGCGATGACCGCGAGCACGGCGGCCGTCAGCCCCTCGGCGGCGGTTGCCAGATAGGGGATCATCGCCGCCCAGATCGCGGAACTGAGCCATTCCAGCGCCATCAGCCGGCGCCAGTGGCCGCGCAGGTCGGCCAGCGTCGCGTCTGCGCAGGTGAACCGGTAGTCGGCGATGATCTGGACCACGATCGCGCTCACCAATGCGCCCGCCCAGCCGAGCAGGACGGCCAGCGGAACGCGGTCGCTGAACATGTAGATCAGCGCGATCATCGAGCCGAGCGACGGGAGCAGCGCCAGCCGGGCGCCGGCGCGGAAATCTTCCATCCGGCGGGTCAGCAGCAGGCGCGCGACGGCTTCGCTCGTGCCTTCCTTCCCGTCAGCTTCCGGCAGTTCGCTTGCGAACTCCGCCATGTTCGCGCTCCCCCCGCGCCTGTGGTGGCCGCGCGGGGCGGCAACACGATGGTTCACCGTGCATTTACAACAAGTTTGCGTCAAGCGCCAACTACTTGCCGGAAGCCGGCCAAGTATAGTCCGTTCCGGCAAAGAAAAGGCCCCGCCGGATTGCTCCGACGGGGCCAATGTTGTGCGCTAAAGCTGGTGCGGCTTATTCGCCGTCCTTGGCTTCCTCGTTGAGGTATTCGCCGGCATCTGCATCGGTGCCGTGGGTTTCGCCTTCGACGGCTGCCAGCGGATCGTCGCCGATGGCCGCTTCCGCGCCCTGGGCCAGTTCCGCCTTGTGCTCTTCCTCGGCGGTGTTGGCCGCGATGATCGCATCCTGCGCCTTCTTCCACTGCGCCCGCAGCGCCGCGTCGCGGCTCGAGGCGGTGATCCGCATCCGGTTCATGCCCGCGCCGGTACCGGCGGGGATGAGACGGCCCACGATCACGTTCTCCTTGAGACCGACCAGCGTGTCCTTCTTCCCTTCGACCGCGGCCTGCGTAAGCACGCGCGTGGTTTCCTGGAACGAAGCGGCCGAGATGAACGAACGCGTCTGCAGCGAAGCCTTGGTAATGCCCAGCAGGATCGGCGTGCCGGTGGCATGCTCCTTGTTCTTGCCGAGCTTGGCGTTGGTTTCCTTCAGCTCTTCCAGATCGACCTGTTCGCCGGGCAGCAGCACGGTGTCGCCGCCATTGGTGATCTCGACCTTCTGCAGCATCTGGCGAACGATCACCTCGATGTGCTTGTCGTTGATCTTCACGCCCTGCAGTCGGTAGACTTCCTGGATCTCGTTGACGAGATATTCGGCCAGCGCCTCGACGCCCAGCACCTCGAGGATGTCGTGCGGGTTCGGCGAACCGGAAATCAGGGTATCCCCCTTCTTCACGAAGTCGCCTTCCTGCACGTCGATCACCTTGGTCTTGGGGATCAGGTATTCGACTGCATCACCTTCTTCCGGCACAATCGCGATCTTGCGCTTGGCCTTGTATTCGCGAACGAATTCGATCTTGCCCGAAATCTTGGCGATGACCGAATTGTCCTTCGGCAGACGCGCCTCGAACAGTTCGGCGACGCGCGGCAGACCNCCGGTGATGTCGCGGGTCTTGGCGGCTTCGCGGCTGGCACGGGCGAGAATGTCGCCCGCTTCGACCTGCTGGCCATCCTCGACCGACACGGCCGTACCCGGCGCCAGCATGTAGCGCGCGGCTTCGGTTTCGTCGCCCGCATCGTTGAACAGGGTCAGGCGCGGACGCAGGTCCTCGTTCTTCTTGCGGCCGGTGGTCTTGGTGTCGGTGACCACACGCTGCGCGATGCCCGTGGCATCGTCGACGCGCTCTTCCATGGTCGTGCCGTCGATGAGGTCCTGGAACTTCACCACACCCGACTGTTCGGTGATGATCGGGAGCGAGAACGGATCCCATTCCGCCAGACGGTCGCCTTCCTTCACCTTGCCGCCATCCTTGTGCATCAGCACGGTACCGTAGGGCACCTTGTGGATTTCGCGTTCGCGGCCCTCGGCGTCGATCACNGCCAGTTCGCCATTGCGGGCGAGCGACAGGATCCGGCCCTTCTTGTCGGTGATGGTGGGCATGTCGCGATAGACGACCTTGCCGTCCGACACGGCTTCGAGATGCGAAGTCTCGTTGAGCTGTGCGGCCCCGCCGATGTGGAAGGTACGCATGGTCAGCTGCGTGCCGGGTTCACCGATCGACTGCGCGGCGATGACGCCGACAGCTTCACCGATGTTGACCGGCGTACCGCGGGCAAGGTCGCGTCCGTAACAGGTCGCACACACGCCCTGCTGCGCATCGCAGACCAGCGGCGAGCGGATCTTGGCGACCTGNACTTCGGCTTCCTCGATGACCTTGATCATCGGTTCGTCGAGCAGCGTGCCGGCCTTGGCGATCACTTCGCCGGTCGCGGCATTGACGATGTCTTCGGCCACGGTGCGGCCGAGGATGCGTTCNCCGAGCGAGGCGATCACGCTGCCGCCCTGGACGATCGCCCGCATGTCGAGCGAGTTCTCGGTCTTGCAGTCCTGCACCACGATGGTGCAATCCTGCGACACGTCGACCAGACGGCGGGTCAGGTAACCCGAGTTCGCCGTCTTGAGCGCGGTGTCGGCCAGGCCCTTACGGGCGCCGTGGGTCGAGTTGAAGTATTCAAGGACGTTGAGGCCTTCCTTGAAGTTCGAGATGATCGGGTTCTCGATGATCTCGCCCGACGGCTTGGCCATCAGGCCGCGCATCCCGGCGAGCTGCTTCATCTGCGCCGGGCTACCACGAGCGCCCGAGTGGGCCATCATGTAGATCGAGTTGATCTCGGCCTGGACGCCGTCCTTGCCGATCGGGCGGGCCTTGATCTTTTCCATCATGGCATCGGCCACGCGGTCGCCGCACTGGCTCCACGCGTCGATCACCTTGTTGTACTTTTCCTGCTGGGTGATCAGGCCGTCCTGGTACTGCTGCTCGTAATCGGCAACCAGCGCCTTGGTCTTCTCGACCATCTCGACCTTCTCCTCGGGGATGATCATGTCATCCTTACCGAAGGAGATGCCGGCCTTGAACGCGTGGCGGAAGCCGAGCGACATGATCGCGTCGGCGAACAGCACCGTGTCCTTCTGGCCGGTGTGACGATAGACCTCGTCGATAACGTCGGCGATGTCCTTCTTGGTCAGCAGGCGGTTGACGATGTCGAACGGAACCTTGTGGTTCTTGGGCAGACATTCGCCNATCAGCATCCGGCCGGCAGTGGTCTCGAACCGCTTCATCGCGATCTTGCCATCTTCGTCGGCCTGCGGAACGCGGGCGAGGATCTTGGTGTGCAGCGAAACCTGCTTGGTTTCGAGCGCCTGGTGAACCTCGGCCATGTCCGAGAACATCGGCAGCTTCTCGACCTTGTTGCCATCGCTGTCCTCGACGAATTCGGGCGTCTTTTCCTGCCGCTCCATCGAGAGGTAGTAGAGACCCAGAACCATNTCCTGCGANGGCACGATGATCGGCTTGCCGTTGGCGGGCGAGAGGATGTTGTTGGTCGACATCATCAGCACGCGTGCTTCGAGCTGCGCCTCGAGGCTCAGCGGCACGTGAACGGCCATCTGGTCGCCGTCGAAGTCGGCGTTGAAGGCCGCGCAGACCAGCGGGTGCAGCTGGATCGCCTTGCCTTCGATCAGCACGGGTTCGAATGCCTGGATGCCGAGACGGTGAAGCGTCGGCGCGCGGTTCAGCAGGACCGGGTGTTCGCGGATGACTTCATCCAGGATGTCCCAGACTTCCTTGCGTTCCTTCTCGACCCACTTCTTCGCCTGCTTCAGGGTCATCGAGAGACCCTTGGCGTCGAGCCGGGCGTAGATGAACGGCTTGAACAGTTCGAGCGCCATCTTCTTGGGCAGGCCGCACTGGTGCAGCTTGAGTTCGGGGCCGGTCACGATGACCGAACGGCCCGAATAGTCGACGCGCTTGCCGAGCAGGTTCTGGCGGAAGCGGCCCTGCTTGCCCTTGAGCATGTCGGACAGCGACTTGAGCGGACGCTTGTTCGCGCCGGTGATCACCCGGCCGCGGCGGCCNTTGTCGAACAGCGCATCGACCGATTCCTGCAGCATGCGCTTTTCGTTGCGCACGATGATGTCGGGCGCGCGCAGTTCCATCAGGCGCTTGAGGCGGTTGTTGCGGTTGATGACGCGGCGATAGAGGTCGTTGAGATCCGACGTCGCGAAGCGGCCGCCGTCGAGCGGCACCAGCGGGCGCAGTTCGGGCGGGATGACCGGTACGACTTCGAGGATCATCCATTCGGGGCGGTTGCCCGATTCGATGAAGCTTTCGACGACCTTCAGACGCTTGATGATCTTGGCCGGCTTGAGCTTGGACTTGGTGGTCGCGAGGTCTTCGAGCAGGTCTTCCTTTTCCTGTTCGAGATCGAGATCCATCAGCATGGTCTTGACCGCTTCGGCGCCGATGTTGGCGGTGAAGGCGTCTTCGCCATACTCGTCCTGCGCCTCGAGCAGTTCATCTTCGGTGAGGAGCTGGAACTTCTCGAGCGGGGTCAGGCCGGGCTCGGTGACGATGTAGCTTTCGAAATACAGCACGCGCTCGAGCTGCTTGAGCTGCATGTCGAGCAGCAGGCCGATGCGCGAAGGCAGCGACTTGAGGAACCAGATGTGCGCTACCGGTGCGGCCAGTTCGATATGGCCCATGCGTTCGCGGCGGACCTTGGTCACGGTCACTTCGACGCCGCACTTCTCGCAGACGACGCCCTTGTACTTCATGCGCTTGTACTTGCCGCACAGGCATTCGTAGTCCTTCACGGGACCGAAGATGCGGGCACAGAACAGGCCGTCACGTTCGGGCTTGAACGTCCGGTAGTTGATCGTTTCCGGCTTCTTGATTTCGCCGAAGGACCACGAGCGAATGCGCTCGGGGCTGGCGATGCCGATCTGGATCTCGTCGAAAGTTTCGGGCTTCGCGAGCTGGTTGGTGAATTTGGTCAGTTCGTTCATGACTTATTCCCTTAGCGGGTGAATTCCTTGGGGCGGTGGTGGGGGGCGTTGCCGCTCCCCCTATTCCGCCGCGATCGCGAGACCGTCGTCGTCCTCGTCGTCGGCCAGCGACTTGAGTTCGACGTTGAGGCCCAGGCTGCGCATTTCCTTGACGAGCACGTTGAAGCTCTCGGGAATGCCGGCCTCGAAAGTGTCGTCGCCCTTGACGATCGCTTCGTAGACCTTGGTCCGTCCGATCACGTCGTCCGACTTCACGGTGAGGATTTCCTGCAGCGTGTAGGCAGCCCCGTAGGCCTGCAGCGCCCAGACTTCCATTTCCCCGAAGCGCTGGCCGCCGAACTGCGCCTTACCGCCCAGCGGCTGCTGGGTGACNAGGCTGTAGGGACCGATCGAACGGGCGTGGATCTTGTCGTCGACCAGGTGGTGCAGCTTGAGCATGTAGATGATGCCCACGGTGACCTTGCGGTCGAATGCCTCGCCCGTACGGCCGTCGAACAGGACCGACTGGCCCGACGAATGCAGACCGGCCTTCTCGAGTTCGATGGTGACATCGCCTTCGCGCGCCCCGTCGAACACCGGCGTACCCATCGGGACGCCGGCGGTCAGGTTGCCCGCCAGTTCGACGATCTCGGCGGTCGAACGTTCGTCGATCGCATCGTGATACTCTTCGCCGTAAACCTCCTTGAGGCGGTCGACGACCGCTTCGGGCGGCTTGGCCTTGGCATAGTCCTTCGCCGCATCGGGGTTGGCGCGCTTCCACTCGTCGAGCTGCTCGCCGATCTGGTGGCCCAGGTTGCGGGCCGCCATGCCGAGATGCGTTTCGAAGATCTGCCCGACGTTCATGCGCGAAGGCACGCCCAGCGGGTTGAGCACGATATCGACCGGCGTACCGTCTTCGAGGAACGGCATGTCCTCGACCGGCAGGATGCGCGAAATCACACCCTTGTTGCCGTGACGGCCGGCCATCTTGTCGCCCGGCTGCAGCTTGCGCTTCACCGCGACGAACACCTTGACCATCTTGAGCACGCCCGGAGCGAGTTCGTCGCCGCGTTCGAGCTTTTCCTTACGGTCTTCGAACTTCTCTTCGATGAACTTGACCGCTTCGTCATACTGCGACTTGACCGCTTCGAGCTGCGCCTGGCGGCCGTCGTCGGCCACGGCGAACTTGAACCAGTCGTGGCGATCGATGTCCTCGAGCAGCTCTTCGCTGATCTCGGTGCCCTTCTTGACGCCCTTGGGCGCCGCCGATGCGGTCTGGCCGATCAGCATGTCGCGCAGGCGGTTGTAGGTCGCCCGGTTGAGAATGGCGCGTTCGTCGTTCGAATCCTTGCGGAGCCGTTCGATCTCCTCGTTCTGGATCGCACGGGTACGGTCGTCGATCTCGATACCGTGGCGGTTGAACACGCGCACTTCTACGACCGTGCCGGCCACACCCGGCGGCAAGCGAAGCGAGGTGTCGCGCACGTCGCTGGCCTTTTCGCCGAAGATCGCGCGCAGCAGCTTTTCTTCCGGCGTCATCGGGCTTTCGCCCTTGGGCGTGATCTTGCCCGCCAGGATGTCGCCCGGATGCACTTCGGCGCCGATGTAGACGATGCCCGCTTCGTCGAGGTTGCGCAGCGCTTCCTCGCCGACATTGGGAATGTCGCGGGTGATGTCTTCGGGCCCGAGCTTGGTGTCGCGCGCCATGACTTCGAATTCCTCGATATGGATCGAGGTGAAGACGTCGTCCTTCACGATGCGCTCGGAGATGAGGATACTATCCTCGTAGTTGTAGCCGTTCCAGGGCATGAAGGCGACGAGGCTGTTGCGGCCCAGCGCCAGCTCGCCGAGATCGGTCGAGGGACCGTCAGCGATGATGTCGCCCGGCGAAACCGTTTCGCCCACCTTCACCAGCGGGCGCTGGTTGATGCAGGTATCCTGGTTCGAACGCTGGAACTTCTGCAGCGTGTAGATGTCGACGCCCGACTGGCCGGGTTCGACATCGCCGATCGCACGAATGACGATACGCGTCGCGTCGACCTGGTCGACGATACCGCCGCGGGTCGCCGCAATGGCCGCGCCGCTGTCGCGGGCGACGGTTTCTTCCATGCCGGTACCGACCCAGGGCGCTTCCGCCTTGACCAGCGGCACGGCCTGGCGCTGCATGTTCGAGCCCATCAGCGCGCGGTTGGCGTCATCGTTTTCCAGGAACGGAATGAGCGATGCGGCAACCGAGACGAGCTGCTTGGGGCTGACGTCCATCAGCGTGATCGATTCGCGCGGCGCCATCAGGTTGTCGCCGTCGTGGCGGGCCGACACGAGGTCTTCGAAGAACGAACCGTCCTCGGTTAGCTCGGCCGATGCCTGCGCCACCGTGTGCTTCTGCTCTTCCATGGCGGAGAGATAGACCACTTCGTCGGTAACCTTGCCGTCGACGACCTTGCGATACGGGGTCTCGATGAAGCCGTACTTGTTGACGCGGGCGAAGGTCGACAGCGAGTTGATCAGGCCGATGTTCGGGCCTTCGGGCGTTTCAATCGGGCAGATACGGCCATAGTGCGTCGGGTGAACGTCGCGCACTTCGAAGCCGGCACGCTCACGCGTCAGGCCGCCCGGGCCAAGCGCCGAGACGCGGCGCTTGTGGGTGACTTCCGACAGCGGGTTGGTCTGGTCCATGAACTGCGACAGCTGCGAGGAGCCGAAGAATTCGCGCACTGCGGCGACCGCGGGCTTCGCGTTGATCAGGTCGTTGGGCATGACGGTCGAGACATCGACCGAGCTCATGCGTTCCTTGACTGCACGCTCCATGCGCAGCAGGCCAACGCGGTACTGGTTTTCGAGCAGTTCGCCGACCGAACGCACGCGGCGGTTGCCGAGGTTGTCGATGTCGTCGACGTCGCCCTTGCCGTCTTTGAGGTCGACCAGTTCCTTGACCACGGCGAGAATGTCTTCCTTGCGCAGCGTGGTGACGGTGTCTTCGGCATCGAGCTCGAGACGCATGTTGAGCTTGACGCGGCCGACTGCCGAAAGGTCGTAGCGTTCGCTGTCGAAGAACAGGCCTTCGAACAGCGCTTCGGCGGTTTCCTTGGTCGGCGGTTCGCCCGGGCGCATGACCTTGTAGATCGCCTCGAGACCCTCGTCGCGGTTCTCGGCCTTGTCGACCTTGAGCGTGTTGCGGATCCACGGACCGGTGGTCACGTGATCGATGTCGAGCAGTTCCATCACGTCGACGCCGGCAGCGTCGAGGACTTCGAGATTCTCGGCCGAGACCTCGTCACCCGCTTCGATGTAGATGCGGCCCGTCTTCTCGTCGATCAGATCGCGGCTGGCGTAGCGGCCGAAGATTTCCTCGGTCGGCAGCAGCAGCGTTTCGAGCCCGTCCTTGGCCGCCTTGTTGGCCGCGCGCGGGCTGATCTTCTGGCCGGCGGCGAAGACTTCTTCACCCGTCTTGGCATCGATCAGCGGGAAGGCAGGCTTCTGGCCGCGCCAGTTTTCGGCGACGAAGGGAATGTTCCAGCCTTCGCCCTTCTTGCCGGTCGCCCGCTTCCAGGTGACGGTGTCGTAGAAGTGCGAGAGGATGTCTTCGCTGTCGAGGCCGAGCGCATAGAGCAGCGCGGTGACCGGCAGCTTGCGCTTGCGGTCGATCCGCACGTTGACGACGTCCTTGGCGTCGAATTCGAAATCGAGCCAGCTGCCACGATAGGGAATGATCCGCGCCGCGAAGAGGAGCTTGCCCGAGGAATGCGTCTTGCCGCGGTCATGGTCGAACAGGACGCCCGGCGAACGGTGCATCTGCGACACGATCACACGCTCGGTGCCATTGATCACGAAGGTGCCGTTGCCCGTCATCAGGGGCATGTCGCCCATGTAGACGTCCTGCTCCTTGATATCGAGCACCGAACGGGTTTCGGTTTCCTGGTCCACCTCGAACACGATCAGCCGCAGCGTCACCTTCATCGGCGCGGCATAGGTGATCCCGCGCTGGCGGCATTCGACGATGTCGTACTTGGGTGCTTCGAGTTCGTAATGGACGAAATCGAGTTCGGCAGTGCCGGCGAAGTCGCGAATCGGGAAAACCGAACGCAGCGTCTTTTCGAGGCCGGAGACGTAGTCGATCTCCTTGTTCGAACGCAGGAAGTGCTCGTAGCTCTCGCGCTGCACCTCGATCAGGTTCGGCATGTCCACGACTTCGTGGATGTCGCCGAAGATCTTGCGGATGCGCCGCTTCGCCGTACCCTGCGCATTTGCGCCGCGGGTCTTCTTGGGAGCCTTCGCCTTGGTAGCCATAAGGGGTAGATACCTCTTCTCGTGTGCATCGGCCGCTGCGCGGACAGAGCCGGAATTTCGTGTCTCATGCGCGTGAGATCCATCGCCGGGACGCGAAAAGGCCGCAGCGTGAGCGCACCCGTCCGGCGGCCTGCTGCAGCTTCTCTAGCGTCGCGATTATGGAAACGCCGCTTCCATCCTGTACCCGATTCCCGCGCATGAATCGGATTCGCTCGAAGCGTGCGGTTGCCGCATCATGTAGGATTTGCGCCGCGCCGTGTCAAACCGGCAGATCGGCATCCGCATAGCGATACCGCTGCGGCGCGGGATCGGCCACNTATTCGGGCGCGCGGGCGTTCCACATCATCCGTTCGATTTTCCAGTAACCCTGGTCGTCGGGGCGCGCATGGATGATGTAATGCCCCTCCTGCGCAACCCGCGTCCCGCGCGAAAAGAAGGCGATCCGGCTGTGGCCGGTGATCGCCGCGAGCGCGATCGACCCTTCGATGGCGAGAGTGTCATGCTCGATGAACTCGACCGCGGCCGGCTGGCCCTCTTCGGCGAACCAGAATGCACGCAGGCGCTGCTTGCCGTCGATGGGCGAAGTGCCATGGCCCGGATAGACGACCACGTCTTCGGCAAACAGCGCCATGAGCGCCTGCTCGCGCGCCGCCGCGTCGGGAAGCAGCCAAGCTTTCGCATAGGCCTTGTCGAGCGCGCGGAGCGCCGCACGGTCGCCCGAGGTCAGGCTCCCGGCCGGGCGCGGNTCGATGCCCTCNGGCTGCGCGCAATCCCCCGGCGAACAAGCGCCGAGCATCATGGCCATCAGCAATAACGCGAAGCGCGGCATCCCATACCTCCAGCGAGCCGGAAGTCCGGATGGCCGATCCGCCCGGCAACCGCGACCGCTGCTCCACCAATGGCATGCGGCAAGCGGCGAACGGCTTGCCGGCGAGGATTTATCGATTTCCGATATTATCGATTGACGATAAGGAAACGGCGAGACATATCGTTTTTCGATATCGGAGATCGCACCATGTACGTTTTCATCCTCGCCGGGCTCAGGTTTTTCCGCTGGGTCAACTGGATCGTCGCCGCATTGCTGACGCTGTTTTTCGTGGCACTGCTGACCGATGCCGGGGGCCTCGGGACCTCGGTGCTGGCCGGTGTCGAAGGCGATCTCGCGGTGAGAGCGCAGGTTCGCGGCTACCTGCTCGGTGTTACCGGACTGGTTCTGCCGATGGCGCTCGCGATAGATCGCATACTGACCCGCCTGGCCGGGCTGGTGCGCGACGCGCGTACAGGCACGGCGCTGAGCGAAACCAACGCGGCCCGGTTGCGGACCATCGGCTGGTGCCTGCTGGCAATCAACCTGGCCGATCTCGTCTATGGCTGGCTGTCGGTACGGGCCAGCGCGGCCACCGGCGAATACTTCGGCTGGTCGCTCTCGCTGACCGGCTGGGTCGCGGTGCCGCTGCTGTTCGTACTGGCGCATGTATTCCGCGAAGGGGCGGCGATGCGCGACGATCTCGAAGGAACGGTCTGATGACGGTCCAGACCTCCTTCATCGCCGTCCGGCTGGACGAACTGCTGCGCGAGCGCGGCATGACATTGACCGAACTGTCCGACCGCATCGGNCTCACNCTGGCCAATCTCTCGATCCTCAAGACNGGNAAGGCCAAGGCGATCCGCTTTTCCACGCTGGAGGCAATCTGCCGCGAGCTACGCTGCCAGCCGGGCGACCTGCTGATCTATTCCGAAACCGGGGGAATCGACCAATGACCACTTTCCTGCCTGCTTTCCGCGCCGTTCATACCCGCAGCCTCGCCTTCGCTGCCGCGCTGCCGTTCGCCGCGGCCATTCCGCTGGTGGCCGAGTTCGTCCAGCACGTGGTGGAGATGCGTGTCGGCATGTATGCCGGCGTCGAAGCCGCGCAACTGGCAGAGAACGACCCGGACCGGATCCTGGCCGGCTTCTTCAAGACGATCGCGCTGGGCCTGCCCGCCTATTTCCTCATCCGCTGGCTGCACAGCGAGGGCGATCGCGGTTTTGCCGTCCGGTTGGAAAAACCCGCCACCGCGCTGTTCGGCCTCGTCATCGGCTTGCAAGCATTGTTCGCGTGGCTCGGCCTCTATGTCTGGACCGGCGGACCGATCGCCATCGGCTTCTTCGTCTTCGGCCTGATCTTCATGCCGCTGATCGTGCGCTTCGTCGTCGCCGCACCGCTGGGCACGCTGATCAGCCCGCTGCAGTCGATCCGGGTAATGGCGCGCGATGCGGTCTTCGCGATCCTCTTCCCGCTGGCCGCGATGCTCCCGCTGATGGCAGTGCATTACGCGCTCGGGATCGGGGCCATCTTCGTCGCGGGGGATGCGACCAAATGGGTGATGCTGGGGCTCGACAGCGTGGTGACCGCATGGCTCGCCCTGGTCATGATTTGCGCCCAATACGTGATCGCCACCCGCCCCGCGCCGCTGCCCGGTGCCCCGCAGCGGCAGCGGGCCGCAGCGGGAACAATCGCCGAATAGGTCCATTTTCGTCGCACACGCAGGAGAATAGACATGAACAAGACCGCACTTCTTGCCGCCCTTCCCCTGGCGCTGACGCTTGGCGCCTGCGGCGAACCGATCGACGGCAGCGACACGGCCGATCTCGGCAACGACACCACCACCGCGCCCGCTGCCGATGCACCCGATGACGGCCCGCTGGATTACGAGCCCGGCGAAGACGGCCTGCTGCAATCGGACATGGAGCCGATGGGCGACGACGACGCGGCCGACGAGACCGCGATGGACGACGACGCCGCAATGTGATGCCCGCGCGGAAGCGCCGGACAGGCTTGACCGCAGCAACCAAACCGCTAAAGGCCCGCCACGCAACGGCGGGTCTTTTCGATTCCGCCCTGCATCCGTCCGAGACAGTTGGTGAAGGCGAATTGGCGCTTTCTTAATCTCCAACCTAGGCGGGGAACAGAGATTTCCGGTGCTTCGGCGCCGTTTCGCGCCAACTGGCGCACTCCTTCCCCATCAACGGACTCGCCCGTCCCGGTTCGCCGGAACGGACAAACGTAGCCGGTCGCGGCGGGTTCTCCCGGCGCGGCCATAGTGAAGGAGTATGGCATGGATCGTTCGCAGAAAGCCGACGCGGTCGCCCAGCTCAGCGAAGTCTTCGCCCAGTCCGGCGTGGTGGTTGTCACCCGCAATCTGGGGCTGACGGTGGATCAGTCCACCGAACTGCGTACGAAGATGCGTGAAGCCGGTGCGACCTACAAGGTTGCCAAGAACCGTCTCGCCAAGCTCGCCCTGAAGGACACCGACTACACGGGACTCGACGAGTTCCTGACCGGTCCGACCGCTCTCGGTTATTCCGAAGATCCGGTCGCCGCGGCCAAGGCCGTGGTGGAGTTCGCCAAGACCACCGACAAGATCGAAATTCTCGGTGGTTCGATGGGCGCGCAGAAGCTCGACGAAGCAGGGGTACGGGCACTCGCCTCGCTGCCCAGCCTCGACGAACTTCGTGGCACGATTGTGGGTCTCGTCAACGCACCGGCAACCAAGGTTGCCCAGGTCGTCAACGCCCCCGCAGCCAAGCTCGCTCGTGTCTTCGGTGCCTATGGCGCCAAGGAAGCCGCGTAAGAGCTGGTTCGACGCACGAACATATATTCATCGGGGCAATACCTTCGGGAACCCCGGCCCTAATTTTGGAGTGAAACATCATGGCCGATATCGCCAAGCTTGTTGAAGAACTGTCGAAGCTGACCGTCCTGGAAGCCGCTGAGCTTGCCAAGGCACTTGAAGAAGAGTGGGGCGTAAGCGCCGCCGCTGCCGTTGCTGTTGCTGGCCCCGCCGGCGGTGGTGACGCCCCCGCAGCCGAAGAAAAGGACGAATTCGACGTCGTCCTGACCGGCGACGGTGGCAAGAAGATCCAGGTCATCAAGGAAGTCCGCGCCATCACCGGCCTGGGCCTCTCGGAAGCCAAGGCTCTCGTCGAAGGCGCNCCCAAGCCGCTCAAGGAAGGCGTCAACAAGGCAGAAGCCGAAGAAATCAAGGGCAAGATCGAAGCAGCCGGCGGTACCGTCGAGCTCAAGTAAGCGACTGCCCGTTTGGGCGCTTACGCTTCGATCTCGTTTCGCGAGATCACGGAAGGGCGGTGCCGCAAGGCGCCGCCCTTTTGCGTTGTTGGCCGGTGNCCGCAAGCGGCTCGGATCAGTCCAGCTGCGCGTGCTCCACGGTGTAATAGACCGAGTCCCCGTCGCGGCGGCGGTGCAGCACGATATGCTGCGACGGCGCATTCGCCCCCAGCGCTTCGACGATCGTGCTTTCCTTGGCCCGGACGAAATCCTCGGCGGACAGCGTCTGGAAACCGACCCCTTCCTCGTCCGCGAAAACGAGCGCCGCCGGCGCTTCGCCCCCCATCCGCGCGAGGAAGGTGGCGGCCGGTTCGCCGGTCATATAGCCGCTGAGTTCGAGGATCTGCGTCAGCGAATGCGACATCGCTACGTGGTTGTAGCCCTTCCCGTTGTGCAGCTTGCACAGTGGCATGAGATAGCAGGTCTGGGACGCGGGGACGCTTCCGTCCTGGTTCGGGGTCATGTGTCCGCCGACCTGGAAGCCGGGATGCGACCGGTCGGGAACCTGCGGATCGACATAGCAGTGATTATCGCTGCCGACGCCGATCCCCTTGCCCTGGAGCAGGCTGGTCCAGCTGGAGTAGCCGGGCACCTTGGGATCGTCCGTGCTGCCGATCACGTTGTAGAGCGGCGCGGGGTAGGTGACCACCGCGGCGCTGGTCGAAAACAGGCGAATTTCGCCGAACCGGGTGACGAATTGCTGCAGGATGCCGACATGGTCGGCAAGGGCGGAAACTCCCATATGCGCGCTCCCCACTTGTGCGAGANGGCCTTCATATGAGCCTGCCATACACCCGCTGGCCAATCCTGTTGCATCCGGATCCGATCCGATAGCGTAGCGCCATCCGCCCGGCACGCCGCGCGATCCCCTTGGGCGATGTCGCTGAGTGTGGCCGGGCGGGCGCACCCGGGCTGCGTTCTGTGCAGCGCCGGGACTTAGTGTTTGAGCACCCGCAGCCCTGCCCCTATCCGGTCCGGCTGCATGACGAACGCATACGCCATGGAGCCCCCGCCCCGTGGCGGCGATGGCTGGCGCGCCGAACTGCGTGCCACGTTGCGGCTGAGCTGGCCGCTGGCAGCAGCGAACCTGCTGCAGATGCTGACCTATGCGATCGATGTGATCTTCATTGCGCGGCTGGGTGACGACCAGCTCGCCGCGTCGGCGCTGGCGGTCGCGCTGTTCGGGCTGGTGCTGTGGGCGCTGTCGGGCCTGACCGGAGCGGTCGCACCGGTAGCTGCCGCCGAACTGGGCGAACGGGCCCCGGCCCTGCGAGCGGTCCGCCGATCGGTGCGCATGGCCCTGTGGCTGGCACTGTTTTCCGGCACTGCCGGGATCGCCGTGTGCCTGCTGCTCGGCCCGCTGATGCGCGTGACGGGCCAGCAGCCGCACATCATCGCCATGGCGATAGAATACAACACGCTGCTGGTGGTCAGCCTGGTCCCGATGCTGTTCTGCAACGTGCTGCGCAGTTTCGTCTCCACGCTCGGCCGGCCGATCTTCGCCACCGCGATCACCGCGGGCGGCATTTTCGTCAATGCGTTGGCCAATTACGCTTTCATCTTCGGCAATCTGGGCGCGCCCGAACTGGGGCTGAAGGGCGCTGCGGTGGCAACGATCTTCACCACGCTGACCACGCTGGCCGCCTATGTGGTCGCGATCCGGCTGGACAAGAAACTGCACCGCTACCACGTCTTCGGTCGCTGGTGGTCGCCCGACTGGGCGCGGCTCATGCATATCGTCCGTGTCGGCACGCCGATCGCGCTGACGATCACTGCCGAGGCCGGTATCTTCGGGGCGGCGGCCTTCCTGATGGGCAATATCGGCGCCAGCCAGCTGGCTGCGCACACCGTGGCGTTGCAGATCGCCGCGCTCGCCTTCCAGGTGCCCTTCGGAGTCGGTCAGGCGGCGACCATAAGGGTCGGCTATTTCTACGGCGCGCGCGACCCCGAGGGGGTCAAGCGCGCGGGCTGGACCGCGATCGTCGTCGGCACCGGCTTCATGGCGCTCACCGCGCTGGCGATGGTGATCATCCCCAAGCCACTGATCGCGATCTATGTCGATCCATGGGACCCCAAGAACGCGGTGCTGGTCGGCTTCGCGCTGCAGTACATCGTCATCGCAGCGGCGTTCCAGCTGGTCGACGGGATGCAGGCGGTGGCTGCGGGCGCCCTGCGCGGGCTGCAGGATACGCGCATTCCGATGTGGATCGCGGCCTTCGCGTATTGGGTCCCCGGGATCGGGACCTCGCTGGTGCTGGGCTTCATGACCCCGCTCGAGGGAGTTGGCGTGTGGATCGGCCTTGCCGCCGGCCTCACCGTTGCAGCGGTGCTGCTGGGCTGGCGCTGGCACCGGCGCGAGCGGCTGGGCCTGACCCGGCGCCCGCTCCCGGGCTGAATTACGCGCTGCGCTGGACGATCTCGCGCTGCGGGAAGGGGATCGAGATGCCCGTTTCGTCGAACCGCGCCTTGGCCGCTTCGGTGAGGTCCCACGACAGCCCGAGATAGTCGGGCGTCTTGCACCAGACACGCATGCCGATGCCGACCGAACTGTCGTCGAGCGAATTGACGAAGGTCACCGGGGCGGGATCGTCGAGCACGCGGTCGTCGGCTTCGGCGAGCGCCAGCAGTTCGCGCCGCGCCTGATCCATGCTGTCGCCATAGCCGATGCCCACCACGAGTTCGAGCCGGCGGGTCGCATGCCGCGTGAAGTTGACGATTGCCTGGTTCCACAGCTCCGAATTGGGCACCATCACGAACAGGCCGTCGAATTGCTTGAGCTCGGTGGTAAAGAGGCCGATCTGCTGGACGGTTCCCGTCACTGCGCCGGCCGAGATCGCCTCGCCCACCTTGAACGGCTTCTGGACGAGGATCATCACCCCGGAAGCGACGTTGCTGAGCGTGCCCTGCAGCGCGAGGCCCACCGCCAGCGCCATCCCGCCGAGCGCGGCGAGGATGCTGGTGGTCTCCACTCCGAACTGCGCGAGCACGGTGACCAGCACCAGCGCCCACAGCGCATATTTCACTACGCTGGACAGGAAATTGGCGACGGTCGGTTCGAACCGCGACGAGCGGGTCATGGCGCGTTCGACCCAGCGCGATATGATCCCGGCCAGCANCAGNCCGATGATGAGCACGGCGAAAGCCCCGGCGATGTCCATCATGTGCAGCCGCAACCACAGCCAGATCTGTTCCGGAATCGTCAATGCGGCTATCGTCTGGTCGGTCGTCATTCGGTTGCGGCCCTTTCGCGGCGTTCTGGCAGTTCGCGGCGCGGCCCGGTGCAACGGGCGCGCGCTTCTTGCCACCCCCAACGCGGCACCTCCCGATGAGTTCAATTTTTGTCCGGCGACCCGTTGACTCGGCTTCGGCGCATCCCCAAATGCGCCCCGCTGGCACTCTCCGCATGGGAGTGCCAAAGCATGTTTCAACTCTTACAGAGAGAGGTCATCATCATGGCATTTCGTCCGCTGCACGACCGCGTACTGGTCCGTCGCATCGAAGCCGAAGAAAAGACCGCCGGCGGGATCATCATTCCCGACAGCGCCAAGGAAAAGCCGAGCGAAGGCGAAATCGTCGCCGTTGGTTCGGGCGCCAAGGCGGAAGACGGCACGGTTACCCCGCTCGACGTGAAGGCAGGCGACCGCGTGCTGTTCGGCAAGTGGTCCGGCACCGAGGTCAAGCTCGATGGCGAAGACCTGCTGATCATGAAGGAAAGCGACATCATGGGGATCATCGGCTGATCGCCGGATCCTGACGCTTTCCCCCAGACACACGAATTCCAGGAGAAACACCAATGGCAGCCAAGGACGTAAAGTTCGGCCGCGACGCGCGCGAAGGCATCCTGCGCGGCGTCGACACCCTCGCCAATGCCGTCAAGGTCACGCTGGGCCCCAAGGGCCGCAACGTCGTGATCGACAAGAGCTTCGGCGCCCCGCGCATCACCAAGGACGGCGTCACCGTCGCCAAGGAAATCGAACTGACCGACAAGTTCGAGAACATGGGCGCGCAGATGATCAAGGAAGTCGCATCGAAGGCGAACGACGCCGCCGGTGACGGCACCACCACTGCAACCGTTCTTGCCCAGTCGATCGTGACCGAAGGCATGAAGTCGGTCGCTGCGGGCATGAACCCGATGGACCTCAAGCGCGGTATCGATCTCGCCGTGACCAAGGTCGTCGAAGACCTCAAGGGCCGTTCGAAGGACGTTTCGGGCAGCGAAGAAATCGCCCAGGTCGGCGTGATCTCGGCCAATGGCGACCGTGAAGTCGGCGAAAAGATCGCCGAAGCCATGGAAAAGGTCGGCAAGGAAGGCGTGATCACCGTCGACGAGTCGAAGGGTCTCGAATTCGAGCTCGAAACCGTCGAAGGCATGCAGTTCGACCGCGGCTACCTGTCGCCCTACTTCATCACCAACCCGGACAAGATGACGGTCGAACTCGAAAACCCGTACATCCTGATCCACGAAAAGAAGCTGTCGAACCTGCAGGCAATGCTGCCGGTGCTCGAAGCGGCTGTTCAGAGCGGTCGCCCGCTGCTGATCATCGCTGAAGACATCGAAGGCGAAGCGCTGGCCACCCTCGTGGTCAACAAGCTGCGCGGCGGCCTCAAGGTTGCAGCGGTGAAGGCTCCGGGCTTCGGCGATCGCCGCAAGGCCATGCTGCAGGACATCGCGATCCTGACGCAGGGCGAAATGATCAGCGAAGATCTCGGCATCAAGCTCGAGAACGTCACGCTGGGCATGCTCGGCGAAGCCAAGCGCGTCACCATCGACAAGGACAACACGACCATCGTCGACGGTGCCGGTTCGGAAGGCGACATCAAGGCTCGCGTCGGTGAAATCCGCGCGCAGATCGACAACACGTCGAGCGACTACGACCGTGAAAAGCTGCAGGAACGTCTGGCGAAGCTCGCCGGCGGTGTTGCCGTGATCAAGGTCGGCGGTGCGACCGAAGTCGAGGTGAAGGAACGCAAGGACCGCGTCGACGATGCGCTGCACGCAACCCGCGCAGCCGTCGAAGAAGGCATCGTCCCGGGCGGCGGTACCGCGCTGCTCTACGCCACCAAGGCGCTGGACGGCCTCGAAGGCGCCAATGACGACCAGACCCGCGGCATCGACATCATCCGTCGTGCGCTGCAGGCTCCGGTCCGCCAAATCGCCTCGAACGCCGGCCATGACGGTGCGGTGGTTGCCGGCAAGCTGACCGACGCCAACGATACCTCGCTCGGCTTCAATGCGGCGACCGACACCTATGAAGACCTGGTCAAGGCCGGCGTCATCGACCCGACCAAGGTCGTGCGCACCGCGCTGCAGGACGCCGCTTCGGTGGCCGGCCTGCTGATCACGACCGAGGCTGCGATCGCCGAGAAGCCCGACGACAAGTCGGGCGCCCCGGCAATGCCCGACATGGGCGGCATGGGCGGTATGGGCGGCATGGGCTTCTAAGCCCCGCCCCCGACCGACAGGTCNCATGAAGAGGCCCGGCAGGAGCGATCCTGCCGGGCCTTTTTGATTGGGGCTCCAAGCGCTGCCGGACGCTGCCGCTAGAGCTCGCCCGCTGGCGCGGTGTCCGGCGCGAACAATCCCTCGATATCCGCATCGGCCGACATCGGATCCACGCACACCTTGGCAATCAGCGGCAGGTGATCGGACCCGACATCATCGCCGATCTCGAGCTCTTCCACCTTCACCCCGTCCTTCACGAAGATCTGGTCGAGCGGCCAGCCGATCCAGGCATAGTCCGCCGGAAAGGTCGCGAAACTGCCCCGNCCCGCGCGCGGATCGCGGTAGCCGCCTTCGGCGACGAAACGCGACGTGGTGTTGGACCANGGGACATCGTTGAAATCGCCGATNGCGAGCACGTTCGAAAGGCCGTCGGGCGTGCGCGCACCCGCCTGCGCGATATTGGCGTCGCGGCTTTCGGTCGACTGGCCGGGCAGCGGCGGCCGCGGGTGAAGGCCGATCATTTCGAACCGCGCNCCGTCGCCCATCCGCAGCGTGGCATAGAGCGTCGGCGTGTTCGAACTGGTGTTGGCCACCATTTCGGCGCGATCCACCGTCAGCCGGGTGGCGAAGGCCATGCCGTATTTGTTGTCGAGCGGCCGGTCGAGCCGGTAGCCATAGCGCGACAGCTGCGGTTCGAGCGCGTCGAGCCACGACTGGTTGGTTTCCATCAGCAGCAGGATGTCGGGATCGACCCGCTCGATCAGCCGGGCNGTATCGCGGTGCCGGTCGTTGCCCTGCAGGACATTGAACGACAGCAGCCGGGCACAGCTCATCCCGTCGACTTCGTCGGGTAGCGGAACCTGCGTCGCGGCAAGCGCCGTATAGGGCCACAACCGCCACATGTTGATGCCGATGGCGATTGCGGCAAGGCCCACCACCACGACGGCGCGGCTGCGCGCCAGGATCACGCCGANCACCGCCAGCGCCGCNGCCAGATAGACCGAGGGTTCGCGGACCATGTCGAGCATGCGGACCGAACCGCGATTGGTGTCGAGCAAGGATATCAGCGCAGTGCCAACCAGCAGCACGAGAAGGCCGATCACGATTTTCGCGGCGCGTGTCCGGCCGCTGCCCCGGGTCCGTTCGCGGGCTGCCATCCTATCCGCCCTTCCGGCTGGCGGCCGCTGCGGCGATCGCCGCCTCGGGCCAGCTGACCTGCGTCTGCGTCTGCGGATTGAACACGCCGCTATCGTATTGCGCCGCTTCCGCCGCAGCGATTTCCTCCGCCGTCAGGAATTCGCTCGGCGATAGCGCGAACACGTCGAGCCCGCGGCTGATCTCGGTGGCGTAGATGCGGCCGTTGTACCAATAGGCCGACCAGTATCCGCCCGTGATGAGCTGNTCNGCATCGACCGGGCCGCGGTCGAAATAGGCGATTTCGAAGGGGTTTTCCGCATCGGTGAAATCGATCACCGAAATGCCGCCCTGATACCATGCCTGGACGAAGATATCGCGGCCCGGCACGGGAATGATCGAACCATTGTGCGCGACGCAGTTCTCCACGTCGCTCTGCGGGGCCGGCAGCTTGTAGAGNCTGCGGAAGGCGAGCTTGCCATCCTCGATCGCATAGATCGCATTGGCGCCCCAGGTCATCGGGTCGCCCGCCTGGCAGCGCGGCCGCCCGCCGCCGCCCCATTCGTCGGTGAACAGCACCTTGGTGCCATCGTTGTTGAAGGTGGCCGAATGCCAGTAGGCAAAGCCCGTGTCGGTGACGTCGTCGAGCCGTTTCGGCGCCAGCGGATCGGCGATGTCGAGAATGATGCCATTGCCCGAACACGCGCCCGCGGCGAGATTGAGCGAGGGGAAGACGGTGATGTCGTGACACTGGTCGGTCACGCGTGTTTCCTGCGTGCCTTCGCCATGGTCGCCGCCGCGCCACAGGCCGGCGATCCGCCCGTCCTGCGCGAAGATGCGCGGGCTGTCGACGATCCGCGCGGCGGCCGGATCGGCCAGCGGGATCTCGATCACATCGATGCTGAACAGCGCGGTGTTGTCGCCGCCGCGTTCGAAACAGCCGGGCAGTTCGCGATCGTCGCGCACGTAGCTGGTGCCCGAATTGTAGACCACCAGCCGCTGGTCGTCGGCGCTGACGATCGAATGGGTGTGACTGCCCCGGCAGGTCTGCACCTGGCCCACCTGCCGCGGGCGGGTGACGTCGGAAATGTCGAAGATGCGCAGGCCGCGGAACCGCTCGTCGCTGATATTGCTTTCGATCCCCTGCAGGCCGCAGTCCTTGCGCGCACGGCTGTCCTGCACGCTCATCAGCAGCAGATCACCCGCGATCGAGACATCGCCCTGCCCGCCGGGGCAGACGATCGAGCTGGCCAGCTGCGGGATCCCGTCATCGCCCAACCGGTACACGTTGAAGCCGTGGTAATTGCCCGCGACCAGAAGATCGCCGCTGAACGCCATGTCGGTGTTGGCAAAACTCAGCAGCGAGCCGCGCTCGCCAAAGCGCGGATTGCCGTCCTCGTCCTCTTCCTCGCGGATATCGGGGCGCGCGGTATCGACCAGATCACCCGCCTCGTCGGCTTCGGCGTCTTCCGCGATACGCGGCGCAAGCTGCGCGGGGTTCTCGGGATCGTAGAAGCCGGTCGGCTTGGGCAGCGCGGCGACCAGCCGCAGATTGCTGATCGCCTCCTCGGCATCGCGAAAGCCTGCCGCGAGATTGGCCCGCGGGTCGTCCGACAATTCGGCGAGGATCGCGTTCATCCGGTCGATCTCGGCTTGCTGTTCCTTGACCAGGTCGTTGGTGAATTCGAACATCATCGGATCGTAGGCAGTACCGGGCTGGTCGTGCAGCGTTTCGACCATGTCGATCGCGCCGCCGTGATGGCGCACCATCAGCTGCAGGAACAGGCGGTCGAATGCAGTGCTTTCCAGCGTGCCGAGTTCGGCCATCTGCGCGGGCGTGGCCATGCCCATCATCAGGTGGTGCGCGGCATGATCCATTCCNGCGTGATGCTGCATCGCCGCGGGTTGCCCGCGTTCGGCCAGCCATTCGCGCATGAAGGCGATTTCATCGGCCTGGCTGGCNTCGATGCGCCCCGCGATCGCCACGATATCGGAATTGTTGCTGCGGCCCTCGACCAGCGCGGCAAGATCGACCGCCTGCTGGTGGTGGACGATCATGTCCTGCATGAATTTGACATCGGCGGGTGAAAAACGCGTGTCGGACAGGCGCGTGGCTTCGTCTTCGTCGATCACCCGCGGCGCGGCGCCGGGCGCACCGGGCAGAACGATCGGTGCCTGTTGCGCGAGCGCAGTGGTGGCGGTGGAAAGCAACAGGCCGGCAGCCAGTGTCCGAAGTGTCGGTGTCATCGTATGGGTCCCCTGAATATCTGCCGCTTACAAGGCCTTGCCCGCCCGCCCGGGTCAAGCGCCGATTGACCGGGCGGGCGCACGAGCATCGGCGGACCGTACCGATCAGGCTTCGTCGAAGCTGCCCCGCCGCGGCCCCATATAGCCGAACAGATAGGCCGCCACCTTGCGCATCTGGATCTCCTCTGCGCCCTCGGTGATGCGATAGCGGCGGTGGTGGCGATAGATGTGCTCGAACGGCTTGTGCCGCGAATAGCCGATGCCGCCATGGACCTGCATGGCGCGGTCCGCGGCTTCGCAGACCAGCCGGTTCGCCCAATAATTGCACATCGACACCTTGTCCGAGATGGTCTTCTCGATGTCCTCGTGCGGCATGTTGTCCATGTCCCACGCGGTCTTGTAGATCAGCAGGCGCAGCATCTCGCACTGGGTCGCGAGCTCGACCAGCGGGAACTGGATCGCCTGGTTCTTGGCCAGTTCCTCGCCGAAGGGTTTGCGGGTCCGGGCATAGCGGACGCTCTGCTCGATACAGTATTGCGCCGCGCCAAGGCTGGAGGCGGCCTGGCGGATGCGGTTCTGGTGGACGAAGCTTTGTGCCAGCGCCAGCCCGCCGCCCTCGCGCCCCAGGATCGCGGAATCGGGCACCCAGACGTCATTCACCGACAGCCGCGGATGGTCGGTCGGCATGTTGAAGGTCCACATCCATTCCTCGATCTCGAGGCCGGGCGTGGGATTTGGGACGAGGAAGCAGGTTATCCCGCTGGGCTTGCCGTTGTGGCCGCTGGTCCGCGCGAACATCGCGCAATGCGTGGCGACATGCATGCCGGTGATCCACATCTTCTCGCCATCGATCCGCCAGCCGTCGACCCCGTCGCGTGTCTCGCGCACCGCGCGCGTTTCCATCCAGGTCGCGTCCGATCCGTGATCGGGTTCGGTCAGTCCGAAGGCGACCCGGCGCGTGCCTTCGAACCCGCCATTGATGAATTCCTGCTTCTGCTCTTCGGTCCCGAAAGTCTCGAACATAGCGACGAAGGGAAAATTGCCGACGATCGAATGTTCGTTCTGCAGATCGTTGTGCAGGCCCAGCCCGCGCTGCGCAAACCGGTCGCGGATCACTGCCATCCACAGGTTCGAACCGTCCTTGCCGCCGTATTTCTTCGGGGCGGAGAAGCGCCAGTGGCCAGCCTCGTCGGCCGCCTTGCGGCATTCGCGCAGCAGCTCTTCCCAGTCATGGCTGGGCAGCCCGCCGCGTTCCCAGTCGGTGCGCGCGTCTTCGCGGCGGTGGTCGAANAAACGGATGTTGTCATCGCGGGCGACCATCGGGTCGATCGTGTTTTCGATGAAGGCTTCGAGCTCGGCGTAATAGTGCTCTAAGTCCTGCGGTATCGCGAAATCCATCAATCCTCTCCCGTCCATTTTTTCCGTGCCAGCGCCAGCATCGGGTATTTCGGGACATCGGCCCCCAGCTTGTCGAGCGCGGCGCGGCGGAGCATCGCCAGCAGTCCCGGCGTCGCCAGCGAGGCGCGCCCGTCGAGCACATCCTGCGCGAGCATGTCGTCTTCCACCTGCGTAGCCGCCGCATCATTGCGGGCGATCATCCCCAGCGCATTGCGCGCAACGGCGAGCTGGAAGCGGTCATGGCCTTCCATGCGGTCCTTCACGCTGCCGAGCCATTCGGCCACGGCNGTGGCGAGCTCGCCCGCGCTGGCTTCGCCGAGCGGTTCGGGAAGCGCATCGCGCGGCGGCATGGCGCGGGCCTGTTCGGCCTCCGGCGCATCCTCTTCGAGCAGCAGCAGCAGGTCGAGTTCCTGTTCGCTGGTCCGGCGCGAGATGACCACGCGTTCGAGCATGCGGTCATCGCCGCTGCGCCANAAGCTCGCCATCCGCAGGCATCCAAGCGCCCACCACACCGTGCGATAGACCAGCCAGAAGCGGAACCGCCCGGCATCGACCCTGGCCCCGCTCTCCGCCTCATAGGCCGCGACATAGTCCTGCAGCGATCCCAGCCCCAATGCCGGGCGGTCGACCCGGGCAAAGCGCCACACTGCCATGCAGCCGAATGCCAGGTCCTCGTGCCGGTCGCCGAAATGCGCGAGTTCCCAGTCGAGCACGCCGGTCAGCTGCGAATCCTGCGCCAGCAAATTGCCCAGCCGGTAATCGCCATGGTTGAGCACCGGCTCCATCCGGTCGGGCATATTCTCGCGCAGCCAGCGCAGGCCCAGCGCGATGATCGGCCGGTCGCCGCCCGCTTCCTCGAACTGTTCGGCCAGGCCTTCGATACCCTCGGCGTAGTCCAGTTCCGGCACGTCTCCCGGCAGANCGGCGCGCGGAAGCGCGTGGATCCTCGCCAGATCGCGTGCCACGTCGCGCAGCAACCGGGCCGGATCGTCCATCGCGAGGATCGCCCGCGGATCGGGCGTGCCGGGCAGTGCGCGCATCACGAAGCCGCTGCCGATCCCGTCGCCCGGCTGCAGGCCGACCAGCACCTCGGGCGCGGTCACGCCCGCGGCATGCGCCGCACCGATAATCGCCGCTTCGCTGTCATGACCAAAGGGGCGGCCTTCCATGAAAGCGAGGCTCGGCGCGCGGCGNAGGACGAAATCCTCTCCGCCGCTGCTGAACCGCCANCTTTCCATGGTTGCCCCACCGGTCAGCCGCCGCACCCCTTCGGGCGCCGCCATGCCGGCACGCGCCAGCGCCTTGGCCAATCCCTGCTCGAGCGCCCCCGCGCTTTCGATCTCTCCCATGGACACATCTGTGCAGACAAACGCCGCGTGGCTCAAGCCCGGACCTCCTGCGGCGTTCGAACGTTGTCCGTGCACCAATCACCAATAAGAGGAGACCATTCGATGCGCCTTCCCAGCAATGCCCATGTCGCGATCGTCGACGGCGAGAATTTCACTGTCATGCGCAATACCGGCCAGCCGCTCGAACCCAAGCTCGGCTCGGCCGAGAAACCCGATCTGTCGGCAACCAATTACAGCGCCGGGGTGAAGCATCAGGACAATGCGGGACAGCAGCTGGGACGCACCGACCTGGAAGAGCTCGCGCATGGCGCAGCGGCAACCGAATGGCTCAATGCCAAGGCGATCGCTGGCGATATCAGCGACATCCTGGTCATTGCCGACCCCAAGACGCTGGGCGAGATGCGCCGCCACTANCATGGCGAGCTCAAGAAACGGCTGGTCGGGGAAATCGACAAGACCATGACCGGCGAACCCACCGACCGGATCGAACAGGCGATTGCCAACGCATGACCTTCATCGCCCCGCACGAATATGACACCGTGCGGGGCGAAACTGTCGTGATCGAAACACTTTTCGTCGCGCCGCGCTTGTATCGCTACCGGGGATATCCGTTAAGCTTCGCCTAACCACGCAGGGTGTAAACGATCAGCATGCGAACAAACCTACTCGGAAGACTTCTGGCGATCGGGGCAATGGCCCTGGCCGCTCCCGCAGCTGCGCAAGGTACCGGGTTCGAAGCCCAGTTCGACACTGTCCTGGGCACCGATGTCCGCACCCCGCAAAGCTACGACGCCGTCTACGCGACTCCGCTCGAACAGCAGATCGCCCAGCTGGCCGATGGATCGGACGGACGCATCGGCGTCTATGCGATCGATCTGTCGACGGGGCGCGAAGTGGGCGTGCTGGCGGACCAGCGCTTCCCGATGGCGAGCACCAGCAAGGTCGCGATCGCCGCGACGTTCCTTGCGGGCGTCGATGCGAATCGGTGGAGCCTGACGAGCGAGTACCGCCTGCCGCGGCCCGGCGGTGCCTATCTGCCGGCCTACCGCCACCTCAGCCTGATGATCAGCAAGAGCTGCAACGACTGCACCGACGCGCTGCTCGCAGCGGTCGGCGGCCCGAGCGCTGTCAACAAGTGGATGAAGGATGCCGGGATCGAAGGCTTCAGCCTGTCGCGCGACATCGCCACGCTGATCCGCGAGGACGGCCGGATCGACCCCGCGTGGAGCGTCGATATCAAGGACAGCGCCACGCCGCGCGCGATGGGGCAGCTGCTTGCCGGGATCTATCAGGGCAAATGGCTGAGCGACTATTCACGCCGGGTCCTGCTCGACGCGATGGAGGAAACCACCACGGGCAAGCGGCGGATGCCCTCGGCCCTCCCGGTGAGCGCCAATCTGGCGCACAAGACCGGAACGCTGGCCCGCACCGCCAGCGATATCGGCATATTCCATACGCCCGATGGCCGCGCGATCGCGGCCGCCATCTACGTTACCGGGCAAAGCCCCTCGATGGCGGTGGAAAACGGCAGCCGCAGCCGCAAGCTCGAAGCGCGGGCCAATCGTGATGCGCGGATTTCCAGCATTACGCAGGCGCTCTACACCGGGTTCGGGCAAAGCATGAACGACGGCCGCAACTGGGCCACCGCCGATTACGGCGGCGAATAAGCTTCACGTAACGTCAGNCACGAAAAAGGGCGGCGCCGCGTGGCACCGCCCTTTCTGTTCGTGAACGATAACCGTCCGCGAAGCGTGCGCGATTAGTCGGCAGCAGCTTCGGCAGTGGTTTCGTTTTCAGCAGCAGCTTCGACTTCGGCGGCAGCTTCGTCGGCTTCGGCAGTGACGTCGGCGATGGCTTCGTCGGTTTCTGCTTCAATAGCTTCCATGTTGGTTTCAGCGTCTGCAACTGCTTCGTCTGCGGTTGCTTCAGCCGAATCTTCGGTTGCTTCCGAGCAAGCGGCGAGGGTCAGGGCAGCGGCCGAAGCAGCAGCGAAAAGAGCGATCTTGCGCATAGTTCTAAATCCTTGAACAGCGAATATGAATGCGTTCGGAAGGTTTACCCCCCTCCCGCGCGAACCCCCAATTGGGGCCTCACAGTGTCTAAATAGTGGCGGAAATAGGGCACGGCAAGCGAATAAAGCCGCAGGTGCCATTTTTCGGTCATATTTCCCCCGGTGGCACGCAGCAGTGCATAGCCATGGGCAGGCAGGAAAAAGGCGCTCCCCATTGCGCCGAGCCTTCGCTAAGCCGCCAGACCATGGCTGAAACACCGCATCTCTATCTCGTCGACGGCTCGGCCTATATCTTCCGCGCCTACCACCGCCTCCCGCCGCTGACCGATCCCGAAGGGACGCCGGTCGGCGCGGTCTATGGCTACACCACCATGCTGTGGAAGCTGGCCGACGACCTGCACAAGGCCGACGGCCCGACCCATCTGGCCGTCATCCTCGACAAATCGAGCCAGAGCTTCCGCAACGAGATCTACGATCAGTACAAGGCCAACCGCCCGCCCCCGCCCGAGGATCTGGTGCCGCAATTTCCGCTGATCCGCGATGCCACCCGCGCGTTCAGCCTGCCCTGCATCGAGGAACCCGATGTCGAGGCGGACGACATCATCGCCTCCTATGCGCGCGAAGCCCAGCGCCAGGGGTGGCATGTCACGATCGTGTCTTCGGACAAGGACCTGATGCAGCTGGTCGGCGAACGCGACGGCGCGCGGATCGACATGCTCGACACGATGAAGAATGCCCGGATCTATATCGANGAGGTCGAGNAAAAATTCGGCGTCGGGCCCGACAAGGTCGGCGACGTGCTCGCGCTGATGGGCGATTCGGTCGACAATATTCCCGGCATTTTCGGTGTCGGCCCCAAGACCGCGAGCAAGCTGATTGCCGAACACGGCGGGCTTACCGCTGCGCTCGATGCGGCCGAGGGCATGAAGAAGAGCAAGCTCAAGGAGCGGCTGATCGAACACCGCGCCGATGCCGAACTCAGCCGCGTGCTGGTAACGCTGCGCGAGGATTGCAGCCTGCCCGTCACGCTCGAGGACATGAAGCTTGACGAGGTTCCGCCCGAACCGCTCGCCGCCTTCCTTGGCAAGCATGGCTTCACCAGCCTGCTCAAGCGGCTCGAGGCCGGCAATGGCAGCCCTTCGCGCGCGACCGATCTCAATCCGGCCAAGCCCGAAACCGCCGGCGCGCCGGCCAGCAGTGCGGGTAACCGCCAGCCGCTGCCCGAATTTCCCGCAGTGGATCGCAGCGCCTATGAATGCGTGCAGACGCTTGACCGGCTCGAAGAGTGGATCGCGCGGGCGATGGCGGCGCGGCTGGTCGCGGTCGATACGGAGACCAGCTCGCTCGACTGCATGCTGTGCGATCTTGTCGGGGTGAGCCTGGCGCTCGGGCCCAACGATGCCTGCTATATCCCGCTGGGCCATGGCGGCAGCGACATGTTTGCCGAACGCCCGGCGCAGGTGGACAAGGCCGCTGCGCTCGCCGCGCTCGCGCCGCTGCTCGCCAGCGATGCCGTGGTCAAGGTGTTCCACAATGGCAAATACGATCTCAACGTGCTCGCGCGCAACGGCCTTGCCGTCGCGCCTGTCGAGGATACGATGATCATGAGCTTCGATCTCGACGCCGGGCGCCAGCTCGACGGGATCGGTGGCGGCCACGGGATGGACGAGCTGGCGAGCCGCCACCTCGGCCACACCTGCCTGACCTTCAAGGAGATCTGCGGCACGGGCAAGAAGGCGATTCCCTTCGGCGAGGTCCCGCTCGACAAGGCCACCGAATATGCCGCGGAAGACGCGGACGTCACCTGGCGGCTGTACAAGACGCTCAAGCCGCGGCTGGCGACCGAGGGCGGTACGCGCATCTACGAACGGGTCGACCGGCCACTGGTCCCGGTGGTGGCGCAGATGGAACGCCACGGCATCAAGGTCGACCGGACCCGGCTGGCCAAACTGTCGGAAGAATTCGCCGGCGAAATCGCCCGGCTGGAGAAGGAAATCCACCGCATCGCGGGCACCGAATTCACCGTCGGCAGCCCCAAGCAGCTNGGCGAAGTCCTGTTCGACACGCTCGGCTACAAGGGCGGCAAGAAGGGCAAGAGCGGCCAGTATTCCACCGACCAGAGCGTGCTCGAGAGGCTGTCGGGCGAAGGCGCGGAGATCGCCGGAAAGGTGCTCGAATGGCGCCAGCTAGCCAAGCTCAAGAACACCTATACCGATGCGCTGCAGCAGGCGATCAATCCCGAAACCGGGCGCGTGCACACCAGCTACAGCCTGGTCGGGGCGCAGACCGGGCGGCTGTCGTCGACCGAACCNAANCTGCAGAACATCCCCATTCGCACCGAGATCGGCCGCCAGATCCGCGAGGCTTTCGTCGCCGATGAAGGCAATGTGCTGCTGGCCGCCGACTATTCGCAGATCGAACTGCGGCTGGCCGCGCATATGGCCGATGTCCCGACGCTGAAGGAAGCCTTCGCGCAGGGCGAGGACATCCACTCGCGCACGGCGATCGAGATGTTCGGCGAGGTCAATCGCGATACGCGCGGGCGNGCCAAGACGATCAATTTCGCGATCCTCTACGGCATCTCGCGCTGGGGGCTGGCGGGCCGGCTCGGCGTCGAGGCGGACGAGGCGCAGGCGATGATCGACACCTATTTCCAGCGCTTCCCCGGGATCCAGAAATACATCGTGCGTACGCTGGAGCAGGTGCGCGAGCGCGGTTATTCGGAAACGCTCTTCGCGCGCAANACATGGTTCCCGCGNATCGCGTCGAAGAANCAGGCGGAGCGCCAGGGGAGCGAGCGGGCGGCGATCAACGCGCCCATCCAGGGCACCAGCGCGGATATCATCAAGCGCGCCATGGTCCGCATGATGCCCGCGCTCGAGGCTGCCGGGCTGGGGCATGTCCGCATGCTGCTGCAGGTGCACGACGAACTGGTCTTCGAACTGCCCGAGGGCGACGTCGATGCCGCGTCGGCGGTGATCGAACGGGTCATGGCGGGCGCCGCCGAACCCGCGGTGAAACTGGACATTCCTCTGGGGGTCGATATCGGCACCGGGACCAGCTGGGGAGCAGCACACTGACCGAGATCGAGGAATTCGTCGCGCGCACGCGCGATCCGCGGTGGATGAATGTCGTCCTGCTGGGGGTGATTGCCGCCGCGATGTTCGCCACGCTGTTCCTGGTCTACCAGACCGTGGAAGCCGAGCGCGAACAGCGCGAGCAGGTGCGCCGGACGGTCGAGGTGCTCGAGGAACTGCGCCAGGTCAGCCGCTCCGCGATCAGCGGCGAAACCGGCCAGCGCGGCTATCTCATCACGCTCGACCGGCGGTATCTGGCGCCCTACCAGGCGGGACGCGAACAGATCGACCCGACGCTCGATCGCATCCGCGAACTGATCGGCGAGGACGCGACCGCGCGGCAGACCGAACTGATCGACAAGATCGATGCGCTGGCCCGCGCCAAGTTCGACGAAATGGCGACCGGGGTCGAATTGCTCGAGAACGGACGGCTGCTCGATGCACGGCGCGCAATTCTCACCGACGAGGGAGTCGAGACGATGGAACGGCTCGACCGCGCCATCGCCGAACTGGAGGATATCGAGAACGAGACGCTGGCCGCCTACAGCGCCGACGCCGCGCGTACCAATGCCCGCGTTCTCCCGCTGCTGGGCGCGCTGCTGGTGTTCCTCATCATCGCCATGTTCGCCGGCGCGCGGCTGGTCGGGCGCGCGGCACGCGCCGAAGCCGAAGCGGCGCAGGCCGCGGTGGTCAGCGAGGCGCGCGACCGCGCCGACCTGCTGGCGCGCGAACTCAACCACCGGGTGAAGAACCTTTTCGCGGTGGTGCTGGCGATCGTCCAGATGAGCGCCCGTGACAAGCCCGAGGCGAAGGAGGTGACCAACAGCATCGCGCAGCGGATCCGCGCGCTGCTCACCGCGCATGAAGTCAGCCAGGGCGAGCTCGAACGCCCGGTGGCCTCGCTGCGCGCGCTGGTCGAGACCTCGCTGGCGCCCTACCGGTCGAGCAACCACCCGGCCGAAATCGACGGGCCCGAAATCATGCTGCCCGCCAAGCGCGTGACCCCCCTCGGCCTGGTGCTGCACGAGCTGACCACCAATGCGGTCAAATACGGCGCTTGGAAGGACGAAGGCACGGTCCACGTCAGCTGGAGCGAACAGGACGGGACGGTCACGCTGGAGTGGCGCGAAACCGGCGCGCAACTGGGCGATGCACCCGAGCACACCGGCTTCGGCAGTCTGCTGATGACCAGCGCCGCGCGCCAGTTCGGTGGCACGTTCGAGCGCAAGTTCACCCCCGACGGGCTGATCGTCACGATCGAGCTTCCCGCCGGTGACTGATCTTGCCATCGGCGGCCCGCGCCCATACCGCCTGAGCCGATGCTAGAGCGCTACGATCCCCGCAATTGGCCGATCTCCTACGACGGCGTGATCCACACGCTGATCGTGCTCGGCAGCGCGGTCGCGCTGGCCCTGCTGGCGCACTGGATCGTCTTCGCCCTGCTCCGGCGCGTGACGCGCAGTTCCGAAAGCGCGCTAGACGATGTGGTGGTCGAAGCGGTGCGCAAGCCGCTGCGCTGGGCGGCGATCGCCTTCGCCATCGCTGCGGCGGCCGAAAACGATGCGCTGGTCGGGCGCGGCTGGGACCTTCTGGCCCGCTTCCTGGTGCCCGCGGTGATCGGGTGGGTGGCCTATGCCATGGTCCGCGGCCTCGCGCGGGGCTACGAAGCACAGGTCGGCGCGGCGAGCGATCCGGTGGCGCAGCGCGGCCGCCTGACGCGGATCGCGATCCTGTCGCGGACGGTGAAGGTGGGGATCATCATCGTCACCGTTTCGCTGATCATGCTCAATATCCCCGGTGTCCGCGATGTCGGCACCACGATGCTGGCCTCGGCGGGTCTCGCCGCGCTGGCAGTGGGCGCCGCCGCACAGCCCGCGCTCAAATCGCTGATCGCGGGGCTGCAAATGGCGCTGACCCAGCCGCTGCGGATCGGCGATCTGGTCAAGGTCGACGACCAAGCCGGGCGGGTGGAGGAAATCCGCATGAGCTTCGTCACCGTCCGCACCTGGGACGAGCGCGTGCTGGTCGTGCCCACCAGCCGGTTCCTCGACGAAAGCTTCGAGAACTGGTCGCGCGTCGACGAGAAGCTGACCGGGCCGGTGATGCTGCATCTCGACCCGATCACCGATGTCGAACCGATCCGCAGCGAATTCGAACGCTATGTCTCGGCGCATGAGCTGTGGGACGGGCGCAATCTGCAATTGCTGATGACCGACGCCTATCCCGAAAGCATCGAACTGCGCCTGTCGATGAGCGCCGAGACGATCGGCGACTTGTGGGCCCTGCGCTGCGGCGTGCGCGAACACATGCTGGCCTGGATCAAGCAGAACCAGCCCGATGCGCTGATCCGCCACCGGCTCGAAGTGCCCGGCGGGCATCTCAAGGCCGCCGAGCCGAACACACCGTAACCCGCGCTCACCGGCAGGTCGCTGCACGCGCCTGCGGCCGGCCGGTAGCGATCAGCCGGTGGTGTCCGGCCCGTGCTTTTCGTCGCGCGTGCTTTCGACCATGCCTTCGTAGAGGAACCCGATCGGTCGCACTTCGGCCGCGCGCTTCTTCAGCTCGCCGCGCATTTTCTTGTATTCGGTTTCCATCTTCGGGGTCACCGTCGCGCGGCTATCCTTCAGCGCTTCTGCGAAATCGAGCGCGGCGACCTCCTCCACATCGCCGCCGACGCGGCGCAGGGCGTTGAGGCCGGCGCGGCGGACGACATCTTCGAGGTCCGCGCCCGTGAACCGCAAGGTCTTGGCGGCGACCGCCGCGAGATCGACATCGCCGGCCATCGGCATGTCCTTGGCATGGATCTTGAGGATCTGTTCGCGTCCCGGCTGGTCGGGCGTTCCGACATAGACCAGTTCGTCGAACCGGCCCGGGCGCAGCAGCGCGGGATCGACCAGCGTGGGGCGGTTGGTCGCGCCGATGACGACGACCGACTGCAATTCCTCGAGCCCGTCCATTTCGGCCAGGATGGTGTTCACCACGCGGCCGGTGACCTGCGGTTCGCCCTGCCCGCTGCCACGCGCGGGCACCAGGCTGTCGATCTCGTCGATGAAGACGACGCAGGGCGCGACTGCGCGGGCTCGCTTAAACATGCGTGCGATCTGCTGTTCGCTTTCGCCATACCATTTGGACAGCAGGTCCGAGCTTTTCATCGAGATAAAGTTCGCCTTGGCTTCCTTGGCGACGGCCTTGGCCAGCAGCGTCTTGCCGGTGCCCGGCGGACCATAGAGCAGGAAGCCCTTCGCGGGCCGGATCCCGAGACGATGGAACGCCTCGGGGTTCTTCATCGGCAGCTCGATGCCTTCCTTGAGCTTTTCGATAGCGTCGCCCACGCCGCCGATATCGGACCAGCCGACCCGGGGCACCTGCACCATGACTTCGCGCATGGCGGAAGGCTGGATGCGCTTCAGCGCCGAGAGGAAGTCTTCGCGTCCGACATAAAGCTCGTCGAGCACTTCGGGCGGAATCGTCCGCTCGTCGAGATCGATCTTGGGCATGATCCGGCGCACCGCATCGATCGCGGCCTCGCGCGCAAGCGCGGCGATATCCGCACCGACGAAGCCGTAAGTGGCGCGCGCCAGCTCGGCCAGGTCGACCTTGTCGCCCAGGGGCATGCCGCGGGTGTGGATGCCGAGGATTTCGCGCCGCCCCTGTTCGTCGGGCACGCCGATCACGATTTCGCGGTCGAAGCGGCCCGGCCGGCGCAGCGCCTCGTCCATCGCGTCGGGGCGATTGGTTGCGGCAATCACGACGAGGTTCGAACGCGCCTCGAGCCCGTCCATCAGAGTCAGCAGCTGCGCGACGAGGCGCTTCTCCGCCTCGCCGGGGACGCGGTCGCGCTTGGGCGCAATCGAATCGATCTCATCGATGAAAACGATGGCAGGCGCGTCCTTGGTCGCCTGCTCGAACACTTCGCGCAGCGCCTTCTCGCTCTCGCCATATCCGGACCCCATGATCTCGGGGCCATTGATGGTGAAGAAATTGGCATCGCTTTCATTGGCGACCGCCTGCGCCAGCCGCGTCTTGCCCGTTCCCGGAGGACCGTGCAGCAGCACGCCCTTGGGCGGATCGACGCCGAGACGGGTGAACAATTCGGGATAGCGCAGCGGCAATTCGACCATCTCGCGCAATTGCTGGATGGTGTCTTCCATCCCCCCGACATCGTCGTAATTGACCACCGCGCGGGCATCGCGGGGCGCTTCGAACTCGGCGCGCAGCTCGACTTCGGTGTTTTCGTCGATATGGACGATGCCCTTTGGGCTGGTGGACACCACGCTGAGCCGGATCTGGGTGAGCGCATAGGCCGGGGCATTGAACATCCGGCGCACTTCGGGGGGCATATCCTGGACGGGCTGCTGCCCGGTCGTGGCGACGAGATCGCCCGCGACGAGCGGCTTGCGGAAGAAATTGCGCTTGAGCGCCTGCGCCGGACCCTGCAGGCGCATCTCGCGCTGCGCGGGCGCGAATACGACACGCGTGGCCGGGCGCGATTCGGCAACCGAGACATTCACATGTTCGCCCGAGCCGGCTTCCGCATTGCCGCGCTGAAGCCCGTCGAGCCGGACGACGTCGATGGTCTGGTCTTCGTCATAGGCCGCCATCGCGACCGCCGCGGTCGTGCGCTTGCCGGTGATTTCCACCACATCGCCTTCGGTGATGCCCAGCGCCTGAAAGGCCGATCGCGGCATGCGGGCGATACCCTGCCCGCTTTCCTCCTGCCGTGCCGCTGCCACTTGCAGCCTTACCTTCGTCGTGTCTTCCGTCGTTGCAGCGTCAGCATCGGCCATGTGAGCTGGGCTCCCGTTCCTGTTGGTCGTACAGCCCAAGGTGGGGCCGGTTCGTACCGATGCAATGAGCGGGTGCGGACAGAAGGTCCCGCAGGCAAGAAAAAAGCCCGGCTGGCGAACCAACCGGGCTTGGAAGTCTTGGGAGAGGATGCCTGAAAGGCACGAGCAGATATGCGTGGCCGCCCACTTTTGTGCAAGTGCGAAAAGAACAAGTTTTGTTGCAAAATCCGCAAACAGTCGATGCAAGGAACTGCAACCTCTTGATTTTTATGTCCGGCATCCTTGGCTGATGAGGGCCGCCGATATTGCGCTGCACAAAAATCGGCGGTTTTCTGGCGGAGTCTTCAGCGGCGAATTCGGGGCATGACCGGGTCTCCGCTGGAATGGCGGCGCTGCACGCTCTAATCGTGCGAGCCGGATGGATTGCCGACGCCCGCTATGGCAGAGAGCCGCGTCCGCACCATCAGCCGCCGCTCTGGAGATTGCCTCATGACCCGTTTCCTCCTGCTNGCCGCCGGGGCGCTTGCCTTGGGCGGCTGTTCCGCTGCCGGCCCCCGCCCTTTGGCGGCCAGCGCGCCGNTGAATGCTGGCGAAGACCGGCCGGCGCCCGATACCATGCGCTGGCTCTACGGCTCGGGCGAAGCGGCCGCAGCCTCGATCCAGACCTGGCGACAGATCGCCGATCACGCCATCGCAGTCGCGCGCCGGCCCGGGATTCCGCAATCGGTTCCGCAGGGCCTGCCGGACGCGGCGGGCGGCATAGGCACGCCGTCATGCGAGACGGATGACGGCGGCATCAAGCCGCTTGCCGCCGTGTTCGATGTCGACGAGACCGTCCTGCTCAACACCGGCTACGAATACTGGCAGGCGCTGAGCGGCAAGCCGTTCGATCCCGCCGAATGGGCACAATGGTCGGCCGAGGGCGCGGGGATCGCACAGCCCGTTCCCGGCGCGGTCACCGGCCTGCGCCGCCTGCACGACGCGGGCATCTCGGTGATCTTCAACACCAATCGCAATACGCAGAATGCGGCAGGCACGGTGGCGGCGCTGGAAGCCGCCGGCGCGGGGCCGGCCGTGCATCTCGAAACGCTGTTCCTGCGCGGCGACGATGCCATGGGCGGGCGCAAGGACGGCCGCCGCGCGCGGATCGCGCAGAGCTATTGCGTCATTGCGATGGCAGGCGACAATCTCGGAGACTTCGCCGATGTCTTCAACGCGGACGAAAGCGCCATCGCAGCGCGCCGGGCAATGGTGGCGCGGGGCACCTATGCGCAGCTGTGGGGCAATGGCTGGTTCCTGATGCCCAACCCGGTCTATGGCGCATGGCAGGAAGGTACGCTGGACGAGGTGTTCCCCCCCGACGCGCGCTGGCAGCCTGCGGCAAGCGACATCGCGCAATGAGGGCACCGCGCTAGACATCGCTTGCACCGCACCGGCTTGGGCATAGGGTGGCCGCGGAAGAGGAGACACCCATGACCATGAACCGCGTTTGCGCCCTGACCGGCGCCGAATTCCCGCTGTTCGCCTTCAGCCACTGCCGCGATGTCGTCGCCGCGGTCAGCAAGGCGGGCGGCCTCGGCGTCCTCGGCGCCACCCGCTTTACCCCCGAACAGCTCGAGGAGGAGCTCGACTGGATCGATGCCCATGTCGATGGCGCGCCCTATGGCGTCGATGTGCTGGTGCCCGAGGTGGTCGATCCGGCAGTCCGCACGCTCGCGGACAACCGGAGCCGCGCGCAGGCCATCGATCCGGCCTATCAGGGTTTCGTCAATTCGGTGCTGGGCGATTACGGCATCGCCCCCGAGCCCGAGCTCAAGATCCTGCCCGAACGCATGGGCATCACGCCCGAAAACGGCCTCGCCTTGATGGAGGTCGCCTTTCGCCATCCGATCAGGCTGATCGCCAATGCGCTGGGTATCGCGCCTGCTGCCATGATTGCCGAAGGCAAGCGGCGCGGCGTCCCCGTGGCGGCGCTGGTCGGGGCGAAGGAACACGCCATCCGGCAGGCCGAGGCGGGCGTCGACATCATCGTCGCGCAGGGCACTGAGGCCGGCGGGCATTGCGGCGAAGTGTCGACCCTGGTGCTGATCCCCGAAGTCGTGCGGGAACTGGCGCGGCGCGGGCACGATATCCCGGTGCTTGCCGCGGGCGGGATCATGACCGGCGGACAGATGGCGGGAATGATGGCGGCGGGCGCGCAGGGCGCGTGGACCGGATCGGTCTGGCTGGCGACGCCCGAGGCCGAGACCAGCGAAGCGTTCCGCGACAAGATGGTCGCCGCGCGCAGCCGCGATACCGTCCGCTCGCGCAGCCGCACGGGCAAGCCTGCACGCCAGCTGAAAACGCCGTGGCATGCGGCCTGGGAAGATCCGCAGAGCCCGGGAACGCTGCCCATGCCGCTGATGGGCATGGTCTCCGAACCCGCCTTCGCGCGGATCGAACGCGAGGCTGCGGCGGGCAATGACAATGCGCGCGAACTGGTCAGCTATTTCGTCGGTCAGGGCGTCGGGCTGGTCGAACAGGTACGCTCGAGCCGCCAGGTGGTGCAGGACTTCCGCGAGGAATTCCTCGAGGCGGCAAGCGGCCTGGCAGCAGCTGCGGGCATCGAGTGACTTGACCCCCGCGCGCTGCCCGCCCAAGCCGCGCGGCATGTGGCTCGACGCTCCGCGCAATCCGAATGCCCCCCTCGCCGGGCTCAAGGTCCTCGAACTGGCGCGGGTGCTCGCCGGTCCCTGGGCGGGGCAGATCCTTGCCGATCTCGGGGCCGACGTCATCAAGGTCGAAAGCCCCGATGGCGACGGCACGCGGTTGTGGGGCCCGCCGTGGATCGAGCGCGAGAACGGCGACCGCGAGGCGGCCTATTACCATGCCGCCAATCGCGGAAAGCGCAGCATCGTGGCCGATTTCAGGGACGCGGGCGATCTTGCGCGCGTCGCCGAACTGGCCGCTTCGGCGGATGTCGTGCTGGAGAATTTCAAGACCGGCACGCTGGCCAAGTTCGGGCTCGACTACGCCGCGCTGTCCGCGGCCAACCAAGGGCTCGTCTATTGCTCGATCACCGGTTTCGGCCAGACCGGGCCGCGTGCGCACGAGGCGGGATACGATTTCGTCGTACAGGCGATGAGCGGGTTCATGGCGCTGACCGGCGAACCGGGGGGCCAGCCGATGAAGATGGGCATCTCCATTTCCGACCTCACCTGCGGGCTGTATTCGGTGATCGGCATCCAGGCCGCGCTGGCCATGCGCGAACGCAGCGGGCGCGGCCAGCATGTCGACATGGCGCTGCTCGATTGTTCGGTCGGCCTGCTCGCCAGCCAGGCGACGCATTTCTTCACCACTGGCGAGAATCCGCCGCGGATGGGCAATGAGCATGCCCAAGTGAGCGCCTATGGCGTCTTCCCGGTTGCCGATGGCAAGGTGGTGCTGGCGCCTGCGACTGACGGGCTGTTCCGGCGGCTGCTCGCGCTGCTCGGGCGCGGCGACCTGCTGGGCGACGAACGCTTCGCCACCAATGAAAGCCGCCTCGCCAACCGGGCCGAGCTCGACGCCATGATCGCGGCGGAGACCGGCAAGTGGCGATTGGCGGAACTGCTTGGCGCATGCGGCGAGGCGGGCATCCCCGCCGGACCGATCAACCCGATCGACGCGGTGTTCGCCGATCCGCAAGTGCGCGAGCGGGGCATGCGGATCGAGCTGGACGGCATCGCCGGCGTACGCAGCCCGTTCACTTTCTCCGGCGCCGAACTTGCGCTCGACCACCCCAGCCCGCGCAAGGGCGAACACGGCTAGCGCGCCCGCCGCGTCCGGCCGGGAGCGCGGCTAGCCTGCCAGCGCGGCCTTCAAATCCTTACCCAGATCGAGGCGTTCCCAGGGGAAATGCTCGCCATCGGCCTGCCGCCCGAAGTGGCCATAGGCGGCGCTCTCGCGGTATATCGGCTTGTTGAGGCCGAGGTGCGTGCGGATCCCGCGCGGGGTCAGCCCGCCCAGCTTGTCGATGCTGCGGATCGCATCCTCGAGCGCTTCGTCGGTCACCCCGGCGGCGCTGGTGCCATGCGTATCGACATAGAGCGAGAGCGGCTTGGACACGCCGATGGCGTAGGACAGCTGGATGGTGCAGCGCCGCGCAAGCCCCGCCGCGACGATGTTCTTCGCCAGGTAGCGCGTGATATAGGCGGCCGAGCGATCGACCTTGGTCGGATCCTTGCCGCTGAACGCACCGCCGCCATGCGGGGCCGCGCCGCCATAGGTGTCGACGATGATCTTGCGCCCGGTCAGCCCGGCATCGCCGTCGGGCCCGCCGATCTCGAACGCGCCGGTGGGGTTGATATGCCACTCGGTCTCGTCGGTGATCCATCCGCCGGGCAGGATGTCGCCGATCACGCCTTTGACATAGGCCTTGAGCTCGGCCTCCCTGGCGCCTTCGTGATACCCCTTGGCATGCTGGGTCGACACGACGACGGCAGTGCAGGCCACCGGCTTGCCGTTCTCGTAGCGCAGCGTGACCTGGCTCTTCGCATCGGGTTCGAGGAACGGCGCAGCGCCGCTCTTGCGATCCGCCGCGAGCCGTTCGAGGATCTTGTGGCTGTAGTCGAGCGGCGCAGGCATGTAGTCGGGCGTTTCATCGCAGGCGAAGCCGAACATGATGCCCTGGTCACCGGCGCCTTCGTCCTTGTTGCCCGCCGCATCGACGCCCTGCGCGATTTCGGAAGACTGGCCGTGCAGGTGGTTTTCGAAGGTCAGCGTCTGCCAGTGGAACCCGTCCTGCTCATAGCCGATTTCGCGCACCGTGCGGCGCACCGCTTTCTCGATTTCTTCCTTCGCGCCGGGGGCCCAGCCCCCGTTTTCGGCCCAGTCGGGATTGTTGGCGTTGTACATCGGCGCGCAGCGGATCTCGCCCGAGAGGATCACCCGCTGGGTCGTCGTCATCGTTTCGCAGGCCACGCGGGCTTCGGGATCCTTGGCCAGCATCAAATCGACGATCGCATCCGAAATCTGGTCGGACACCTTGTCGGGATGGCCCTCGGAGACGCTCTCGGAGGTGAAGAGAAAACTGGTGCGCATGAACGAGCAAATCCCGATATAAAGAAATCTTTATGTGTTCTGTGCGGGGTAGCCTTCCGCGCGGCGCATGGCAACCAGCGATAGTGCCAGCAGTGCGATAGCCCAGACGAGCGTCAACCAGTGTCCCGCCTGCGCGAACCATGTGGGCGGCGCCGGTGGCGGCACCACTGTATCGATCCGCCCGGCCACATTGCGCCCGATATGGTCGCGCACCACCCCGCGTGCGTCGATCACGGCGCTGATCCCGGTGGTCGTCGAACGCAGTACCGGCAGCCCTTCCTCCGCCGCGCGCATCCGCGCCTGCGCCAGATGCTGCGGCGGGCCCCAGTCCCCGAACCAGCCATCGTTGGATGGGTTGAAGATGTAATCGGGTCGGTCCGTGCGGTCGACCACTTCGCCCGAGAAGACGATCTCGTAGCAGATCTGCATCCCCGCCCTGCCGAAGGGGCCGAGATCCTGGCTCAGCGGACCGGGACCGGGAATGAAATCGAGCGTCCCCGCGACGAGCCGCGAGAGGCCGAGCGGTTCGAGCCAGTCGCGCATCGGCAGGTATTCGCCATAGGGGACCAGATGCGCCTTGGCATAGCGTTCGCCCAGCCGTCCGGCCGGATTGATCGATGCGATCGAATTGTACGCGGCCACCGCGCGTTCGCGGCCCTCGACCATGTCGATCTCGAGATCGACCATCCCGGTCAGCAGCAGGCTGTCGGCGCCGATCACGCGCCCGATCCTGGCGCGCGCGAAGGCCGGGTCGCCCCCGGCGGTCATCTGGGTGTAATAGCGCTGCGGATAACCATCGCGCAGATAGTCCGGAACACCGCTTTCGGGCCACAGGACGAGCCGGTTGGGACGCGCTTCCCGCGGCACGCTGAGCGCGGCGATGCGCTGGAACTGCTCTTCGAAGCGCGCGGCGTCATTGATTTCGTCCTGCCCCAGATTGGGCTGGACCAGCGTGAGCGGCACCGTTCCTTCGCGCGGCTCACCGGCCGGCAGATAAACCAGTATGGCAAGGGCAGCTGCAGCACCTGCCAAGGAAAGCCAGCACCGGCTGCGCATCAGTTCGGCAAGCAGCACCGCGGCGCAGGCCACCAGCCCCGACAGCGCGTAACTGCCGGTAAAGGGCAGCGCCGCCGCCAGTCCAGGGCGGTCCCACGGGCCCAGCACCATCATCGACAGCGGACCCCAGGCATAGCCGCTGAAGACCCAGCTGCGCAGCCATTCCGCGCCGATCCACATCGCGCCGAATACCAGCGCGAAGGTGAGCAGCCCGCGCCGGCGCGCGGCGCACCACGCGACACAAGTCGCGAGCGCGGGCCATATGGCGAGGTAGAGCGACAGCAGCGGCGCCGCGGCCCAGCCGAGAATGGCAGGCATTTCCGCCTGATAGGTAAAGGCGGTGGCGATCCAGTTGTTGGTGATGGTGAAATGGGCGAGGCCGAACAGCCAACCGGCAAGCAGCGCCGAGCGCCATCCGGTGGCGCGCCACGCCAGCCAGCCGAACGCGCCGACCGCCGCAAGCCCCACAGGCCAGAGGTGGAACGGCTGGAAGCCCAGGGCCGACAGGCCGCCCAGCACGAGGGCGGCGATTTGCGGGTGAGAACGGGCCAAGCCGGGGAGTTTCTCCATCGGCTTGCCCCTTAGTCAGTCAAAGCAGAGGTGCAAGCGCGATCAGCCGACCGCGCCCACTTCGCTCTCGTCGTCCTGCTTGCGCTTGCGGCGACGCGGGGCCGGCTTGTCGTCGCCCGCGGATTCGCTTGCGCCGATCGAAGGCGGCAGCACCGCCGCGTCGATCTCGCCGCCGGCGGGATTGGCGTCGTCGGCCTTCTTCACCTTGCGCGGGGCACGGCGCTTCTTGGGCGCTTCGTCCTCGTCGTCGCGGCGCGTGAAGGGATTGTCCGACGATTCGAACTCGCTGTCGTCGTTCTGGTCGTCGTTCTTCGGCCGGCGCGCGCGCGGCTTGCGATTGCCATCTTCGGCATCGTCGCGGCGATTGCGCGGCTGCCGGCGATTGCCGCGGCGATCGTCGCCATCGTCTTCGTCCCCGTCGTCATCCGACTGGTTCTGGCCGCGATCGTCCGGCCGCTTGCCCTTGGATTCTTCCTGGCGGGCCTTGTTGTCGGCGAGCACGCGGAAATAATGGTCGGCGAACTGGAGATAGTATTCGGCCTGCACCCGGTCGCCATTGTGCTGGGCGTCCTGGGCAAGCTTCTTGTACTTTTCGAGCAACTGCGGAGCATTGCCCCGGGCACGACTATCGATCCGATTGGCCGAATTGGCCCCGCCCTGATTGCGGTTACCGCGTCCACGACGACGGTTATTGCGATTATTGTTCAAGGGTAGCTGGTCCTTATTCAATGCGCGGCGCGCACCTTACAACCGGTGCGCATATGGCCGCGTGACCCCTTGCGCGACTGCGCTTGTCGCAGCTCGCGTGCTCCGCTTTGTGCAAGGTATACGGGGCCGAAGCCTCGTACCGTAACTGCAATGTCGGAGCTGGAACCGGTGGGAAGCGTTACCCGCGCACCACTGGCCTGTGGCCAGAGGTAAAGGGTCGAATCGGCTTTGCCAAGCCCTAAGTGAGAATCAGCGCCCGGTCGCGTCCGGCGATATCGCGGCGCAGCGCCACCGTATAGCCCGATTCGCTCGCCAGCGCACGCACCGCCTGCCCTTGCGCCGCCCCGATTTCGAGCACTGCGACACCGCCTGGCGCAAGCAGCTTGCCAAGCTGCGGGATGATCGCGCGATAGTCGTCAAGCCCCTCGGGTCCGGCGAACAGCGCGGAAGCCGGCTCGTAATCGCGCACATCCGGATCGAGCCGGGCGCCAGTTTCGACATAGGGCGGGTTGCACAGCACGAGGTCGAACCGGCCGAGCGCATCGGCCCAGCCGCTGTCCAGCCAGCTCGCTTCCCTGAACTGCGCGCGCTCCGCCAAGCCCAGCGCAGCGCTGTTCCGCTGCGCCACGGCCAGCGCCTGCGCCGAGGCATCGATGCCGATCCCCGTTGCCGACGGGCGCTCGTGCAGGAAGGCCAGCAGCAGCGCCCCCGATCCCGTTCCCATGTCAAGCACGCGCGCGTCGGCGGCCGCGTGTTCGAGCGCCGCCTCGACGATCGTTTCGCTGTCGCCGCGCGGGATCAGCGTGGCAAGCGATACTGCGAAAGGGAGCCCGTAAAACTCCTGCTCGCCCAGCAAGTGCGCCACCGGTTCGTGCGCGGCGCGCCGATTGACCAGCCGCGCGAATGCGGCGGCATGCGGGGCGGCNGCACGTCGCGCATCCGGGTCAGCAGCATCTGCGAGCGCGACGTCTCCAGAACATGCGCCATCAGCAATTCGGCGTCGAGCCGCGCGGTATCGCTGGTCGCGCCCAGCCGCTCGGCCGCAGCGCGGATCGCATCGGCCACACTGGCCGGTCCGGGCTCAGTCACTCAGCGTGGCGAGCCGTTTGGCCTCGTCCTCGGCGATCAGCGCATCGACCAGTTCGCCAAGACCCGGTCCGGCGATGATTTCGGGCAGCTTGTGCAGCGTCAGCCCGATCCGGTGGTCGGTCACGCGGCCTTGCGGGAAATTGTAGGTGCGGATGCGTTCGGACCGGTCGCCCGAGCCGACCATTGCCTTGCGCGCCTCGGCCTCGGCGCCCTCGGTCGCCTCGCGCTGCTGTTCGAACAGCCGTGCGCGCAGCACCTGCATCGCCTTCTCGCGGTTCTTGTGCTGACTGCGGCCGTCCTGGCAGGTGACCACCGTATTGGTCGGCAAGTGCGTGATGCGGATTGCGCTGTCGGTGGTGTTGACGTGCTGCCCGCCCGCCCCGCTGGCGCGGTAGGTATCGATCTTGAGGTCGCCCGCGTCGATCTGCACGTCGACCTCGTCGGGTTCGGGCAGCACGGCCACGGTCGCGGCGGAGGTATGGATCCGCCCGCCGCTTTCGGTTTCGGGCACGCGCTGCACGCGGTGGACGCCGCTTTCGAATTTGAGCTTGGCGAAGACCCCGTTGCCGGTGACATTGGCGACCACTTCCTTGAAGCCGCCGACCTCGGACGCGCTCATGCTGACCGGCTCGACCTTCCAGCCCTGCTCGGCGGCGAAGCGTTCGTACATGCGGTAGAGATCGCCCGCGAACAGCGCCGCCTCGTCGCCGCCGGTGCCGGCGCGGATTTCGAGCATGGCGGGCTTGGCATCGGCGCTGTCCCGGGGAAGCATGGCGATGGCCAATTGGCGCTCGGCCGCGGGCAGGCGCTGGCGCAGCTCGGCCAGCTCCTCCTCGGCCATCGCCTTCATTTCCGGATCGGCGAGCATCTCCTCGAGGCTGGCGATCTCCTCCCGCGCCGCCCGCACTTCGGCGGCGACCTTCGCCACCGGCTCGAGCTCGGCATAGTCGCGGCTGGCCTGGACGAAGGCGTCCCCTTCCAGCTGGCCCGACGCCATCCGCGCCTCGAGCTCGGCGAAGCGGTGAGCGATCTGGTCGAGGCGTTCGGCGGGGATGCTCATGAGCGGCCGAGCAGCGCCTCGAGGCGCGCAGTGGCGGCCTCGTCGGCCTTGATCCGCCGTGCGGGCGCACCGTCGCGCAGGTCGAAGGCGACGATCGCCTCGGCCCCCGCCTTGACCGCCTTGTCGAACCGCTTGCGCGGGCTGCCGGATGCGAACAGTTCGACAGTGAGGCCGCCGCGGCGGAGCGTGCCGAGCGCAGCGATCGCGGCGTCCATCGCGCCGTCGTTTTCGACCACGACTATGGCGTCCGCATTGGGTTCGGCCCTGTCGCCAACCAGCATCGCCAGCCGCTCGATCCCCGCGGCCCAGCCGACCGCCGGGGTGGGCGCGCCGCCGAGGCTTTCCATCAGCCCGTCATAGCGCCCGCCGCCCAGGATCGTGCTCTGGCTGCCGAGCTTGCCCGCGGCCTCGCTGCCCTCGTCGGGAATGAATTCGAAGGCGGTGTGGCGATAATAGTCGAGGCCGCGGACGAGGCTTTCGGCGCGCTGCCACTTGACCCCTGCCGCATCCAGCCCGCTGGTGACCGCGTCGAAGAAGGCGCGCGCATCGTCCGACAGGAACTGGTCGATCTTGGGTGCATCGGCGACAAAGGCGCGGTCGCGGCGGTCCTTGCTATCGAGAATGCGCAGCGGGTTCTTCTCCAGCCGCTCCTGCGAATCCTCCGACAATTCGTCCTTCACGCCAAGGAAATACTCGACCAGCGCGGCGCGCCAGGCTTCGCGGCTGTCGCCATCGCCCAGCGTATTGAGATGCAGCGTCACGCCGGTGATGCCGAGTTCCTTGAGCAGCTGGTCGGCCATGGCGAGCAGTTCGACATCGGCCTGCGGTTCACCCGCGCCGATAATTTCCGCGTCGATCTGGTGGAACTGGCGATAGCGCCCTTTCTGCGGGCGCTCGTAACGAAACAGCGGGCCATGCGTCGCCAGCTTGACCGGCGCGTGCTGCTGCCACCCGTTCGACAGGAAGGCGCGCGCGATCCCCGCGGTGAATTCGGGGCGCAGCGTCAGGCTCTCGCCGCCGCGGTCGTCGAAGGAGTACATTTCCTTGCTGACCACGTCGGTTGTTTCGCCGATCGCGCGGCTGAACACTTCGGTCTTTTCGAACACGGGCATTTCGACGCGGCGGAAGCGATAGAGCTTACGCACGCGCTCGAATGCCTCGACGACGAATGCGAATGCCTCGGCGTCGGCGCCGAAGATGTCTTGCGTGCCGCGAATTGCCTGGGGTGTCTTTGCCATGGCGCGCGCTTAGGCGAGGAAGGCGGTTGCCGCAATATGACGGGGACGCTATCGGCGCGCGCAAGCCTTTCCGGCGCGAGAAATCGCCCGCCAATCAAAGAAGACAGTCCATGCGCATCGAAAACATCCCGACCGGAGACAATCCGCCCGAGAGCCTCAATGTCATCATCGAGGTGCCGACCGGCGGCGAACCGGTGAAATACGAATTCGACAAGGCCAGCGGCGCGCTGTTCGTCGACCGCATCCTGCACACGCCGATGCGCTATCCCGCGAATTACGGCTTCGTCCCGCACACGCTCAGCCCCGACGGCGATCCGCTCGACGCGCTGGTCATCGCCCGCTCGCCCTTCATTCCCGGCTGCGTCGTGCGCGCCCGCCCGATCGGCGTGCTCAATCTGGAAGACGAGCATGGCGGCGACGAGAAGCTGATCTGCGTACCCGTCGACACGACGTTCCCCTATTATTCGGATATCGCCGAAACGAAGGACCTGCCGAGCATCATCTTCCAGCAAATCGAGCATTTCTTCACCCACTACAAGGATCTCGAAAGCGAGAAGTGGGTGCGGATCGGCAATTGGGGCGATGCCGCCGAGGCGCGCCAGATCGTGCTCGAAAGCATCGAGCGCTGCAACGCCGCGAAGTAACGCCTATTCGACCGGGCGGGAGTGATCGAGCAGGTCCTTGTTCTGCTCTTCTCCCGGCCGGTTGCGCTCTTCCTCGACCATAGCGGCGATCTCGTCCGCCGGGCGCACGTCCTCGTCGGCCGGGCTGGCCGCGACATCGCGAACCGCGCGCTTGGCCTGCGGCGGTTCGTCCGCGCTCGGGGTGACCGTAGCGGTGGCCGCTTCGGCCGCGAAGGGCACCGTGGCAGAGCGCGGATCGAAGCGCAGCCGGTAGATCGGCTCCGGCAGGCCGAAGCCCGCATCTTCCAAGGCGCCCTTCACTGCCGGGATCGCCTGGCTCTGCGCCTTCCACCAATCGGTATCGCGCTGGTCGACCCAGCCGAGGAAACGGATCACCACGTTCGAATCGCCAACCTCGATGATCCGCGCTTCGGGTGGCGGATCCGACAGCACGAATTCGAGCCCCGCAAGCGTGTCACGGCCCAGCTGCCGCGCGGCACGGGCATCGTCATCGGCGTCCACGCCGAGGTCGAAATGGAAGCGGCGCTGCGGGTTGCGCGTGAAATTGACGATCACTGCCTTGAACACCTGGCCATTGGGAATGCGCAGGTGGTTGCCATCGAGCGTCATCAGCACGGTGGCACGGCTGGTCAGGCGGATAACCCGGCCTTCATAGGTATCGATCTGCACCCAGTCGTTGGCGCGAAACGGCTGCCGCAGCGACAGCAGCAGCGAGGCGACGTAATTCTCGATCGTGTCGCGCATGGCGAAACCCAGCGCGATACCGATGACGCCCGCGCCGCCAAGCACCGCGCCCAGCAGCGCTGTCGCCCCGATCATGTCGAGCGCGATCACCAGGCCGACGATCGTGAAGCCGAACCGGATCGCGCTGGCGATCAGTTCCGCAAGGAAGCTGTTCGGCGCGATCCGGTGCCACAGCCGCCCGAGCCCGGCGATCAGATAGCCGAGAAAGGCGATCGCCAGCCATACGCCGAGGGCCATCCCGATCAGCGGGAGCATGCGGACCAGCGAATTCCAGCGGTCGGCGAGCGTCAGTATCCCCGCGCTGCCCGCCGAGAGCGACAGGTCCCGTTCGAGCCCGTTTTCGACCGTGACGACGCCGGCGACGCGATTGACGATGGCTTCGGCGCGCGCAATGTCGTCCGGCTTGGGCACCGTGCCCGACAGCGAAACCACGCCTTCATTGACCTCGACCTCGACCGCGCCGAAGGCGGGCAGCTCGGCAAAGATCCCTGCGATACGTTCGGCAATACGCCGGTCGTCGCCCGCTTCCTGCGTCGCCGCGATCGTCTGGACGGGGGTCGGCGTTTCGGTCGGTTCGGCGGGCACCTCGAGCTGGGCCGCCAGCGGCACCGCCCACAACAGGGCCGCCAGGGCAAGCAACCGGATCATTGACCGGCCACTGACATGCCGTCGATGCGCAGCGTCGGGACATCGATTCCGCGCAGGAATTCGAGATCATCGGCCGCAACCAGCGCGCGGAACATTTCGGGCAGCGTCCCGGCGATGGTGATTTCCGCCACCGGCCCCGCCAGTTCGCCATTGCGGATGCGCAGCCCGCTGGCGCCGCGGCTGTAATCGCCCGTGACGAGGCTGACCCCCTGGCCGAACAGGTCGGTGATATAGACGCCGTCCTCGATATCGGCGATGAGGTCGGCCACGCTGGCCGTGCCCGGTTCCATATAGACATTGGCCGGGGCCACGCCGGGCGCCCCGCCGCTGCCCCGGCTCGCATGGCCGGTCAGTGGCAGATCGAGCTGGGCGGCGCTGGCGACATTGGTCAGCCAGCGGGTAACCCGCCCGCCTTCGACCAGCGCGCGCGGAACGCTGGCGATGCCCTCGCCGTCGTAATTGCGCGATCGCAGGCCGCGGGGGCGCAGCGGATCCTCGACGATCCGGATACCGTTATCGAACAGCTGTTCGTTCTCGCGGTCGATCAGGAAGCTTGCCTTGCGGGCGATAGCGGGCCCGGTCATGGCGCCGAGCAAATGGCCGACGATCCCGCCGCCCACGCGCGGATCGAACACCACGGGCATCCTGCCCGAAGGAAGCGATCCGGGAGCGACCTTGCGGACCGCGCGTTCGCCGGCCTCGCGTCCGATGCCCGCCGGATCGGGCAGGTCGCTGCGGTGCCGCTGCGTGCGATAGGCATAGTCGGTCTGCTTGTCGCCGCCCTCCCCCGCGACCACGCTGGCCGACAATGAGTGCGATCCGCCCGCACGCGCCCGCGCGAATCCGGTGGAAGTGACCAGGGCGAACACCGATTGCGAGGCCGAGGCGCTGCCGCCGTTCGAATTGGTCACCCCCGCGACTGCGCGCGCGGCATCTTCGGTGGCAAGCGCGGCGCCGCGCAAGTCTTCGGGGCGCGGTTCGGCGCCATCGCTCAGCTCGAGTTCGACGCCGTCGCCTTGGAACAGTGCGTCGGCCGGGGCGAGCCCGCCATAAGGATCCTCCGGGGCGAGACGCGCCATCTCGACAGCGCGCTGCGCCAGCATGCGCAGCCCATCACCGGCAAAATCGCTCGTCGCGATCGATGCCGAACGACGGCCGACGAACACCCTCAGGCCGATTTCTTCGCTTTCGGAGCGTTCGACCTCTTCCAGCGCCCCCAGCCTGACGCTGACGCTTTCCGAAGACGACGCGCTGGCAACGGCATCGGCGGCATCCGCGCCCGCTGCGCGAGCCAGTTCGACGAGGTCATGGCAGCGGGCAAGCGCTGCATCGGGGCCGATCATCGGGCCTGCCGGAGATGCGAAGTCATGCCTCGCGAATTAGGCCCGGGGCGGCTGGCTGGCAACCGCCGGCAGGGTCAGGAAAAGATCAGCGTGAAGAAAGCGGTAAGCGCGGCGGGCAGGCCGATGGCCATTGCCCACAGCAGTATCTGGTCGCGGCGAAAGGCCGGTTTCAACGCTCCGTCGGCTGCCTGGTCGTCGGACAGGTCCGACCAGCGCCGCTCGAACCAGCGGCAGGCAGGAATGATCCCGGCCACCAGGACGATGAGCGCAAGATAGGGGACGATCGAGGACACGCCCTGCTTCATCGCGCCGACGGTCATGAAAATCTGCATGCCGGTATAGACCAGTAGCGCCAGCGCGACATTGTCGCTCATGGCCTTGCGCCAGTCTCGCGCTCGCCCCCCGGTATGCCCGGTTGCGATGTCGGCGTTGCGGAGCGCCTTGTTCATTGCGCCTCTCCTGTTTCCTCTGACCCGAATCGCATTGTTTCAAAATTGTTGCCCGCTGGCAAGCAATCGTGCGCGAAAGGCTGTCTGCACGGCCCGGCAGCTGCGGGCGCCATCTGCCGAGCGCCCATGCAGGAACCTTGCCAGTTCGTCGATCAGGCCGCGTGGCGGGGGTTTTCACATGGCTGACGCGTGCTATGGCACGGGCCATGGCCGATATTGCAACAAGCCACGAAAACGATGCGGTGCACGACGCCGCCCCGCCGATCCCGCAGGGCGGGCTCGAAGTGGTGTCGATCGCCAAGAGCTACGACAAGCGGGCAGTGCTGACCGACATCTCGCTCAGCGTGGGCAAGGGCGAAGTGCTCGGCCTGCTGGGCCCCAATGGCGCGGGCAAGACGACCTGCTTCTATTCGATCATGGGTCTCGTGCGCCCCGATGCCGGGCGCATCCTGATGGATGGCGAAGATGTGACCAACCTCCCGATGTACCGCCGCGCGATCCTGGGGCTTGGCTATCTGCCGCAGGAAACCAGCATCTTTCGCGGGATGACGGTCGAGCAGAACATCAACAGCGTGCTCGAGATGGTCGAACCCGACGCGGAAACGCGCGCCGCGGAGCTCGAACGCCTGCTCGACGAATTCGGCCTTACCCGCCTGCGCGCCAGCCCCGCGATGGCGCTTTCGGGTGGCGAGCGCCGGCGCTGCGAGATTGCCCGCGCCCTGGCGGCCAAGCCGTCGATCATGCTGCTCGACGAACCCTTTGCCGGGATCGACCCGCTTTCGATCAGCGATATCCGCGACCTCGTGAAGGACCTCAAGACGCGTGGGATCGGGGTATTGATCACCGATCACAACGTGCGCGAAACGCTCGAGATCGTCGACCGCGCCTGCATCATCTATGGCGGACAGGTGTTGTTCGCCGGCACGCCCGAAGCGCTGGTGGCCGATGAAAATGTGCGGCGGCTCTATCTGGGCGAAAGTTTCACTCTGTGATGCCCGAAGCCGCCCGGAGCTGATCCATGGCGCTGGCCCCGCGTCTCGATCTGCGGCAGACCCAGTCGCTGGTGATGACGCCGCAGCTGCAGCAGGCGATCAAGCTGCTGGCGCTGTCCAATCTCGAAATCGAGACTTTCGTCGCCGATGCGCTCGAATCCAACCCCTTGCTGGAAATGGGCGAAGTAAGCCGCGAGACCGCCAGCGATACGAGCGCCGAACCGCAGGAACATGACAGCGCCCCCGACATGGGCGGCGACAATGCGCTGGATATTGCGGACCATGCGATCGACCCCGAGGCCGCTCCGGGCGACATGGGCGACTGGAGCCGCGGCGATATCGGTGGCGCGGGCAGCGCGGAATTGCCCGATCTGGAAAACCGTTCGTCCGCCGGACCAACGCTGGCGGAACATCTTGCCGACCAGATCGGCGCGGTGGCGCGCGATCCGCGGGAAGCCCTGATCGCGCTGCGCATCGCCGGCGAACTCGACGAAGCGGGCTATCTGCCCACCGACCTGCTGGTCATCGCCGATGAGCTCGGCGCCCCGCTCGTGGCGGTCGAGCAGGCGCTGGCCACGGTCCAGTCGCTCGATCCCACCGGGGTCGGCGCGCGATCNCTGAGCGAATGCCTGGCGTTGCAGGCCAAGGAAGCGGACCGCTACGATCCCTGCATGGCCCGGCTGATCGACAATCTCGATCTGGTCGCTGCGGGCGAAATCGCCAGGCTCAAACGCATGTGCGAGGTCGANGACGAGGATTTCGCCGACATGCTGGCCGAACTGCGCGGCTACGATCCCAAGCCGGGTCTTGCCTATGGCGGCACCGCGCAGGCCGCGATCGTCCCCGACGTGCTGATCGCGCCCAGCGCCGATGGCTGGGACATCCGGCTCAACGAAGCCAGCCTCCCGCGGCTGGTCGTCAATCGCGACTATTTCCTCGAACTGAAGACCGGTGCCCGCGACAAGGCCGCGCACAGCTGGCTCAACGAGCAACTGGGCGAGGCCGACTGGCTGATCCGCGCGCTCGACCAGCGGCAGAAGACCATCCTCAANACCGCGGCCGAAATCGTGAAAAAGCAGGAAGGCTTCTTCCGGCACGGGGTCACCGCGATGCGCCCGCTGACCTTGCGCGAAGTGGCCGAACAGATCGAGATGCACGAAAGCACCGTCAGCCGCGTGACCAGCAACAAGTATCTCGCGTGCCCGCGCGGCACGTTCGAACTGAAGTATTTTTTCTCCAGCGGGGTGTCCGCGGCCGACGGTGAAGGCGCCTCTTCCGAAGCCATCAAGGCGCGCATCAGGGCACTGTGCGAGGCAGAAGACCCCAAGAAGGTGCTGTCCGACCAGAAGCTCGCCGACCTGCTCAACGAAGAGGGCTTCGATCTCGCGCGGCGCACCGTCGCTAAATATCGCGAGGCGATCGGCATCGGTTCCAGCGCGCAGCGACGGCGGCAGAAGAAGCTCGCGGCCCTGTGACGCAAGCATGCCACGCGCAAAAAAGTTAACGCCCTTTACCGCGCGTTAACCTTTCCCGTTCAGATGTTGTGTGGTTAATACAGGGCAATACCTCTTTACCGGAGGTTACCGCCGTACTTAGGGGCCATACAGGGGATTTCCCATGCGTGTACTGCTGATCGAAGACGAGCCGACTACCGCCAAGGCCATCGAGCTCATGCTCACGACCGAAGGCTTCAATGTCTACTCGACCGACCTCGGCGAGGAAGGGCTCGATCTGGGCAAGCTGTATGATTACGATATCATCCTGCTCGATCTGAACCTGCCCGACATGCATGGCTACGACGTGCTCAAGAAGCTGCGCGTCGCCAAGGTCCAGACCCCGGTCCTGATCCTTTCGGGCATCGCCGAAATGGACAGCAAGATCCGNAGCTTCGGTTTCGGCGCCGACGATTACGTCACCAAGCCGTTCCACCGCGAAGAACTGGTCGCCCGCATCCATGCCGTCGTGCGCCGCTCGAAGGGCCACAGCCAGTCGGTCATCCGCACCGGCAAGCTGGCGGTGAACCTCGACGCCAAGACGGTCGAAGTCGACGGCGCCCGCGTCCACCTGACGGGCAAGGAATACGCGATGCTCGAGCTGCTCAGCTTGCGCAAGGGCACCACGCTGACGAANGAAATGTTCCTCAACCACCTTTACGGCGGCATGGACGAACCCGAACTCAAGATCATTGACGTCTTCATCTGCAAGCTGCGCAAGAAGCTCAGCCATGCCTGTGGNGGCGAGAATTACATCGAGACCGTATGGGGCCGCGGCTATGTGCTGCGCGATCCGAACGAAGAGGCCGAGGCGGCCTGATCACCGGCTTTCCCCGGACGGGATAGCGAGAAACGCCCGGAGCTTCGGCTACCGGGCGTTTTGCTATGCGGNATTGGCCAGCCGGGCGAGATCGAGCCCGCTCGGCTGCTGGAATATCCGCAGGCCGAATTCGGGCAGGATAGCCAGAAGATGGTCGAAAATATCCGCCTGGATCGCTTCGTAGATCGGCCACTCGACCGTATCGGCGAAGCAATAGATTTCGAGCGGGAGACCCTCCGGCCCCGGCGCCAATTGCCGCACCATCAGCGTGAAATTGGTGCTCGCAACACTGGGGTGGCTGCGCAGATAGGCAATCACATAGGCCCGCAGCGTGCCGATATTGGTGATCCGCCGCGCATTGACCGCATCGTCGTCGCCCGCCAGTTCATGGCGGTTCCACTCGGCGATCTCCTTCTCCTTGCGCGCGAGGTAGTCGTCGAGCAGGCGGAAGCGCTTGAGCCCGGCGACTTCTTCNTCGCCGAGGAACCGTACCGAGTTCTGATCGATCACCAGCGACCGCTTGATCCGCCGCCCGCCGCTGTCGGTCATCCCCCGCCAGTTGCGGAAACTGTCGGCGATCAGCCGGTGCGTCGGAATGGTGGTGATGGTCTTGTCGAAATTCTGGACCTTCACGGTGTGCAACGCGATATCCACCACATCGCCATCCGCATCCATGCTCGGCATCTCGATCCAGTCGCCCACCCGCAGCATGTCGTTGCTGGTCAGTTGCACGCTGGCCACGAGGCTGAGGATGGTGTCCTTGAACACCAGCAGCAGCACCGCGGCCATCGCGCCCAGACCCGAAAGCAATAGCAGCGGCGATTGTTCGATCAGCACCGCAATCATCAGGATGGCCGCGCCGCAGAAAACGGCGATCTTGACCACTTGGACATAGCCCTTGATCGGCCGGCTGCGCGCCTCTGGCCGGCGCGAATACAGCTCGTTCGCGTAATTGAGCGCCCAGCCGATCGCCATGGCGATCGACAGCACGATTAGCGCCCGCGCCACGTTGACCGTCACCGTCACCACCGTTTCGGGCAAATGGGGCACCAGCAGGATCCCGCGCGAGACGATCAGCAGCGGGATCACCGTAGCGAGCCAGGCCGCGCCGCGGTCGGCCGTATCGGTCCGGTTGTCGAGATAGGGCGCCGCAAAGCGCAGCAGCACGCGTTTGAGCAACCAGTTAACTGCGAATGCCAGCGCGGCCAGCCCCAGCAGCGCGATCAGGGACTGGAGCCATAGCGCCAGCGCGGAATAGTCATCGAAGAGTGCCTGCATCGCCCGGGCAACTACCCCGCCGCCCCCGCCGGGTTCAAGCCCCGCGCGTCGAGGCAGATTTTCTATCTCGTCGCCGGGAAGCGGACGCAGTAGCTGCAGGCGGCATCAACATTGAAAGGCCCACCCCCATGATGGAGGTGTTCGGTTTCGATCTGGGGCCCATAATCCCCTTCATTCTCATCGGTTCCGCAGCACAGATGGTCGACGGCGCATTGGGCATGGCCTTCGGGGTCATCACCAACACGCTGATGGTCGGTCTGCTCGGGGTGCCGCCGGCGCTGGCTTCGCAGCGCGTGCATCTGGTCGAATGTTTCACCACCGCGACGTCGGGCATCAGCCATCTGCTGCACGGAAATATCGACAAAGGGCTGTTCTTCCGCCTGCTGGTCCCCGGCGTGATCGGGGGCCTGCTGGGCACCTATCTGATCACCTCGATCGATGGCGATACGATCAAGCCCTTCGTGCTGATCTATCTCGCCGGGATCGGCGTGTGGCTGCTGATCCGCGGCCTGCTATATCCCCCGCGTGTGCGGCAGGCCAGGCATGTCGCTCCGCTGGGACTGGTCGGCGGCTTCCTTGATGCGGCAGGCGGCGGCGGCTGGGGACCGGTGGTGACCTCCAACCTGCTGGTCCAGGGGGCCGAACCGCGCAAGGTCGTGGGCACGGTCAATTCGGTCGAGTTTTTCCTCACGCTAACCATTTCGGCCAGCTTCATCTATCATCTCGGCATCTCGCATATCGCCGGGGCGACGCTGGGCCTGATCATCGGCGGGATCGCGGCGGCACCCTTCGGCGCTATGGCAGCCAAGCATTTCAGCCCCAAGCTGATGCTGGTCCTTGTCGGCATCGCGCTGAGCGTGACCAGCGCCTACGGCATCTGGACGGCGTGGGGGTAGGCTTGTAGGCGGCCGCGCCATGAGCGCGTTTAAAGAAGGCGACCCCACCACCCTCAACCGGCTGTATGGTCGCAGCCAGGGCAAGCCGCTGCGCGCGTCGCAGCAGGAACTGGTCGACAAATTGCTGCCGCAGATCGCGGTACCCGCGGATGGTCCGGTGACGGCGGAACGCCTGTTCGGCTTCGATCGCCCGCTGCATTTCGAAATCGGCTTCGGCGGCGGCGAGCACATGGCCGAGCGCGCCGACATGCTGCCCGACCACGGCTTCATCGGCGCCGAACCGTTCGTCAACGGCGTGGCGCAGGCGCTGACGCATGTGCGCGACCGGACGCTGGCCAATGTCCGGATCCAGCATGGCGATGCATTGGAAGTGCTCCGCCGCGTGCCCGATGGCGCGCTGACGATGGTCTATCTGCTCCACCCCGATCCCTGGCCCAAGAACAAGCACACCAAGCGGCGGATGATGAACGATGGCCCGGTGCGGATGATCGCCGACAAGCTGAAGCCCGGTGGCGAATTTCGCTTCGGTACCGATCACGCGGTCTATCTGCGCCATGCGCTGATGGTAATGCGGCGCTTCACCGATGAATTCGAATGGGTCGCCGAAGGCCCTGCGAGCTGGCAGAACCGTCCCTCCGGCTGGCCCGAGACGCGCTACGAGCACAAGGCCCGCACGGTCTACGACCACGAAGTCTGGTACTTTCGATTCAGACGACGCTAAAGTACGAAATTATTGTAAAACAATGTACTTAGTGGATTCGCCTTACGCTAGAATTGCCTCCATTTCGCCCCTTTTTCCGCTTGCGTGATTGCCCGGTGATTGCCAGAAAAGGGACACGAGGTTTCGGATGGCAACAGGAAAAATCACGAAAAAATCGATAGATGCGCTGGAGCCGAGCAGCTCGAGCCAGCTCCTTTGGGATACGGACCTCAAAGGATTCGGTGCGAAAATCACTCCAGCCGGCTCGATATCCTATGTGCTGCAGTTCCGAATGGGCGGCCGTGAAGCTCGAACAAGACGCTATACTATCGGGGCGCACGGGTCGCCGTGGACACCGACGACAGCGAGAGTGGAGGCGGAACGCCTTCAGTTACTAATTGCGCAAGGTATCGACCCTGTAGACGATGATAAGCAGAGGCGCCGCGAAGCCGTCGATCTCGCATTCGACAACTATGCGTCGCATTTCGCTCGGTCCTGCAAGGGTGTTGGCTGGGCGAGGCTCGTTGAACGCGTCATCCGGCTTTACCTTGAACCGGTTATCGGAAAAAAGCCGCTTCCCCGAGTTTCGAGGCCGGATATCGTAGCCGTCCTGGACAATATGCCCGAGCATCAGGTTGCCAATCGCCGGAATGTCTTTGCGGTGATGCGGCGCCTATTCCGATGGGCTGTCAGTCGTGGCGATATCGAGCGCAGTCCTATGGAGGGAATGGAAGCACCACCGCCGGTAAGACCGCGGGATCGCTGGCTACAGGACGACGAGCTTCGACACATTTGGGAGGCAGCTCCCGAATGCTATCTTTGCTTCGGTCCAATTGTCCGCTTGCTCATTGCAACAGGGCAACGCCGCGAAGAGGTTTCAGGAATACATTGGCAAGAGGTTGATCGGAAAGACCTGTTTTGGACGCTACCAGGTTCACGAACAAAGAATAATGAACCAAACGCGATCCCGCTGAACGACCTTGCCGTTGCCGAACTCGATCGGCAGGCAGGTGGCGCAAACTGGCCGAAGAAAGGACGCGTGTTTGCCACGTCAAGCGGGGCAGGCTTTACCGGCTACGCCAAGGGCAAGAAGAAACTGGACGGTCTCATAGAGCAAAAACTTGGTGAGCCATTGCAACCCTGGCGGCTGCACGATCTTCGGCGCACGCTAGCGACCAACTTCCAGCGCCTCGGCGTTCGCTTCGAGGTTACAGAGGCAGTCTTGAACCATGTCAGCGGCTCAAGAGCAGGCGTTGCAGGGATCTACCAACGCCACGACTGGAAAAAGGAGAAGAGAGAAGCGCTCGATGATTGGAATGAGCATCTGGTCCAGATACTGAACGGGTCCGAACAGGCTTGAAGCATACGCTTGAGGAGCCATGGCTTGCAAATCTCAGGTCGATCCCTGTTCCGCGAGCACCGCAATCAGCCGGGAGACGTTCGCGAGGCATTGGTCATGATATCGCCTGAGAGCTTGGACGCGCTTCGACGGAGACGCCAAAGCATTGCCCTCCAGCTCCGCAAGCGCCTCCAGAGCGTTTGGCAGGACGTCAGGCTCCAGCCTTCTTACGATGTGCAATCGGTCGCTAATCAGGTCGACCGTCTGCCTTAGAAATCTGTTTTCCGAACCCAAGGCAAAAATCGAAAAAACATCGCCAACGCGGTCAGCGTAGGTGTCGATCGGTGCGGCTAGATCAGCCGTGTCGATTTTCCGTGGTGCTGGATCGGCCACGCTTTCCAAGAGAAGAACATTTACTGCGAGCATGTCGCGCAACGAATGTTCGGTCAGGAGCGTGACCCGGTACCCCTCGCCAGGGGTCAGATCGACAAGACCTTCGCCGACAAGTTGATTGAGGCTGTCTCGCACAGGTGTCATGCTGACACCGAACTCGTCTGCCAATCGCATCGCTTCGAGTTTCTGGCCGATCGGCCAAGTACCCTCCATCAATGCCCTTTTCAGGCGGCGATAGGTCGGTTCCAGGACCTGTGCCGGGCTCATCTCTTGGAGCGACAAGCTTCCGCAAATTCATGGACAGCTGCAAGCTGCTCGGGCCGAAGCGCATCGGTAGCCTGCGGATAATTGGCTACCTCTTCACCGAGCAGAATGGATGGACACTGACCTTCGTAGTTCCCAAGATTCGGTCGGTGCTGCGCATAACCTGCCAATTCAGCAAGTTCGGGCGGAAAATTTCGCGCGACCTCTGGCGGATATGCCAGCCAAAGGTTCTCGTACGGCTTGAGCCAGCCGAGGCTATAGCCGATCACAACACCGCGCCGCACGTCTTCGGTCGAGTTTGGTCCAGCACCATGCACGGTCGAACCAAGAAAGCAGATCGCATCACCTGGTCTGCTTTCCGCGACAATCGGATCACCGAGCTGATCGAGGCTCTCGACAGGACGTTTATGTGTCCCGGGATAGATGCGGGTCGCGCCGTTGGATGAGCTGAAGTCGGTGAGCGGCCAAATGACATTGAGCAGATATTCGTGTTCGCCCTTGGCACCGGCCCACATGTCGTGATCGCAATGCGGAAACTGTTCGATCTCGCCGGGGTGAATGGCGATTGCCTGGGCAACGTTTAGCTGAATTCGGTCGCAAGCCTTACCGAGGACTTCGCGGGCCAGCGAAAGGATGAGAGGCTGCAGAACAAGGTCACAGGCCCAGCGTGAGCGGCGCAACAGACTACCGAAACGCTTCGTGCGAAACCCGTAGAAATCGCCGTGGCCCATAGGGGTTTCGGCGAAATCCCGTTCAAGATCTGCATCGAGCGCTGCGATGCTGCTCTGAGGAACGAGGTCCGGTATAATGCAATAGCCATCCTTCTGCAGCCGTTCGAGCCAATCGATTGATTTGATATCGCTCATGACACCACCTCCGATGCCGCCTCGGCGACCCGNTAGNCACCTTTTCGATAGATACCGCCGCGAGCGAGATCGTCCGGCGTGTCGCAATCTATATCGATCTGCAGTGCGACAAGGTCCTCACCGTCAATCCTGCAGCCGCCGCCAAGTGTGCGACATTGCCAGCCGAAGTTTTCGATTTGGCGGAACCAAACTCTATTGGCCACAGCGGTGTAGCCCGACAGTCCGGTCTTTAGGGCATGCTCGGCAAGCGCGGTCACAAGTTGGTCGCGTGCCGTGCGGCGCTCAAACCGCGAGAGCGTGGGTTCGATGCAGAAACGCGTGATCTCGCGAAAATCGGACCCAGAGGGTATCGGACCATCACACAGACAAGGGAATAGCTCCCCGAGAATGTGAGCGCCGTCAGTCCGCAAAAGGCGCGCTGAAGCGCGATGACGGCCTTCTCCGTCGGTCAGCACCAAATAGCTCGCATCGGGCGTATCGAACTGGTCGATCTCGTATGCATCATCCAAAACGGGAACATCCCATTTGAGAAGATCGACGAATACCCGCTTGCGCGCCTCGAACATTACGCGAAGTGCTGGATCCGAAGGGCAAGCTTGGAGAGAAACTGGGGAGTGTTGCATGGCGGCTACCTGGCGATTTGAAGACAGGTCGCCTTTCACCAGATCGGGGCGATCGCAGACATACCAAGAACTGGGGATGCTGCGATTCCGGGGCACTTATGATCGTGCTATTGAACGTAACCGCATCGGCTGCCTAGCTCTGTTCTGCTCCCTTCTTCAAATCTTAGATCAGCCAATTTACGAGCCTTGACGACGTGAAACCTCAATTGGGCACAACGACCTCATGCCCGTAAAGCGCGTCGATGATGGGGCACTCGGGAACGTCGCCGCCTTCGCACTGAGCCGAGACATCGGCAAGCGTTCGCTCGAGCTTCTTCAGGTCAATAATCTTCTGCCGAACGCTCGCTAGATGGCCGTCAGTTAATTCTAAAACCTCACCACAGCTGTAGTCGTGAGAATCGACGAGAGTGAGCAGACTCTTGAGCTCTCCGATCGAGAAACCGAGATCACGGCCACGCAGGATGAAACCAAGCCGCGCTTGGTCATCGCGCGAATAGAGCCTGTGCCCGCTGGCCGTGCGCTCGGGCGGCTTCAGCAGACCGATCTTTTCATAATAGCGAATGGTCTCAAGGTTGCATCCTGACCGATTGGCCAGTTCGCCTCGCTTAATCATTTTTGATGTCGTCATATGCCGCGTGCCAATTTGTGCTTGAACCTGTAGTAACTACAGAGATTATATTGAACTTCATGGCCGATCAAACGCAAAAGACCTCCCAGAGATTGTTGGCAAGCGGTGGCGCATTGAGTGCGGTTTTTGCAGCCTCCTGCTGCATTGCTCCGCTGCTCCTGTTGAGCCTCGGCGTCAGCGGCGCGTGGATCGGCAATCTGACCGTGCTCGAACCCTATAAGTGGATCTTTATTGCCGTAGCGGTCGCTTGTCTGGGCCTTGGATTTTGGCACGTCCATTCCCGAAAAGCCGGGGCATGTGAGGACAGTACATATTGCGCGCGTGCTGAAGCGGGCCCGATCATAAAAAGCGCCCTGTGGCTGGCTACCGCCTTGGTTGCTGCCTCGGCCACGGTCGATTGGTGGGCGCCGCATTTTTATTAGGAGTTAGACGGATGAAAAAAACAATGATTGCCGTTGCTGCGGGATTGGCCATCGCCGGAGCAGGCATTGGGGCAGCGACACTCATGCCGCAGTCCTCGAACGAGTCAACCGCTCAAAATGCTGAAACGCTGCAAACGGCAAGCTTCGCGGTTGAAAATATGACCTGCGCGACCTGTCCGATCACGGTGCGGCGCGCAATGGAAGGCGTTGCAGGTGTGCATGATGTGACAATCGATTACGAAGCCAAGACTGCTACAGCGCATTTCGATCCTGCCAGGACCACCATGCGCGACATCGCCACTGCTTCGACCGAGGCAGGCTATCCCGCCCAAACACAATTTAGCGGGACCGACCTCTGATGGAATTACAATCCACGCTCACGTGCCCTCAGTGCGGACACCAGGAAATCGAAATCATGCCGACCGACGCATGCTGGTTTTTCTACGACTGCAAGAGCTGCGGAATGAAGCTGAAACCCAATGCAGGCGACTGCTGTGTCTTCTGTTCGTTCGGCACAGTGCCTTGCCCGCCAATTCAAGAAGCGCGTGCCAATGGCACAAGCGTTGAATGCTGCGGAGGTCAATGACATGAGGGAACGCAGCTTCGATCTTATCGTACTCGGCGTCGGAATGGCGGCGGTGAATGCCGCGAACAAATGCGCCGCTGCTGGTTGGTCGGTCGCAGTGGTTGACGAACTTCCCTATGGCGGCACCTGCGCGCTGCGCGGCTGCGACCCCAAGAAGATGCTGCGGCGAGGCGCTGAAATCATCAATGGTGCTCGCCTGATGCAGGGCAAGGGTATTGAACCGAATGATCTCGCGATCAACTGGCCTGATCTCATCGCCTTCGCCCAGACCTTTACCGACAGAATGCCCGAGAAGATCAAGGGCGGTCTCGACAGAAACGGCGTCACCACGCTTCACGGGACGGCGCAATTCGCTGGCGAAGACACGATCGAAATCGAGGGCCAAGGGCGGTTTCAAGCCAACCATATCCTGATCGCTACTGGCGCCAAGCCCCGCCCGGTGGATGTTCCAGGTGCCGAACACCTCACCAACAGCACCGAATTCATGCGGATGGACGCCCTCCCGAAGCGTATATTGTTTATCGGCGGCGGGTTCGTCTCGTTCGAGTTCGGTCATATCGCTGCACGAGCTGGCAGCGAGGTGCAGATCATTGATCGCGGTGACAGGCCATTGAAGGCCTTTGACACAAACCTCGTCGAAAAGCTTGTAGCACGAGGCGAGGAAATTGGGGTGGGATTGCGTCGGCGTACATCGCTGAAATCGATCGCCACCGACGGCGTCGAATTCATCGTCACTGTCGAAAGGAATGGTGAAACCGAAGACTTGCGCGCCGATCTGGTCGTGCACGGTGCGGGACGCCTGCCTGAAATCGATCGCCTGAACCTGAGCGCTGCCAATATCGAGGCGGGAGACAAGGGAATAGCAGTCAATGAATATTTGCAGAGCCTGTCCAACCCGAAAATCTACGCCGCAGGCGATGCGGCCAACACGCATGGGCCTCCATTGACACCTGTCGCGGTATTCGAAGGCAAGGTCGCTGCCTCCAACATGCTCAAGGGCAATCAGACCAAGCCAGACTATCGCGGCGTGCCCAGCGCTGTGTTTACAATTCCGGAATTGGCCCGCGTCGGAATGCTCGAAGAAGAAGCAGAGGAAGCCGGTTACAATATCCGCGCCGCCGAAAACGACACAGGCAATTGGTATTCCAATCTTCGCGTTGGCGAGACCTGTGCTGCCACCAGAATTATCATCGACAAAGACACCGACACTATCCTCGGCGCGCATCTGCTTGGACCCGAATACGGGGAGATTATCAATTTCTTCGGCCTTGCAATGAGGCTGTCACTGACAACTCGAGATCTGAAGAAATTGGTCGCGGCCTACCCCTCGGTTGGCTCGGATTTAGGGTCCATGCTGTAATCTGCTCGATACCAGTTGTTGATCGTCGGCTTCTGGTGAAGACGTTAGCTGCTTGCATGGTTTGGGGCGTAGAATATTCACTTTCCATCGAGCTTGATGGTCAGCAATTGACGGCCTCCGAGCGGTTCCGGCCTTAGAGCTTCTGTTTCGCCAATCATCCCGCATCGCGCCATCGGATGATATCGGAAANCCCGATCAGACCATCGAACAGCGCCGAAACGATCAAAGATTGCTTACAGTGAACCTGATAGCGTTCTCGCGCCATTTTGAGATGCTGGATTACTGTTTCGGTCGCAATCCCAAGGATCATGGCCGTCTCGGCTGAGGTCTTGCCTCGTGCGACCCACAGAAGACATTCGCGTTGCCGGTCGCTCAGGACAGGCACGGATCCGTCGGATTGAGCTGAGCCCAGTCCCAATGCACAGCTCAGTGCGAGCGTACCGACCATTTCTGCGACCGCAAAGCGACTGTGTGGCAGGTCTCGGTCGGGGCAGACCGCAAATGTACACGTTCCGCGCGCAAGACCGGGCAAATGTCGCGGGACAGTGTAGCCATCACCGATTCCGCATTCGCGCCCCACCGCCAGCATCTGGCGATCACCGCGAGTTAGCGGGATCAGTTCGCCCAGTGAGCCCCACGCAAAGCCGACAAACGACTTGTCGCAGGCTCGCCGGACCGGATCCTGTCCGGCCAGATCGAACCCGACATACACCTTGGCCCATTCGTCGGGATAATCATGCAGGAGCAAACCGGGAGCCTCGCACGATCCTGAACGCAGCTCGAGGCTCAAGGCGAAGTGGTCGAAGCCAAGCCGCCGAGAGACTTGCTTCAGCGCCTCGTCGAGTTCCTCGTCTGACTGGACATTGACCAGTTCGGATGCGAATTCCTCCGCGAAATAAGCCTGCATAGCCCTGCCCGTCCGATCGGCAGGGCGCTATCCAACACGCCGCCGTCCGATCGCTGCTGGTGGCCAGTCCCGGCGCTTCCATTGCACCGGTTCCGGCTGCTGCAGTTGCGCCCCCGAAGGTCGGGTTCCTTGCGGCGTCGGTCGCGAGATGCAGATCGCGCCACAAGGAGAGGCATAACGACTTCAGCGAATTTGGGAAGTCTTTGCAAGGACGTAGGCCTGATATTCGTCTGGCCTGTGACTGGTAGGCCAGCCGGGCGAATACGATTTCGACGCCAGTTAATTCGCACAACGCTTGCCCCGTGAGGGATTGAGCAATTCACGATAACCCTCAGCCGCCATGCGATGCGCTTCAGCGACGAGACGCTGTGTCTGCCGGCGATGCGATGATGTTTTCCAGTCGATCGCGCGGCCGACTTTAAGGCCGGGATAGATCAGTGCTTTGGCGACCTCTCTCAATGTCACCTGCTTGGGTGAAGCGTCTTCGAGCAGATCGAGAATGGCGAGCAGGATGCTCAGCCTGTAGCTTTTGTAAGCAGATGGCTTGAGGAGCCGATGGTGCGCCTTTGTCGCCGCGCCTTCTTTCGACCGGTCGAATTCACTGAGAGCTGCTACGCGGACACCAAGATCGGCATCGTCGGGGACGACATAGCCATCAATGCCGGGAGATGGCTCGCGCGCCAACAGGACGCGGTGACGATTTCGCGTATCGGAAACCACCATGTGCTGTCCGGCATCGTTCTCGTGCTGGGCAATCACCTTGCACTCAGCCAATGTGCCTCTGATTCCGGCAAGGTCCCGGGCGCCGCCAGCCACGATAACGACGCTTGCATTGGCATCGCTTCTCCAGATCGCCGGGCTGTCTGTGGCCGAAACACTCGGATCGAACGGGAAATTCTAGGCCCCATGACCGAGCCATTCGCCGCGCGGCGGATGGTTTCTTGTCGCCGGTATCGCGCAAATGAAGTCCGGCATATTGATCCTTGTACGCCGGATTGCGTCGCAGGAATTCCTGCGCGAAGTCCGAAAAATCGAAGTCGCCTGTACCAGTATCGTCGGCAGATGATCGAGCCATAGAGCACCTCCTTTCGGCTCGGATGGCTAGCGCCGCGGGATAACAGCGGACATTCCAAGCATGTGGAGGAGCCCTCCCCAGTACTAGGCATGTGAGTGCCTTATATCGGCGCGACCGCAACGCCGGGCGGGTATCATGCTGCCTCGAAAATGGAGGCACTTGCCCCTTGCAAGCTGCTTTTGTCTTGGGCACATTCGACCCGCGCGGTTTGAAACTCTGGCGCCGACCGCGTGGATATTTCCGCCAGCTATCATGCACGCCGGTCCGCTCAAGGCCCGGCGGCCCAACCGGTCAAGGGACGTCGATACGTCCTGAACGGCGGCACAGTTCTGGATCCCGCATTCGGCTTGCGATGAGGAGCCGCCGATTGCGGTTGCCTCCCAGTCCATTGCATGAACCAGCTTTCTGCCGACACCCTGCGAGACGATCATCGACTATCGAGCTCCGCGCTGCGAACCCCGGCACCGCAAGCTCGGGTAAGCTCGCCCTGCCCGCTCGACGCCCTGTACCGCCGAGAGAGCGCATGCCTGCTTGCCTATTTTTCGCGCTGCGTCGGTCGTGAGCGAGCCCGCGATCTGGTTCAGGACGTTTTCGTGCGCGCTGCGACCAGCCCGCAACTGACAGATCTCCGGAACCCGGCAGGATTTCTATTCCGGATCGCTCGCAATCTGCTGGTCGATGAAGCCCGCAGACAGAAATGCCGTATCAAGACGGTGCCACTGGTCGAAAACACCGATGCGCCGTGCTGCGCCAAGCAGGAAGACAGAATTGAGGTGGAAGAGACGACCGGGCGCTTCGAGGCCGCGTTGGCGCAGTTGCCCGACAAAACGGCGGGCATCTTCAGGATGAACCGCTTCGAGAAAAAATCCTACCGCCAGATCCACCAAGAGTTGGGCATCGCGCTGCCGACAGTCGATTATCACATGATGAAAGCGCTCGCGCATCTTCGCACGGTTTTCGCTGATCGGGTCTGAATGCGCGCGACAGATTTACCGCGCAAAGATCAGGCTCTGCAAATTTAATTTCATTTGAAACTAAGGTGCTCGTGAATGCCTGCGTCATTCCCTGTGGCGACATAATCGCAACAGATCAGGGAGATGACAATGCAATCGACAATCCGGACAATTACGGCGCTCTTGGCAGGAACCGCCCTGGCAGGCTTTTCTTCGCCGCTTCTCGCCCAATCCGCAGGGCCGCCCCAGAGTGAAGTCGATGAAGTGCAGGACGATCATTCGGATGTCGCCAGCGGGGACAACGCGATCGTCGTTACAGGAACGCGGATCCGGGGCGCGCGGATCATTGGCGATACAATTTCGCTCGACCGCGAGGCGATCGTCGAAGCGGGCCAGATCGATCTGGGCGAAGCGATCCGGACACTTCCGCAGAACTTTTCCGGCGGGCAAAATCCAGGTATTGGATCAGGCGCAGGGTTCGCCAACAGCAACGTAAACTCGGCCTCAAGCGCAAATCTGCGCGGTCTCGGACCAGATGCGACGCTGACACTCCTCAACGGCCACCGGCTACCCTATGATTCCGCTTTTGCAGGGGTCGACATTTCATCCATCCCGCTCGCGGCGGTCGACCGGATTGAAATCGTTCCGGACGGAGCCTCGGCCCTCTACGGTTCAGATGCGGTCGCGGGCGTGGTCAATGTAATCCTTCGCCGCGATTTTGAAGGCATCACGACATCCGCGCAGATCGGCGCAAGCACGGATGGCGGCAATTTCCGCCAGCAGGCCGATATAGTGGCGGGCACGCGCTGGAGCGGGGGCGGGTTCTTCGTCGCTTACGATTTTGCAAACAATTCGGCGATCGAGGCTGGCCAGCGCTCCTATGCCAGCTCGCTTGATCCGGAGACCACGCTCTTCCCCTCGCAGCAACGCCATGCCGTTACGCTTTCGGCACATCACGAACTCGCGCCCGGCCTCGAGGCCAGTATCGACGCGCTTTATTCAAGCCGAAGCTCAACGCTCGTGGCCGCATCATCGGCATTTCGATCGGAAGCCGATCCGGAGGTGGAATCCTATACGCTCGCCCCGTCACTGAAATTCGACGTCGCAGGAGACTGGCAGGCAACAGTGCTGGGAGTGTTCGGCCGCGACCGGACGCACTACCGAACCGCCTTCGCGCTGCAGGACGGGTCGTCGAGCGTGACCGAGGGGTGTTTTTGCAATGAGGTTTTCTCACTCGAAGCGGGTCTGGAGGGTCCGCTGTTCACGCTTCCCGGAGGCGAGGCGCGTCTGGCTGTCGGCGGGGGTCTGCGAAACAACACGCTCGATTTCAGCCGCAGCGAAGCGGGAAATTTACTGATCGCTTTCGACAAGACGCAGCGCGCGCGTTTCGCCTATGGCGAACTCTTCCTGCCGGTCGTTTCGCCGCGTAATGCAATCGATGGAGTCGCCGAGCTGACCCTTTCGGCGGCGGCGCGTCACGAAGATTATCCAGGCCTCGATCAACAGACGACGCCGCGCTTTGGTTTGAGCTACACACCGGTCGAAGGGCTGACGTTGCGCGGCAGCTGGGCGCGCTCGTTCAAGGCTCCGACCCTCTTTCAGCGTTTCATACCCTACCAGACCATTCTGCTGCCAGCGGCCGTATTCGGCGCCGGAACGGGGTCCGACACGGTGTTTTTCACAAGCGGCGGTAATCCGGACGTGAAATCGGAACGCGCGCGCAGCTGGACCGCGGGTGTGGAACTGCAGCCGGTCGCCATTCCCGAACTGACGTTTTCGGCCACCTGGTACGACATTCGCTATCAAGACCGGGTGGTGCGACCTATTGCGGGCTCGATTGCGGCTGCTTTCCGCGACCCGGGGTTTGCAAACCTGATCGATTTCTCTCCCGATCCGACAACTTTATCCGAGCTCATTGCTGGATCGCTATTCGGTCTCGAAAACTTCTCGGGCTCCCCCTACGATCCCGCCAATGTTGCCGCCTTTGTCGACAACCGGAACAGGAACGTTGCGGTTTGGGCCGTCGAAGGCGTGGATGCCAGGATCGCCTGGAACCAGAACCTGGGCGACGAACAGTCACTCTCCTTCGATCTCTCGGGCAGCTTTCTCGATAGCCAGCAACAGGTCACGCCCGATCTGCCCGAGGTTCAGCTAGCCGGAACGGTTTTCAATCCACCACGCTACCGTGCGCGGGGCACGGCGCGCTATCAGTCTGGCGGGTTCGCGGCCAATATCGCCGCCAACTACATTGGCGCGCTGCGCGACCGCCGCTTCGAGGAAGAGCGCCGCCTTTCTCCCAGCATCACGGTCGATCTCGGCATGAGCTATAAAATTGTTCGCGGTGAGGGCCGCGAACCAGGCCTCGAAATCTCGCTCACGATCCAGAACCTGTTCGACGACGAACCCGAAACGCTCGGCCAGACCGGGCCGACGGACACACCCTATGATTCAACCAATTATTCGCCGATCGGGCGGTTCGTCACCTTCGGCATCCGGAGGCACTGGTGACAATCATACTGCTTGCCGCCGCTCTTTCGCAGACGATCGTGCCCACGACATATATCGATCCTGGCGACCAGGACCCGTGTGCTTTGTTCGATGAAACGCCGAGCAGCGCGCAAGCGCAAAGATCGGCATTCACGCTCGACGACCAGGTCCGGATTGCGGACATTGGCAGGGCAGCTCCGACCGGCGCGCCTTCGGCGTTCGAAATCTCACCCGATGGCGAACGGATCGCTTTTGTTGTGAAGCGCGCAAACCCGCAAGCCAATGCGTATTGCCTGAGGCTCGTGGTGACCGCGATGGATGGAAGCGAGACTGAAACCGAAATCGACAGAGGCGGTGAGTTTATCCGGGATGACTTTCCGCTCCGCGATTTTCCGGCGATCATGGCTGGATGGGACAGGCCCAATGCGCCCCGCTGGTCTCCTGACGGCGCACGCATCGGCTACCTCAAGCGCATCGATGGTTCGACGCAGGTCTGGCTTTCCGATCCAGCGGGCGAAGCGCCCGCGCATCGGGCAACGGCCATGCCCGACGATGTCGACCGCTTCGCCTGGACGGCTGACGGCAATGGCCTCATCGTGCAAACACGTCCGGGAGTTCGCCAGCAGGCACAAGCGATTGCGCAAGAGGCTGCGCGAGGCTTCCTGTTTGATGATCGCTTCTCCCCGCAATTTGCCGACCGCCCGATCCCGACTGGTGAGATTGTCCCGGAATATGCCTTCGTGGCGCTCGGCGATGGCAGCATCCGTCCGGCGACAGCCAGCGAGGCCGAGCTTCTCGTTGCCCACCGGCCTGCCACTCTGCCTGCGCAAGCACGCGAATATGCCGCAGGGCCGGACGGATATGCGGCGTGGCTTGAACCCAGGCATCCCGACCGGCTGATAAGTCCGTCGCGCATCGCAGTGATCCGGTCTGACGGCAGCCGGATCTCCTGCGATGCGGAGGCGTGCGAAGGGATACGCCAACTGTGGTGGGCAACCGAAGGCCGGACATTGCTTGCTCTCCAGGGAACGGGCTGGGCGAACAGCCAGATGGCGATCCTGCGCTGGGATATGGAGGAGGGCCAGCCCCGCTCGCTGCTGACAACCGATGACGTTCTGATCGGGTGCAGTCCTTCGGGAAACGAACTGATCTGCGCGCGCGAAGGGGCAGCGAGGCCCCGGCGCATTGTTGCAATCGATATCCGAACGGGCGCCGAGCGGGTTGTCTACGATCCCAATCCGGACCTTGCGAACGCAGTTTTCGGATCCGTACAGCGGCTCCGGTTTCACAATGCATATGGCTCGGAAAGCTTCGCCGATCTTGTTCTGCCGCCCGATCACAGACCGGGGCAGCAACACCCATTGGTGGTCGTGCAGTACACAAGTGACGGCTTCCTTCGCGGCGGGACCGGCGACGAAGTGCCGATCCACCCGCTGGCNAACCGCGGCTTTGCTGTGCTCAGTTTTGATCGCCCGACCTTCTCGGCTGCNGCGCTCNCCGCAACGAGTGAGGAGGAGCTTGTCCGCGCCAACCGCGCCGACTGGATCGACCGCCGCAGAGTGCAGTCGTCCCTGGAGATCGCGCTCGAGCTCGCCATCGAGACGGGCGCGGTCGATGCCGGGAGGATGGGCATCAGCGGATTCAGCGACGGCGGATCAACAGTGCAGTGGGCTCTTATCAACTCCGACCTGTTCCAAGTGGCCTCAATGGGATCATGCTGCGAAGATATGTATTCCTATCCGACGGCGGCCGGACCCCGGTTTACAGACTTCGTTCGCGCCATGGGCTACCGCCATTTCGAGCCCGGTACCGAAGAATTCTGGAGACCCATGTCGCTCATCCTCAATGTCGACACAGTGGATGTGCCGATCCTCATCCAGACTGGCGACTCCGAATATGAAGGCGGCCTCGATGTAATAGAAACCTATTCGCATCGCGGGCGGGCCATCGAACTCTACGTGCTGGAGAACGAAACGCATGTGAAATGGCAGCCCGCCCACCGGCAGGCGATCTACGAGCGATCGACCGAATGGTTCGAATTCTGGCTGATGAATCGTATCAACTGCGATCCGGCACGGGCGCAGCAATACCGGCGGTGGAGCGAGATGGAAGGCGCACCCTCTTCCGAAGAGTTACAATGTTTCGACGGGCAATCCTTATTGCCATGACCGGGCCCAGGTTTCGGCTTCGGCCAGATCCAGAAGTCGGTAGATTGTCGACCCATCAAGCGACGTGTCGAGTTCAAATGCGGCTTCAACACTGGCGCGGTCGAGCAATGCATTCCGTGCGATCAGGCCATCGAGCAACAATTCGCGAAGGGCGCTTCGATGGTGGTGGAACGCGAGGCGGATGAAGCTGTCTGGTCCTGATTTGGAGGTGCGTGCCAGCAGGCTCTGCGGAAGGTCAGCGGCAAAAGCATCGCGCGCGAGCGCACGGTTGCGACCGCCTTTGGCCCAAAGCCATGTGGGGATGCTCAGGCACAATTCGAGCAAAGGCTGGCTCATCAGTGGTGAGAAGCGTTCAGGCCCGACGCCAAGCCCGTGAACATGGTGCTGGGCACGCATGATCAGGGCTAGATGATCGTGTTTCCCCCCATGGCGCCCCACATCGATATCGAGCCAGTTTGTTACGGGGTCCAACGCCTCATCCAATCCGAGATGATCGGCAAGCAGGCGCCGGTCGCAAGGCCATTCGCCGCGTGGGCGGCGCACCAAACGCTTTAGAGTCGCCTTGACCATAGTAGGCAAATCGCAGCCGGTAACGCGGCACATGTCGAGCAGGGTTTCGACCGCGCCGCGTCCGGGTCCTTCGACCCGCAAGCGGTCGACGACCGGCGCTGCTGAATGAAGAAAGCAGAGCAGATTGTCGCCNGCATTGCCNTCGAAGACGATCTGCGCTCCGAGGTNANCTGCGGCATCGGCGAGCAGCGCGTCGATGGTCGACANAAACGATCTNCGGCTCGGNCGCGGAAGACNGGCCGAGGCGCTGANNTGGGGATCGAAACGCNCAGGATCNTAAATCCGNTCNGCNTANTCTGCACCCAGGTGCTNNGCCAGAAGNCGNGCATAGTCCCGCTCGTCGCCGCTTCTGTCNGCNGTCGCGAGCGTGACGCAGGANAACGGCTTTTGCGCCCGCGNAAGCGCGGCGCAGACGAGGGAAGAGTCGACGCCGCCCGACACCGCCACTGACACGGGTCCAAGCTCTTCTGCCCACGCACCCATGACACGGATCGCCGCGTCACGAAGCTGCGCTCTCGCTTCATCATAGGAGAGCGATAGTCTGCCCGGCAGGAACTGCTGCGCGCGCCAGACTGGGAATTCTTCGGGATCGCAAGCAGNCGGATAGGTCAAGGCNCCGGGCCGAAGCTCGTCGACACCGACGAGACAGGTTTGTCTCTCGCGCAATTCGGNACACATCAAAAAGCGAGCCAGAGAATCCCAAGATATACTCATCCTCTTGCCGCAGGCCTGCTCGAAGAGTTTCGGATCAGAGGTGAGCACCACATGGGTTGTTGTCACCCGGCGGTAGATCGGAACCAGTCCGGAAGGATCCGGCAGTACAGCCAAATCGCTACGGTCCTGATCGGGCAGAATTGCGATATAGGCACCCCAGAAGTTCGCGGCGAGGTTGGCGGCGAGGCATTTCGCAGAGCGAGCACCCACCTCTGGCAACTGAGAAACGCGATGCGCGGTGTCCCGGGAGAAGAGCGTGCCGATCACACATCCGGCAGAGCCAAGGTTCGCGACATGCGTGTCTTTGGCTATCCAGAGCCGCGGGATATCGCCGCACAGATCCTTCAGGCTTGGCATCGTCTGCAGCCCAGCAGACGCCCCCGATCTTAGGCGCGGCAATGCGAGAGCAAAGCGCAGTGTGGTCATACAACCAGTATCGGCGTGTAACGCAGCACTTCCTCGGCAGTGTCGTTGAGCACGGCCTCGCCGTGCTGGACCCAGCAATGGGCGCCAAATGGATCGCTTCGGACGCCGATAACGATATGGGCGTGGATACGGCGCCGGGCCAGCCGCAGAGCTAGCGCAATCGAGCGCGGCAAGCAGCGATCTGCTGCACTGCGCAGGAGCCGGGCGTGTTCAAAGGCGCGAAGCTCAATAGCCCGCTCGGTGTCACTTGTATCACTGGTCACCAGCGGACCTTTCAGGCGTTTCAGCTCCAGCAGGACTTCGCGGAAAGAACGCGTTGCAATTCGGCGCTCGATCCGGCGCTGGGTCCAGATTGCCGCTGAAACGCGGGCCAGCCGGAAGGGGCCCTCATGGATCTCGGACGAAACAATACGCGGTCTGGTCCATTCAGGTGGGCGCGGGAAAGCGGTTGGTTGATACCAGTCTTGGCCCTTAACCTGGGCGCGAAAAGCCTCCTCGCGAGGCGCTGGCAGCTGAAAGTAGCGATCCTCGGCAATATCGAGAAAAACGAACCTGCCGCTGCATTCGGCCCAGGCGATATCGCTGCTGCTGAACTCGGTCACGGCAGTAGGATTGCAGCGAAGGGGCGCGGTCCTGCTAGAACGCGCGCCCCCGCGAGGCTCAGTCTTCGGCGAGGCCGGTCGCATAGGACAGTCGGCCGCTGCTCACATCGATATCGAACAGGGCGTTGCCCTTGGTCTCCACCGAGGCCTTTCCGAGGTCAATGACCTCATTCTCATTATGTTCGAAATCCTTCATCACTTACTCCTCTTTCTGGATTCACGACTCATTGTGTCGCAACCCCAAGACTGAAGCTGAGCAAGGAAAACGGCCAACTTATAATGCCATTATAAACCAGCCCGCAAATTGCGGATGTGACCGGGCGATGAAAACGCCCGTTGGCAGGCGCATCGATACCTTTAGCGTGCAGCCTGGACATACGCATCGACACCCGGTCGCGAATAACAGTGGCTCGCGGGTCTTTGATAAATCGTCAAGGTTGGAAGAAAATAGTCAGCAATACCTACTTTTCGGGACTCAAAGCAGTCGGTCGTCTTCCGCCTGATGCAGTACTTTTTGCCCGGCGCCGCGCTTTGGCGAATTCGCCAATGTAGATAATGAAGGCGAGTGGGCATTCCGATTCACAATATGGCCAGCTAGTTGTCGGTAGTCTCGAAGAGATCACGAGGCCAGCGCCGACGAGGGCTCCGATGTCGCGAATCGCCAGTGCCCTCGCAGGATCGGCGGTGGGACGGGTTGGTACGCGTCTGGCGAATATCTAGCCGTCCGAGACGACCTGTTCTCCAGCGTAAAAACGGTGGTCACCCGGTGGTCACCTGCCGTAAAAATCGCTAGTCAGCTTCAAGAACGGTTCTTTTAAACCGTTGAATTGACTACGAAAAATGGAGCGGGCGAGGCGATTCGAACGCCCGACCCCAACCTTGGCAAGGTTGTGCTCTACCCCTGAGCTACGCCCGCTCACTGGCGCTACCGGAACTGGGTGGTCCCGGTGGGGAGGCGGCCAACTAGCAGCGGCCTTTGAGTCTCGCAAGCCGAAAATTGCAGATTTTTTGCGACCCTTGCGAGCGTGCCGGCGCTCCTTCACATTGCCGCGCGAATGCCCACATGGGGCATACCGGAATTTTCAGATGAAAGGTGGACTTACGTGGCGAGCATGGGGCTGAGCATTGACGAACAGAAAGCGGTCGAGCGCTTCAAGACCGACGTCGTCGAACCGTCGATGTCGAAGCTCGTCATCCTCGATTTCCACGCCGAGTGGTGCGGCCCCTGCAAGGCGCTGGCACCGATGCTCGAAAAGGTCGCGGCCGAATACGCCGACAAGGGCGTGGTGCTGAAGAAGGTCGATGTCGACGCGGAAAAGTTCATCGCCGCGCAGTTCCAGGTGCAGTCGATCCCGACGGTCTATGCAATGTTCCAGGGCCAGCCGGTGGCCGATCTTACCAATGCGCGCAGCGAATCGCAGCTCAAGCAGACGCTCGACCAGATCCTCGCCCAGCTGCCGCTCGATGGCGGCGGCGACAATGGCGCGGCAGGCGGCCAACAGCAGCAGCAGCAGGACGTCTCGCAATTCGTCACCATGGCCGAACAGGTGCTCGCCGAAGGCGACGCCGAACGCGCGGCAGGTGTTTTCGGACAGGTGGTGCAGATGGCGCCCGACAATGCCGCGGCGCATGCCGGGCTGGTCCGCGCGCTCGTGCAGGCGGGCCATGTCGAACAGGCGCAGGCGGCGCTGAGCGCGGCCGAAGCCAATCCGGCGGTGGCTGCCGATCCGCAGATCGAACAGGCGAAAACCGCGCTCGAACTGGCTGGCAACAAGGTCGATGACGGGCAACTCGCCGCGCTCAGGCAGCAGGCCGAAGGCGGCGATATGCAGGCGCGCTACGATTACGCTGAGGCGGCCTTCGCTGCGGGCGATCGCGATGCCGCAGCCGACGAACTGCTGGCGATGGTCGAAACCGACCGCGAATGGAACGAGGGCGCAGCGCGCGCCAAATTGCTGCAGATGTTCGAAGCTGTCGGTCTCGAGGATCCGTGGGTGGTAGCGACCCGGCGGCGCCTCTCGCGCCTGTTGTTCGGATAGGGCGGCCGTTGAGCCAGCGTCTTTCCATCTTCCCGCTTGCGGGGGCGATCCTCTTCCCGGGGTTGCAACTGCCCTTGCATGTGTTCGAGCCGCGCTACCGCGAGCTGATCGGCAGTGCCTTGGCCAAGGACCGGCTGATCGGGATCATCCANCCCCAGAAGCCGAGCGATCGCGCACCGCTCTATACGGTCGGCTGCGTCGGCCGGATCGGCGATGTCGAGGCTTTGGAAGACGGACGCTACAACATCGTGCTCGACGGCGAATCGCGGTTTCGCGTGCTCCGCGAACTCGAGGTGGCGACCGCCTTCAGGCAGGTCGAAGCCGAAATGATCGAGGATCCGCCCGGACAGACGCTGTCGACGGTCGAACGCGCCGGCTTCGAATTCGAAGCGCGGCGGTTCGCCGACATGCAGGGCTATTCGGTCGACTGGGATTCGGTCGATCAGCTCGATGACGAAACGCTGATCAACGGCGTTGCGCAGATCGCGCCCTTCGACTCGGCTTCCAAGCAAGCACTGCTCGAAGCGCCCGACCTGCACAAGCGGTGCGACCTGATGATCCAGCTGATGCAGTTCTTCGCCTTGCGCGACGACGGCGACGAGATCGTCACGCTGCAATAGCGCGCGGCGCGGGCCAGGCCGCCCTAGCCGAAGAAGCTGCCGCGCAGCCCATCGATGACATATTGCGCCGCCAGCGCGGCCAACAGCACGCCGAGAACGCGCGTGATCGCGGCTTCGACCTTGTCGCCGAACAGCCGCATGATCGGCCCTGCGGCGATCAGCGCGGCCATGGTTATCAGGATGACCGCCACCAGCGCGCCGAGCACGATGAGGTTCTGCTCGATCCCCTGCGCCTCGTTCATCAGCAGCATGATCGCTGCAATCGCCCCGGGCCCGGCCAGCATGGGAATGGCCATGGGAAAGACCGACACGTCTTCGACCTCGGGCGTCGCGGCCACCTTCTCGGCCCGTTCCTCGCGCCGCTGGGTGCGCTTTTCGAANACCATCTCGAAGGCGATCCAGAACAGCATCAGGCCGCCCGCGATGCGGAAGCTGTCGAGTTCGATATGCAACGCCCCGAGCAAGTCCTCGCCGAACAGCGCGAAGACCAGCAGGATGACCAGCGCGATCCCCGATGCGCGGATCGCCATATTGCGGCGCTGGGCCGCCGAGGCACCCTTGGTCAGCCCGGCATAGATCGGCGCGCAGCCCGGCGGGTCGATGACGACGAACAGGGTGATGAATGCGGACAGGAACAGGGCGGTCATGCTACTCCTCCACCGGCGCCGCGACGCTGCCTGCCATGGCATCGACCATGCGGCCATCGCGGTGCAGCATCAGTTTCCAGTGACGCGACAGATCGGGTGCGACCACGAAGGTCAGGAACAGGCTGCTGTCGCCGCTGACCTGGTCGAAATAGGTGCCGCCATCGACCGGTCGCGACTGCGTGGCCTGTTCGCGCAGCTCCGCCGCCAGACCGCGTGCCGGGCATTCGGCGACATCGGTGCCGACGAATTCCGGCGCCGCGCGAGGGGTATCTTGCGCGATGCGCTGATGCAGTGTCCAGCGGTAGTCGCCATTCGCGCGGCGTTGCCATACGGTGGTGAACTCGCCCTGCGCGCCATCCGGATGCTGCCAGGCCCCGCGGGTAACCGCCAGCGACCCGTCGCAGCTCGACCAGATGTGATGCGGCTGCCATTGCAGCGCCGCTGCAGGATCGGCGCGGCCTTGCAGCCAGTCGCGTGCTGCCACCGGCTCGGGCACGAACAGCACCGCGTCGCCGGCGGAGAAATCACGGAAGGCGGACCATTGCCCGTCTTCCTGCGCCGCGCGGGCAAGTTCCAGTTCGGCGGCCACCACCTTGGAAGGATTGGCAGCCGGCGTCAGCAGCCGCGCATAGCGATCGCGCGAACCGGGCCCGGCGGTGCAGGCGGTAAGCGCCAGCGCCAGCAGGGCGATGGCAAGCCTCACAGCGCGCCTTCGGGCAGGTCGAGCGCTTCGTTGCGATAGGCGGCGACCAGCGTGTTGCGCAGCAGCACCGCGATAGTCATCGGCCCGACCCCGCCGGGCACCGGGGTAATCGCGGCGGCAACGCCCTGCGCGCCCGCATAGTCGACATCGCCGACCAGTCGGCCCTTGTCCGCGCCGGGTTCTGCCGGCAGGCGGTTGATCCCGACATCGATCACCGTCGCTTGCGGCTTGAGCCATTCCGCCTTGACCATTTCGGCGCGGCCCACTGCGGCCACGACGATGTCGGCGCGCCTCACCACTGCGGGCAGATCCTTGGTGCGGCTATGCGCGATGGTCACCGTGGCATTGGCGTCGAGCAGCAGCTGCGCCATCGGCTTGCCGACGATGTTCGACCGGCCGATCACCACCGCCTCGAGCCCCGAGAGATCGCCCAGCCGGTCGGTCAGCAGCATCATGCAGCCGAGCGGCGTGCAGGGCACGAAACCGCTCTGGCCGACCGCCAGTCGCCCGGCATTGGTGACGTGGAAGCCATCGACGTCCTTGTCGGGACTGATCGCGGCGATCACCGCCTGTTCGTCGAGGTGGCCAGGCAATGGCAGCTGGACGAGGATGCCGTCGACCGCCGGATCGGCGTTGAGGCGTTCGACCAGCGCGAGCAGTTCGGCTTCGCCGGCATCCGCCGGCAGGCGATGCTCGAAGCTCTCCATGTTCGCAGCCACGGTCGCCTTGTGCTTGCTGCGCACGTAGACCTGGCTGGCCGGGTCCTCGCCCACCAGCACCACCGCGAGCCCCGCCTTGCGCCCCGCCGCCTGTTCGAACTGCGCCGCCTGCCGGCCGACGCGCTCGCGCAGCTTGGCGGCGAACGCCTTCCCGTCGATGACCTGCGCGGCCATCAGCCGTAGATCACATTGCCGAGGACGATCAGGACGATGTTGAGCAGGATGATCAGCACCAGCGGCGAGAAATCGATCGCGCCCGTATTGGGCAGCAGGTTGCGGATCGGCCCCAGCACCGGTTCGAGCAGGCGGTTGATCGCCATGTAGAAGCCCGCGAGGAAATCGTTCGACCGGTTGACCACGTTGAAGGCGAACAACAGGCCGATGATGAACTGGATGATGATGAGCATCACCAGCACGTTGGTGAGCATGGAGATGATCTGGTAGATCGTGCTGAGCGCCTGCATGTGGTGGTGCGTTCCCTTGAAGCTGTCCTGTTGCGCGTCCTACAAGCGCGCCGCGCCGCGCGCCACCCCCGACCGACCGATTACCGCCCCTTGGCGACCAGCGTACCCGCGCCGCGCGCGGTGAAGAACTCGAGCAGCATCGCATGCGGGACGCGCCCGTCGAGCACCACCGCCGCCTCGCAGCCCGATTCCACTGCCTGGACGCAGGTTTCGAGCTTGGGGATCATCCCGCCCGAGATCGTCCCGTCGTCGCGCAGCCGGCGGATGTCGGCGGGCGTGAGATCGGTCAGCAGGCCGCCCTGTTTGTCGAGCACGCCCGCGACATCGGTCAGCAGCAGCAGCCGCGCCGCGCCCAGCGCCGCCGCCAGCGCGCCCGCCATGGTGTCGGCGTTGATGTTGTAGGTATGCCCGTCCTCGCCCACGCCGATCGGCGCGACCACGGGGATCATGCCCGCACCGGTCGCGGTCTCGATGATCGTGGTGTCGACCTTCGAGGGTTCGCCGACGAAGCCCAGGTCGAGCACCTTCTCGATATTGCTGTCGGGGTCCTTGTGCGTGCGCTGCAGCTTGGTCGCGGTGACGAGCCCGCCATCCTTGCCAGAGATGCCGATCGCCTTGCCCCCGGCGCGCGCGATCGAGCCGACGATCGCCTTGTTGATCGCGCCCGACAGCACCATTTCGGCGACCTCGGCGGTCTGCTTGTCGGTCACGCGCAGGCCGTCGACGAAGGTGGTCTCGACGCCCAGCTTCTCCAGCATCGCGCCGATCTGCGGGCCGCCGCCATGGACCACCACGGGGTTGATCCCCACCGCGCGCAGCAGCACCACGTCTTCGGCGAATTCGCGCGCCGCGCGTTCGTCGCCCATGGCATTGCCGCCGTACTTCACGACGAAGCTGCGCCCGGCATAGCGCTGGAAGTACGGCAGCGCCTCGATCAGCGTTTCGGCCTTGGCGTGGATATCGGGTCTGGTGGTCATCGGCGGCGAAATAGCCGCGCTGCGCGCCCGAGGCAAAGGTTTGTGCGTCCGCGCCCGCAGCGCTGCCTGCATGAACGCCGGCTAAACCTGCGATAAACCGCCGATGAACCGGCTCGTTTCGCCAATCGGAGCGCACGGATGGGCGCATTTGCGGGGGCCGGCGGCGCGGCTGCGGCGTATCCCCAGTCCCGATAACGAGAATGGGATACGCATCATGACCAAGTTCACTGCCCTTGCCGCCGCCCTTATCACCGCCACCGGCGCCACCGCCGCCAGCGCGCAGGTGACCGGTCCCGTGACTGGCCCCGTTACTGGCACGGTCGATACGGCTGCCGAAGCGCGCGTCGATACGGGCCCCGCGACCGATCCGGTGGTGGATGACACCACCACCGCCGCCGACCGCGCGCTGATGACCGCCGAGGAACGCGCACAGGCGGTCGAAGACCGGCTCGGCGACCCTGTCGCGGTCGATGGCGACCTCGAGACCGATACCGATGCCGAGCTCGACACGCCGGGCGCAGATGCAGAGGTCGAGGCCGACACCGACACCGAGCTCGACACGCAGCCCGAGCTGTAAGCCATAGGCCAACCGGCCGCGCGGGGCACCCCCTCCCTGCCCCGCGGGGCCGCCCCGGGGGCGGCAGGCGATCCTGCCGCCCCCTTGCGTTTCCGCACCTCGGACCGACACGCCCGGGCGTGTTGAACTCTTGTAGGTTTCCCCCTCGGCCAGTCTGATGACATGGACCGCATGGACCACGGTCCAAACGCAAAAACCGCGCGTAGCCGCAGATGGTCCCGTTCGGGCTGGCTGGAGCGAAGGAGAGGGGCAGCAGACATGGCGCCACGCTAGCCGCTGCGCCCCCGCGTAGGAAAGCGCGCGCAGCGGTCGCCCGTCCGGCAGCGCTTCCCTTTCGCCGCATGCGGGCTAGGGTCGCGCGATGACCCGCACACAGATCCTGACCGCCCTGATCGCCGCCGCTCCGCTCGCGGGATGCGCCATGCCCGCCCCGCAAAGCGCACCGCCATCCGCCGCCGCCCCGCAAGAGGCGTTCTGGCAGGCGCTGTCGAGCCATTGCGGCAAAGCCTATGCGGGCGGCCTCGCCAGCACGGACGCGCGCGATGCGGACTGGGCGGGCAAACGCATGGTGGCGCATTGGGCCGCATGCGACGAAGCCCGCGTGGCGATCGCCTTCCATGTCGCAGACCCGGAGGCCCCCGCCGGTTGGAACCGCAGCCGGACCTGGATCGTGACGCGCGAGGGTAAAGGCGCAGCCACGCGCTTCACGCTCAAGCACGACCACCGCCATGCCGATGGCGAAGCCGATGCCGTGACCTTCTATGGCGGAGCGAGCCCGGATGCGGGCAGCGCGGGGGCGCATGACTTCCCGGTCGACGGCGAAAGCGTGGCGTTGTTCACACGCGAGGGGCTGGACGCCTCGCTGACCAATGTCTGGCGGGTTGAGGTCGACCCGGCGGCGCAGGCAAATGCGCGCTTCGTCTACCAGCTCACGCGGCGCAATGATCCGACGCGGCTGTTCCGCGTGGAATTCGACGCGAGCACGCCGATCGCCGCGCCGCCCGCCGCCTGGGGCTGGTAGGACGCAGACCGCTTCGCCGCGCGCGGCGATGCCCCGCCCCGCACCGGCGGGCGGGACCGCCGCCCGTTATTCGGCCGGGACTTCCGCGTCCTCTTCGGGGACATTGGTCATCGGCGTGTCGGGCGTGTCGACCTCGACCGCATCGGGCTGCTGCTCGGCCACGATCAGCTCGCCGCCGCCCTCGTCGGTGGCATCGACTTCATAGGCGGTGTCTTCGGACTCGCCGCAGGCGGCAAGCGCCAGCGCGGCGGCCAGCGGAAGGGCGAAATTTGCAAGACGGGTGGTCATCGGCAGGTCTCCTGTAAGCGGAAGGTTGCTCGGGCGCGATGCTTGCACTCCCGCCGCTGCGAAGCAAGGCCCGCGCGGCGGCGCATGCATGCAGGCTGCACGATTGCACCCGCGGGGCGCGAGGCTATCCTAGCGCGTCATGGGCCGGATGACGCGCTTCAAACCGAAACGGCGACGGCGCGCAGGCAAGCGCACGGTCCAGCCCGCGCGCTTCAAGCCGCGGCAGCCGACATGGCGCGAGGCATGGGTTTCGATGCGCCCGCTGCTGCTGCTGATCGCGCTGGCGACGCTGGCCTATGTCTTCGCGCTGCCCGGCGTCCTTCCCGCCCCCGGCTGGCTGTCGAGCGAGCCACAGGTGATCGAGGGGCGCTTCACCCGCTGCGGGCGCGGGCGCGGTTATTACTGCGTGGTTGATGGCGACACGTTCAAGCTGGGCGAGCGCAGCGTGCGCGTGGTCGGGATCGACACGGCGGAGAAAGATGCCGGATGCCCGGCGGAAGCATTGCAGGCCGAGGGCTCGACCCGCGCGCTGCAAGGCTGGCTCAACCGCGGCCCGTTCCGCATGACGCACCGGCTGGACGAACCCACCGACCGCTATGGCCGCGGCTTGCGCACCGTCTACCGGCTGCGCCCCGACGGCAGCGAGGACCGGCTGGCGGATTTCATGCGCCGCGAAGGCGGTGCTCGGGGTTATTGGGGTGGGGGTAGAGGGGAGTGGTGTTGAGAATGTCCAAGCCGCGCTTCGCATCACGCTTCAGTTGCACAGTGACCTGCGCCTTCGTGCGTAAAATATGCGCGGTACTTGGAATGGGGACCGCTCATTCGATTGAGGCAGCACAGGTACTGCGATGGAGAAGGGGTCGTCGTGCACGAAGCCCGTCTCGAAAATCTGGTGCACCAATAGCGCAATCTCAGTTCGGTGGTTCCGCTTTAGTCGCCCATTTTTTAACCCGCGCCGGGAGCACATATAGATATTCCCCCAATGCGCGAGCGAACTGGATTATTTGCTCTGCGTCCTCTGAGCTTGCGCTCGTGAATTCGTCGTCCGCATGACGGGGCTCATTTGCACTAAGACGTATCTCGTGCGCCCAGCCTGCCATTTCATTGGTGAGAAGCCCATCATTACTGGCTTGCTGGATCCGCGCGAACAAGCTGCCGTCACGGTATCCGTTATCCTTGAGCATAGCGTCGATTGCTGATGCTGCGAGCATAAGAGCGCCGTCTGGCGCATGCTTGGACTCGATAGCTTGCTGAAAAAAATTTGCTGCGCGTTCAGGTAACTCGTCGGCTACAGTTTCGAGATTGGGGAAAGTCTTAGTTACAAATATTTGGGCGGGCTGATCCGTTCCCCGCTCCGGCTTTGTATTCGCTTCACCATAGAAAAGCATATGGTTCTGACAACGAGAGCAAACGCCTGTAAAATACCACCTATCCCTTCCGTATGGACCGGATCCTTCCGCGTGCAAGTAGGCGGAGCCGACCTGTGAAATAAGCGGCGTTGCAACTCCACATTGAGGGCATCTACTAATCCTGTAGACCACTCCATTCTGTAGAATAGGCGCGCTCACTCCGCCGCCTGCGCTCCCGCGTCTTCCCCGAACAGTCCCGGACCGTCGTCCTGCGCGGCGCCTTCCTCGTTCGCGGCCTTGGCCTTGTTGCGGCTGTCGAAGCTCGACCAGACGGTGTTCCAGTCGCCGGTGGTGGCGCCCTTGGAATATTCAGTGGCGCGCTGTTCGAAGAAGTTGGCGTGCTCCACGCCGTTGAGCAGCGGGGCGAGCCAGGGCAGCGGGTGATCGTCGATCATGTAGATCGGCTGGAGGCCCAGCTGGCCCAGCCGCCAGTCGGCGATGTAGCGGATGTACTTCTTGATTTCCTTGGGCGTCATGCCCGCGACCGGGCCCATTTCGAAGGCGAGGTCGATGAAATTGTCTTCCAGCCGCACCGACTTCTGGCAGATGTCGATGATGTCTTCCTTGACCGCCTTGGTCAGGCAATCGCGCTCGCGCACGAATTCGTGGAACATGCGGATGATGCCTTCGCAGTGCAGCGATTCGTCGCGCACCGACCAGCTGACGATCTGGCCCATGCCCTTCATCTTGTTGAAGCGCGGGAAGTTCATCAGCATGGCGAAGCTGGCGAACAGCTGCATGCCTTCGGTGAAACCGCCGAACATCGCCAGCGTGCGCGCGATATCCTCGTCATTGTCGACGCCGAACTGCTGCATGTAATTGTGCTTGTCGGCCATTTCCTCATATTCGAGGAAGGCGGAATATTCGCTTTCGGGCATGCCGATCGTGTCGAGCAGGTGCGAATAGGCGGCGATGTGCACCGTCTCCATGTTGGAGAAGGCGGTCAGCATCATCTTGACCTCGGTCGGCTTGAACACGCGTGCGTATTTGTCGTGGTAGCAATCCTGCACCTCGACATCGGCCTGGGTGAAGAAGCGGAAGATCTGCGTGAGCAAATTGCGCTCGTGCTCGGACAGCTTCTGCGCCCAGTCGCGGCAGTCTTCGCCCAGCGGCACTTCCTCGGGCATCCAGTGGATCTGCTGCTGGCGTTTCCAGAAGTCGTAGGCCCAGGGGTACTCGAAGGGCTTGTAGGTCTTGCGGGCTTCGAGCAACGACATCTGGTGGTTCTCCGGTTTTCAGCGTGAACGTCCCATATAGTGAATCAGACCCGGGATTCGAAGGCAAGCGGGAATGATTCGGCGGGGATAAAACGGTTTCTGCGGGGTTTGTGCGGCCCGCCGCGTCGCGCATGCGGCGAATGGCGGAACGCCGGGGCCTGCCCCGCCGTTGGTTGGGTGAAGGAGACACACCATGGGTGAATACGCCCCCGACGACCAACGCGACGTCCACAGCAATGCCACCGCCGAATGGCGCGAGGCCGAAGCGTCGCAGGACGGCTCGGCCAAGCCCACAGACAAGCCTCAGGCGGATGCCGAGCAGGGCGAAGCGCGGATGGGCTATGGCAATGCGCGCGATGCCGATGGCGCGATGGAACAGGACACGGCGCGCAGCGACAGCACGGACGCGTCCGATACCAAGGCCGCCGCGGATGGCGATGATGCGCGGCCCGACATGCGCGCGCGCGCCGATGCCGCCCGGCCGCTGGGCGGCGCCTGACCGCAGGCACACACATTCGGGGATTTGCGACATCGTTCGGTTTCCCCTTTTGCGGGCGATGTCCGCAATCCCCAGGCGCCCCCGCCTCTCCCCCAGAGGCGGGGCGCCATTGTTTGTGTGGGCCAGCATTTCCAAGCCTCGCGGCTCTGCCGTGCATGAGCTTCGACGAAGCGTGGACCGATCCGGCAGGCCGCCCGTTGGTATGGTGTAAGCAAACGAAAACAAAGGGAAATTTATGTTCGAGAAGATTCGCATCAAGGAACACATGGAAGTCGCCGATTGCAAGGGACAGCATGTCGGGACCGTCGATGAAGTCGAAGGCGACGCGATCAAGCTGACCAAGTCGGACAGCGCCGATTCGATGCACCACTTCCTCGCCCTCGACGATGTCGAGAAGATCGACGACAACCGCATCTACCTGAAGGAAGCCGCACGGATTCCCGAAGGCCTGGGCAACAAGGCAGTCGCCTGACACGCCCGCCTCCGACGACCCTTGCAAGGGGTCGCAGAAAACCCCGCCCCGGATGTCCGGCGGCGGGGTTTCTCTTGTCCTGTGTGCAGGTGACGCTGCAGGGGGCGATCCCCGCGGCTTGCCGGCATCACTGGCCTACTGGCAGGCGAGGCATTCCTCGTAATCGGTCTGCTCGGCGCCCGCGGCCAGTTCGAACTTCGCGGCATCGGCGGTGTTGTCCGCTTCCACGCCGCCGGCGAAACCGGCGCGCTGCACGCTCTTCGAGCGGAGGTAGTAGAGCGACTTGATGCCCTTTTCCCACGCCTGGAAGTGCAGCATCATCAGGTCCCACTTGTCGACATCGGCCGGGATGAACAGGTTCAGCGACTGCGCCTGATCGATGAAGGGGGCCCGGTCGCCGGCGAATTCGAGCAGCCAGCGCTGGTCGATTTCGAAGCTGGTCTTGAAGGTCGCCTTTTCCTCGGGCGTCAGGAAATCGAGATGCTGGACGCTGCCACCCCGCTCGAGGATCGAATTCCAGACATTGGTCGAGTTCTTGCTCTTCCGGTCGAGGATCTTCTCGAGATAGGGGTTCTTGACGATGAACGAGCCCGACAGCGTCTTGTGCGTGTAGATGTTGGCCGGGATCGGTTCGATGCAGGCGCTGGTCCCGCCGCAGATGATGCTGATCGACGCGGTCGGCGCGATCGCCATCTTGCAGCTGAAGCGTTCCATCGCGCCGGTTTCGGCAGCGTCGGGACACGGCCCGCGTTCCTGCGCCAGCACCAGCGAGGCTTCTTCCGCCTTGGCGCTGATATGCTTGAACATCTTGAGGTTCCACACCTTGGCCATCGGGCTTTCGAAGCCGATGCTCTTGGCCTGGAGGAAGGAGTGGAAGCCCATCACGCCGAGGCCCACGCTGCGTTCGCGCATGGCCGAATATTTCGCGCGCGCCATCTGGTCGGGCGCCCGGTCGATATAGTCCTGCAGGACGTTGTCGAGGAAACGCATGATGTCCTCGATGAACTGCTTGTCGCCGTTCCATTCGTCCCATTTCTCGAGATTGAGCGAGGACAGGCAGCACACTGCAGTGCGATCGTTGCCGAGATGGTCGATGCCGGTGGGCAGCGTGATTTCGGCGCACAGGTTCGAGGTCGAGACCTTGAGCCCCAGTTCGCGGTGATGCTTGGGCATCATGCGGTTCACCGTGTCGGAGAACACGATGTAGGGTTCGCCCGTGGCGAGCCGGGTTTCGACCAGCTTCTGGAACAGGCCGCGCGCGTCGATGGTCTTGCGCACCGATCCGTCGCGCGGGGACACGAGGTCGAATTCCTCGCCCGCGCGCACCGCTTCCATGAAGGCATCGGTGACCAGCACGCCGTGGTGCAGGTTCAGCGCCTTGCGGTTGAAGTCGCCGCTCGGCTTGCGGATCTCGAGGAACTCCTCGATCTCGGGGTGCGAAACGTCGATGTAACAGGCCGCCGAACCGCGGCGCAGCGAGCCTTGCGAAATTGCGAGCGTGAGCGAATCCATCACCCGCACGAAGGGGATGATGCCGCTGGTCTTGCCATTGAGGCCGACCGGTTCGCCGATCCCGCGGACATTGCCCCAATAGGTGCCGATGCCGCCGCCCTTCGAGGCGAGCCAGACGTTCTCGTTCCAAGTGTTGACGATGCCGTCGAGGCTGTCCGACACGCTGTTGAGATAGCAGGAAATCGGCAGGCCGCGCGTGGTGCCGCCATTCGACAGCACGGGCGTGGCGGGCATGAACCACAGGTTCGAGATATAGTCGTAAAGCCGCTGCGCATGTTCGGCATCGTCGGCGAAATAATCGGCCACACGCGCAAACAGGTCCTGGTAGCCTTCACCCGGAAGCAGGTAACGATCGGTCAGCGTTTCCTTGCCGAATTCGGTCAGCAGCGCATCGCGGCTCTCGTCGGTCTTCACGTCGAACCGGCGATCGAGCACCTTCTTGCTGTCATGTTCGGCCGCTTCCGAGGTCGCGCTGGCGACCGCGCCGGCCAGCGCCTGGCCAGCGGCATCCTGCACCAGATCTTCGCTGCCCTTGTCCGTCCTGTCCATGGCGACCGCTTTCTCATCCGTGGTGGGTTCGGTGGCGGTGTCGTCCTGTGTTTCGATATCCAGTGTCATCGCCGTGTCGTCCCCGCTTTTGAAATCCATCGTCAGCCCCGCCATTGTGGTGCGCCACCGGTCTGCCGATGCAGCCCGGATGTTCCGCTTGTGTTCGAGTCGGCAAGACGTGCGTCCCACCTAGCAAAATTGCGTCGGTCGAGGGCGGAAACTTATCCCGTATTTCCCCACAACCCCGGCCTGGGCGGCGACCCACCCGATATGGGGAGCTTTGCCGCCGAAAGCTAGGTCTTGTGGGTTAACCCCGCNGACCAACCACTAGATACTGAATCAGTGAGTCCCTGCGCGCAAGGGGGCTCGCGGCGAATTGGTGCGCTGCGGGGCCGCCCGGACAGGGTGCGTTAGACAAGTGCAACGCTGCGACGCGTGGACCAAGCTGGACTTGCCGCGGACGCAAGGGGCAAAATGAATCCGGGAAAAAAATTTTGCGGGCAAAAATCATCGTTCCGGCTTGAGAATCATTCGAATCCGGACGCGCAATTTTGGAATCGGGCAGCTCCTCCCATGCCGCGGCCGAACGCGTCGTGGCAGGCACGCGAAGGACCTGCAGCGGCAGCCGAATCGGGCGCGCGGGGAGAGACCCCCACGCCCGAACCGGAGTTCCGGTCCGCTGGCGCTATTCCGCAGCCGAACGGGCGTGGGTGGCCACCGCATCGGCGATGTCGTCGACGAGTTCGACCGGGAGGTCGTGGCCCCATCCGGGAATCGTCCTGATCCGGGCACCGGGGATGGTGGCGGCCGTGTCGCGCCCGCCTTCGCACGGAACCAGCGGATCGTCTTCGCCATGCAGCACCAGCGTGGGCACTGCGATCTGCTTGAGCATTTCGCGCCGGTCGCCGTCGGCGACGATCGCCGAGAGATGCCGTGTTGGCCCTTCGGGATAGAAGCTGCGCTGAACGCTGGCGCGGGTGCGCTCGCGCAAATGGTCTTCGGCAGCGGGATAGCCCGGCGAACCGATCGTGCGCGCCAGCATCATCCCGTGGTCGACCAATGCGTCCTCGTCGCTGCTGGCGGGCCGCGTGATCAGCGCCTTCATCGCCTCGGGCTTGGCAGCGGGCAGCTTGGGATTGCCCGTGGTCGAGAAGATCGAGGTGAGCGAGAGGCATTTGTCCGCATGGCGCGCGGCGAAATGCTGCGCGATCATCCCGCCCATGCTGGCACCGACGATATGCGCTTTGTCGATCCCCAGCGCGTCGAGCAGCCCGGCACCATCATCCGCCATGTCGGCCAGCGTGTAGGGCACTTTGGGCTTCAGGCCGATCTTCGACAGCAACGTCATCTTGACGATGCCGGGCGCTTTGACCCCGTCGAATTTCTGGCTCAGCCCCACGTCGCGATTGTCGTAGCGGATGACGCGAAATCCGCGTTCGACCAAGGCATCGACCAGCTCTTCGGGCCACAGTGTCAACTGCGCGCCGAAGCCCATGATCAAAAGCATCGGCGGACTAGCCGCATCCCCCCGCTCTTCGTAGTGAATTTCGATCCCGTTCGCCGTCGCTTTAGGCAATGCCGTCTCCCCGTCCGATGGTTGCAGGGCCGACCTCACCGCATTGACCCACGCTTGTCCAGCGCAATCGGGCGGCGCGGCTCGCCGCGCGAAGGCACCGGCAATGGCGTGTGCATACAATCGGAAACCGCCGGAAAGTGGCATTCCTCCCCGCAGGCCGGGAAAGCGCGCGAGGCCGCCGGTGCAGCAGACCGTGCAGGCCTCGCGCTCGATCGGGTGCCGCGCGGGCGGCGTGAGGATGGAGGGCCTGCGGGATGAGTGAGAAGACGATGGAGCGACGCGGAGAGGATCGCAGCGGCACGCTGGACGACCTGCGCATCACCATCGGCGGCCACGGGCTGCGCTGCGCCATGCGCAATCTGTCCCCCTCTGGCTGCATGGTCGAATGCCAGGATATCGTGGCCGAAGTGGGCACCCGGGTCGAAGTCGTGCTGCTGCCCGGCCAGGTGGCGGCGGGGGAAGTCGCCTGGCAGCTGGGCGAGAGCATCGGGATCTTTTTCCTCGAACCCGTCAGCCAGCGAGTCGTGCGCCACTATGCCATGGACGACTGGATGCTGCGCAGCGACTGGTCGATGGCGACCTGGCGATCGGCGTCCGACTGACGCCACAGGGCCCGGTCACCCGATCACCCAGCGGCTTTCCAAACGATGAGCGGATGCGCCGAGCGCGGCGCCCCTTGCTGCGCGCCCTAAGGGATGAGCACGGTGTCGCGGGCCACCGGATCGGTCACGGGGTAATCGGTGATGAAATGCAGCCCGCGGCTTTCCTTCCGGCTGAGCGCGCTCTGCACGATCAGATTGGCGCATTCGAGCAGGTTGCGCAGTTCGATCAGGTCGGTGGTGACGCGGAAGTGGCCGTAATAATCCTCGACCTCCTCGCGCAGCAGGCGGATGCGGTGCGCCGCGCGCTCCAGCCGCTTGGTGGTCCGCACGATGCCGACGTAATTCCACATGAAGCGGCGGATCTCGGTCCAGTTCTGCTTGATCACCACCTCCTCGTCCGAATCGGTAACCCGGCTTTCGTCCCAGGCAAGGATTGCGGGCGGATCATCGAGCGTGTCCCAGCATTCGAGGATGTCCTTTGCCGCCGCCTCGCCGAAGACAAAGCATTCGAGCAGGCTGTTCGACGCGAGGCGGTTGGCGCCGTGCAGGCCGCTTTCGGTGCATTCGCCCGCCGCCCACAGGCCCGGCAGGTCGGTCTTCGCATCGAGTCCGATCTTGATGCCGCCGCAGGTGTAATGCTGCGCCGGGACGACCGGGATCGGGCCCTTGGTCATGTCGATGCCCAGCCCGAGCAGTTTCTCGTGGATCGTCGGAAAGTGCTGGCGCACGAATTCGGGTGGCTGGTGGCTGATGTCGAGATGGACGTAATCGAGCCCGAAGCGCTTGATCTGGTCGTCATTGGCGCGTGCGACGATGTCGCGCGGCGCCAGTTCCATCCGTTCGGGATCGTATTTTTGCATATACCGCTCACCGGTATCGGGATTGACCAGCCGGCCGCCCTCGCCGCGCACCGCCTCGGTGATGAGGAAATTCTTGACCTCGAGATTGTAGAGGCAGGTCGGGTGGAACTGCATCATTTCCATGTTCGACACCCGCGCCCCCGCCCGCCAGGCCATCGCGATCCCGTCGCCCGTGGCACCGCGCGGCGCGGTGGAAAAGAGATAGACGCGCCCTGCGCCGCCCGCTGCCATGACCGTGGCGCGCGCGACATGCGCGACGACCTTGCCGCTGCCTTCGTCCAGCGCATAGGCGCCCCAGACCCGGCCCGATCCCGAATAGGCGACCTGGTTGCGGCCGGTGATCAGATCGACGCAGCTTTGCCCCGGCAGCAGCGTGATATTGGGGTTTTCCTCCGCCGCCTTGAGCAGCGCGGCCTGCACCGCCCAGCCGGTCGCATCGTTCACATGGACGATCCGGCGATGCGAATGCCCGCCTTCACGGGTGAGGTGCAGGTCATCCTCTTCGCGGTTGAACGGGACCCCCAGTTCGCACAGGCGGTCGATCGAGGCGGGGGCGCGCTCGATCACGAATTCGACCGTTTCGCGGTCGTTGAGCCCCGCGCCGGCAACCATCGTGTCGCGGATGTGGTTGTCGAACGTATCGCCCGCATCGAGCACCGCGGCGATGCCGCCCTGCGCCCATGCGGTGGAGCCACTGTCGAGCCGGCCCTTGGCGAGGACCAGGACCTTCTTGGTTTCGGCCAGCGCGAGCGCGGCGGTGAGACCGGCGGCGCCCGAACCGATCACGAGGACGTCGTGCGGGGTGTCTGTCATGCGCGCGTCATGCCGATCCAATCACTACGCGGCAAGCAAGGAACGATTCGGCGCAGCAAGCTTATTGTCGGCCGATCTTCGGCCTAGGGGGCGCGGCAACAGGGGACATACATAACGGGACTGGAGGGTCGCGACATCATGACTATGGGACGTATCGGCTGTGCCCTGGGCCGGCACAGCATCGACCGCGAGAAGATCACGCGCGTCAGCGGGCAGCAGGTCGGGCGCTGCCGCAATTGCAAGGCACCGATGGAAGAAGTCGAACCGCATTCGTGGGCGGTACAGAAGGTCCGCGATGCGGGCCTGGGCCCACGCGCGTTCATGTAATCGGGGCGATCACCCCGCACCGGTCAGCTGGACGAAGACATCTTCCAGGTCGGCTTCGCGCGTGGTGACATCCTCGATCGCATAGCCGTGCGACTGGACGAGCGCGAGCACCTGTCCCGCGCTCGTCCGGTCGCGATCATAGGTAATCTCCAGCCGCCGCGGTTCGATCACTTCGGCCTTGGTGAAGGCGGGCTCCATGATCGGGCCGCCCAGATCCTTGTCGACGGTGATCGAGACGATCTTTTCGCGCGCCATGTCGACCAGTTCGCGAGTCGGCTTGTCGGCGATCAGCTCGCCGTGATTGATGATCGCAATGCGGTCGCACAGCTGCTCGGCTTCCTCGAGATAATGCGTCGTCAGCACCACGGTCACGCCCTCGCGGTTGAGTTCGGTCACCAGTTCCCACAGCTGGCGGCGCAGTTCGACATCGACCCCGGCGGTCGGCTCGTCGAGCACCAGGATCGGCGGTGAATGGACCATCGCCTTGGCAATCAGCAGGCGCCGTTTCATCCCGCCCGACAGCGTGCGCGCATAGGCATCGCGCTTGTCCCACAGATGGACCGCCTTGAGCAGTTCCTCGCTGCGCCGCTCGGCCTTGGGGATGCCGTAGAACCCGGCCTGGTTCTCCAGCACTTCGAACGGGGTGAAGAACGGATCGAAGACGATTTCCTGCGGCACGATGCCGATCGAACGCTTGGCATTGCGCGGATTGTCGTCGGTATCGAATCCCCAGATCTCGGCATTGCCGCCCGTCTTGCGCACCAGCCCCGCAAGGATGTTGATCAGCGTCGACTTGCCCGCGCCATTGGGGCCGAGCAGGCCGAAGATCCCGCCCTGCGGCACGTCGAAGCTCACCCCCTTGAGCGCCAGCTTGGGCGGTTCGCCCGGGCCGGGCGAGGCGTATTCCTTGACCAGATTGTCGATACGGATGGCTGGGGGTGTCTGCATGATGGGTGACCTAGGGGTGCGGCCATGGCGCGACAAGCGGCGAATGCTTGCACCAAGGCAAAGCACATATTATCGGCCTGTCGCATGAGCCTGCCTCCTCCCGAAGTCTCCAAGGTCACCACGCGGCGCGTGTGGTGCGATGGCGCGACCGATATCCGCACCGGCAAGAACTATCGTTCCGCCGCGCTGGGGCACCCCAAGATCTATCTCGAAATCGACGAGCACGGCTATGTCGACTGCGGCTATTGCGATCGCCGTTTCGTGCTCGAAGGCGGCCCGGCCGACGGGGTCGACCAGTCGCAGCTGATGGACATTTCCGAAGGCGCCGACCCGGGCCACCGGTAGCTGCCGTTCCAGCCGCCGCCGGAATCCACCGCGGCGGGCGCGGCGGCGAAGGCGATCGCGGCTTTCGCTGGGACGGCGCAGCCCCTACATAGCAGGGCATGACGCCAGCAAACGATCCGCACGCCCTGCTCTACACCCAGTTCGATCCCAAGGAAGCCAAGGCGCTGACCACGCGGCTGCTCGCGCCCTGCGACGATGGCGAACTCTATCTGCAATTCATGGCGAGCGAGAGCTTCGCCTTCGATGACGGGCGCTTGAAAACCGCCGATTACAGCCGCGATTCGGGGTTCGGCCTGCGCGGCGTATCGGGCGAGACCACCGGCTTTGCGCATGCCAATGAAATCAGCGCCAGGGCAATCGCGCGCGCGGGCGAAACGCTGCGCCTGCTCGATCCCGCCACGGCCGCCAAAGCCGCCCCGCCCGAGCGCACCAACCGGCATCTCTACACCGATGCCAGCCCGCTCGATCTCGTGCCCTTTGCCGAGAAGGTCGCGCTGCTGGAGAAGATCGACGCCGTGGCCCGCGCCAAGGACCCGCGCGTGGCGCAGGTCAGCGCCAGCCTGTCGGGCAGCTGGAGCGCGATCGACATCATCCGTGCCGATGGCTTCACCGCGCGCGACATCCGCCCGCTGGTGCGGCTGAACGTCAGCATCGTAGCCCAAGCCAACGGCCGCCGCGAAACCGGCAGCTTCGGCTTCGGCGGCCGCTATCTCTACGACGATCTGTTCGACGAGGGACGCTGGATGCGCGCGGTCGACGAAGCGGTCCGTCAGGCCATGGTGAACCTGGAAAGCGTCGAGGCGCCAGCGGGCGAGACGAGCGTCCTGCTCGGCCCCGGCTGGCCCGGCATCCTGCTGCACGAAGCGGTCGGGCACGGGCTCGAAGGTGATTTCAACCGCAAGGGCACCAGCGCCTTTGCGGGCCGCATCGGCGAACGCGTGGCGGCCCCCGGCGTCACCGTGATCGACGATGGCAGCATGACCGATCGCCGCGGTTCGCTGAGCATCGACGACGAAGGCACGCCGACCCGCGAAACCGTGCTGATCGAGGACGGCATTCTCAGGGGCTACATGCAGGACCGCCTCAATGCGCGGCTGATGGGGGTCGAGGCGACCGGCAACGGTCGCCGTCAGTCCTACCAGCACGCGCCGATGCCGCGCATGACCAACACCTTCATGCGGGGCGGCAGCGACGATCCGGCGGACCTGCTAAGCCGGATGGACAACGGCATCTATGCCACCAGCTTCGGCGGGGGGCAGGTCGATATCGTCAGCGGCAAGTTCGTGTTTGCCTGCACCGAGGCCTACAAGGTCGAGAAGGGCAAGGTCGTGGCACCGATCAAGGGCGCGACGCTGATCGGGGACGGCCCGACCGTGCTGACCAAGGTGCGCGGCATCGGCAACGACATGGCGCTCGACGAGGGCGTGGGCATGTGCGGCAAGGGCGGGCAGAGCGTGCCCGCGGGAGTCGGCCAGCCGACCCTGCTGGTCGACGGGATCACGGTGGGCGGAACCGCATGACTCAGCGCAGGTTCAGCCTGCGTGATACACTGTCCCTTTTCCTGAGGAGACCTGTCATGCTCAAGCCCCTGATTTTCGCCGCTGCCGCTGCCGGCCTGATGGCCGTTCCCGCACAGGCGGACGAAGCCGAACCCACCCGCGGCGAAGCGAAGCTCGCCAAGCTGCTCGACGGCCGCGTTGCCGGCGAACCGCAGAACTGCATCAGCACCACCGGCAGCCGCAGCCTCAAGCAGATCGACGGCACCGCGCTGACCTATCGCTCGGGCGATACGGTCTGGGTCAACTACACGCGCAACCCGCAAAGCATCGACGACAGCGACATCATGGTGATCAAGCGGTTCAGCGGATCGCGGCTGTGCCGCAGCGACCAGGTCCATCTGGTCGACCGGACGGTGGGCTTTCTGTCCGATGTGCTGATGCTGGACGATTTCGTGCCCTATACGATGCCCGACACCGAAGGCTGAGCCGCAACCGGCCCCGCTGCGCGCCGGCCGCTGAACTGGGGGCTGGCCAAGGCAGTGCGGGCAACGCATAGTTGGGCAGAGGAGAGGACACAGCCATGCCCAGCCACCAGGAACCGGTCAATTCGCCCTTCGGATATCGCTCGACTGCCGGGGAAGTCATCGACGGGATCGACCTGTCGGGCCGCTGCGTCGTCGTAACCGGCGGCTATTCGGGGATCGGCACCGAAACCGTCCGGGCGATTGCCGCAGCCGGTGCGCAGGTCATCGTCGGCGCGCGGCGGACCGGCCAGGCGCATGACGTGCTCGACGCGCTGGACGGCGATATCGCGATCCTTCCGCTCGACTTGGCCGATCCGGCTTCGATCGATGCCTTCGCCGAAGCGGTCGCGGGCCGCACCGACACGATCGACATCCTGATCAACAATGCCGCGATCATGGCCAGCCCGCTTGGTCGCGACGCGCGCGGCTATGAAATGCAGTTCGCCACCAATCACCTGGGCCATTTCCAGCTGACCGCACGGCTGTGGCCGCTGCTGCTGACCGGCGGCGGGGCCCGCGTCGTGGCGTTGTCCTCGATCGGGCACCGGCTCCACGGGCTCGATCTCGACGATCCCAATTTCGAGCGCCGCGACTACGACAAGTGGCTTGCTTACGGACAGGCCAAGTCGGCCAACGCCCTGTTCGCGCTGCAACTCGACAAGCTCGGCGAAAGCCGGGGCGTGCGCGCCTTCGCGGTGCACCCGGGCGGTATCGCTACGCCGCTCCAGCGGCACCTGACGATGGAAGAACAGCGCGCGATGGGCTGGTACGACGAGGACGGCAACGTCCACGAGGCCTTCAAATCGACCGAGGAAGGCGCCGCGACCACCGTGTGGTGCGCGGTTTCGCCGCTGCTCGAAGGCAAGGGCGGCGTCTATTGCGAGGATTGCGAGGTGGCGGTTGCCGCCGATCCCGAGAAACCGCGCGCGGGCGGCTATTACCCGCATATCCGCGACGAGAACCTCGCCGGGAAGCTGTGGACCAAGTCCGAAGAGATGACCGGCGTCAGCTTCCCCGCGTAGCGCGGTAGAAGAGGCACAGGTCGGCCACCGGGCACCGCCCGCATTCGGGCGCGCGGGCCGTGCAGATGCGCTTGCCCAACTGGATCAGCCAGAAGTGCCCGTCGCGCAGCGCCCATCCCGGCGAGCGTTCCTCGAGCTGCGCCGCTGTCCTGTCCGCCGCCCGTGCCTGAGCGAGGCCGATGCGGTTGCACACGCGGTGGACATGGGTGTCGACTGCGATCACGTCCCGCCCGAAGGTAAAGCTCAGCACGATGTCCGCACATTTGCGCCCGATCCCCGGCAGCGCCATCAGCGCCTCGCGCGTGTCGGGCACCGCACCGCCATGCTCGGCCAGCAGCGCGGTGCAGAAGGCGCGGATATTGCGGGTCTTCATATTGTAGAGCCCGCAGGGCTTGATCGCGCGCGCGATCGTTTCATCGTCCAGCGCGAGCATCGCTTGCGGGGTCCTGGCAAGCGCGAAGAGCGCGCGCGTGGCGGCGGCGGTGTTGCGATCGCGCGACTGGGCCGACAGCATGCAGGAAACACACGACCGGAACGCGTCGGGCTGCCCCTTGGGGCCTTTCGCGCCGGGGGTGCGCCCCGGCATGGCACGGCTGAGACGGCGATAGACTTGCGCCACCTCGTCCGGGGCCAGCACTTCCTTCACCGCATCTCGCGCCGGGTGACCGCGCGCGCGGCAAACACGCCGATGACGGCGAAGGCCGGCAGGATGATCCCCGGCGCGGGCAGGCCGAACCCGAACAGCGTGCCCGCCGCGCGGGTCAGCGCGGTCAGTCCGAGCATGGTCGCCACCCCGACGACCAGCATCCCGAAAGCATTGGCGAGCAGGCCGTTGGCATGCCCGCCCAGTGCAGCCGCGTCATTCATCGCTGCCAGCAGGAACAGCGCCACCAGCGGAAGCAGTGCGCCATTGAACGCCTGCGCCGCGAGGATCGCGGGGGCCGGTCGGATGTCGGCTAGCCCCAAACCGAGCCCCACGAGCAAGATGCCCGCCCATACCGCGCGGAAGCGCCAGCCGTCCGCCTGCCACTGCTGATCACCGGGCGCGCCGAACAGGCCGCGCGCGGTCAGCGCCGCGGCCAGCGGCGCCGTCACCGCAGAGGATACGCCCGCGGCAAGCAAGCCGATGCCCACGCCGGTCCGCGCCCACGGGCCCAGCCGGTCGGCCAGCACGTCGCCCAGCGCAGGAAAGGAGAATTCGCCCACGAGCGCCGTGCCCACGACCAGCACGGCAGCGGTGATGAGCACCCCGATCGCCACTGCCACAGCCAGGCCGAAGCGCATGTCGCCCAGCCCCTGGCCGCGCGCGAGCGCCGCGCCCAGGAACAGGTTGTAGGGGACGACAGTCGTCCCGATGAGCGCGAGCACTGCCAGCAGCGCAGCGGGGTCGTCGACGAAACCCGGTTCCGGCACCAGGCCGCCGACCAAGGGTCCGATGGCCGGGGCCAACGACACTGCGACGAGCAGGAAACCCGCCCCCATCAGCGCCACGAATGCGGCCATCAGGCGCGCNACGAATTGCGGCGAACCCGCCAGCAGCAGCGCGCCCGCGGCGAGCGCGAGGCCCAGCGTCACCGCGCCGCGCGGCGCGTCGAGCGCCAGCATCGCCCCCGCTGCCCCGCCGAGGATATTCCCGGCTTCATAGGCCGCGCAGCCGAGCAGGATCGCGCCGCCGAGCAGGGTCACCGTCGCCACCCGCGCGAAACCGGTCGGGTAGCGGCGCTGCAACACCGTCGCCAGATCGTCGCCTGTGGTCACCGCGAGCCGTCCGGCGAATTCCTGCAGCGTGAAGGTTGCAATGCCCGAGAACAGGATGGCCCACAGCAGCGCCGGGCCAAGCGAGGCGCCCGTGCTGGCCGCGACGGTCACCGTGCCGGGACCGATGAACGCAGCCGCGATCGCGGACCACAGGAGGATCGAGCCGAGACGTTTCATGCGCACCGCTTGTGGCGCAAGCGGGCGCGCGCTGCAATCAGGCGCGGTGCCGCCCGGTTTCGCACAGCGCCTGCGCCGGGCATTCGGGGCAGGCGGGCGCCGCCGGGCGGCACCAGGTCTGGCCGAGCTTCTTCATCAGCAGGTGATGCTCATCGTAATCCGCTCCCGACCAATCGGCCGGCATCGCCGGCATGATCGCGGCGAAAGCCCGCGCCGTGCTCGCCTTGGGCGGCACCAGCCCCATGCGCTGGAGAATGCGCGTGTGGTGTCCGTCAAGCACGATCGCGCGGCGGTCGAGCGTGCTGGCATTCATCACCCCGGCGGCGATCTTGCGGCCCACGCCGGGCAGCTGTTCGAGCCAGTCCATCGCCGCTTCGGTGCCCATGTCGGCCAAATGCGCCAGATCGACGCCGCCGCGAAGGTCGATGAGCGCGGCCAGGCTCGCCTGCAATCGCTCCGCAGCGACATTGGGATAGGTCTGCGTCGCCAGCTCGGCCTGCACATCGGCCAGCGGCGCGGTGGCCACCGCCTCCCAGCAGCCCCAGCGGCGAAGCAAGCAATCGGTCGCCGCGTTCGAGATCTCGGACTTGGTCCGCGCCCCGATCACGCCCTGCACCAGCACCCATTCGGGCTGGCGCCATTCGGCCGCCGCGCGCTCGATATGGCCGAACCGCTGGACCAGCATCGCCTGCAGGCGGCGGATGGTTGCCGTGCGCGGATCGGGGCCGAGCGGCAGTTCCATCGCTCAGCGGCTCACCGTTTCAGCGTCATGGCGATGCCGGACAGGATCAACGCGCCGGCCACGAGCAATTCGCGCGTGACCAGTTCGCCGAGCAGCGCCACCCCGCCCATGGCGGCGACCAGCGGTGTCGCCAGTTGGACGGTCGCCAGCGTCGCGAGCCCGAGCGAGGGCGACACGCGGTTCCACACGACATAGCCGAGCCCCGAGGTGAGCGCGCCCGAGAGGACGGCCAGCAGCGCCCCGGTGGCGCTGGGCATGCTGCCGGCAAAGGAAAGCAACGGTAACGCCAGCACTGCGCCGATGGCGAAGCTGCGCGCGGTATGGACGCCCGCACCCACGGCAACGGCGCGGCCGATCATCGTATAGGCGCCCCAGGCCATGCCCGAGATCGCCATGAATACGGTCGGCAGCACCCGGCCACTCTCGACCTGCGGGACCAGCAGCACGGCGAGCCCCCCGAGCGACAGCAGCAGCCCAGCCCAGCCCAGCAGCCGCATCGGTTCGCCGCGCAGCATGCCCGCCAGTACGACGCTCGCCTGCACCACGGTGAACAGGATCAGCGCGCCGGTGGCGGTCGGCAGATCGACATAGGCGAAGGAGAACATCGCCACGTAAACGAACAGGCTGATTCCGCCCGACAGGCTCCAGCGGCCGGTGCCGCGCAGCAATAGCGGCGCCAGCACGATCGCGCCGGCGCCCAGCCGCACGAGCGAGAAGGTTGCGGCGTCGATCCCGCCGGCGGCGAGTGCATAGCGTGCGATTACCGAATTGCCGGCGAAGGCGAGGATCGCGATGCTCGCCAGCAGCACGATCGCGCCGGGCCCGAAACGTCGCGGCTGCGCAGGCCGGGGCCCGGCCTGCAGGGAGGCTATTCCCACTCGATCGTACCGGGGGGCTTCGACGTGTAGTCGTAGACCACGCGGTTGATGCCCTGCACTTCGTTGATGATGCGCGTGGCCACCCGGCTGAGGAAGGCGCTGTCGAAGGGATAGACATCGGCCGTCATGCCATCGGTGCTGGTCACCGCGCGCAGGCCGCAGACGCTGTCATAGGTGCGGCTATCGCCCATCACGCCAACGGTCTTGACCGGCAGCAGCACCGCGAAGGCCTGCCAGATCGCGTCGTAGAGGCCCGCATTGCGGATTTCCTCGAGGTAGATCGCATCGGCCTTGCGCAGGATGTCGCAGCGCTCCTTGGTGACTTCGCCGGGAATGCGGATCGCAAGGCCCGGGCCGGGGAAGGGATGCCGCCCGACGAAAATCTCGGGCAGGCCCAGTTCGCGGCCCAGTTCGCGCACCTCGTCCTTGAACAGTTCGCGCAAGGGTTCGACCAGCTTCATGTTCATGCGTTCGGGCAGGCCGCCGACATTGTGGTGGCTCTTGATCGTGACCGAGGGCCCGCCGGTGAAACTGACGCTTTCGATGACATCGGGATAAAGCGTGCCCTGCGCAAGGAAATCGGCCCCGCCGATCTTCTTCGCTTCCGCCTCGAACAGGTCGATGAACGCGCCGCCGATGAACTTGCGCTTCTTTTCCGGATCGGTCTGGCCCGCCAGACCGCCGAGGAACCGCTCCTCCGCATTCACATGCACAAGCGGGATATTGTAATGGTCGCGGAACAGCGTCACGACCTGTTCGGCCTCGTTCATCCGCATCAGCCCGTGATCGACGAAGACGCAGGTCAGCTGGTCGCCGATGGCTTCGTGGATGAGGACCGCGGCCACTGCCGAATCGACCCCGCCCGACAGGCCGCAGATCACCTTGCCGTCGCCGACCTGTTCGCGGATTGCCGCGATCTTGGTNTTGCGGAACTCGGCCATGGTCCAGTCGCCGGCGAGCCCGCAGACATGGCGCACGAAATTGGCCAGCAGCTTGCCGCCATCGGGCGTATGCGCCACTTCGGGGTGGAACTGGGTGCCGTAATACTTGCGCTTTTCATCGGCGATCACGGCGAAGGGCGCGCCATCGCTGGTGGCGACGATCCGGAAGCCGGGCGCGAACTGGGTGACCTTGTCGCCATGGCTCATCCACACCTGGTGGCGTTCGCCGTTCTGCCACATGCCATCGAACAATGCGCATTGTTCGGTCACGGTCAGATAGGCGCGGCCGAATTCACCGCCCTCGCCGGTCTCGTGCCCGGGACGGACCTCGCCGCCAAGCTGCTGGGTCATGACCTGCTGGCCATAGCAGATGCCNAGGATCGGCAGGCCGCTGTCGAACAGCACCTGCGGGGCGCGCGGGCTNCCCTCGTCGCACACGCTGGCGGGCGAGCCCGACAGGATGATGCCCTTGGGCTTGAGCCGCTCGAACGCCTCTTCCGCCTGGGTGAAGGGCGCGATTTCGGAATAGACCCCTGCCTCGCGCACGCGGCGCGCGATGAGCTGGGTGACCTGGCTGCCGAAATCGACGATCAGGATGGAATCGGGGAGGTGTTCTGCCTGCATGGCGTTCCCGTTAAGGCCAGCGTGCGCCGCCTGTCCAGCATTCGCCTGCGGAGCATCGCAGACGGCCACCGGCCGATGCACAGGTGCATCGCTTTCAACACTATCCTGCGTATTTTGCACTTGCGAAGAGAAATGGTGCGGCGCACAACGATACACGAGAACAAACCACAGGATGTTTGAAGAGCGACAATACCTTCAACAGGAGACGCTCGTGAAAATTATCAACCTTCTCGCCGCCGGCCTCGCTGCTACCGCCCTGCTGGGTGCCCCCGNACAGGCGCTTTCNAAGCGCACCGAAGTCAGCATCGCGGTCGATTTCAATGACCTCGACCTGCGCGACCCCTCGCAGCTCGCCGAACTGCGCGACCGCGTCGATGCCGCAGCGCAAGCCGCCTGCACGCACCCCGAAGCGCTGTCGGTTAACGCTTTCTCCTACGATCGTCGCTGCAAGGCCTCGCTGGTTGCTTCGGCACAGCAGATGATCCGCCAGAAGGCCACCGCCACGCTCGCCAGCGCACGCTGAGCCAGCCGCTGGATGAAGACCCGGTGTCGCCCGCCCGGCGGCACCGGGTTTCTCATGCCCGGAAGGCAGTGCGCATCGCACTCAGGGGCCGAGCCCGTATATTTTTGCAATGAGACAGTTGGCGAATTGCGTTGCGCAATTCGCAACATGTTTCAACGTTTTCTCACTTTCGTTCGCAGCCGCGCACGATTATTACCAGCTTCACAGCCGGACGGTGACCCCTGACACTCCCGTCCCGGACGAGTTACAGTTGCAGCGGTCCCCCAAGCAACCGCTGCTTCTGGCCTTCCTCGCCACCCGCGGCCGGCCTTCCAGGCCCCCCGCACCGGCGAGGCGATATGGCAGCGAGTAGAGACGCGGCCGCCGACATTCCTCTCCCTCCCCCCAAGAAGTCGGTGCCGCGTCTCGAAACGCTGCGCCCCGCCGCAGCAAAGGGACCGGGCGCCGCCTAGTCGGGCGCACCGCGCCGTGCGGCTTCCTCGCGCAGATCGGTCTTGAGCAGTTTGCCGATATGGCTGCGGGGCATTTCGTCGATCGCATGCAGCTGCGCCAGCCGCTGGGTCTTGCCCAGCCGCGCATTGACCGCTTCGCGAATCGCCTCGCAGCCGCGCGCCTGCGGCGTCAGCGTGACGAAGCCGACCGGCGTTTCGCCCCAGCGTTCGCTCGGCATGCCGATCACCGCGGCTTCCACCACGTCGGGTTCCTTCGCCAGTTCGTCCTCGAGATCGACGGGGAAAATATTGAACCCGCCCGAAATGATCATGTCCTTCGCGCGGCCGACCAGTTCGACGAAACCGTCGGCATCGACGCGGCCGATATCGCCCATCCGCTGCCAGGTCTCGCCGGTTTCCGGGTCGGTCCAATAGCCTTCGCGCGTCTTGTCGGGCTGGTTCTTGTAGCCGGCCATCATGGTCTGGCTGCGCCCGATCAGATTGCCCGCTTCGCCCGCCGCCACCGGCCTGTCGTCATCGTCGAGCACGCGGAGCTCGCTGCCCGGCGCCGGGCGTCCGACCGTATGCAGCTTGTCGGGAAACTTGTGCGCTTCGAGCAGGCAGACCACGCCGCCTTCGGTCATCGAATAGATCTCGATCAGCGCGCCGGGCATCCGCGCCAGAACCTCGCGCTTGAGGTCCGCCGGGAACGGCGCCGAGGTGCAGTATTTCAACTGCAGCGCGGACAGGTCGAATTCGTCGAAGCGCGGTTCCTGCATCAGCCGGCGGTATTGCACCGGCACCAGCATGGTGACGGTGGTGCGGTCGTCCTGCGCCCATTCGAGCCAGCGCAGCACGTCGAACTTGCGCATGACGCGCACCGTCCCGCCTGCCAGCAGCGCGGGCAGGAAGGCCACCATCGTGGTGTTCGAATAGAGCGGCGTCGAAGCCAGCGTCCGTGCGGGCAGGCCGTTCTCGCGCCAGCTGGCCGCGGTCGCCGCGAACTGGCGCCAGCGCATCTGGTGCGAATGGACGATGCCCTTGGGCGTACCCGTCGTGCCCGAGGAATAGATGATGTTGAACGGATCGCCGGGCTGCGGATCGCAAGCGGGAGCCTGCGTGCCGGCGGGGGCCATCCACGCGTCGAGTTCTTCGTCGAGCACGATGCGGCGCATCCCGGGGAAACTGTCTTCGCCCAGTTCGGCCAGCTTGGCCCGGTCGATGAAGATATGCGCCGCGCCCGAATCGCCCGCCATCCCGGCAAGCTGCGCGGCGCTTGCGCTGGTGGTCAGCGGCGCGGCCACGCCGCCGGCGCGCACCGCTGCCAGGAACACCAGCGCATAGGGAATCGAGGAATAGCCGAGGATCGCGACCGATTGCCCGCGTTCCAGCCCGTCGGCCACCAGCCGTGCGGCCAGCCGTTCGACCCGGTCCCCCAGTGCCGCCCAGCTCAGCTCGCCGGTATCGTCGCGCAAGGCGATCTGGTCGCCCAGCGCCGCGGCATTGCTGCCGATCATTTGCGCAAAGCTGCCGAAAGGCGCGGCCAGCGCGCCATCTTGTGTCTCTCCCATGCGCGGCACCCTATCGCCGCGCGCGCGGCTGTCTAGCCGCCCGTGAGGCTGCCGAGCGAAAAGGCGAGGATGACGCCCAGCGCCGTGGCAATGCCCGCCCAGTGCCGATCCTCGCGGAAGGCCTGCGGGAAGACCTCGGTCGCGAGGCTGGCGACCACCGCGCCGGCGGCGAAGCAGCGAATGACCGCGAGGGCATCCTCGCCCACGCCTGCAAGCGCCAGATTGCCGACAATCGCGGCCAGCGACAGCAGGATCGCGGTTCCCAGCCACAGCAGCATGACCTTGCCCCGGCCATGCCCGCCCGACACCATCGCGCGCGCACCGCCGGCGGCTTCGGGCAGGTTGGACAGCAGGATGGAGCCCGCCAGCGCGGCAACTTCGGCCCCGCCCACGCCGATCAGCGCGACGCCGAGCGCGAGGTTCTCGGGGATCCCGTCGAGCGTGATCGCCGCCAGCAGGCCCCCGCCATCGTCGGGCCCCCATCTCTCGTCGATCAGATAGTCGGCGAAGGCGAATACGACGGCCCCGGCGGCAACCCCGAGCATGGCATGGAACACGCTTGCCGTCTCGATCGAGGGTTCGATCAGTTCGGTGGTGACCGACAACAGCAGCGCACCACCGGCCAGCGCGACCAGAAAGCCTTCGAGCCGTTCGGGCAGCTTGCCGTAGATGCCCCAGGCGGCGCCGGCGACCAGCGCGCCCGACACCACCAGCACCACGGCCAGCAGCATCAGCATTCGATCACATTGACCGCCAGCCCGCCCTGGCTGGTTTCCTTGTACTTGCTCGACATGTCGAGCCCGGTCTGGCGCATCGTCTCGATCACCTGGTCGAGGCTGACGCGCGCATCGGTTTCTGGCCGGTGCAGTGCCAGCCGCGCGGCGTTGACCGCCTTGACCGCACCGATGGCATTGCGCTCGATGCACGGGACCTGGACCAGCCCGCCGACGGGATCGCAGGTCAGTCCGAGATTGTGCTCCATGCCGATTTCCGCCGCACTGGCGACCTGCGCGGGCGATGCGCCCCACAGCGCGGCGAGCCCGCCCGCCGCCATCGAGCACGCCACGCCGACTTCGCCCTGGCAGCCCATTTCGGCGCCCGAAATGCTGGCGCGCTGCTTGTAGAGCAGGCCGATCGCGCCCGCGGTCAGCAGGAAGGTCCGGCGGCTTTCGCCGCAGGCATCGTCTTCCGCGGTGACGCAATAGAAGCGGATCACCGCGGGGATGATCCCCGCGGCGCCATTGGTCGGCGCAGTGACGACGCGCCCGCCCGCGGCGTTTTCCTCGTTCACTGCCATGGCGTAGCAATTGAGCCAGTCGAACAATTGCTCGCGCTCGTTCGATTGCGGATTGGCCGACAGCTTGTCCCACAGATCGGGTGCCCGCCGCGCCACCTTGAGGCCGCCGGGAAGAATGCCCCGCTGGTGCAGGCCGCGATCGACGCACTGGTCCATCGCGGCAGCGATCCGGTCGAGCCCTTCGAGAGTCCGCTCGCGCGGCCGGAAGGCATCCTCATTGGCGAGGATCAGCTCGGCGATCGAAAGATCGGTCCGCGCGCATTCGGCCAGCAGCTCTTCGGCCGAACCGAAATCGTGCGGCACCCGTGTGCCCGTGTTGATCCGGTCGTCCTTCGGCTTGCGGCGGAGCTGCGCTTCGGAAGCGACGAAGCCGCCGCCGGTCGAATAATAGGTCCGCCGCGACAGTGGCGCGCCGTCGGCATCGAACGCCTCCAGCTGCATGCCGTTGGGATGCAGATCCGGAATGACATGCCCCGCGAGATCGATATCCGTAGCGGGATCGAACGCGATGTCCTGCCTGCCGCCGAGCACCAACCGGCCGTGCGTGCGTACGCGTTCCAGCGCGGCAGCGGCCTCGTCGGGGCAGGTCGTGTCGGGCGCGAAGCCGATCAGCCCCAGGATGCTGGCATCAACGGTGCCGTGCCCCACTCCGGTAAGCGCCAGCGATCCCTGCAGTTCGACCGCAATCCGGGCAGTGCGCTCCAGCTTGCCGGCCTTGGCCAGCGCCCGCACGAAAGTGCGCGCGATGCGCATNGGNCCGACCGTGTGCGAGGAGGACGGGCCGATCCCGATCCGGAAGATGTCGAGCACCGAAAGCATGGCCGCGAGATGCGCTTTCCCCGGCGGTAAATCAACCGGTTGCAGACGAAACCGGGTGCGCGGCAAACTGTGGGTAAAATCGCTGCCGAAACTTTGGCAATCCGCCCGCTACCGCCTATATGATCACTATGGATGAAACCCCTGAAATGACGGGCGCCGAAGCGCCGAAAAAACCCGGCTACGGCGCAGATTCGATCAAGGTGCTCAAGGGCCTCGACGCGGTCCGCAAGCGGCCCGGCATGTATATCGGCGATACCGACGATGGATCGGGCCTGCACCACATGGTGTTCGAGGTGTCGGACAACGCCATCGACGAAGCGCTGGCGGGGCATTGCGACCTCGTCCTGATCGAACTCAATGCCGATGGCTCGGTCTCGGTCGAAGACAATGGNCGCGGCATCCCGGTCGACATGCACAAGGGCGAAGGCGTGTCCGCGGCCGAGGTCATCATGACCCAGCTTCACGCGGGCGGTAAGTTCGAGAACACCAGCGACGACAATGCCTACAAGGTGTCGGGCGGCCTGCACGGTGTCGGCGTATCGGTGGTCAACGCGCTGTCCGAATGGCTCGAACTGACGATCTGGCGCGACGGCAAGGAACACTGGATGCGCTTCGAGCATGGCGATGCGGTCGAAAGCCTGCGNGTCGTCGGCGATGCNCCCAAGGTCGAACAGAACCCCGACGAGAACGGGTTCAAGAAGGGCACGCGNGTCACCTTCAAGGCGTCGGAAGACACTTTCAAGAACGTGATCGAGTTCGATTTCGACAAGCTCGAGCACCGTTATCGCGAACTGGCCTTCCTCAATTCGGGCGTGCGGATCCTGCTGCGCGACAAGCGCCACGAGGAAATGCTCGAGCACGACCTCTATTACGAGGGCGGGATCGCGGCCTTCGTCAAATATCTCGACCGCAACAAGCAGCCGCTGGTCGCCGAACCGATCGCGGTGAGCGCGGAAAAGGACGGCATCGGCATCGATGTNTCGCTCGAGTGGAACGACAGCTATTACGAGAACGTCCTNACCTTCACCAACAACATNCCGCAGCGCGATGGCGGCACGCACCTCGCCGCGTTCCGCACCGCGCTGACGCGCACGCTGAACAATTACGCCAGCGCCAGCGGGATGCTGAAGAANGAGAAGGTCTCGCTGTCGGGCGAAGACATGCGCGAAGGCCTGACCGCGATCGTTTCGGTCAAGCTGCCCGANCCCAAGTTCTCCTCGCAGACCAAGGACAAGCTGGTCAGTTCCGAAGTGCGTTCGCCGCTGGAAAGCCTGATGGGCGAGAAGATGAGCGAATGGCTGGAGGAAAACCCCGCCGAAGCGAAGGCGATCATCCAGAAGGTGATCGACGCCGCCGCCGCGCGCGAAGCCGCCCGCCGCGCCCGCGAGATGAGCCGCAAGGGCGCGATGAGCATCGCCTCGCTGCCGGGCAAGCTGGCCGACTGCCAGGACCGCAACCCCGCGAACTGCGAACTCTTCCTGGTCGAGGGCGACTCGGCAGGGGGCAGCGCAAAGCAGGGCCGCGACCGCAAGACGCAGGCGATCCTGCCGCTCAAGGGCAAGATCCTCAATGTCGAGCGTGCGCGCTTCGACCGGATCATTTCCTCGAAGGAAGTGGGCACGCTGATCCAGGCGATGGGCACCGGGCTGCGCGACGAATTCGATCTCGAGAAGCTGCGCTATCACAAGATCGTGATCATGACCGACGCCGATGTCGACGGCGCGCATATCCGCACCCTGCTGCTCACCTTCTTCCACCGGCAGATGCCCGAGATCGTCAAGGCCGGGCACCTCTTCATCGCGCAGCCGCCGCTGTACAAGGTCTCGCGCGGGAAGAGCGAAGTCTATCTCAAGGACCAGCCGGCCTTCGATCGCTACCTGATCGCGCAGGGCCTCGATGCGCGCGTGCTCGAAACGCAAGGCGGCGGCGCGGTGCGCGGCGGCGGCGAGCTTGAAGCGCTGGTCGCGCATGGCCTGCGCATCCGCAACCTGCTGGCTTTCGTCCCGCGCAAGTACAACACCGACCTGATCGAGGCGATGGCGTTGGCCGGCGCGCTCGATCCGTCGGGCGATCGCGGCGCCGCGCTCGACCGTGCAGCCGCGCATCTGCAGATGGGCGATCCCGAAGCGCGCTGGCGCGCCGAAACCGGGGACGACGGCAAGGTCCGCCTGTTCCGCGTGTGGCGCGGCGTGACCGATGTCCACGAAATCGACCCGGCCTTCCTCGACAGCGCCGAAGCCCGCAAGCTCAACCGCGTCGCGCAGGAATTCGCCGATGTCTACACCGCGCCCATGCGGCTCGTCCGCAGCGGTGCGGCGGAGCCGGAAGAGGCGGACAGCGACAGCGACGGCGACAGCGAAGAGGCCGCACCGATCTTTGCCGATGACGCGATTACTCTGCCGACGCAGCTGCTCGACGCAGTGCTGGCCGCGGGGCGCAAGGGTCAGAAGATCCAGCGCTACAAGGGTCTTGGCGAAATGAACGCCGAGCAATTGTGGGAGACCACGCTCGATCCGGACAATCGCGCGCTGTTGCAGGTCAAGGTCGAGGATGCCGACGTGACCGACGAGATCTTCACCCGCCTGATGGGCGACGTGGTCGAACCGCGCCGTGAATTCATCCAGGACAATGCCCTGAACGTCGCCAATCTGGACGTCTGATCGAGATGGGCGGGGGGCGTCCGACCGGATCGCTCGAGCAGGGGGGCTTCCTGCTCTTCCTCGCGCTCGTGTCGGCCGCGCTGATCGCGATCGTGCTNCCCTTTGCCCGTTCACTGCTGTGGGCGGCGCTGGCAGCGATCATGTTCCAGCCGCTCTACCGCTGGTTCCTTGCAAAGCGGCCCGACAAGGATAGCCAGGCCGCGCTGGCGAGCCTGGTGGTGATCCTGTTCGCCGTCGTCCTGCCCGCGCTGTGGATCGGCAGCGCGGTTGTCGACGAAGCGGCGGGGCTGTTCGTCGCCCTGCGCGACGGCGATATCGATGTGGCGCTCTATTTCGAAGAGGTGTTCGACGCGCTCCCGGCCAATATCCAGGCCTCGCTGGCGCGCGCCGGACTGGGCGACCTGGGCGCTGTCCAGGCACGCGCGACCGCCTTTGTCCAGGCCAGCCTCGGCATCATCGCGGCGCAGGCCCTCGCAATCGGGGGCAGCGTGTTCGGTTTCGCGATCGGTTTCGCGATCGCGCTCTATGTTGGCTTCTTCCTGCTGCGCGACGGGCGGGCGATCGGCGACACGATCCTCGCCGCGCTGCCGATGGAACGCGGCGTCGCCGACCGGCTCGCAGAACGCTTTCTCGTCATCGTGCGCGCGACGATCAAGGGATCGGTCGTCGTCGGGCTTGTCCAGGGCGCCCTCGGCGCGCTGACATTCTGGATCGTGGGGATCCCATCGGTCCTGCTGCTCGGCGTGGTTATGGCAATCGCCTCGCTGCTCCCCGCGCTCGGCCCGGCGATCGTATGGGTGCCCGCCGCGATCTACCTGCTGGCGACCGGCGCGATCTGGCAGGGCGTGGTGGTGATCGTNTCGGGGGTCGCGCTGATCGGCATGATCGACAACATCCTGCGCCCGATCCTCGTCGGACGCGACACCGGCATTCCCGACTGGCTGATCTTNGTCACCACGCTGGGCGGTATCGCGCTGATCGGCCTGTCGGGGATCGTGGTCGGGCCGCTGGTCTGCGGGCTGTTCCTCGCCGCCTGGGGGATCTTCGCCGAACAGCGCGCAGCCCGCGGCTAGCGCCGGCGCAGCAGGTCAGGCCGCGCGAATATCCTGCGTGCCGCGCGCGCCGCCATCGCGGCTGTCGAGCCCNTCGAAAATGGCGCCGACGATCAGGCCCAGTTTCTCCTCGCTCAGCCGGTCGTCCACCACCGCGATGAGATAGGGCTGCAGATAGCAGCTCACCATCTGGTTGATGATCGACATGGCAGTGTCGACCTCGAGCCCCTTGAGATAGCCTTCGGCCTGCGCTTCGGCGATCAGTTCGCACAGATAGTGGTCGGCCAGGTCGATATAGCTGCGGGCATAGTCGAAATAGCGTTCGCCCATCTCGACATAGAGGTTGAACGTCGCCGGGTCGTCGCGGAAATTGCGGTGCAGCAGCCGATAGCGGCGGGCGAAGAATTCATACATCTTGCGCGGCGGCGGCAGGTCGGACGCCATCACCTCGTCCATCACTGCCAGCTTGGGGGCGAACCATTCGGCGGTCACCGCTTCGAGCAGGTCGCTTTCCTCGGGGAACACCGCGTCGATCCGCGCCCGCGCCACGCTCAGCTCGGCCGCCAGCCGCGTGCGCGAAACCTCTTCGCCCTTGCGTTCCATCAGCGCCATCGCTTCGCGCGCGAAGCGGCGACGCAATTCGTCGATTTCGTTCTCGCTCATGCCGGCGCGTTCCCTACTCCGCTCATCCCGCAAATTAGGCACGGACGTGCCGGGGTTAAACCCCCCATGCGGCTAGCCGGCGGATTTCTTCGGCGGGAGCGGGAAGAAGGCCGACGTCCGCGCCTTGTAGGCNGCATAGCCCGGCCGCGATTTCTTCATCCCGCCTTCGAGCAGCGGGGCGCCCGACCAGCGGGTAAGCGTGAAGGTCAGGAACAGCGGCCCGATAACGGTCGCTGCGGCCACCCACCAGCCCGCCGAAGCGGCCGCGATCCAGATACCCCACCAGACGCAGGCATCGCCGAAATAATTGGGGTGGCGGGTGTAGCGCCACAGCCCGCGGTCCATCACCTGGCCTGCATTGGCCGGATCCGCCTTGAACCGCGCAAGCTGCCAGTCGCCGACCCATTCGAAGAGGATCCCCACCAGCCACAGCGCGGCGCCGACCAGCGCCAGCCCGCTGAGCGGCGTGAGCGAGCCGGCTTCGAGAATGCCGTATTGCGCGGGGCTGGAGACGATGAACAGCAGCACCGACTGGCCGAGGAAGACCTTGGTCAGCGCCGCCACCGCGAACCGGCCCTGTTCGCGGTCCTTCGCCAGCATGCGCCGATAGCGCTTGTCCTCGCCCTCGCGGCGCCAGCGGATCAGCAGGTGGAGCGCGAGCCGGGCGCCCCAGATCACCGCCATCGCCATCAGCAGCGTGGCCAGTGCGCCGGGTTCGTAGAGCCGCAGCCAGCTGACCAGCGCCAGCAGGGCCATCCCGCCGCCCCAGAAGGCATCGACGAAACTGACATCGCCGATCTGCACNGCGACCACCCACAGGATCAGGGCCAGACCAAGCAGGATCACGAAATTCGCGAGCAGCGATTCAACTATCACGCGTCTTCTCCTTCAGCGTAAGGGCGTGGTTTTCCAGCGCGGCGAACCGGTCGCAATCGGGGCGCTTCTCGCGGTAGAAGGCCGCCAGCCGGGCGAGGTCTGCCGCATAGTCGCCGGTCGGCACGATCGCTTCGCCGATGCCGCCGCGCATGGTGGCATTGTCGACCCAGGCGGGCACGATCGGCACGCCCGCCGCCATGGCGATATGGTAGAAACCGGTTTTCCATTCGCCCCTGAAGGTCCGCGATCCCTCGGGCGCGATGACCAGCGCCAGATCGTCTGACCGCGCGAAGGCCGCTGCCACCTGTTCGACGTAATTGCCGCTTTTCGAGCGTTCGACCGGGACCCCGCCCATATCGAGCATGAACCGGGTCATCGGCCATTTGAACAGGCTCGACTTGCCGATGAAATTGGGCCGTATGCCCAGCTCGTGCGTCGCGCCGAGGAAGAAGATGAAATCCCAGTTCGACGTGTGCGGCGCGCCGAGAATGATGAATTTGTCGCAGTCCGGGCGACGGCCTTCGAGCGTCCAGCCCTTCCAGCGATACAGGGCGAGCAGAATGCGCCGCACCAGACGGCTCAGCAGCGAGGGCCGGCGGTTCGGATCGGTCGGCATGGTCTCTCCCCGCTTCCGCCTAGCACAAGCCCGGCGGATTGCGAGACTACATCCGGAACACGCCGAATTGCGGTCGTTCGGGGATCGGCGCCTCGAGCGTGGCGCCAAGGGCCAGCCCCAGTACGTCGCGCGTCTGCACNGGGTCGATCACCCCGTCGTCCCACAACCGCGCGGTGGCGTAATAGGGGTTGCCCTCGTCCTCGTATTTCTGGCGGATCGGCGCCTTGAAGGCTTCGGCCTCCNCATCGCTCCAGCTGTCGGCATCGCGGTGGACNGTCGCCAGCACCGAGGCAGCCTGTTCGCCCCCCATCACGCTGATCCGCGCATTGGGCCAGGTGAACAGGAAACGCGGGCTGTAGGCGCGGCCGCACATGCCGTAATTGCCCGCCCCGAAGCTGCCGCCGATAACCACGGTGATCTTGGGCACGCTGGCGGTGGCGACTGCGGTGACCAGCTTGGCGCCATGCTTGGCAATGCCTTCGGCCTCGTACTTGCCGCCCACCATGAAGCCGCTGATGTTCTGCAGGAACAGCAAGGGAATCCGGCGCTGGCACGCCAGTTCGATGAAATGCGCACCCTTCTGCGCGCTTTCGGAAAACAGCACGCCATTGTTGGCGAGGATCGCGACCGGCATGCCCCAGATATGGGCAAAGCCGCACACCAGCGTGCTGCCGTAATGCTGCTTGAATTCGTGGAACTCGCTGCCGTCGACCAGCCGGGCGATGACCTCGTGCACGTCATAGGGCGCGCGGACATCGTCGGGGATCAGCGCATAAAGGTCCTCGGCATCGAATTGCGGGGCGCGGGCATCGCGCCGTTCCACGCTTTGTGCGGCGGCCGGGTTCTCGCCCAGATGGCTGACGATGTCGCGCACGATGGTCAGCGCATGCTCGTCGTTCTCGGCCAGATGGTCGACCACGCCCGACTTGCGCGCATGCAGATCGCCGCCGCCCAGGTCTTCCGCGCTGATCTCCTCGCCCGTCGCGGCTTTCACCAGCGGCGGACCGGCAAGGAAGATCGTGCCCTGTTCGCGCACGATCACCGTTTCGTCGGACATGGCCGGGACGTAGGCCCCGCCCGCGGTGCAGCTGCCCATCACGCAGGCGATCTGCGGGATGCCAAGCGCGGACATGTTCGCCTGGTTGAAGAAGATGCGCCCGAAATGGTCGCGGTCGGGGAAGACCTCCGCCTGGTGCGGCAGGTTCGCCCCGCCGCTGTCGACGAGGTAGATGCACGGCAGGCGGTTCTCCTGCGCGATTTCCTGCGCGCGCAAGTGCTTCTTGACCGTCATCGGGTAATAGGTGCCGCCCTTCACGGTGGCATCGTTGCACACGATCATCACCTGCCGGCCCGCAACGCGGCCGATCCCGCAGATCAGCCCCGCGCCGTTGATTTCGTCCTTGCCGTACATGCCGTTGGCGGCAAGCTGGCCGATCTCGAGGAAGGGCGAGCCGGGATCGAGCAGCCGCTCGACCCGTTCGCGCGGGAGCAGCTTGCCCCGCCCGACATGCCGCTCGCGGCTGCCTTCGGACCCGCCGAGCGCGGCTGCGGCGACGGTCGAACGCAGCTCCTCGGCGAGCGACCTGTTGTGCGCGAACCGCGCCTTGGCGTCGGGCGCTTCGCGGTCGAGCGTCGAGGTCAGGACCGGTGCGGTCATCCCGCCGCCCCGATCAGTTCGCGGCCGATCAGCATGCGGCGTATCTCGTTGGTCCCCGCGCCGATATCGAGCAGCTTGGCATCGCGCATGTAGCGTTCGACCGGCCAGTCGAGCGTATAGCCCGCCCCGCCCAGCGCCTGGACGCTTTCGGCGGCCACNCGGAAGGCGCTCTCGCTCGAATAGAGGATCACGCCGGCGGCATCGAAGCGCGTCGTCTGGTCGGCATCGCAGGCCTTGGCGACCGCATAGGTATAGGCCCGGGCGGTTTGCAGCGCGACATACATGTCGGCCACCTTGGCCTGCATCAACTGGAAGCTGCCGATCGGCTTGCCGAACTGCTTGCGCTCGCGCAGGTAGGGAATGACCGTGTCGAGACANGCCTGCATGATGCCCAGCTGGATGCCCGACAGCACCACGCGTTCGTANTCCAGCCCGCTCATCAGCACGCCGACGCCGCCGTTCAGCGGCCCCATCACGCGGTCTTCGGGCACGAAGCAATCGTCGAACACCAGTTCGGCGGTGGGTGACCCGCGCATGCCGACCTTCTCGATCTTCTGGCCGATGGAGAACCCCGCATCNTCCTTCTCGATCAGGAAGGCGGTGATCCCGCGGCTGCCCGCGCTGCCATCGGTCTTGGCATAGACCACCAGCGTATCGGCATGGGGCGCATTGGTGATCCAGAACTTGGTACCGTTGAGGCGGTAGCCGCCATCGACCGCTTCGGCCTTGAGCTTCATCGATACCACGTCCGATCCGGCGGAGGCTTCGGACATGGCGAGGCTGCCGACATGCTCGCCCGAGATCAGCGGGGGGAGATACNTGGCCTTCTGCTCGGCATTGCCCCAGCGGCGGATCTGGTTGATGCACAGGTTCGAATGCGCGCCGTAGCTGAGGCCGAGCGAGGCCGAGGCCCGGCTGACTTCCTCGACCGCGATGACGTGTTCGAGATAGCCGAGACCCAGCCCGCCATCGGCTTCANCCACGGTCAGGCCGTGCAGGCCGAGCTCGCCCATCTGGCGCCACAGTTCCTCGCGCGGGAAATAGTCCTCNCGGTCGATCTTCTCGGCCTGGGGGGCGATCTGTTCGTCGGCGAAGCGGGCCACGGTGTCGCGGATCATTTCCGCGCTTTCGCCAAGCTGGAAATCGAAATCGGGGGTCGCGCGCATGCTCTCTCCTTGGGGCTGGCGAAGATTCTCTTTAGTTGCGCGGGCCGATAGCCGAGCGCGCCAGATGGGGCAAACGCAATAGNCCTGCTTTGCCCGCACCTGCGTGGAAATGCTTTACGCCATAGACGCTTGCTTCTAACCGCCTTGGCTGACCGATGTTTCGCAAGACGAGCATTCCATGGCCCGAAGGCAAACCCCCTTCGGATGCCTATTGCGACGACGAGCGCCGGCTCGCGGTGCTTGCTGCACACGGTACCGACGGGATGATCGACGATCCCGAGCTGCAGGGTATCGTCAATCTCGCCGCGAAACTGTGCGATGTGCCGATGGCCATGGTGACCATGGTCGAACAGGAACGGCAGCTGTTCCTCACCCGCACCGGGATCGATGCGCGCGAGACCCCGCGCTCGACCAGCTTCTGCGCGCATGCCATGCTCGAAGCCGAACCGATGGTGGTGCCCGACGCGCGCGAGGATCCGCGTTTCGCCGAGAATCCGCTGGTTACCGGCGAACCGCATATCCGCTTCTACGCGGGCCAGCCGCTGATCTCGGCCGAAGGCGCCCCGCTGGGCGCGCTGTGCGTGATCGACGACAAGCCGCGGCCCGAAGGCCTGACCGAACTGCAGCGCGAAACGCTGGCGGTGCTGGCCAGGTCGACCATGCGCGCGATCTCGCAGCGCCGGCTGGGCGAGACCGCGCAGGAAGCGGTGCACATGCGCGAGAGCTATCTCCAGCGNATGATCGACAGCGTGCCGGGGATCGCCTGGTCGGCCGATGGCGCGGGCAATTTCGACTATGTCAGCGCGCAGTGGAGCGAGCTGACCGCCACCGCCCAGCCGCGCCGGCTGGCCGACTGGCAGAATGCGGTGCACCCGGAAGACTGGGCGCAGGCCTCGGGCGCGTTCCAGGCNTCGCTCGAGAGCGGCAAGCCGTTCGAATACGAATGGCGGCTCAAGCTGTCCGACGGCAATTACCGCTGGATGCTGGCGCGCGCGGTGCAGACCCCCACCACCGAAGGGCAGAACCGCTGGTTCGGGACNGTCATCGACGTCGACCGGCAGCACCGCCTGTCCGAAGCACGCGACCTGCTGGCGAACGAACTGTCGCACCGGATCAAGAACATCTTCGCGGTGGTGTCGGGGCTGATCGCGATCCGCGCNCGGGGCAAGCCCGAGATCGCCGAATTCGCTGCCGAGCTTAACGATACGATCCGCTCGCTGAGCGCTGCGCACAATTACGTCCGCCCTGGACACGGGCAGCGCGCCAGCACGCTATCGGGTCTGCTGGCCGACCTGCTCGCCCCCTATGGCACGCCCGACCACGAGCGTTTCAGCGTGACCGGGCCGGGCATCAGGATCGGCGCGCGCGCGGCCACGCCGCTGGCGCTGATCTTCCACGAACTGGCCACCAACTCGGCCAAATACGGCGCNNTGTCGGCCCCCGACGGGTTCGTCACGGTGACGGTCGAGGCCGATTGCGAGGGCGACGACACGGTCTGCGTCACCTGGGACGAGAACACTCGCGGCGGCGCCGTCCCCACGCCGGGATCGCCCGAAGGCTTCGGTTCGCGGTTGCTGCGCATGGCCGTCGAAGGCCAGCTGAGCGGCACGTTCGAGCGCACCTATTCGGACGACGGGCTCGACATCCGGATCGTTTTCCCGCGCGCATCGATCCAGACCTGACCCGGGCTGCGCCTTGCGTGTGGGGCGCGGCTGTGCTTTGCCAGACCTCATGCTGAGCGATGCGAAATTCCTGCCGCGGCGACTGGCGCCGGCCGCCCTCGTGCTGTCCGCGCTCGCCGCCTGCAGCCCGACCGAACAGCAAAGCGAAACGCTCACCGCGACGCAGCAGGCCATCGCCACTCCCACCGGCGAACCCGCGCCCGAGGTGTTCGCCGCGACCGCCTGGCGGGTGCTGGCGGCCGATGGCGCGCGCTACACCACCTATCTCGACCAGGACGGCACCTACCGCGACCTGCGCAACGGCGATCCGTGGCAGACCGGCAGCTGGCGGTATTCNGAGGAAGAAGGCANCGGCAAGCGNCTGTGCCTGCGGCCCGATGACGAAAACNGCGTCGAACGCTGCTGGGAACCGGACCGGATGCGCAATGGCGTGATGCGCGCCGAAAACGATGCGGGCACGGTGATCGAACTGGAAAGCGTCACCTACGCCCTGCCGGTCGAGACCGCCGACGAAGCCGCGTGAGCGGGGACCCGCCANCGCTGGTCGAATTCAGCAACGTGCGCAAGAGCTATGGCCCGACGCTGGCAGTGGCCGGCGTGTCGCTGGCAGTCGGCGATGGCGAATTCGTCGCGCTGGTCGGCGCCTCGGGCTCGGGCAAGTCGACGCTGCTCAAGACCGTCAACCGCCTGATCGATCCGACCGCCGGCGCAGTGCGGTTCGCGGGCGACAATGTCGAAGGCCTGCCCCTGGCGGCGCTGCGCCGCCAGATCGGTTACGTGTTCCAGTCGGTCGGGCTGTTCCCGCACATGACGGTGGGCGAAAACATCGCCATCGGCCCGCGGCTGGTCGGCGAACGGCTGGCGGGCGAACGGATTGCCCGCCTGCTCGAACTGGTCGATCTCGAACCCGAAATGGCGGACCGGCTGCCCGACGAATTGTCGGGCGGGCAGCGCCAGCGGGTCGGTGTGGCGCGCGCANTGGCCAATGAACCGCGCCTGCTGCTGATGGACGAACCCTTCGGCGCACTCGATCCGATCACGCGCGACGCGCTCGGCGACCGGGTCCGCGCCCTGCATGGCGAATTCGGCCTGACCACNGTGATGGTCACTCACGACATGGCCGAAGCNNTGCTGCTGGCTGACCGCGTGCTGGTGATGGATGCCGGGAAAGTGGTCGCGGACGAAACCCCGCACGCGCTGCTGTCGGGGGCCGGCGGCGCCATCGCGCAGGGTCTGGTCGCGGTTCCCCGCGCGCAGGCCGACCGGCTGGCGGAGCTGGCCCGGTGAGCGCGATCTGGACCACGCTGCTCGGCCTTGGCGACAAGCTGGCCGCGCATGTGCTGCTGTCCGCTGCGGCGATCGCGCTGGGGATTGCAGTGGCCTTGCCGCTGGCGGTCTGGGCCAGCCGTTCCGAACCGGTCGCACGCGCCACGCTGGGCTTTGCCAGCCTGGTGCAGACGATCCCTGCACTGGCGCTGCTCGCGCTGTTCTTCCCCATATTGCTGTCGCTGCGCGCGGTGTTCGGCGAGGGCCTGCCGACGCTGGGTTTCCTGCCCGCGCTGCTGGCGCTGGCGCTCTATGCGCTGCTGCCGATCCTGCGCAATGCGGTGACCGCGCAGGTCAATCTCGACCCCGGCGTGATCGAGGCCGCGCACGGCGTCGGGATGACCTTCTGGCAGCGCCTGCGGCTGGTCGAGGCCCCGCTGACCGCGCCCTATATCATGGCCGGCATCCGCACTGCTGCGGTGTGGACCATCGGTGCCGCCACGCTGGCCACCACCATCGGCCAGCCAAGCCTGGGCGATCCGATCTTCGCCGGACTGCAGACGCAGAACTGGGTGCTGGTGCTGGCGGGCTGTATTGCCAGCGCCGGNCTGGCGCTGGTCGCCGATGCGCTGCTNGGCCTGATCGAGAAAGGGCTCGCCACGCGCCGCCGGATGCTGACGTTCGGCGGACTGGCGGCGGTCCTGCTGGGCATTCTGGCCGCGCTTACCCTCCAGTTCGGCGACCGGGGGGGCGACCGCATCGTCATCGGGGCCAAGGGCTTTTCCGAGCAATACATCCTCGCCCGCCTGATCGGGCAGCAGCTGAAGNCAGCGGGGTACGGGGTCGAATACCGCGACGGGCTGGGTTCGGCGGTCGCGCATCAGGCGGTATCGACCGGGGCGATCGACGTGCTGGTCGATTACACCGGCACCATCTGGACCAACCAGATGGAACGCAGCGACAATCCCGACCGCGAAACCATGCTTGCCGAAATTGCCGCGTGGGAAACCCGCACCAGCGGCACGCATGTGCTGGGCCGGCTGGGTTTCGAAAACGCCTATGGCCTCGCCATGCCGCGCGCGGCCGCCGAGGCCTGCGGCTTTACCAGCATCGGCGATCTCGCGGGACGCGCGCAGGCCATGACCATCGGCGGCGATCCCGAATTCTTCGAACGGCCCGAATGGATCGCGGTGCGCGAGGCCTATGGCCTGCGCTTCGCCGCACGGCGCAATTTCTCGCCCACCTTCATGTACAATGCGCTGACCTCGGGCGAGTCCGACGTGATCGGTGCCTACACCTCCGACGGGCGGATCGCGGCGGATGACCTGGTGATCCTCGACGATCCGGAAGGCGCCTTCCCCAATTACGATGCGATCATCCTGCTCGCCCCCCAAACCGGGACGGACGACGCGCTGGTCGCCGCGCTCGAGCCGCTGATCGGTGCGATCGGCGTGGAAGCAATGCGCGAAGCCAATTATTCGGTCGACCGGACCGAAGACAAGCTGTCGTTCGAACGGGCCGCGCAGCGCCTGGCCGAACGGATCGGCCAGTAGGCTAGCGCGCGCGCTGCCAGACCTGCGTCTGGCAGAAGGGGCCGATGCAGCCCTTGACCTCGAGCCGGTCGGGACCGCGGCGGCGCACTATCGAACGATAGGTCTTGCCGTTGTTGGGATCGTAGATTTCGCCGCGCCACGAATCCTCGTCTTCGGTGAACCCGGTGAGGATCGCCATGCCGAGCAGCTTGCGGCTGCGCTTGGCAGCATCGCGNTTGTTGACGTCGCGCTGGTCGGCGCCCTGCGGCGGGGTNACGAGGAATTNGGCGATNCGCCCGCAGATGCTGCGCCCGCAATCGCCGATCTGCACGATGGCATCCCGGTCTTCGGTCACCCAGCGCCCCTCGATCGGTTCGGCGGCGGCCAGCGGCGTGGCGGCCAGNNCAAGCGCNGCAANNGCNAGCAGGTGTTTCATGACGGCGGCGTCCTTCGCTGTCCTTCGGGGAATCCCGCGCCGCGCGGCCAGTCGCGCGCGGACAGCGCCATGCATTTGAACAGGTCGCCCATGGCNTCCTCTTGCACGAGGCGGTCATGCGCTTGCTGCACTTCGCGCGCGCGGCCGGGCGCCGCAGCGACCAGTGCCTGCGCGCGCAGGCCGATGCCCATCGCGGTCAGCCAAGCACCCTGCGTGGTCAGCGAGCTCGCCACGCCTTCGCGCCGCGCGATCGTGTCGAGCGTCGCGAAATCGACATGCGCGGTGAGGTCCATNTCGCCNGGNGCGGCGAANACATCGACCTTNTCATGCGCACGGACGGCCTGCAGCGTCGCCCCGGTGCGCGGGGCAAGATGGCCGTAATCGATCAGCAGCGCCGCGCCGCCCTGGACGTCGATCCGCCGCGCCAGCGCCTCCACCAGCGCCGCGGCGGCGGGAGAGGTTTCGATGACCGTGCCGACCGGCGCGCTGCGCTGCGCTTCGGGCACCGCCGCGTCGAGCGGGCTCGGCCCCGAAACGAAGGCCAGATCGCCGTCCTCGATCCCGACCATCCGTTCGCGCCAGCCGGTTTCGGTCCGAACCAATTGCCGCACCGGCAGTGCATCGAGAAACTCGTTGGCGAGCAGCAGGATCGGGCGATCGGTCGGCAGGCTGTCGAGCGAATCGTGGAACTGCGCCCCGGCCAGCGCCGCTCCCTGGACCGCGCGCAGGGCCTCGGATCCCTCGACCAGATGCACCTGCGGGCGCAGCCCCTGGCTGGCCATCGCACGCAGCGCATCCTTCGCCAGCGTCCCCCGGCCCGGCCCGAGCTCGACATAGAGCGCGTCTTCCGGGCGCCCCGCCCGGGTCCAGATATCCGCCAGCCACAGACCCGCCATTTCGCCGAACATCTGGCTGATCTCGGGCGCGGTGGTGAAATCGCCGGCCGCGCCAAGCGGATCGCGCGTGGTGTAATAGCGGGCGTTGCTTTCGCCCATGTAACGGGTGACGGGCATCGGCCCGTGCTGGGCGATCAACCGGCGGAAGCTGTCCGCCAGCGGGGTCGAAACGGCTTCGCTCATGCGGGGCGGGTCTTGCCCGCCCCGGCGCTGCCCGTGGCCGGGCGCAGCAGCGCATAGACCAGGACCACGACACCGATCAGGATCATCGGCAGGCTGAGCCACTGTCCGCGCGACAGGCCGGTTTCGACCACCACATAGGCGAGGTGCGTGTCGGGTTCGCGGAAGAATTCCATCAAAAACCGCCCCAGCCCCATGCCGATGGTGAAGACCGCCACCAGCAGGCCGGGCCGGTACCGGGCACGGGTCTGCCAGAACAATGCCAGCAGCAGCAGCCCCAGCAGCAGCCCCTCGAAACCTGCCTGGTACAGCTGGCTGGGATGGCGCGGGAGCTGGTCGGGATCGGTCGGGAAGACCATCGCCAGCGGGAAGTCGCTGGCAACCGCGCGCCCGTAGAGTTCGCCGTTGACGAAATTCGCCAGCCGCCCGAGCATGTAGGCCAGCGGCACGTTGACCGCGATATAGTCGCAGATGCGCAGCCAGTTGAGCCCGCCGCGCCAGGCGACCCAGCTGATCGCGATCAGCACGCCGATGACCCCGCCGTGGAAGCTCATCCCGCCTTCCCACAGCTTGAACACGTCCGCGCTGGCGAACAGTTCGGGCTTGTAGAACGCCGCATAGCCGATCCGNCCGCCGAGGATGACGCCGAGCGTGCAATAGAAGAACAGATCGTCGGCATGGCGCTGCGCCATCGGCGCGCCGGGGGCCTTGATCATCTTCGACAGGTGCCAATAGGCGAACAGGATGCCGAGCAGGTAGGCGAGCGAGTAGAACCGCAGCTGGAACCCGCCGACCTCGAACAGATAGGGCCGCAGCCCCAGATTTTCCCAGTAGATCGGCTCTGCCGCGCCCGATGCAGCCAGTAGTGACAGCAAGTGGTTATCCCCTTAGAGGTGAGTCGAAGGCCGCAACCGGCGACCCATCGGGGCGGCTTTTGGCATAGCAGGGGTTTTGGGGAAAGCCTGCGTCGAGCCGCAATTACTGCGCGAGCCTCGATCACGGGGCCGCGCGCCGATTTGGAGAGGACACTACACCACCCATGCCGACACAACTCGACAAGGATATCAGCCGGATCACCCAGGCGGTTACCGCACCGGGACAGATGTTCGAACTGACCGAAACGACGCGCCGCGGCGTCACCATGCCGGCGTTCAAGAACGCGCCGCCCAGCCTGGCGCATTTCTTCGCGCATTTCTGCAACGAGAAGAAGGACGAGCTGTTCATCGTCGATGGCGACATGCGGCTGACCTTCGGCGAAGTCTGGCATGCCGCCAGCCATGTGGCGCATAGCCTGGCAAGCCAGCACGGGATCGAAAAGGGCGACCGCGTAGGTATCGCCGCGCGCAATTCGGCCAATTGGATCATCGCCTATATGGGCGTGATCATGGCGGGCGGCTGCGCGACGCTGCTCAACGGCTGGTGGACCGGCGAGGAAATGGCCTACGGAATCGGCCTGTGCGACTGCAAGCTGGTGCTGGCCGATGCGCAGCGCGCCGAGCGGCTCGAAGGCGTCGAACACGGCGCGAAGGTCATCGTGTTCGAGCACGGCGTCCCGTCGGAAGGCCTCGCTCCCGTATGGGCGGCGGGCGACACCGCCATGACCATGCTGGGGCAGATCGGCCCCGACGATCTCGCCACCATTCTCTATACCTCGGGTTCGACCGGCCACCCCAAGGGGGCCTATTCGGATCATCTCGGCGTCGTTTCGGGCACGATGAACTACGTCTGCCAGACCGCGATGATGCTGCAGCTGCTGACCGAGCGCGGCGAAGCCCCGACCGTCCAGCCCAGCGCGCTGGTGGCGGTGCCGCTGTTCCACGTCACGGGCGAGGTCCCGCTGTTCCTGCAGAGCTTCGCCATGGGCCGCAAGCTGGTGCTGATGCCCAAGTGGGATGCGACCAATGCGCTCGAACTGCTCGACCGGGAACAGATCACCTATTTCGTCGGCGTGCCGCTGATGAGCTACGAGATCGCGGTTCACCCGGAACGCGAGAAATACGATCTGTCGCAGTGCAAGACCTTTGCCGGCGGCGGTGCCGCGCGCCCGATCGAACACGTCAAGAAGATCAAGGATGCCTTCAAGGACGGCTTCCCCGCGCTGGGGTATGGCCTGACCGAGACCAACGGCGTCGGCGCGGGCAATCTCAACGAGAACTATCTCGCCAAGCCCAACAGCACCGGCATGCCTTCGCTGCCGCTGGTCGACATGGCGATTCTCGACGACGATGGAANGCCGCTGCCGCAGGGCCAGATCGGCGAGGTCTCGATCCGCTCGGTGTGCAACTTCCTCGGCTATTGGAAGAACGAGGATGCCACCAAGGCGGCCTATTCCGACGATGCCTATTTCCGCACTGGTGACCTCGGATACCTCGATGAAGACAATTATCTCTTCATCGTCGACCGCAAGAAGGACATCATCATCCGCGGCGGCGAGAACATCAGCTGCATCGAGGTGGAGGAAGCGATCTACGCGCATCCCAAGGTTGCCGAATGCTCGGTCTTCGGCCTGCCCGACGAACGCTTCGGCGAAATCCCGGCCGCAGTCTATTACCCGCATCCGGGACAGACGCTGTCGGTCGAGGAANTGCAGGACTTCCTGCGCGAGCACATCGCCCCCTTCAAGATCCCCTCGGTGATGTGGCAGAGCGAGGANCAACTGCCCCGCCTCGGCACGCAGAAGGTCGACAAGCGGACGGTCAAGGCCACCTACGCCAAGGAGCATCTTCCGGCTTGAGCACGACCCAGGTTCCCCGCCAGCGCGCGATCATCGACAGGCGCAGNCTTGCCTCCGAAATCGGCTCGCTGGTGGAGGAGCATGGCGAGCAGGCGCGTGGGCCGGTCGTGCAGCTGCTCAAGACCGCGCTCGACAAGGGGCGCGCCGAACTCGAGAGCCGGCTGGAGGCCAAGCCTTCGGCCGGCCACGAGAATGCGGGCGGTTTCGCCTTCCTGATCGACCAGCTGATCCGGGTGATCCACGATCACGCGACCACCCATCTCTACCCCAGCGCCAACCGTTCGCAGGCCGAACGGCTCACGGTGATCGCGGTGGGCGGCTATGGCCGCGCGGAAATGTCGCCGCATTCGGATGTCGATGTCGCCTTCCTCGTCGGCGGGAAGAAAACCGCCTGGTGCGAACAGGTGGTCGAGGCGATGCTCTACCTGTTGTGGGACCTCGGGCTGAAGGTCGGCCATTCGACCCGCACGCTGGACGAGGCGATGCGGCTGTCGAAGAACGATCTGACCATCCGCACCGCGCTGCTCGAAGGACGTTACGTCTGGGGCGACCAGGAGCTGTTCGAGGAAGGTTCGCGGCGGTTCACCGCCGAGGTCGTGCAGGGCAACCAGCGCAATTTCGTCACCGAGAAACTGGCCGANCGCAACGCCCGCCACAAGCGCATGGGTGACAGCCGCTACGTCGTCGAACCCAATGTGAAGGACGGCAAGGGCGGGCTGCGCGACCTCCACACGCTCTACTGGATCGGCAAGTTCATCCACCGGGTACGCACCGCCTCCGAACTGGTCGATGTCGGCCTGTTCACCCCGGCCGAGTATCGCAGCTTCCGGCGCGCGGAAAACTTCCTGCTGGCGGTGCGCAGCCACATGCATGTGATCACCGGCCGCGCCGAGGACCGGCTGACCTTCGATCTGCAGCGGCGCATTGCCGAACGCATGAAATTCGCCGAGCGGCCGGGCAAGAGTTCGGTCGAACGGTTCATGCAGTTCTATTTCCTGCAGGCGAAACGCGTCGGTTCGCTGACCGGCGTGTTCCTCGCGCATATCGACGACCAGTTCGAAGCCAAGACCGCGCGGCGCGGCTTCTTCGCCGGCTGGAAGCAGAAAGCCCGCCAGCTCAAGGGCTATCGCGTGTTCGGGGGCAAGATCGCTGCGCCTTCGGACGACTGGTTCAAGAAGGACCCGGTCCGGCTGATCGAGATCTTCCAGCTGGCCGAGGCCGAAGAGCTGGAGATCCATCCCGAAACCATGCGGCAGGCCGACCGCGACAGCGGGGCGATCGACAATGCGGTGCGCGAGGATCCGCGCGCCAACGCGCTGTTCCTCGACCTGCTGTGCGGCCGCAACGATCCCGAAATGGTGCTGCGCTGGATGAACGAGACGGGCGTGTTCGGCAAGTTCGTGCCCGATTTCGGCAAGGTCAATGCGCAGATGCAGTTCGACATGTACCACCATTATACGGTGGACGAGCACACCATCCGCGCGATCGGCCTGCTCAACCAGATCGAGAAGGGCGAACTGGCCGACGACCATCCGCGCGCCACGCGGCTGATCCACAAGGTCGGTTCGCGCCGCACGGCCTATGTCGCGGCGCTGCTGCACGATATTGCCAAGGGCCGCGGGGGGGATCATTCGGTGCTCGGCGCCGAAGTCGCCGAGGACCTGTGCCCGCGGTTCGGCCTCAGCCCCAGCGAGACCGAAATGGTCGCCTGGCTGGTGCGCAACCACCTGCTGATGAGCCACACCGCACAGAAGCGCGATCTGACCGACCCCAAGACGATCGAGGATTTCGTCGCGCTGGTGCAAAGNCAGGAACGGCTGCGCCATCTGGCNATCCTGACCGCGGTCGATATCCGCGCGGTCGGGCCCGGTACGTGGAACAGCTGGAAGGGGCAGTTGCTGGGCGAGCTGTACGATGTCTCAAGCGAACGGCTGCGGCTTGGCCACATGCGCCACGGGCGCGAACAGAAAATGGCNTACAAGCAGCAGGAAGTCGCCAAATTGCTGGGCGAGGACGCCGCGCTGGTCGATGAACTCGCCAAGACCATGGGCGATGCCTACTGGATCGCCGAGCCGACCGATATCATCGCGCTCAACCTGGTGCATTATGCCGCCGCCCGCGCGGCCGAACACGAGCTGTCGATCCACTGCGAATATTACGAAGCNCGCGGGGCGACGCTGGTGACCGTGATCGCCGCCGACCATCCGGGCCTGTTCTACCGCATTGCAGGCGGCATCCACCTGGCGGGCGGNAACATCATCGACGCGCGCATCCACACCACNCGCAANGGCTGGGCGCTGGACAATTTCCTCGTCCAGGANCCGCATGGCGAACCCTTTGCCGAAGCCGGCCAGCTCGACCGGCTGAAGAAAAGCATNGCCGATGCGCTGGCCAACAAGGTCGACCTCGCCCCGCGGCTGGCGCAGCGCCCGCTGCCGCACAGNCGGGCCCGCGCCTTCGACGTCGCCCCGCGGGTGTTGTTCGACAACAAGGCGTCGAACAAGTTCACCGTCATCGAAGTCAATGCGCGCGACCGGTCNGCGCTGCTCAACCGGCTGGCCCGNGCGCTGTTCGAAAGCCGGCTGGTGGTCCATTCCGCGCATGTCACCAATTACGGCGAACGCGCGGCGGATACCTTCTACGTNACCGATCTCACGGGCGGGAAACTGCAGCCGGGCGACCGGATGAACCGGATCGAAGCGCGGCTGATGGAAGCGGCCAGCGATGCCACGCAGGACCGGCTAGAGAACGCCTAGCNCTGCACCCCTCCGCCTTGNCGTTCGAGGACGGTCGAGCAGCTACCNCGCAGCAGGACGGGCGCCGAACAGGGCGGTGCCCACGCGCACATGCGTCGCACCCAGCTTGATCGCGGTTTCGTAATCCCCGCTCATTCCCATGCTGCGCCCTTCCAGCCCGTGATCACGCGCCAGCTTGTCGAGAAAAGCGAAGAACGGAGCTGGCTCGATGTCCTGCGGGGGCAGGCACATCAGGCCCGCCAGCGGAATGTCCGCCTGCCGCGCCTGTTCGATCAGCGCGGGCAATTCCGCCACCGGGCAGCCCCCCTTCTGGTCCTCTTCACCGACATCGACCTGGACGAAGCACGGCACGCGCCGGCCCGATTTGTCCATCGCCTTGCCCAGCGCCTTCACCAGGCTGGGGCGATCGAGCGAGTGGATCGCGTCGAACAGGGCGACCGCGTCCTCCGCCTTGTTCGATTGCAACTGCCCGATCAGGTGCAATTGCACCGCCGGATAGGCTTCGCGCAGCGCGGGCCATTTGCCCTGCGCCTCCTGCACGCGGTTCTCGCCGAAGTGGCGCTGTCCTTCGCGCAGCAGCGGTTCGATCGCCTCTGCGGGATGCATCTTGCTGACCGCGATCAGCGTCACTTCTTCCGGTTCGCGGCGGGCGATCCGGCAGGCGGCGGCAATATTGGCCTGCACGTGTTGAAGCGGGGTCTCTGCCTTTTCCATCGCAGCGCGCTATAGCGACAATATGCGCGATAAACAGTCCCTGCCGCTGATCTGGTTGCTGAGCGATGCCCGCAACGATGCGCAGCTGGAACAGGCGCTCGCCGACCTGCCGCGGGGATCGGGTTTCGTCTTTCGCCACTACCACCTGTCCCCCGAGGCGCGGCGCGCGCGATTCGATACGCTCGCCGCGCTCGCGCGCCGGCGCGGGCATGCGGTGGTCCTTGCGGGGACGCAGGACTGGGGCGCCGATGGCCGCTATGGTGCGCCCGAGCGGCTGGGGCCGGGCCTGCGCCTCGCGACTGCGCATGACCGCGCCGAGATCGAAGCCGCGCTGGCCGCGCGCGCCGACGGTATCTTCCTGTCGCCGGTGTTTCCCACCGCGTCGCATCCCGGGGCAAGCACACTGGGCAGCGCCGGGTTTCACGCGCTCGCACGCCTGTCGAGCGTACCGGTGATCGCGTTGGGGGGCATGACCGCGGCGCGCGCGCGCGACCTTGGCTGGCCGCGCTGGGGGGCAATCGACGGACTCGCTTCGACGAAGGCCGCTTGACGGGCGACTCCCCGAAGATTCATACTGCACGCTTTCTACGGATCAGGGGAACACCGATGGCCTCGCGCGCAGGCGCAGCACCAGACTGGCGCGCGGCATTTCGCCGCAGCTTCCGCCGCGCCACGCACATGGCGGGCGCAGGACTGCTGTTCGTNCTGCTGGTCTTCCTGACGCTGGCGCTGGCCAGCTACACCCAGACCGATCCCAGCCCATCGACTGCCGCGAGCGATGCCAACATCGGCAATTGGATGGGCGCCAGCGGGGCCTGGGCCAGCGAACGCGCGCTCAATTTCCTCGGCCTGCCCGCCGTCCTGCTGCTGCCATTGCTCTATATCGCAGCGCGCCGGCTGTGGAGCGGCGTCGAGCGCGACGACGAGGACGAGACGCCCGGTCGCTGGTGGCGACCGCTGGCCATGCTGCTGGCCGCAATCGCCTTGCTCGGCACGGTGCTGGCGCTGGTGTTCGAACCGGGTAGCGGCAGCCTGCCCGCAGGACCCGGCGGTCTGTTCGGGCAATTGGGCGGCCTCGGGATCGAAGCGGTTGCCGAACGCTTCGGCGGCAGTTTTGCCGGCTGGATCGTGCTGGCGCTGGCGCTGGCTGCGCTGGGCGGCGGCATCGCGCTGGTCACCCGGGTGTTCGCGCTCGACTGGGCGCAGTTCCTGACACTGCCCGAATTCGTCAAGCGCAAGGCGCAGCTCCCCGAATTCGACCTGCCGCTGGCGCCCAAGAAACAGAAGCGCGCCGCCCCCGCCGCAAACGCGCCCGAAGACGCCGACCTGCCGGTTCGCGAACCGCGCCGCGCGCCCGAAATCGCCGACCCGGCGCCCACCCCCGCCCAGCCCAAGCCGGCCACGGCGAAGCAGCGCGACATGTTCGCCAATTACCAGCTGCCGAGTCAGGACCTGCTCGACGACGCGCCCGACAACACCGCGCCCAAGCTCGACAAGATGGCGCTCGAACGCAATGCGCGGCTGCTTGAGAACGTGCTCGACGACTTCAACGTGAAGGGCGAGATCACTGCGGTCCGCGCCGGTCCGGTGGTGACCATGTACGAGCTCGAGCCGGCGCCGGGCATCAAGGCCAGCCGCGTGGTCGGCCTGGCCGAGGATATCGCGCGCAACATGAGCGCGATCAGCGCGCGCGTTTCGCCCATNCCGGGNCGCACGGTGATCGGCATCGAACTGCCCAATGCCGACCGCCAGATGGTCAGTTACAAGCAGNTGTCCAATTCGGCCGCCTTCGTCGACCACAAGGGCAGCCTGCCGATGATCCTGGGCAAGGACATCGCCGGCGAACCGATCGTCGCCGATCTNGCCGCNATGCCGCATCTGCTGGTCGCGGGCACCACCGGTTCGGGCAAGTCGGTCGGNNTNAANGCGATCCTGCTGTCGCTGCTCTATCGCTTCACGCCCGACGAATGCCGNNTGATCCTGATCGACCCCAAGGTGCTGGAACTCAAAAGCTACGACGATATCCCGCATCTCCTCAGCCCGGTCGTCACCGAACCGCACAAGAGCGGTGCGCGCGCTCAAATGGGCGGTCGAGGAGATGGAGAAACGCTATCGGATGATGTCGTCGGTCAACTCGCGCAATATCGCCGGCTTCAACGAAAAGATCCGCAAGGCGGCCGAAAAGGGCAAGCCGCTCGGCCGCCGCGTGCAGACCGGCTTCGACCCCGAAACGGGCGAGGAACTCTACGAGGAAGAGCAGCTCGATTACCAGCCGCTGCCGCTGATCGTGCTGATCGTCGACGAGCTGGCCGACCTCATGGTCACGGTGGGCAAGGAAATCGAGGTGCTGATCCAGCGCCTGTCGCAGAAAAGCCGCGCCGCCGGCATCCATCTGATCATGGCGACGCAGCGCCCCTCGGTCGACGTCATCACCGGCGTCATCAAGGCCAACCTGCCCACCCGGATCAGCTTCAAGGTCACCAGCCGCATCGACAGCCGCACGATCCTGGGCGAACAGGGCGCCGAGCAGCTGCTGGGCAAGGGTGACATGCTCTACAAGCCCAATACCGGCGCGATGATCCGCGTCCACGGTCCCTTCGTCTCCGACGAGGAGGTCGAGCGGGTGGCCGATCACTGGCGCGGACAGGGCAAGCCCGACTATGTCGATGCGGTCACCGAGGAGCCCGAGGACGGCGGCTTCAATTTCGAGGACGAGTTCACCGCCAGCGACAATCCCGACGAGCGCAAGTATCGCCAGGCCTGCCAGATCGTGATCGAGAACCAGAAGGCATCGGGTTCGTGGCTGCAGCGCCAGATGGGCGTGGGCTACAACACCGCGGCCAAGTGGATCGAGCGGATGGAAAGCGAAGGCCTGGTCGGCCCCGCCAACCATGTCGGGCGGCGCGAGATCTTCCGCGATCAGGACGGCAACCCGCTGTAGCCATGCCCCGCACCGGCCCCACCGGGCAAATTAGGCGCGACGCGAGCAGATCAACGGGTTAGATCGTCCGGCGATGAGTATTGCGAGCGAAACGACCGGACAGGTCGCCCGGGAAGAGAAGGCCGACAAGGCAGATGGCACTGCCCGCCGGCCGATCAGCCGCTGGACGATCCTGCGCGCATTGGCCGAAATCCGTATCTGGTGGCGCGACGGCGTGGTCGCCGATCTCGATCATGTCGCCACGGTCGAACGGGTTCGCGGCGAATCGCTGCTGACCAGCCGCTATATCTTCATGACTGCGATGAGCGCAGGCATCGCCATCCTCGGCCTGCTGCTGTCCTCGCCAGCCGTGGTGATCGGCGCCATGCTGCTATCGCCGCTGATGAACCCGATCATCGGTACCGGCTTCTCGCTCGCCACCGGTGATGCGGGCTGGTTGCGCCGCTGCGGCAAGGCGCTGATCGCCGGGTCGATCTTCGCCATATTGTTCTGCGCGCTGATCGTGTTCCTTTCGCCGCTGCAAACCGTGACCGAAGAAATCGCCGCGCGCACCCGGCCCAACCTGTTCGACCTGCTGGTCGCGCTGTTTTCCGCGCTGGCAGGTTCCTATGCGGTGATTCGCGGGCGCGAAGGCACGATCGTGGGCGTTGCCATCGCCACCGCCTTGATGCCGCCGCTGGCGGTGGTCGGCTTTGGCCTCGCGACGTTCAACTGGACGGTCTTCGGCGGCGCGCTGGGGCTCTACGTCACCAACCTCGTGACCATCGGGCTGACCGCGGCCGTGATGGCGCGGCTGTACGGCTTCCAGTCGGACCTGACGCACCGCCAGAGCCGGGTGCAGTCGATCGGCATCATGGCAATCTTCATCGCGCTGGCGGTGCCGCTCGCCTTCTCGNTGCGCACCATTGCCTGGGAAGCCAATGGCCAGCGGATCGTCAATCAGGAAGTGGCGGAAGCCTTTACCGACCGCGCGCGGGTGGAACAGCCGATCGTCAACTGGGCCGCCAAACCNGTGACCGTCTCGGCCAGCGTCTTCACCCCCGAGTTCAACCCGTCGGCCGACACCNATGTGGCCGAGCGCTTGGCCGAACGGCTGGGCCGGCCGGTGGTCGTCACGATCGACCAGTTCCAGGTCGGCACCGATCCGCGCGCGGCCGAACAGGCGGCGCTGGCGCAGGCGCGCGCACGCGAGGCCGCCGAAGCAAGCGAGCGCCAGATTGCCGCGCTGGGCCGCAGCCTCGCGCTGATTGCAGGGGTCGAGCGCAAGGATGTGCTGCTCGACCGGGAGAACCGCCGCGCGCGGGCCGACGCGCGGCCGCTCGAGGGGCTCACGCTCGCCGGCTACCGCGAGCTCGAACAGCGGCTTGAAAACTCCACCCCGGGCTGGGCGGTCGAACTGCGCCCGCCGCTGTCGGCATTGCCCGAGATCAGCGTTGCCGAAGACGGTCTCGACAGCGCGAATGCGGGCCGGGTCGCCCTGATCGCNTGGGCGGCTCGACGTTCGGGCGTCAGGGTATCGCTGTCGGGGAGCGAAGCCGCGTTGCAGGCGGTCACCGGCGCGCTTGGCGATGACACCCGCCTGTTCGACACGCGNACCGAAGGCGAAGGCAATACGGTCGTGGCCGACTGGAGTGTGGCGACCGAATAGCGGCGCGGGAGCGGGCCGACACGAGCGGCACGGGCCACGGGCGCAGGGCGAAGCGGGCGGGCCGGGCTTGCCGCATCTTGGTTGCAGTTGTAACGGACGCGCGCAATCAAGGAGTCCCCCCATGCGCATCGGCAGCCCCAAGGAAATCAAGAACCACGAATACCGCGTCGGCCTGACGCCCGAGAGCGCGAAAGAGCTCGTCATGCAGGGCCACGAGGTGTGGATCGAGACCCAGGCGGGTGCCGGCATCGACGCCAATGACGACCAATACGTCGCCGCAGGGGCGAAAATCGTCGACGGTCCCGATCCGATCTTCGCCGAATGCGAAATGGTGGTGAAGGTCAAGGAACCGCAGTCAGTCGAGCGCAAGAAGCTGCGCGAGGGCCAGATCCTCTACACCTACCTGCACCTGGCACCCGATGCGGACCAGACGAANGAACTGCTCGACAGCGGCGTCACCGCGATNGCCTATGANACNGTGACCGGNCCGCGNGGCCAGCTGCCGCTGCTCAAGCCGATGAGCCAGGTNGCCGGCCGGATGAGCGTGCAGGCNGGCGCNANNGCGCTNGANAAGGCGCATGGCGGACGCGGCGTGCTGCTTGGCGGTGTCCCGGGCGTAATGCCGGGCAAGGTCGTGGTGATCGGCGGCGGCGTGGTCGGCTTCAATGCCGCGCAGATGGCGGTCGGCCTCGGTGCCGACGTGACCATTCTCGACCGCGATCCCGAAGTGCTCGAAAAGGTCGGCACGCATTTCGAGGCGCGCGCCAGCACGCGCTTCTCCAACGCCGCCAATCTCTACGACGCAGTGACCAATGCCGACCTGGTGATCGGGGCGGTGCTGATCCCCGGGGCCGCGGCACCCAAGCTGGTAACGCGCGACACGCTGCGCGACATGCAGAAGGGCGCGGTGCTGGTCGACGTCGCGATCGACCAGGGCGGCTGCTTCGAAACCAGCAAGCCCACCACCCATGCCGATCCGACCTATGTCATCGACGATGTCGTCCATTACTGCGTGGCCAACATGCCCGGCGCGGTGGCGCGCACGAGCACCTATGCGCTCAACAATGTGACGCTGCCGCATGCGCTGCGCATCGCGCGGATGGGCTGGAAAGATGCGCTCGCCGCCGATCCGCATCTCGCCGAAGGGCTCAACGTCCACCGCGGCGAAGTGACCTATGAAGCGGTCGCCACCGAACTCGGCTACGACTATCGCCCGACGGCGGAACTGCTGCGCTAGGTCAGACGAACGGCGCGATCACTTCGGGGCGCACCCGCGCGGGGCGCCCCGAAGTGCGATCGAGCATGGCCCAGGTGGTCGCCGCGCTGACGATCACCCGGCCCGCAGAATCGCGAAAATCGACGCGGCGCAGCGACTTGGCTCCGCGGGCCCCGCCTTCGATCCAGGTCGTGCCTTCGACGCTCTGCCCCAGGTCGATATTGCCGCGGTAGTCGATCTCGTGGCGGACCACGAGCCAGACATATTGCTCGCGGTCCTCGGGCCGCGCCGCGGCGTCCCAATGCGCGGTCGCCATGTCCTGTATCCACTGCACCCACACCGCATTGTTGACGTGCCCCATCTCGTCGATGTGGCGCGCCTCCGCGATGAAGCTGCGGGTGAAGCTGGGTATCACTCGGCCTCGCCCATCTGCCACAGGATGAAGGCGACCTCCTCGGCGGTTTCGTAGATCGACTGGAAGCGGCCCGACTTGCCGCCATGGCCCGCGCCCATATTGGTCTTGAGCAGCAGCTCGCTGTCGCCGGTCTTCACCTCGCGCAGCTTGGCCACCCACTTGGCGGGTTCCCAATAGGTCACGCGCGGGTCGTTGAGGCCGGCGGTCACCAGCATCGGCGGNTANTCCTGCGCGGTCACCTGGTCATAGGGGCTGTAGCTGAGGATATAGGCGAAGGCCTGCTTGCTCAGGATCGGGTTGCCCCATTCGGGCCATTCGCCCGGCGTCAGCGGCAGTTCTTCGTCGAGCATGGTCGACAGCACATCGACGAAGGGTACATGCGCCACCACCGCGCCCCACAGCTCGGGATCGGTGTTGACCACCGCGCCCATCAGCTCGCCGCCCGCCGAACCGCCCGAAATGCTGATCCGGCCTTTCTCGGTATAGCCCTTGGCGACCAGCCCCTTCGCCACGTCGACGAAATCGTTGAAGGTGTTGGTGCGTTCGTTGAGCTTGCCCTGCAGGTACCACTTGCGGCCCAGGTCGTCGCCGCCGCGAATATGCGCGATGGCGTAGGCATAGCCGCGATCGACCAGGCTCAGCCGCGAGGTCGAGAAGCCCGGCGGCACCGCATAGCCATAGGCGCCGTAGGCATAGAGGTGCAGGGGCCCGGTCTTCGGCCGGTCCTTGCGCATGATGATGCTGACCGGAACCATCGTGCCGTCGCGCGCGGCGATCTCGACACGCTCGGTGGTGTAGAGCGCGGGGTCGTAACCGCTGGGGATTTCCTGCTGCTTGAGCAGTTCGAGCTCGCCCGTGGCGACGTGGTAGTCATAGACCGAATCGGGCGTGACCATGCTCTCGTAGGCCAGCCGCAGGGTGTCCTGATCGTATTCGGGATTGTTGCTCAGCCCTGCGCTGAAGCTGGCCTCGGCAAATGCGATCGGCTTGACCAGATTGGCATCCTTGTAGGACCGCAGCTGGATCTGGTCGAGCCCGCGCAGTCGCCCTTCGGTGACATAGAAGTCCTTGAACAGTTCGAAACCGGTCAGGTAAAACTCGTCCGATCCGGAAATCAGCGTGGTCCAGTCGCCCGGCGTATCGAGCTTGGCGGTCGCCAGCCGGAAATTGACGTGGTCGTCATTGGTATGGACCCACACCATCCCGTCGCGCACATCGACATCGTATTCGACGCCCTTCTGGCGCGGCTTGACCAGCACCTGCTCCGCCGTCGGATCGCTGACGGGCACCAAGCGGACTTCGCTGGTCTCGTTGTCGCCGGTCGAGATGATCAGCCAGTCTTCCTGCGCCGACAGGCCGGTGCCGACGCGAAAACCCTCGTCCATGGTTTCGCGGTAGAGTTCGACGTCTTCGCTGACCGGCGTGCCGAGGACATGCATGGTCGCATCGTGGACGCGCCAATTGTCGTCCGCAGTGCCATAGACCAGCGCCGTGTCGTTCTTCACCCAGACGAGGTCCGACAGCGTGCCGGGGATCTCGTCGGGCAGCAGTTCGCCCGTTTCNAGGTCCTTGATCCGCGCGGTAAAGCGTTCGGAGCCGTTGGTATCGGCCGAATAGGCGAGGTAGCGGCCGTTCTGCGACACCGAAAACGCGCCCAGGCGGAAATATTCGACCCCCTCGGCCAGCGCGTTCTCGTCGAGGATCAGTACGTCGTCGCCCCCGGCAACCGGCTTGCGGTAATATTTGCGGTATTCCGCGCCTTCCTCGAACTCCGACCAGTAGAGATAATCCCCGCGGCGCTGCGGCACGGTGGAATCGTCTTCCTTGATGCGCGCCTTCATCTCCGCGAACAATTCGTCGACCAGCGGCTGCTGCGGCTTCATCCGCGCTTCGAACCACGCGTTTTCGGCCTTCAGATGGTCGAGCACGTCCTCGTCGTCGATCGTCGGATAGGACTGGTCGCGCAGCCAGTGGTAGGGGTCGGAAATCGTGATCCCGTGATGCGAATAGCTGTGGTCGCGTTTTTCGGCAGTCGGCGGCGAAGTCGGCTGTGGCACTGTGGTCCCTTCGGAGTTCTGGGCGTGGAGCGGCGCGCTGAGCGCCAGCGATGCGGCAGATAGGAACGCGGCGTATCGCATGAAAGGCATAGGTGGTCCTCCCCCGGGCGGCGCAAAACTGGAAAGGAGCGCCGCGGATGACTATGACGGGGGAGTGATTATGCGGCTGCGCCACGCGCCGCAAGCACCGAGTCGCTCCCCAGCGCGACCGGCGCGAAGGAAAGGATTTCTCGATGCTGATGCAGACCCATGAAGCCCGTCTCGACGGATTGCGCAAGGAACTGGCCCGCCGCGGCCTCGACGGCTTCGTCATTCCCATCTCGGACGAGCACATGAGCGAATATGTCGGCTCCTATGCCCAGCGNCTCAACTGGCTGACCGGTTTCGGCGGCAGCGCCGGAAGTGCCGCCGTGCTGCAGGACCGCGCAGCGATGTTCACCGACGGGCGCTATACCGTCCAGGTGCGCGAGCAGGTCAGCGGGGCGCTGTACGATTACGAGGATGTGCCTGCCACATCGCCCGCCAAATGGATCGCCGCGCACGCGCCCGACGGGGCGAAGATCGGCTATGACGCATGGCTGCACGGGATCGGCTGGGCCGAGGAGGCCGAAGCCGCGTTCGCACGCAGGGGCATCGAACTGGTCCCGGTGGACGGCAATCCGATCGATGCGATCTGGGACGACCGTCCGCAGGCCTCGCTGGCCGCAGCGGTGCCGCATGGCGACGAGCATGCCGGACGGTCGAGCGCCGACAAGCGTTCCGAAGTGGCCGACTGGCTCAAGCAGGAAGGGTATGATGCGACCGTCGTCAGCGCGCTCGATTCGGTCGCGTGGCTGCTGAACATGCGCGGCAGCGATGTCGACAACACTCCGGTCGCGCTGTCCTATGTCCTGGCGCATGCCGATGGCACTGCCGAACTGTTCATCGCGCCCGACAAGGTCACGCCCGAACTCACCCAGCATCTCGGCAATGCGGTGACGGTGCGCGACCGCGCGGAATTCGTACCCGCGCTCGAGGCGCTGGACGGCAAGCGGGTCGCGGTCGATCCGAACCACGCGGTGGCGGGCATCTTCCACGCGCTGGAACAGGGCGGCGCCAGCGTGGTGCGCACCGACGATCCGACCGTGCTGCCCAAGGCGATCAAGAACCCGGCCGAACAGCAGGGCCACCGCGATGCCCAGTCGCGCGATGGTGCCGCCGTGGCGCGGTTCCTGCGCTGGCTCGGCATCGAAGCGCCCAAGGGCGCCGTCGACGAGCTCGCCGCGGCGGCCAAGCTGCGCGAATTCCGCGAAGCGGGCGGCCTGCTCAAGGATGCGAGCTTCGACACGATCAGCGCTGCGGCGGGCCATGCCGCGCTGCCGCATTACAAGGTCGANGAAGACAGCAATATCCCGATCCCGCCNTCGTCGATCTACCTCGTCGATTCGGGCGGCCAGTATCTCGACGGCACCACCGACATCACCCGNACCGTGTGGATCGGCCCGGGCGANCCCAGCGCCGAGATGGTCGAGCGCAACACGCGGGTGCTCAAGGGCCATATCCAGCTCGACATGCAGAAATTCCCCGATCGCACCACTGGCGGCGCGCTCGACGCGCTGGCGCGGATGCATTTGTGGAACGGCGGGGTCGATTACGGCCACGGCACCGGGCATGGCGTCGGCAGCTTCCTGTCGGTCCACGAGGGCCCGCAGCGGATCAGCAAGCCGGGCGGCGCCTTCCCNGGCACCGAAACCCCGCTNCGCGAGGGGATGATCCTGTCGAACGAGCCCGGTTACTACAAGCCCGGCGAATACGGCATCCGGATCGAGAACCTCGTGCTGGTGGTCGATGCGGGCCTTGCGGATTGCGAGGGCAAGTATCTCGGCTTCGAAACGCTGACGATGGTTCCGCTCGACCGGACGCTGGTCGACCNCGCGCTGCTCAGCGAGGCCGANATCGGCTGGTGGAACGACTATCACACCGCGGTCTACGCCACGCTTGCCCCGCAGCTCGAGGGCGATGATCTCGCCTGGCTCGAGGAGCAATGCGCGCCCTTGTAGGCGGGCCCATGTTCCCTTAATGTTCCGCAGGTCGCGAGTCGTTTTCGACAAGGAGAATGCAGATGATCGGATATGTGACACTGGGGACCAACGATCTCGAGCGGGCGGCTCGGTTCTACGATCCCATCGCGGCCGAACTGGGCGTGGGGCGGATGATGGATTTCGACAGCTTCATTGCCTGGGGGGCGATGGATGGCGCGCCGGGCATCGCGGCAACCAAGCCGTTCGACGGGAACGAGGCCAGTGTGGGCAACGGCACGATGGTGGCGCTGCAGGCGAAGGACCGCGACCAGGTCCGCCGGCTGTATGACATTGCGCTCGCCAATGGCGGCACCAGCGAGGGCGAACCGGGACCGCGCGGCGAGCCCGATGCCAATGGCATGGTGTTCTATGCCGCCTATTTCCGCGACCCGGATGGCAACAAGCTCAACGCCTTCCTGATGGACAAGGCGGCCTGACGGGGCGATCGCGCCGCCGCGCTTGCTGCGCGATGAACGCGGCCGGCGGCGTGATACCTTCCGTTACAATTCAGGCCAGGTTCGGGATATTGCTGCGACATTGTCGACCTAGAACAGGGACACGAGCTGCGGCGGGCCAGACCTCCCTCCCCTCAGACCCCGGTCCGTCGCAGCTCTCCAGACCTTTGGAGATATCCTATGAACAAGACCATCCTTGCCCTTTCCGCCGCCGCACTGGCGCTGACCGGTACCACCGCGATCGCGCAGCACCGCGGGGCGCATAATCCCGATACCGATGGCAACGGCAGTGTCACGCTGACCGAAATGCAGGCCGCCAGCGCCGAACGTTTCGCCCGCATGGATGCCAATGGCGACGGCGTGATCAACGCTGCCGACCGCCAGGCGCGCGGTGCCCAGATGTTCGCCCGCGCCGATGCCAATGGTGACGGCGAGCTCACCGCAGCCGAAATGCAGGCCGCCCGCGAGGCGCGCAAGGCCGATCGTCCCGAGCGCGGCGAACGCAGCGAACGGCGGGCCAAGCGCGGCGGTGACCGGACCGAACGGATGGCCCAGCGTTTCGCGCAGGCCGATACCGACAATTCGGGCGGCCTCTCGCAAGCCGAACTCGCCGCAATGCACGAAGCGCGCGGCGAACGCGGCAAGCGGGGCAACCGCGGCGGGAAGCGCGGCGGCATGTTCCTGAGCGCCGATGCCAATGGCGACCAGGCGATCAGCCGCGCCGAATTCGATGCCGCGGTGCAGGCACGTTTCGCCAAGCTCGACAGCGATGGCAATGGCGCGATCTCGGCCGAGGAGCGCGAAGCCCACAAGGCGGAACGCCGGGCCGAACGGCAGGCCAAGCGCGGCGAGCGCCGCGGCCAGTAACGCTTGATCGCATGGACCGCTGGACGGTAGGCGCGCAAGTGCAAGACCTATGACCGAACCCGCGCCCACCTCCATCCTGCTCGTCGATGACGAGCCCAGCCTGCGCGAACCCCTGGCGGAGTATCTCTCCCGCCAGGGGTTCGTCGTGCGCGAGGCGGACAGCGCCGCGCAGGCGCGCACGCTGATCGCGCAGGAATTGCCCGATCTCGCCCTGCTCGACATCATGATGCCGGGCGAGGACGGCTTGTCGCTGTGCCGCCACCTCGTCGAAAGCCGCGGCCTGCCCACGATCCTGCTGACCGCCAAGGGCGAAGCGATGGACCGGATCATCGGATTGGAAATCGGCGCCGACGATTATGTCACCAAGCCGTTCGAACCGCGCGAGCTGGTGGCGCGCATCCGTTCGGTGCTGCGCCGCGCCGAACGGCCGGCCGCTGCGGCAGCGGACGAGGAGCTGCTCTACCATTTCGAGGGCTGGCAGCTCGATCCGCTCAAACACCGGCTGACCGATCCGACCGGCGCGCTCGTACCGCTGTCGACTGCCGAGTTCCGCATGCTCCGGGCGTTTTGCGATCATCCGCGCCAGGTGCTCGACCGCGACCGCCTGCTCGATATGGTGCAGGGGCGCGAAGCCCAATTGTTCGACCGCGCGGTCGACAACCAGATCAGCCGGCTGAGACGCAAGATCGAAACCGACAGCCGCAATCCCCATTTCATCCAGACCGTGCGCGGCGGCGGCTATCGCTTCGGCGCCGAAGTGACGCGCGTCGCGCGCGGCGAGACGGCATGACGCGGTTGCTGCCGCGCAGCCTGCTGGGCCAGGTCATGCTGGCACTGGCCGCGGCGCTGCTGATCGCACAGGCGATTTCGGCAGTCATGCTGTACCGGGCCGCATCCGAACGGCGCGAGTTCGCACTGGCCAGTGCCGCCAGTTTCCAATTGCTGGCCGGCCAGCGGCGCGATCTGCGCGGCGAGCGGCGTGCCTCCGGCCCGCCCCGTCCAGTCACTCGCCGCATCCCCGCTACCGAGCGCGGCCTGCGCCTTCCCCGCCGAATCCGCTTTACCGAGACGGCTGCCGTTCCGCTGCTTCCCGGCGAGAGCCGCAACCCCGCGCGCGAAGCCACCATAACCCAGCAGCTCGAACGGCAGGGGCTGGCCGTGGCCGAAGTGGTCGCGACCGAGCGCGCCGTATCGGCCGATCCGCTGATCGCGCAGTCCGCGGCCGATTCCCCCGAATGGCGCGAGCGGCTGCCCGCAAACCGCGAGACATTGCTGGTCGTGGGACTGAGGCAGGCGGGCAGCGACGACTGGCAGGTCGCGCGCCTTGCCGTGCCACCGCCCGATCGCGGACCCGTGCGCTCGCTGGTGCTGCAGACGGTGATCCTGTTCCTCGTGCTGGTCGGCCTGCTCTATTTCGTCCTGCGGCGGATCACCCGCCCGCTGGCCACGCTGGCCGAGCGCACGCGGCGTTTCGGCAGCGGCGCGGTCCCCGGCGAGCCGCTCAGCCCGAGCGGTCCCGACGATGTCCGCCGGTTGATCCACGCGCATAATGCGATGGAGGCGCGGATCGGTTCGATGCTCGACGAGAAGGACGTCATGCTCGGGGCGATCGGCCACGACCTCAAGACCCCTCTGGCGGCGCTGCGCGTGCGCATAGAAAGCGTCGAGGACGAAGCCGCACGGGCAAAGATGGCGGCCACGATCGAGGATATCACCCGCACGCTCGACGAGATCCTTTCGCTCGCGCGGATCGGGCGCAGCGACGCCCCGCCCGAGATGACCGAACTGGGCGCGCTGGCCGCTTCGGTGATCGAGGAATTCGAGGACATGGGCCAGCCGGTCACGCTTGCCAGCGGGAGCCGCATCGCCGCGGCGGTCCATCTCACCTGGCTCAAGCGCGGGCTGCGCAACCTGGTCACCAATGCGCTGCGCTATGCCGGCACGGCGNANGTCAGCGTGCTGCGCGAGAACGGCATGGCGGTGCTGCGGGTGGAAGATGACGGCCCCGGCATCCCCGAAGAGCGCATCCACGACATGCTCGAACCCTTCACGCGCGGCGAGGCCAGCCGCAATCGCGAAACGGGCGGGTCGGGGCTGGGGCTGACGCTNGCGCGTGCGGTGGCGGAACAGCACGGCGGCACGCTGTCGCTCGCCAATCGCGCGCAGGGCGGCCTGCGCGCCGAGATCCGCCTGCCGCTCTAGCGCATCAGGCCGCCGACCAGATTGCGGACGAAACGGCCCGCGATGCTGCCGCCGAATTCGGTGGCGATCGTCCCCGCCGCAGAGGTTGCCGCAGTGCGCACCGGATTGGCACGGCTGGTCCGGCCCATAACCTTGGCCGCGATGATCGAGGCCGCGCTACTGGCGGCGGCCCCTGCCGCGGCCTTGCCTGCACGCTCCCANAGCGAAGTGGTCTTGCGGCTGCGCTTGCGCACTTCCNTCTCGCCCTTCTCGGCGACTTCCTCGGCAGTGGCGGCGGCGTCGGCGGCCTTGGCAGCAAGCACTTCCTCGGCGCTTTCACGATCGACCGCGACGTCGTATTTGCCATCGACCGCGCTCACCGAATTGACGATCGCGCGTTCCTTCTCGGTCACCGGGCCAAGCCGCGATTGCGGAGGCTTGATCAGCGTCCGCTGGACCACGGTGGGCGCGCCGTCCCCGTCGAGCGTCGAGACCAGCGCCTCGCCCACCTTGAGCTCGGTGATCGCCTGCTCGACATCGAGTTCGGGATTGATGCGGAAGGTCTCCGCTGCCGCCTTGATCGCCCGCTGGTCGCGCGGGGTGAAGGCGCGCAGCGCATGCTGGACGCGGTTGCCCAGCTGGCCGGCGATCTTCTCGGGAATGTCCACCGGGTTCTGCGTGACGAAATAGACTCCGACGCCTTTCGAGCGGATCAGGCGGACGACCTGTTCGACCTTGTCTTCGAGGGCTTCGGGCGCATCATCGAAGAGAAGGTGCGCTTCATCGAAGAAGAACACCAGCTTCGGCTTGTCCGGGTCGCCCACTTCNGGGAGGCTNTCGAACAGTTCGGCGAGCAGCCACAGCAGGAAGGTGGCATAGAGCTTGGGCGCGCGCATCAGCTTGCTCGCGGCGAGCACGTTGATGACGCCGCGACCCTGCGCATCGCATGCGAGGAAATCGTCGATTTCCAGCGCNGGCTCGCCGAAGAACCTGTCGGCGCCCTGGCTCTCGAAGCTGAGCAGCTGGCGCTGGATCGCGCCGACGCTCTGTTTGGCCACATTGCCGTATTTGCCCGACAGGTCTTTCGCATTGTCGTAGGCATAGGCCAGCATCGATTGCAGATCGCCCAGGTCGAGCAGCAGCAGCCCGTTGTCGTCGGCATAGCGGAAGACGATGTTGAGCACGCCTTCCTGCGTCTCGTTCAGGTCGAGCAGCCGTGCGAGCAGCATCGGCCCCATTTCCGAGATGCTGGTACGGATCGGGAAGCCCTGTTCGCCGTACAGGTCCCAGAACACCGCGGCGTTGTCGGCATAGGCGTAATCGTCCATGCCCAGTTCCTGTGCGCGCGCCTCGAGCTTGTCGGCATGCTTGAATTGCGGCGATCCCGCCAGCGAGACCCCGGCGAGGTCACCCTTCACATCGGCGACGAACACCGGCACCCCCTGCGCCGAAAAGCTTTCGGCAAGGCCCTGCAAAGTAACCGTTTTTCCGGTCCCGGTGGCGCCCGCGATCAACCCGTGCCGATTGGCCTGGTCGAGCCGCAGGTGCTGGCGCTGGCCATTCGCNCCCAGCCCCAGAAAAATCTCGCTCATGCACTCAATCCCCATTCCGCAGGCCCGCCGATGCCGGCCATCTGACGCAGCCTTGTGGGTGCGGTCAAGCAATCCCTCGACAGGCGCTGCGCTTGCGGTAAAGGCTGGCACCGATGGCGGAANGGCAGCCCTTTGTCCTGCTCGACGATGCGCGTGAAACGGGCGCAGCCGATGCCTTGCTGTTCGAAAACCCGCGCCGGGTCTTCGTCGCCCACCGTCCCGAACAGGTCGCCCGGGTGCTTGCCGATGCCGATGACGCGCGCCGCGAAGGCGGCGAGCTGGCGGGCTATATCGCCTATGAGGCCGGGCTCGCGCTCGAAGACCGGTTGGCCGACCGCGCGGCGGTGCGCAGCGGCGGTGCGGGTCCGCTGGTGTGGCTGGGCCTGTTTGGCGAACCGGTCCGGATCCCCGCTGACGAAATGCCGCACTGGCTGGCGGCGCGCGCACCGGGTGGCGGCAGCGTCGGCCCGCTGGAACCGCAGCTTTCGCCCGGCGGCTATGCGCAGGCCTTCGCGCAGTTGCAGGAGGCGATCCGCGCGGGCGATATCTACCAGGCCAACCTGACTTTCCCGTTGGCGGGCGGCTTCTCGGGCGATCCGCTGGGCCTCTATGCCGCGCTCAGGCCTGCGGCGCAGGCCGGTTACGGCGGCGTCGTCTTCGACGGCGCGCACTGGCTGCTCAGCCTCAGCCCCGAACTGTTCGTGTCGCTCAAGGACGGCGAGGCCAAGGCCAAGCCGATGAAGGGCACGCGCCCCCGCGGCGGAGATAGCGCCGCGGACGAAGCGCTGGCGGGTGAGCTGGCCGCATCGGTCAAGGACAAGGCCGAAAACCTGATGATCGTCGACCTGATGCGCAACGACCTGTCGCGCGTCGCGGAAGCGGGCAGCGTGCGCGTCGACAATCCGTTCGCGGTCGAGAGCTACCCGACGGTGCACCAGATGGTCAGCGTGGTGCGCGCGCGGCTCAAGCCGGAATGCGGCGCAGCCGATCTCGTGCGTGCGCTGTTCCCCTGCGGGTCGATCACCGGCGCCCCCAAGATCCGCGCGATGGAACTGATCGACGCCGCCGAACGCGACCCGCGCGGGCCCTATTGCGGCGCGATCGGGCGGATCGGCGCGGGGGGCGATGCCGCCTTCAACGTCGCGATCCGGACGCTGCGGCTGACCGAGATAGAAAACGCCCGCGGCAAGGCCGTGCTGGGCGTCGGCGGGGCGATCGTCGCCGACAGCGAGCCGCGCACCGAATGGCGCGAAGCGCTGCTCAAGGGCGCTTTCGCGCGCACGTCCTCGCCCGCGCACCAAGCCGCGCAATTCGACCTGATCGAAACCATGCGCTTCGTCCCCGAAACCGGGATCGCCATGCTCGAGACCCATCTCGAACGGCTGAAGGCGAGCGCTGGAGAACTGGGCTTCTCCTTCGACCGGCACGATGCCCGCAACCAGCTGCACGCGCTGTGTTTCGTGCTGGAGAAGCCAAGCCGCGTGCGCCTGCTTGCTGCGCGTTCGGGTGCGATCGCGCTCGAGGCGCAGGACATGCCCGCGCCCTGGGGCGACCCGGCCCGCTGCATAATCCTGCCGCTGCCCGTCGATCCCGGCGACTGGCGGCTGCGCCATAAGTCGAGCGACCGCGGGTTCTACGACGAAGCGCGCCGCGTGGCGCAGGCACATGACGCCGACGAGGCGCTGTTCGTGCGCGAGGACGGCCTGCTCACCGAAGGCAGCGTGACCAACATCTTCGTCCCCGGCCCCGACGGAGTGCTGCTGACCCCGCCCGCCCGGCTGGGCCTGCTGCCCGGTGTCTTCCGCCGGACGCTGATCAAGGAAGGCCGCGCGCGCGAAGCGGAATTGCGAATCGAGGACCTCGCGGGCGGCTTCATGCTCGGCAATGCGCTGCGGCTGATGATGGATGCGCGGCTGGTCGGGGAATGACGCCCGCACGCCTGCCGCTTGTCGCGCGGCGGGTTTTTCTCCAAGGACGGCGCATCCCTCCCCCTACGGCCCTTCGACACGCTCGGGGCGAACGGAAAGCTCTATGTCCCATATCCCCATCCTGTTCGAAGACGGCGAAGCGCTGGTCATCAACAAGCCTTCCGGGCTGCCGATCGAACGCCCCCGCCGCGGCGGGGCGTCGCTCGAGGACCATTTCGAGGAATTGAAGCTGGGTTTCCAGCGCGCGCCCATGCCCGTGCACCGGATCGATACCGATACCAGCGGGTGCCTGCTGCTGGCGCGCAACGCCAAGGCGCTCAAGCGCTTTGCCAAGGCGTTCGAGGAACGCCTGGTCGAAAAGCGCTATCTCGGGGTGCTGTCGGGCGTGCCGGCCGATAGCGAAGGCACGATCGAACTGTCGCTGTCCAAGATCAGCAGCGCGGAAAAGGGCTGGCGGATGATCGCCGCGAAAAAGGGCAAGCCCTCGATCACCCACTGGCGGGTGCTGGCCGAGCACGGTGGACACACGCTGGTGGAATTCCGCCCCGAAACCGGGCGGACGCACCAGATCCGCGTGCATTGCCAGGCGGGGCTGAACCTGCCGCTGCTGGGCGACCCGGTCTATGGCAATGGCAAGGGCGCGCCGCGCACCATGCTGCATGCCGCGGCGCTGACCGTGCCGCGCACGGGCAAGCCGCCGATCGATGCCGCCGCCCCACTGCCGCGCGATTTCGCCGCGCTCGGCTTTGCCGATGGGTAAGATTGCCGACCGGGCACTCGAAATCGCCGAAGAGAAGTTCATCGCTTCCTCCGGCCCCGGTGGGCAAAACGTCAACAAGGTCGCAACCTCGGTCCAGCTACGGGTGGACGTCTTCCAGATCGGCCTGCCGCCCGAGGCTTTCGAACGGCTGAAGGACATCGCGGGAAGCAAGCTGACCAAGAATGGCGAGATCGTCTTTACCGCCAACGAATACCGCACGCAGGAGCAGAACCGCGAGGCCGCGCGGGAACGGCTGGTGGCGCTGCTCCACGAAGCGCTGAACCCGCCGCGCAAGCGCAAGAAGAGCCGGGTCAACCGCGTGGGCAAGGTCAAGCGGCTGAAGGCGAAGAAGGTCCGCGGCGATGTCAAAGCCAAGCGCGGCAAGGTGGACTGGTAGGATAGCGCACAGGCCCGCCCGCCGGCGCAGCGCCGCCGGGGGGGCGACCGGCAGCGCAATTTGCCGCCGCCGGATGCTTGACTTTCGCGCGTGAATCGCCCAATGGCCGCGCCGGAACGGCGGTGCTGTGCGCGCCGCCCTTGTTTTTTCGGGCCCGACCGGCCCCTTTCAGATCTTTAGGAACACGCCATGGCGAAGCCCGCAACCGTCAAGATCAAGCTCGTCTCGACTGCCGATACGGGCTTCTATTACGTGACCAAGAAGAACCCGCGCAACCACACGGAAAAGTTCACCTTCCGCAAGTACGATCCGGTTGCCCGCAAGCACGTCGAATTCAAGGAAGCGAAGATCAAGTAAGGCGCNCCTTGCTGAACNGCGGGAACGCAGTTGGTTCAGTGATGGTTCAACGCTCCGTGTCTATCAGCAGGAGCATGAGCACCTTGTCTTCGAAATCGAACAAAACGATCCGCGCCGCGCTGGCTCTTTCGCTGGCTGCGGCGCTTCCCGTATCGGCCCTGCTTGCGCCTGCGCCTGCAGTGGCGGCCGAAGGCGATCTCGATCGCGCGGTGACCGCGCTGCGCGGGATTTCCACCATGAAGGCCGATTTCGTCCAGACCGACCGCAGCGGCCAGACGGTCCGCGGCGTGATGACGCTCAAGCGTCCCGGCAAGATCCGCTTCGAATACGAAAAGGGCGTCCCCATGCTCGTCGTGTCGAACGGCAAGTCGATGTACATGGTCGATTACGAGGTCAATCAGGTGCAACGCTGGCCGATCAGCAATTCGCCGCTGGGCGCGCTGCTCGACCCCAGCCGTGACGTGAAACGTTATGGCAAGCTGGTCCCGACCAGCCATCCCGATGTGGTCAGCGTCGAGGTGCGCGACACCAAGCGGCCCGAATTCGGCGTGATCACGCTGATTTTCGCACGGGACCGCGCCGCGCCCGGCGGGCTGCGGCTGACGCATTGGGTCTCGCTCGATTCGCAGAACCACCGGACCACGGTGCAGCTTGCCAACCAGCGCTATGGCGTCGCGGTGGCGGACAGCGCGTTCACCTTCCGCGATCCGCGCCGTTCATCCCGTCGCCCGGGATAAACGGCCTCGCGGCGAACGGTGCGCGGTGTGCGATATCCCGCAATGGCGCGTTCATAGAACAGCAATCGGCCCCGGCCTAATTTAACCATCACGAGACGACACGAAGCGGGTTTCCCCCCTGTTGACCCCTTCGATCAGGTTCATCTCGTACCAAGCGTGACGAACGCTCACAGGAAACCCCCGCACCAATGCCCCCGGTGCGGGGGTTTTTTGTGTCCTGGCGCCGTGCGGGTGGCGGCCCGGACGCAAGGTCCGGGCCGCGCCGCCGATCAGTCCGCCGGCCAGCCGTATGCCTTGCGGATCACGTCGTAGATCAGGTTCTGCTCCATCACGCCGCGCACGCTGCCCGCGCCCGGGCCATTGGCGTAGAGCGCGACATCCTCGCCCGCATGCGTTTCCGAGCCCAGGGGGACCAGCGCCTGCTGATGCGCCATCACCCCGGTTTCGGGGGTCGGTCGGCCGCCGCCCGGCGCATCGTGTTTCACCGCGCCCGGACCATTGGCATAGCCCAGCGTGGTGTAGGGCTGGCCATCGGCGGCCAGCATCGGACCGGCGTCGTCCCCGCCCCCGCCGGCGGGCGGGACGACGAGGCCGAGGATATCGTTGCCGCGCCGCGGATAGCCCGCGATGGTGAACACATGGCTGTGATCGGCCGTGACCATGATCAGCGTTTCGGCCGGGTCGGTGTTGTCGATCGCCCACTGGATCGCGCGCGCGAACTCGACCGCTTCCTCCAGCGCGTAGCCCGCCTGCCCCGCGTGGTGGCCGTGATCGATCCGCCCGCTTTCGACCATCAAATAGAAGCCGTCCGGGTCGCCTGCCAGCCGGGTAACGGCCGCGGCGGTCATGTCGGTCAGCGTGGGTTCGCTGCTCTCGGCGTCGCGATCGACCATGTAAGTCATGTGGCTGGGCGAAAAGAGCCCGAGCAGCGGCGCATCGGCAGGAGCTGCGGCCAGATCGGCGGCGGTGGTGACGAAATGGCCCCCGGTGGCGGCCTGCCAGTCGCCGGGCAGGTCGGCGCCGTCATCGAGCCGCAGTCCGCCGTTCTGCTTGCCATAAAATGCCACGCTGCCGCCGCCCAGCGCGACATCGAACGGCGCGGCGACCAATTGCTGCGCGATGTCGCTGCAGCCGCGTCCGCGCTGGTCTTCGGGAATGGCGGTATCGCCTTCCCAGTCGCGCGACACGCTGCGCGCATAGACCGAGGCGGGGGTCGCATGCGTGAGCCGCGCGGTGCTGACGATGCCCAGCGCCAGCCCGCGCTGCTTCACCTCTTCGCCCAGCAGGCCCAGTTCGTGCCCGCTGCCCGAAGCGCAGTCGCCCGTGGTCACGCCCGGCCCGTAGCCGAGCACGCCGATCCGGGTTTTCACGCCCGTATGCATGGCGCTGGCCGTGCCCGCGCTGTCGGCGACCTGCGCGTCGGTGTTGTAGGTCTTGACCAGCGCGACATTGTCGAAGGTCTCGAACGGCAGGACGTATTCCTCGCCGCTTTGCCCCTGTTTCTGACCCGCATAGATGCGCGCGGCGGTGACGGTGGAAATGCCCATGCCGTCGCCGATGAACAGGATGACGTTCTTCGCCTTGCCCGCGACCTGCGTTTCGCTGGCAGCCGGGGCGGCGGCGCGCGCCTTGTCGGGATAGTTGTAATTGTTGGTGGTGGTGCAGCCACCCAGCAACAGCGCGGCGGATGCCGCCAGCGCGGCGAGGGAAGGGGTCCGGATCATGTAGCTCTCCTGGCAATCGCCCCCCGCGCTATCGGCTCGATGCGAAAAGGGAAAGGTGGAGTTTTCCCGGCGCGCGTCCTAAGTCGCTGNCCATGGTTTCTATCGCTACCTGGAACATCAATTCCGTCCGCCTGCGCATGCCCATCGTCGAGCGCTTCATCGAAGAGCAGGCGCCCGATGTGCTGTGCCTGCAAGAGATCAAGTGCCAGGAGCACCAGTTCCCCTACGAGGCGTTCCGCGCGCTGGGATACGAGCATTTCGCCGTGCATGGGCAGAAGGGCTATCACGGCGTCGCGACGGTGGCGAAAACGCCGCTNANGGAATTCAGCCGCCACGACTGGCAGGACAATGGCGAGGCGCGCCATGTCGGGGTCGAGCTGACCGAGCATGACGGGATGATCGTCGAGAATGTCTATGTCCCGGCGGGCGGCGACGAGCCCGACCGCGAGAAAAACGCCAAGTTCGGCCAGAANCTCGATTTCCTCNACCGGATGACCCGCTGGGCCGATGCGGTCGACCGCCCGACGCTGATCGTCGGCGATTTCAACATCGCCCCGCTCGAAAGCGACGTGTGGAACCACAAGCAATTGCTCAAGGTGGTCAGCCACACGCCGATCGAGGTCGAGAGCCTGCAGCGCTTCATGGACGCGCACGGCTGGAGCGATATCGGGCGCGAACACGTCAAGGCGCCCGAACGCTATTACAGCTGGTGGAGCTACCGGTCGAAGGACTGGAAGGTGAACGACCGCGGCCGCCGGCTCGACCACATGTGGGCCAGCCCCGAACTCGCGCGGCAGGCCACCGGCCATTCGATCCACGAATATGCGCGCGACTGGGAGAAACCGTCGGACCATGTGCCTCTGGTGACGGAGTTCACGCTCTGAGCACGGCCTCCCCTTCACGGCGTGCGGCGCAGGCGGTGGACGCGCTGCGCCACGGCTGGCCGCTCGCCATCGAAGGGGCCCCGCTGCTGCAACCGGTCGAAACCGCTTTCGGCGAGCTGGCGGGATCGGCCATGCTGATCTCCGCCACGCGCGCGGCGACGCTCAAGCTGGCCAATCAGATCGAAGCCGCCGCGCCGCGCCAGCCGGTGCTGATGCGCGGCGCCGACCCGTTCGACCTGCCGGCCGCGCTGGCGGTTGCCGATCCGGCGCTCGACATGGCCAACCCGCTCAAGGGGCCGTTCAAGGCCATGGCGCTCGAATGGGAGGAGCAGGCGCGCGCCGCGCTCGAACTCGCCCGCCTCGCCGGCGTGCTGCCCGCCTTTCTGGTCGATCCGGAGAATGCCGGCGAAGCGGTTGCGCTGAATGCTGCCGATGTGGGCGCCTTTACCGATGCCGCGCGGCTGCAGATCGCCTCGCGCGCGCGGCTGCCCGTGGCCGCCGCCGCCGATGCGCGGATCGTCGCCTTCCGCAGCCCCGACGACACGCGCGAGCATGTCGCGCTGATCATCGGCGAGCAATCGGCCGACCGTATTCCGCTGGTCCGGCTGCATTCCGAATGCCTCACGGGCGATATCCTCGGCAGCCTCAAATGCGACTGCGGCCCGCAGCTCGCCGCCGCGCTGCAGGCGATGGCGCAGGAAGCGGACAAGGGCGGCTGGGGCATACTCCTGTACATGCGGCAGGAAGGCCGCGGGATCGGCATCATCAACAAGCTGCGCGCCTACCGCCTTCAGGATCAGGGCTTCGACACGGTCGACGCCAACACGCGGCTGGGCCTGCCCGACGAAGCGCGCGATTTTCCCACTGCAGCGCGGATGCTGGAGCTGCTCAATGTCGGGGAGATCCGGCTGATGACGAACAATCCGGCCAAGGTCGCGGCGCTCGCCGCGGTGGGCGTACCGATTGCCGAACGCGTGCCGCATGCGCTGCCCGACAACCCGCACAACGCCCATTACCTTGCGACCAAGCGCGACCGGTCGGGACATTTGCTGTGACCGCGATCGCGATCCGGCCCGAACGCGGCGGCGATGCACCGGCGATCTTCGCGCTGACCGAGGCGGCGTTTCGGGACATGCCCCATGCCGACGGCGACGAGCAGCAGCTGGTGGGCCAGCTGCGCGCCGAAGGCGATCTGGCGCTGTCGCTGGTGGCCGAGGATGCGACGCGGATCGTCGGCCATGCCGCGTTTTCGCCGGTCACCATCTCCGATGGCAGCGAGGGGTGGTTCGGGCTCGGCCCGGTCAGCGTCTGGCCCGAATTGCAGCGGCAGGGCATTGGTTCGGCGCTGATCAAGCGCGGCATTGCCGATCTGCGGGAAAGCGGTGGGCGCGGGATCGTGCTGGTCGGCGACCCGGCCTATTACGCGCGCTTCGGTTTCGAATGCGATCCCGCGCTGCGCTACGACGGGGCGGAGCCTCGCTATTTCCAGCGGTTGGTGCTTGGAGGCGACGCACCGCGCGGCGCGGTGACCTTCGCCCCGGCGTTCAGCGCCGCTCGAAGCGCCTGACGTTGCTGCCGAGCCTGTTGTTCTCGATCACCAGCGCGTCATTGGTCCAGTCGGCAATGAAGGCCGGGCTGCGCGACAGCCCCGGGACCATCCGCGCATCGTTGTCGNCAATGACCAGCCCGTCGGACGTGTAGCGCGCCCCTTCGGCGCCGATGGCGATCATCGTCGACCAGTTTTCCTTGTCGCGCCCCTGGACGAACCAGTTTCCGCGGATCGCACCGGTCCCGCCATTGGGCAGGTCGATCAGGTAATTGGTACCGTGGCCGTTNGCATCGTCGAAACTGTTGCCCTCGATCACGTTGCGCGCCGCGCGCGACTTGAGGTAATGGCCGCCGGTGCCCTGTTCGAACCGGCTNCGNGTCACCGTGACGCGGCCGTAATCGCCGGCATAGATCGAATGGGCGCAGCCGCCCGAATTTTCGCAGGTTCCCAGCCGGGTGAAGGTCGATTTGTCGACCACCAGCTCGCTGTCGACNCCATTGGTNGTCAGAATGCCCTGCTGGCTGTCACGGAACCAGCTTTGCGAAACGCGCAGCGGCCCCTGTTCCAGCCGGATACCCGCGCCATTGCCATCGGCAACCGCGATATCGGCAAACACCAGGCCTNCGACGCTGGCCCCGCGTCCGCGCAGCACCAGCGATGCCTTGCCTTCGCACGCCTTGCCGCCCAGCAGCGCCTTGCCCGGCTGTTCGGCACGGAAATGGACCACGCCGTCACGTTGCACGGCGCATTCGTTCCAATTGCCTGCGGCAATCACCACCGTGCCTTCGCTATCGCCGATCGCATCGACTGCAGCCTGCAGCGACNCGTAGCCGCGGCCGGTTTCGGCCACGGTGAAACTGGCGCGGCCCTCCCCCTGTGCCAGCAGCGCGGCCAGCGGGATCACGCCCACCGCCGCCGCGGCGATCGCGGCGAGNAGCCAGCGCGGCAGGCGCGAGGCAGGAGGGACGAAAGGCGAAGCCATGGGCAANGNCTAGCCCATAATGGTTAACGGCGGAATAACTCCGTCCATCGCGCTGTTCCTGTCAATCGCGTTCGCCGTGGCGCCAGCGCCAGCCGCCGCGTGTCTTGCGCTTTGCGACGAGNAGGANNAGCNCTGTCGCGGCGATCCAGACGGCTGCGGCGATGCCGGTGCCGAGGATGGGATCCCATTCGAGGAGGGGGGTGGGGGCGAGCATCACCGCGATGTAACCGGCCAGCAACGCCCAGCCCTGCCAAGCGATCGGCAGCCCTGCGCCATAGCCGAAGCGTTTGGGTGCAAACCATGCCCCGTCATCACGCTCGCTCATTCGCTTGCTCCCCTATCGCGCGTCACGAAATCCGCCACGCCCGCGACCAANGCGCGCGATACCGGNANNGAGGGGTCNCCATANCTTGCGCGNTTCGCTGCGGGCGCGCCGTCCGGAATGTCCTTGAGCACATGGTTCATCGCCGGAATTTNGAGATACTTGGCCTGTGGGGCCGCCGNACGAAGCATTTGGGCATCGGTTGCNGTGACTTGCAGATCGGNNCCGCCATGNACGATCAGNATGGGCAGGTCGGTCTGCTTTGCNAGCGCTGCGGGATCCTGCGCCATCAAATCGATGAGAAAGCCCTGCACTGCGGGCGCAAAGAGGCTCTGAAGNGCAGGATGCAGCGGCGTGACATCGACGCGTTCGCCGGTTTCCAGAGTCGCGATGGCCGCCTCGGCTTCGTCCAACAAGGGCGCATTGGCGGGATTGGCGCGCAATTGCTCGCGCAGCACGGTGGCCAGCGGGCGGCCCGGCACAGCGACGAGGATGATCCCGCACAGATGCGATATCTCCTGCGCCGCAGCGAGCGCGACGATCCCGCCCTCGCTATGCCCCAGCAGCCAGAGGCACTCGGCCCCGGTCGCAGTGCGCGCCGCGCCAACCCAGCTTGCAGTGTCGGTGACATAATCGGCAATCGTGACCGCATTGGCGTCCGCTACCGCCGCCTTGCTGGCGAACATACCGCGCTTGTCGATCCGCAATGTGCCGATGCCGCGCTCGGCCAGCGCNTCGGCGAGCAGGCGATAGGGTGCCGCAGTCACTCCCAGCGGACTGTTTCCATCGCGGTCGGTCGGGCCCGAACCCGGGATGATCAGGACCAGCGGTTGCCCTTCGGCGGGCGCGACCAGCGTTCCTGCAAGATCGCCTCGTGGCCCGGGGGCAACCAGCGTTTCCTGGGCCACNGCGGGCGCGGCGCCCACCGATGCNAGCAGGNCCCCGGCGCTCAGCCAGTGAANCACTNTCATCTCANTCCTCCTCCTTCTTTGGTCGGCCGCGCTTGGNCGGCTTCGAAACCGGCACCTCGATCCCGCGCTTTGCCAGCGNTTCGCGCAGCAGCATNTCGATCTGCGCATTGGCGCTGCGCAANTCGCTTGCCGCGAGCCGNTCGATCGCGGCGTGGACCGCCGGNTCGAGGCGCAGGGCGAANGCNTTCTTCGTCATCGGATCNNGGGGCCGCGCATGGCTACTGGTAGAGCGAGCCCGCATTGATNACGGGATGCACGTCCTTCTCGCCGCACAGCACGACCATCAGATTNCTGACCATNGNCGCGCGNCGTTCNTCNTCCAGNTCGACGATNTNGTCCTGCGCNAGCTTGGTCAGCGCATCCTCCACCATGCCGACCGCGCCGAGCACGATCTTGGCCCGTGCCGCNATGATCGCATCGGCCTGCTGCCGCTTGAGCATGGCGCTGGCGATCTCGCTGGCATAGGCGAGGTGAGTGAGGCCCGCCTCGTCGACGAGGATCCCGGCAGCTTTCAGCCGGTCGTTGAGTTCCTCGAGCAGTTCGCGGTTGATGACGTCGGCGCTGCCGCGCAGCGTCACTTCCTCNTTCTCGAAATCGTCATAGGGATGGCGCGACCCGACAGTGCGCAGCCCCGCCTCGATCTGGATGTTCACGAATTCCTTGTAATCGTCGACATCGAAACTGGCCTGCGCAGTATCCGCCACNCGCCACACNACGTTGCAGGCNATNTCGATCGGNTTGCCGCGCAGATCGTTGATCTTCACCCGCTCCGAATGGATGTTGTGCGCGCGGACCGAGAGCTTGGTCCGGACCATCCANGGCCACACCCAGCGCAGNCCCTCGCGCCGCTCGGTGCCGCGATAGGCGCCGAACAGCGTGATCACCGCGGCCTGGTTGGGCTGGATCATGAAAAAGCCCGCCGCCAGGAAGGCGAGCACCAGTATCGGCAGGATCAGCAGGCCGACGAAGGTCAGCTTGGCGGCCCTGTCGGCGTCATGCAGCGGCATGTTGCCCGCGATGTTCCATGCCGCCAGCACCAGCAGCAGCGCGATCAGCGCCAGNACCGGATAACCGCTGAAGCTGGAGCCCGGATGCTCGCTGCTGGTTTTCATTCCCCTGAGTTCGACAGCCATGACGAATCATCCCTCCAATAATTNTGATATCACTTTTATATCACAGGGTGANGGGGTTCAATGGTCTCCGATCACNCGCAGGAAGCGCTCGCCATAGGCTTCGAGCTTTTTCGCTCCGATACCGGGGAGCCGGCCCAGTTCGCCGAGCGTGCCGGGGCGCGCGCCGGCCATCTCGCGCAGCGTCGAATCGTGGAAGACGACATAGGGCGGCACCTGCGCTTCCTCGGCCAGTTCCTTGCGCAGCGCGCGCAGCGCCTCGAACAAGGGATCGCCCACCGGGTTGGGGGTCGCATCGCCGCGGCGGCGCCGCTGGCGCTTGGGCGGCACAACGATCTCGACCGCGCGCTCGCCGGTCAGGATCGCGCGCGCCGAGCCGCCCAGCGCCAATCCGCCATGTTCGGTCGCGACCAGATCGCCCCGCGCCTGCAGGGCGCGGGACAGTGGCTGGAGCAGAGCCGCTTCCTCGCCTTCGACGATCCCGAAGACGCTCAGCCGGTCGTGCCCGCGCTGGCGCACGCGCTCGTCCTCGCTCCCGGTCAGCACCTTCTGCAGATGGCCCATGCCGAAGCTCTGCCCCGTGCGGTACACCGCCGAGAGCAGCTTGCGCGCCAGCTCGGTGACATCGGTCACGCTCGGCTGTTCGAGGCAATTGTCGCAATGACCGCAGGTCTCGGGCGGGTTCTCCCCGAAATGGCGCAGCAGTACCGCGCGGCGGCAGGCGGCCGTCTCGACCAGCCCGGCAAGCGCGTCGAGCCGCGCACGCTCCGCGCCGCGCCGCGCCTCGTCGATTTCGGCCAGCCGCTGCCGCGCGGTGGCGAAATCACCCGCGCCCCAGAACATCACCGCTTGGGCCGGATCGCCGTCGCGCCCCGCCCGGCCGGTTTCCTGGTAATAGCCCTCGATCGACTTGGGCACGCCGACATGCGCGACGAAGCGCACGTCGGGCTTGTCGATCCCCATGCCGAAGGCGACCGTGGCGACGATGACCATGTCCTCGCTGGTCACGAATGCCGCCTGGTTGGCAGCGCGCGTCCCCGCATCGAGCCCCGCGTGATAGGGCAGCACCGCGCGCCCGGTGGCAGCGGCCAGCTTGTCCGCCAGATCCTCCACCTTGCGCCGCGTCGGGGCGTAGACGATCCCCGGACCGGGTGCGGCGGCCATCAGATCGGTCAGCTGGCGCACCGGGTTGTCGCGGTGGCGAATGGCATAGCGGATGTTGGGCCGGTCGAAGCCTGCAAGCACCAGCCCGTCGTCGGGTATGCCCAGCTGCGTCATCACGTCGCTGCGGGTCTGCTTGTCGGCGGTGGCGGTCAGCGCCAGCCGCGGGACCTGCGGGAAGGCATCGAGCATGCTGCGCAGCATGCGGTAGTCGGGGCGGAAGTCGTGCCCCCATTCCGACACGCAATGCGCCTCGTCGATCGCGAAGAGACATAGCGGTGCGGCACCCAGCAGGTCGCGGAAACCCGGCTGGCTGGCGCGTTCGGGCGCGACATAGAGCAGGTCCAGTTCGCCCGCGCGGAAGGCATCCTGCGTTTCGCGCCAGTCGGCATCGGCGCTGGTCAGCGTGGCCGCCCGGATGCCGTTGGCGCGCGCGCTGCGCAGCTGGTCGTGCATCAGCGCGATCAGCGGGCTGATGACCACGCAGGTCCCCGGCAGCATGACTGCGGGCAGCTGGTAGGTCAGCGACTTGCCCGCCCCCGTCGGCATGACCGCCAGCGTCGACTGCCCGTCCAGCACGCGCGCAACGACCTCTTCCTGCCGCCCGCGGAAACCGTCGAAGCCGAAGACATCCTTGAGGGAATGATATGCGCTGGCGATCTCGGTCATGTGCGCCTGATGGCAGATGGTTTGGCGCGCGCAACCGGCGCACCGCGATTTTCCCCTTGCCCAGCGCCCGTCGCTTGCGCTTTACCCGCCGCGCAAGTTCGAAACCGGAGAGAGAACCGCCATGAAATTCCGTATCGCCCTGACTGCTGCCGCCTCGCTCGCGCTCGCCGCCTGTGGCAGCAGCGAAGATGCCTCGACCGAAGCCGAGGCCGACACCGTCGAAATGACCGCCGACGAAGCGCTGACCGATGTCGAGGAAATGCCCGTCGAGGATCCCGCCGCCAACACCGCCCCGGTCGAGATGGACACCGCCTCGCCGAGCGAGGAAGCGGAGATCCAGGAAGCCGGCGACAGCGCCGCCGATACCGCTGCCGCAGCCATGGATGCGATGGCCGAAGACGCGAACTGACCGGCCTGCACACGCGCCGCGTTCTTCCGGACGCAGCCACGCCGTAACGTCCTTTGCGCGGCCCGTGTGTACGCCTAGCCTTCGCGTCCATGACCCGACTCGTCGCCCCTGCTGCCGCGCTGCTTGCGCTGTCCGCCACGCTCGCCTGCAGCGATAGCAGCGAGGGCGATCAGCCGCCCGGAGCCGTGACCCAGAGCGAGGCTGCTGCGCTCGACGATGCGGCCGCCATGATCGAAGAGCGGCGCCTGCCCGAAGGCCTCGTGCCCGACGACGGGGCGATGCCGCCCGCCGCAGCCCCGCGCGAGACGGGCGGACCGGAACCAATGGAGCTTCCCCAATGAGTGTCACCACTGCCCCCGGCATGGATGCCGAAACCTTCGACCAGTTCCTCGACCAGCTCGAACGCTATGTCCGCGAACGGCTGATCCCGGCCGAGACCGAAGTCATCGCCAACGACCGCATCCCCGACGATATCATCGCGGAAATGAAGGAGATGGGGCTGTTCGGCCTGACCGTGCCCGAGGATTTCGGCGGCGCCGGCCTCAACACCACCCAATATGCCAAGGTCGTGCAGACGATGGCCTATGCCGCGCCCGCCTATCGCTCGATCTTCTCGATCAATGTGGGCATGTTCAATTCGGCGATCAAGAATGGCGGGACCGACGCGCAGAAGGCGGAATGGTGGCCCAGGATCGCCGAGGGCGCGATCGCCTGCTTCGGCCTGACCGAACCCGGTTCGGGCAGCGACAGCGCCGCCATGGCGACCACTGCGCGGCCCGATCCCGAGGGCAATGGCTGGATCCTCAACGGGACCAAGCGCTACATCACCAATGCCCCGCATGCCGATGTCGGGCTGATCATGGCCCGCACCGAGAAGGACGCGCAGCCCAAGAACGCGCATGTCAGCGCTTTCATCGTGCCGATGGACACGCCCGGCGTATCGACCAGCAGCCCCGACAAGAAGATGGGCCAGGCTGGTAGCCATATCTCCGACATCATGCTCGACGACGTGCATGTCCCCGGCGACGCGTTGCTGGGCGAGCAGACCGGGCAGGGCTTCCGCTTCGCCATGATGAGCCTCGACAATGGCCGTATCTCGGTCGGCGCGGCGAGCACCGGCTATGCGCGCCGTGCGCTCGATTCGGCGCTCAAATACGCCAATGAGCGGCAGGCCTTTGGCGAACCGATTGCCAATTTCCAGCTGATCCAGCAGATGCTCAGCGAAAGCTGGACCGAAATCTACGCTGCCGAGGCGATGATGGCCGATGTCACCGCGCGGGTCGATCGCGGCGAGAGCACCGTCAAGCACGCCGCCGCCTTCAAGGTGTTCGCCTCCGAAATGTGCGGCCGCGTGGTCGACCGGGTGGTGCAGATCTACGGCGGCGCGGGCTATCTGGCCGAATACGATGCCGAACGTTTCTTCCGCGATGCGCGCATCTACCGCATCTATGAAGGCACCACGCAGATCCTCCAGCTGCAGATCGCCAAGCACATGCTGCGCGATTACGCGGCGGGGATCTGAGCGTGTACCAGCTTCTCGACGGACTGAGCATCATCGAGGCCTCGAGCTTCGTCGCCTCGCCCACCGCCGGCCTCTATTGCGCGCAATTGGGCGCCGAGGTGATCCGCGTCGATCACAAGGAAGGCGGGCTCGATTACGACCGCTACATGCTGACCGAGCAAGGCCGCAGCCTGAGCTGGGAAAACCTCAACCGGGCGAAGAAATCGGTCGCGCTCGACCTGCGCAGCGGCGAGGGGCGCGAACTGCTGGTCGCGNTGTCGGCCAATACGGGCAATCTCATCACCAACCTGCCNGANAAGAGCTTCCTCGGGCATGNTGCCATCGCCGCGCAGCAGCCCGAAGGCGCGCCCGAACTGGTCAGCGTGCGCATCATGGGCTGGCACGATGGGCGCCAGGCGATGGATTTCACCGTCAATGCGGCAAGCGGCTATCCGCTGATGTGCGGTCCAGAGGACTGGGACATGACCACCGCGCCGCCGGTCAACCAGGTGCTGCCCGCATGGGACTTCATCACCGGGGCCTATTGCGCCTTCGCGCTGCTCGCCGCGCTGCGCCAGCGCGATGCGACGGGCCAGGGCAGCGAATTGCGCGTGCCGCTGGGCGATGTCGCGATCGGGACCATGGCCAATAGCGGCGCCATGGCCGAAATGCTCTATCGCGGGGGCGACCGCGAACGGCTCGGCAATGCGATCTGGGGCGCATTCGGGCGCGACTTCCGCAGCCGCGACGGGGTACGCTTCATGGTCGCAGCACTGACGGCAAAGCAATGGGACGGCCTCGTCGCCGCCTTCGGGATCGCGGACGCGATTGCCGCGCTCGAGGCCGAGCTGGCCGTGCGCTTCGCCGATGGCGACCGCCCGCGTTTCGAACACCGCCACCGGCTGTTCGCGCTGTTCCAGGAACGCGCCGACAGGATGGACTGGCACGAATTGTCCGCCAGTCTCGCCGCGCATGGCACCACTTTCGAACGCTACCGCACGATGCACGAAGCGGCGAACGACGCCGCGCTGGTGGCCGACAACCCGCTGTTCGGTGCTTCGCCCGCCAATCCCAGCGGCTTCGAATATCCGGCCACGCGCAGCTTTGCGAACATCCCTTCGCGCGAAGCCGCTGCGCCCGCACCCGCGCCCTATCTGGGCCAGCACACCGAGGAAGTGCTCGCCGAACGGCTCGGCCTGTCCTCGGGCGCGATCGGCAAGCTCGTCGATCGCGATATCGCCCGCCTCTCCGACAAGGATTAAGCCATGACGACACTCCGCCGCGTAGCCATCTGCAAGCCCCTGCGTACGCCGGTGGGCAAGTTCCTCGGCAGCCTCGCCCCGCTCGAGGCGGGCGCGCTCGGAGCAGTGATCATCAAGGCGCTGGTCGAACGCAGCGGGATCGATCCGCTGCGGGTGGACGATGTGGTGTTCAGCCAGGGCTACGGCAGCGGCGAGGCCCCCGCGATCGGGCGCTGGAGCTGGCTGGCGGCGGGCTATCCGATCGAGGTACCCGGCTTCCAGCTCGACCGGCGCTGCGGCTCGGGCCTGCAGGCGGTCGCGACTGCGGCGATGATGGTCCAGACCGGCGTCGCCGACTGCGTGCTCGCGGGCGGGGTCGAGAGCATGTCCAATGTCGAACATTACACCACCAAGGCGCGCCACGGCGCACGGCTGGGCGACATGGTGCTGTGGGACCGGCTGACGCGCGGGCGGTTGATGAGCCAGCCGATCGAACGCTTCGGAGTGATCACCGGCATGATCGAAACCGCCGAAAATCTCGCCAAGGATTACGACATCAGCCGCGAGGCTGCCGATGCATTCGCGGTGCGCAGCCACCAGAACGCCGCCCGCGCCTGGGCCGAAGGCAAGTTCGACGAACAGCTGGTCCCGGTGGAAATCCCCCAGCGGCGCGGCGATCCGGTGGTCTTCGCGCGTGACGAGGGTTTCCGCGAGGATGCCAGCATGGACACGCTGGGCAAGCTGCGCCCGATCGACGGCAAGCGCGATGCGGATGCGATCGTGACGGCGGGCAATGCCAGCCAGCAGAACGACGCCGCCGCCGCCTGCCTGGTGGTGGCAGAAGACAAGGTGGAGGAATTGGGCCTCGAACCGATCCTGTGGTTCCATTCGTGGAGCGCGGCCGGCTGCGATCCCAGCCGGATGGGGATCGGCCCCGTTCCCGCGGTCGAACGGCTGTTCGCCAAGACCAANATGGGCTGGGACGATATCGGGCTGATCGAACTCAACGAGGCCTTCGCCCCGCAGGCGCTCGCCGTGCTGAAGGGCTGGGGTTTCGCCGAGGACGACAGCCGCCGCGAGCTGGTCAACGTCAACGGGTCGGGCATTTCGCTGGGCCACCCGATCGGCGCGACGGGGATCCGCATCCTCGCCGACATGGCGCATGAAATGCAGCGCCGCGAGGTCCGCTACGGGCTCGAGACCATGTGCATCGGCGGGGGCCAGGGAATGGCCGCCGTCTTCGAACGCGCCGCCTGATGGCCGATTGGGCCGACTGGATCGGGCGCGAGCAGCGCGCNGCAGACCGGCTCGATCCGGCGCTCGCNGCGCGGTGGTACGCNACCTTCGATCACGGCGCGCCGGCCTCGACCGCCATGCCGCAGGGGATCCATTTCTGCCTCTGCACGCCCGAAGCACCGACTGCGCGGCTGGGCCCNGACGGGCATCCGCTGCGCGAGGACGACCCGGCGAGCTTCCTGCCCCCGATCCCGCTGCCGCGGCGGATGTGGGCGTCGAGCGATATCGAATTCCGCGCCCCCATGACGATCGGTGCGACGATCGAGCGGACCAGCCGCGTCGTCTCGATCACGCCCAAGTCGGGCAGCCGCGGCGAAATGGTTTTCGTCGAGATCGACCACGAGACCAGCGCCGACGGCAAACTCGCCGTGCGCGAGCGGCAGAGCGCGGTCTATCTCGAGGCGCTGGCACCCGATGCCCCCCTGTCGCCGCCGACACCATCCCCCGAAGTGTTCGACCCGCAGGCATGGGACCTCCATCGCCAGCTGGTGCCCGATACGCGACTGCTATTCCGTTATTCGGCGCTGACCTTCAACACCCACCGCATCCATTACGATGCGCCCTATGCGCTGGAGCAGGAGCGCTATCGCGGCCTGGTGGTCCACGGCCCGCTGACCGCCAGCCTGCTGCTGCAACTGGCCGCCGAACGCTTTGGCGAGAACCGGCTGGCGCAGTTCGGTTTCCGCGGGGTCAGCCCCGCGATTGCCGGCGAAGCGTTGCATCTGGTGCTGCGCGGGGCCGGCGACGACATCGAGCTCGCCGCATTCGCGGGGGACGGGCGGCAGGTGACAAAAGCCTCTGCCCGCCTCGCCTAGTCGCTCGGGAAGCTCTCGATCGGTTCGATCACCGTATAGCGTTCGACCTTGGGCTCGCGGCCCAGCGGCGGAAAGTCGATCTGCGGCGCTGCGACACGCGTATCCGGCAGGCGGTCGAGCAGGTCGCGCAGCAGCGTCAGTCGGCCGCGCTTCTGGTCGTTGAAATCGACCAGTGTCCACGGCGCCCATTCGGTATGCGTCGCCGCCAGCATCGCCTCACGCGCTTCGGTATAGGCATCGTATTTCCCCCGCGCCGCCAGGTCGACGGGGGACAGCTTCCAGCGTTTGAGCGGATCGTCCAGCCGTTCGCGCAGCCGTTCCTCCTGCTGTGCCTGATCGGTGCCGAGCCAGTATTTGAACAGCAAGATGCCGTCATCGACCAGCATCTTCTCGAAGGTCGGAGCTTGCTCAAGAAACCGTGCGACCTGCGGCGCATCGGCATAGCCCATGACCTTCTCGACGCCCGCGCGATTGTACCAGCTGCGATCGAACAGCACGATTTCGCCCGCGCTCGGCAGGTGCCGGACATAACGCTGGAAATACCACTGGCTCTGTTCGGCCTCGGTCGGCTTGGCGAGCGCGGCGATATGGCACTGGCGCGGATTGAGTTTTTCGGACACCGCGCGAATCGCGCCGCCCTTGCCCGCAGTATCGCGCCCCTCGAACAGGACGACGATGCGCTGCCCCGTCGCTTGCGCCCAGCGCGCCATGGCGGCCAGTTCCTCGCGCATCGGTGCGAGCGCGGCCTTGTAGTCCCTCGATTTCATCACGCCCTCGGCATTTGTGTGCGGCCGCCAATGATAGTATCATCCGCGACGATATGGCTACACTTGCACAGACCGAACAGGATTTTACCCGTTTGCCGGANCTTCCNGCAGAGGTATTCACCGCCCCGCTCAAGAAACCGGACCGCGTGGGCGACGACTGGCTCGAGCCCGAACAGACCCAGTATTCGAGCGACGACGACGCGATCTGGAACGACCTGTTCGAACGGCAGATGAAGGTGCTGCCGGGGCGCGCGGCCAGCGCGTTCATGGCCGGGCTGGACAAGCTCGACCTCAGCCGCGGCGGGGTGCCCGAATTCGGNCGCCTGTCCGAAGAGCTCGATACGCTCACCGGGTGGAGCGTGGTTCCCGTGCCGATGCTGATCCCCGATCACGTGTTCTTCTGGCACTTGGCCAACCGGCGCTTCCCCGCAGGCAATTTCATCCGCACGCGCGAGACCTTCGATTACATCCAGGAACCCGACGTGTTCCACGACGTGTTCGGCCACGTCCCGATGCTGACCGATCCGGTCTATGCCGATTACATGCAGGAATATGGCCGCGCGGGCTGGAAGGCGATGCGCTACAACCGGCTCAAGGCGCTCGGTTCGCTCTACTGGTACACCGTTGAATTCGGGCTGCTGCAGGAAGCCGACGGGATCAAGGCCTATGGCGCGGGGATCCTCTCGGGCCCGACCGAGGTGGTCTATGCCACCGAGGCCAAGAGCCCCAACCGCATCATGCTCAATGTCGACCGCGTCATGCGCACCGACTACGTGATCAGCGATCTGCAGCCGACCTATTTCGTGATCGAGAGCTTCGAGGACCTCTACCGCCAGACGGTCGAGCGCGATTTCGACCAGCTCTACAAAAGCCTCGGGCCCGGGTTCACCTATGCCAACACCGCGGTGATCGATGTCGACCATGTGGTGAACCACGGCTCGCTCGAATACACGCTGCGCGGCGGACGCGGATCGGGCGCGGCCCCGGTCTGACCTCCGCAAGGTCCGGCGAAAACCAGCGCCCAACAAAAAACGGCCCCGGATCGCTCCGGGGCCGCATGATCGCATAACGATCGACGATGCTTACATTTCGTCGATTTCGTCAGCCTGCTCTTCCATGGATTCTTCCATGGCGTCGGTCTGGTCGTCCATGACGTCGGCCTGGTCTTCGGTGATTTCACCGGCTTCTTCCATGGCGTCAACCTGGTTGTCGCGAGCGTCTTCCATCTCTTCGATGTTTTCTTCGGCTTCGTTTTCTGCTGCGCTGTCGCAAGCGGCAAGGCCGAGGCTCATGGCGGCGGCGGTAGCGACGAGCGTTGCTTTATTGAACTTCATGTAAATTCCCCTTTTGTCGTTCCAGCCGCGTTTTCGAAATGCGGCAAGAATGTGATGAACGGACTATTGTTCCTTCGGTTCCCGGCAGTCAAGCAAGAACGCCGGGGGTGGAGGTTTGCCGTATCGGATACGAAATGGCCCGGGGAACGCCCGGGCCGTCAACCNTATGCGAGACGCCAATCCATTCCGTCCGCGTTTGTACCNGATGATCGGGCGATGTGAAGCGGGATTCAGTTATAGGCCCGCTGGCGGATGAGGTTGAACACCCCGATCGCGACGACCGATCCGAGCACTGCCCACAGCAGCGCGACGCCGCTGACCGTGCCGAAAACCGCCCCGTTGCCGGCGATCAGCCCGGTCACGAGCGAGCCGAGCACGCCGACGAGCGCATTGGCGAGGATGCTGCGGCCATCTTCGATCCTGAGAATAATCGTTGCCAGCCAGCCCAGGAGGGCTCCTACGACAACCAGAATCAACAAACCCATCGGTGCGNACCTTTGTCTTTCATTCACCGGAGACAAGCACGCAAATGATCAAAGGTTCCTTACGGCAGACCCCGGATCGCTCGCCCCGTGGCATCCATGCCACACTTCGTCAGGCGAAAGTCAGCCAGGCCAGGGCGGCGGAACCGGCGATGATCCGGTACCACGCGAAGGGCGTGAAGCCGCTGCGGCTGACATAGGCGACGAAGGCGCGGATCACGAACAGCGCGACGATGAAGCTGACCGCGAAGCCGAGCGCAATATGGTCCCAGCCCACCCGTGTCGCGCCGGCCATCATCTCGTCGTATTTGGTGGCGACTTCGAGCGTGGTCGCGCCGACCATCGTCGGCACCGCCAGGAAGAAGGAGAATTCGGCCGCCGTCTTGCGATTGATGCCCATCGCCAGCGCCCCCATGATCGTCGCGCCCGAACGGCTCACGCCCGGCACCATGGCGAGACATTGNGCGAACCCGACGCCGAGCACCTTGGCGAGCGGCAGTTCGGCCACGCCGCGCCCTTCGTCGCGGGGGTTGGCCGCACGTTCGATCACGATGATNGCCACCCCGCCGGCAATCAGCGCCCAGGGCACGATCCCCGGGTTGCCGAGCATGGCCTCGAAGCTTTCGTAGAGCGCGAAGCCGATCACTGCACTGGGCAGGAAGCCGAGCAGGATGTTGCGTGCGAACATCAGCCCTTCGCGTTCGCGCTTGAGCACGCCGATCCCGGCCGACCAGAAGGTGCCCCAGTATTGGTAGACCACCGCCAGGATCGCGCCCAGCTGGATCACCACGTTGAACATCGCCCATTCGTTGGGATCCGCGCCCGACAGTTCGGTCGCGAGAATGAGGTGACCGGTCGATGAAACCGGGATGAATTCGGTGAGCCCCTCGACGATGCCGAGGAAGATCGCGGTGATGTAATCGTTCATTGCGGGACGCCCCAAGAGCAGTGGACTGCGCGAGTCAAGCGGTCAGGCGCTTTCCAGACCGAACTGGAGCGAAGCGAGCCGGGCGTAGAGCCCGCCATTGGCCGACAGCGTGTCGTGCGTACCCTGTTCGACGATCCGGCCATCCTCCATCACGACGATGCGGTCGGAAGCGCGGACGGTCGACAGGCGGTGGGCGATGACCAGCGTCGTACGCTCGCGCATCAGGTGTTCGAGCGCATCCTGCACCAGCCGCTCGCTCTCGGCATCGAGCGCGCTGGTGGCCTCGTCGAGCAGCAGGATCGGCGCATCGCGCAGCAGCGCGCGGGCAATGGCGATGCGCTGGCGCTGGCCGCCCGACAGCTGCGTGCCGCTTTCCCCNAGATAGGTGTCGAGCCCCTGCGGNAGCTTGTCGAGGAATTCGGCAGCATTGGCCGCCTGTGCAGCGGCCCGGATATCGTCCTCGCTCGCATCCCAATTGCCATAGCGCAGATTGTCGCGGGCATTGGCGCTGAACAGGACGCCTTCCTGCGGGACATAGGCGATGCGCCGCCGGATTTCGGCGGGATCGGCGCTGGTCAGCGGAATGCCGTCGAGCCGGATCGAGCCTGCCTGCGGATCGTAGAAGCGTTCTGCCAGCTGGAAGATGGTCGACTTGCCCGCCCCCGACGGCCCGACGATGGCGACGGTTTCGCCCGGTTCGACCTCGAGGCTGAAATCGGTGATCGCCGGCGCATCGAGCCGGGTCGGATAGCGGAAGGTGACGTTGCGGAACGACAGCCCGCCGCGCGGCGGCGCGGGCAGCGCCTGCGGCCGTGCGGGTGCGGTGATCGAGGGTCTTTCCTCGAGCAGTTCGGACAGCCTGCTCGCCGCGCCCGCGCCGCGCAGCAGGTCGCCGTAGACTTCGGTCAGCGCACCGATCGCGCCTGCGACGAGGCCTGCGGTGAGCACGAATGCGGCGATCGTCCCGCCCGAGATTGCGCCTTCGCTGACCGCCTGCGCGCCGCGCCAGACCAGCAGGGTGATGCCGCCGAAAACCAGCAGGATCACGATCGCGGTCATCGCCGCGCGGATGATGACCCGGCGCCGCGCGACCGAGAAGGTGCGTTCGACCGCCTCGCGGAAGCGCGCATGTTCGCGTTCTTCCTGGTTGAACCCCTGGACGATCTTCATCGCCGACAGCACTTCGGTGACCATTGCCCCGATATCGGCGACGCGGTCCTGGCTGGTGCGCGAGACCTTGCGCAGGCGCCGCCCGAACAGCGTGATCGGGATAACGATGGCGGGGATCAGCAGGAACAGCCCCATGGTCAGGCCGGGGACCAGCCAGAACAGATAGGCCGTGCCCCCGATCGCCATCAGCGCATTGCGCAGCGCGACCGAGACAGTGGTGCCGACCACCTGTTCGATCAGCGCGGTGTCGCTGGTCATGCGGCTGGANATTTCCTTGGGACTGTTCTCTTCATAGAACCCCGGCGCCAGGCGCAGCAGGTTTTCCTGCACGCGCAGGCGGATGTCGGCGACCACGCGCTCGCCCAGCCAGCTGACGAAATAGAACCGCATCGCAGTGCCCGCGGCAAGCACGGCGACGATCATCAGCAAATAGCGGAACCAGCGGCCCATGTCCTCGGGCGTCGCCCCTTCGGCAAAGCCGCGGTCGATCACCATCTTGAAGCCCGCGGGGATCGCCAGCGTCGCCGCCGCAGTGATGAACAGCGCGAGGATGGCGAGCGCGACATGGCCGGGATAGCGCGTGCCCGCCTGCCATACCATGCGCAGTGAACCCAGCGAACGCTGGCGCGGGGCATCCGCAGCGGCGCGCTTGCGTGCGAACCGGCCGCGGCCGTCGGTTTCCGTCTGGTCCTTGGCTGACATGCGCACGCAGTTACGTCGCCGCGCGGTTAAAATCCACTGTGCTGCACATGCTCAGGCACATTTAAACCGATTGTGCATTGCACAATTATCGATCGAACGGCAGGATTGCCATATTCCACCCGCACGACACAGCCATACAATGCCGGGTACGCAGGGGACATCTATTGCTCTACCACGCCTATGAACTGCAGCGCAGCTGGCTCAACTCGGCCAGCGCCTTCGCCTCGATCGGGGTGGAAATGCTGAACAACCCGGCCAATCCGTTCAATTACGTCGGCCCGATGGGCTATATGAACATCGGCCCGGTGGCGGCGAGCGCGCTGGAAGTCTTCGCGCATGCGACGGCATCCTACGGCAAGCCGGCGTGGAACCTCGAGGCGATCGATGTCGATGGTAAGCCCGTGGCGATCGTCGAATCGACTGTGGTCAACCGGCCCTTCGGCGATCTGAAGGCGTTCCACCGCGAAGACCTGCCCGAAGACGCCCCGCGCCTGCTGGTCGTCGCGCCGATGAGCGGGCATTACGCCACGCTGCTGCGCGGCACGGTCGAACGGATGCTGCAAGGCTACCGCGTCTATGTCACCGACTGGGCCGATGCGAAGACCGTCCCGCTGCACGAAGGGACCTTCGATCTCGATGATTACATCGATTACGTGATCGGCTATCTCGAACACATCGGCCCCGATGCACAGGGCGGCGGTGCGCATGTGATGGCGGTGTGCCAGCCTTCGGTGCCCGTCTTTGCCGCCACTGCGATCATGAACCGCGATGGCCATCCGTGCACGCCGCGCACGCTGACCATGATGGGCGGGCCGATCGACACGCGCTGTTCGCCGACCAGCGTCAACGATCTGGCGATGGACCGCCCGATCGAGTGGTTCCGCCACAATGTCATCGCCACCGTGCCGATGCAGTATCGCGGCGCGGGCCGGCGGGTCTATCCCGGCTTCATGCAGCTGGCCGGGTTCATGAGCATGAACCTCGGCAATCACATGATCAGCCATTACGAGATGTTCAAGCACCTCACCGTCGGCGACGACGAAAGCGCGCAGGCGACCAAGGATTTCTACGACGAATACCGCAGCGTGTGCGACATGACCGCCGAGTTCTACCTGCAGACGGTGCAGGAGGTGTTCCAGGACCATGCGCTGCCCAACGGCACTTTCCTGCATCGCGGCAAGCGCATCGACCTGGGCGACATCACGCAGACCGCGCTGCTGGCGATCGAGGGCGAACGCGACGATATCTCGGGCCTGGGGCAGACGCGGGCCGCGCTCGAACTGACGCCGCAGCTCGATGCCGGCAAGAAGCGGTATTACATGGCCGAAGGCGCGGGCCATTACGGCATTTTCAACGGCAGCCGCTGGCGCGACAAGATCGCCCCCGTGGTCGAGGAGTTCATCGCCGAACACGGCTAGGCGTCGGCGGCCTCCCACGCGGTCAGCCGCGGTGATGCCGTTCCAGCAAGCATGCCAAGAAGAAGGGCGGCGCGGGGTTTTGCCCCGGCCGCCCTTCTCGGTTTCAGGCTAGGTTGACCCTAGAAGATTTCGAACAGGCCGGCTGCGCCCATGCCGCCGCCGACGCACATGGTGACGACGCCGTATTTCGCGCCCATGCGCTTGCCTTCGAGCAGCACGTGGCCGGTGCAGCGTGCGCCGGTCATGCCATAGGGGTGGCCGATCGAGATCGAGCCGCCGTTGACGTTGAGCTTGGCGTTATCGATGCCGAGCTTGTCGCGGCAGTAGAGCACCTGCACCGCGAAGGCTTCGTTCAGTTCCCAGATGCCGATGTCGTCGACGCTGAGGTCGAAGCGCTTGAGCAGCTTGGGAATCGCGAAGACAGGGCCGATGCCCATTTCGTCGGGTTCGGTCCCGGCGACCGCCATGCCGACATAGCGGCCGAGCGGCTCGAGGCCCTTCTGTTCGGCGACCTTGGCTTCCATGAGCACGCTGGCCGACGAACCGTCCGACAGCTGCGAAGCGTTGCCCGCAGTGATCGTGGTGCCTTCGCCCATCACCGGCTTGAGGCTGTTGAGGCCTTCGAGCGTGGTCTGCGGGCGATTGCCCTCGTCCTTGTCGATGGTGATTTCGACGTCCGAAATCTCGCCCGTTTCCTTGTCCTGCACCTTGTGCGTGGTGCTGACCGAGACGATTTCGTCGTCGAACTTGCCGGCTTCCTGCGCGGCGGCGGTACGCTGCTGGCTCTGCAGCGCGTATTCGTCCTGCGCTTCGCGGCTGATGCCGTAACGCTGCGCGACCGTTTCGGCGGTCTGCAGCATCGGCATGTAGATCGCGCCGTGCATGTTAACCAGCTCGGGATCGGGCATCACGCGCATTTCTTTGGTCTGCACGAGGCTGATCGATTCCTGCCCACCGGCGGCCACCACGTCCATGCGGTCGGTGATGATCTGCTTGGCGGCGGTGGCGATGCTCATCAGGCCGCTCGAACACTGGCGGTCGATGGTCATGCCGCTGGTGCCGATCGGGCAACCGGCGCGCAGCGCGACCTGGCGGGCGAGGTTGCCGGCCTGCGCACCCTGCTGGAGCGCGCTGCCCCACAGCACGTCGTCGACCTCGCCGGCGTCGATGCCGGCACGCTCGATCGCGGGCTTGAGCGAATAGGCGCCGAGCGTCGGGCCCTTGGTGTCGTTGAACCCGCCCTTGTAGGCACGGCCGATGGCGGTGCGGGCGGTGGAGACGATGACTGCGTCACGCATGGGTATTTCCTTGGTTGTGGTTGTGTCTGGATCCTCGCCGGGGAGGAGGGGGAAATCAGACGAAAATCTGGGTGATCCACTCGGTGATCAGCGCGGGCTTTTCCTCGCCCTCGATCTCCATGGTGATCTCGCAGGTCTGCTGCCACTGGCCGGGACGCTTCTCGGTCATTTCGACCAGCTTCCAGTGGCCGCGGATGCGCTTGCCGCTGCGGACGGGCGAGATGAAGCGGGTTTTGTTGCCGCCGTAGTTCACGCCCATCTTCACGCCGTCGAGCTTGGGCATGTCCGATTTGGCGCTTAGATAGGGGATCATCGACAGCGTGAGGAAGCCATGCGCGATGGTGCCGCCGAACGGCGTCATCTTGGCCTTTTCCTCGTCGATATGGATAAACTGGTGATCGCCGGTGGCATCGGCGAACTGGTTGATACGCTCCTGGCTCATGTCGACCCATTCGCTCGTGCCGATGTTCTCGCCGACCTTGTCTGCCAGTTCCTGCGGGCTCATACGCCTCTCCTCTGTTCGAAAATCATGGTTTGGCGCGACTCCGGTCGCGCGTGCGGCGCGAGTCATGGCGCATGTGCGGGATGCGCGCAACACCGCCGAACGTGCCGCTACGGCATGGGGAAGCGCCATGTCCGGTGATGGAGGAGGCGGCACGTATTGAGCCGATTCGTACAGGCGGTATGGTCCGGCAGGCGGCGCACCGGTGCCCGCGATGCTGGAGAAACCATGCTGGCCCGTATCCTCGGCACTGCGCTCAAGCCTGCGCTCGGCGTCCCGCTGGTCGCTGCTATCGTCGCCGCCGCAGAGCTCATCGTCGCCGACCGCAAGTACGGCGTGTTCACCGGCGGGTTCGGCCAGTCGAGCGCGGTCGACACCGGCGGAGAACTGGCCCTGTTCCTGATCGGCTTNACGCTGGCGCATACCGCAGTCGCCCTGCTCGCCTGGAAGCTGGCAGCCCGGCTGGCCCGATCTTCCGGGGCGCAGTCCGCCGTACTGCATTTCGCGTTCCTCTATGGCGGAACCAGCCTGCTGGTGCTCAGCCTGCGTTACCAGCTCCATTCCTATTTCAGCGATGCGGTCAGCTTCGCGCTGCTAAAGCAGCTGGGCGGTGGCAGCGCGGCCGATGCGCTGCTGTTCGCCAAGAACGAGATCATGCTCGGCGTGGGCGCGCTGCTGCTCTTCCTCGCGGCATGGTGGCTGGCAGCACGCCTGCTGCGCAGATGGCTCGGCAGACAGCCGGCGCTGGCGTCCCCCTGGCCGCGCTGGAAGACAGTCGCCCTCGTGTGGCTGGCCTTCGCCGGCGCGGTGATCGTGTTGCCGCGTCTCGGCGGCGATGCGCCGCGCGGGCTGGAGCGGATCGTCGCCTGGCAGGGGCTGGCCGACGGGCTGGCACTGGCGAGCGATTTCGACGGCGATGGTTACGGCCTTGCCGGGCGGACCATCGACCCGGCCCCGTTCGATGCCGGCCGCCATCCGCTCGCGCTCGACATTCCCGGCAATGGGATCGACGAGGATGGCTACGGCGGCGATCTTGCGCTGGTCCCGGTTGCCGAGCCCCTGCCCGCCACGCCAATCGGCGGCGCAAAGCCGCATCTCGTCATCGTCGTTTTCGAAAGCACCCGCGCGGATGTGCTGGGCAAGCGCATCGACGGNAAACCCGTCGCCCCCAATCTCGCGCGCGTGGCGGCGCAGGGCGGCGCCCTCGCGCCCGCTTACAGCCATGTGGGTTTTACCACCGCCTCGCTCAAATCGCTCTTCGCGGGCAGCCTCGTCGTGCCGCCCGGATCGCCCAGCCTGTTCCGCGAGCTCGANGCCAGCGGTTACGAGATCGGCGTNTTCTCGGGACAACCGGAGGATTTCGGCGGNATTTCNGCAGCTGTCGGAATGCGCGAGGTGGCCGACCGCTTCGTCGATGCCGAAGTGCTCAAGGACCAGCGCGCCTTCAGTTTCGCCGCGCAGGGCTCGCTGCTGGTCGACGAGAACATCGTGCTCGATCGCTTCGACGCCGCGCTCGGCGATGCCGCAGCGTGGGAGACGCCGCAATTCGTCTACCTCAATTTCCAGACGCCGCATTTCCCCTATCACCACGACGCCGTCCCGCACCGCTTCGCCAACCCCCCGCTGGAACGCGGCCAGATCNCCGAAGACAATCGCGAGGCGCTGGAGCGGACCTACTGGAACGCGGTCGCGCATACCGACGCCGCGCTGGGCCGGCTGATTGCGAAGCTGGAAACGATGGGCGTGTGGCAGGACACCGTGCTGATCGTCACCGGCGATCACGGCGAGGCGCTGTTCGAGGACGGCTTCCTGGGTCACGGCCATGTCATCAACGACCGGCAGAATGCGACTTTCCTCGCCAGCAACCGTCCGCTGGGCGCNGCANGCGCGCCGCTGGCGCTNAGCGACTACCGCGCGATAATCCTGCGGCTTCTGGGCGCGGATGTTCCNGCCGCCGCGCCGCCCGCGCCCTTCCTNCACATCGGGCCNCTCGACGANCCGACCGCGATCGGTCTCGCGCATGAAGAGCTCGGCGTGATTTCGCTGCGGCTCGACAGCGGCGAAGCCTGCGTCACGCGCGCNCGGCAGTGTGCGGATTACGCCTCGCTCGCCGGAGCCGAACGGGCCGCGTTCGATGCGCTGGTGGCGCGTTGGGGCTCCGAACGGTGGGCAGCGCGCCTGCGCGAGGAGCGCGGCTCGGCGGCCGCTTCCTCGCAGCGCTTGAGATAGGTCCACAGCCCGCATTGCAGGGCGATGATCAGCAGGATCACCGGCTGGTAGGCGATCCCCTGGAACAGCGACCCGACCAGCGCGATGACCTGCGTCATCTGTAGCGCGCTTGCCAATGGCGATTGCCAGCTTGCCCCCTCGCGCCCGCGCCACCGCCGCCGCAGCTTTTCCATCTGCCACAGCCCGCTGGCATGGAGCCAGACCCACAGGAACAGGCCGATCCACCCCTGTTCGCCCAGCACCTCGAAGATCGAGGAGTGAAAGGCGCGGGCTTCGTCGACCACGTCCTTGTATTCGACCGTGGTCGTGCTGCCATTCTCGCTGACCTGCGGCAGGCGGTATTCGAACTTGTTGCCGCGGTAGGAATCGAACCCGCCGCCAAGCGGGTTCTCGAGCGCGTATTCATAGGTCCATTGCCAGACCGCGAGGCGGGTCGATGCCGACTGGTCCTGTTCGTGCCCGGTGATCAGCCCCATGCGTTCGTAATAGCTGGTCGGCAGGAAGGGCGCGGCCATCAGCACGAGGGCAATGCCGCCGACGATGAAGGTCATCCGGCGCTTCACGTCGCGCAGCAGCAGCAGCGCGAGAACGCCGATACAGACGAGCCCGGTGCGTGCTTCGGTTCCGACGGGGATCAGCAGGCAGGCAAAGATGAACGCGCCGCCGAACAGCTTGACCCGCCAGTCGGGCGGGAAGATCCGCCCGTGGTTCATGAACCACCAGATGATCGGGATCAGTCCGATCGCGACCGTCGCGAGCGTCGAACTTTCGTAGATGTTCGAATTGTCGTTCACGAAGAAATACAGGCTGCCATAGCCCCCGCCGCCAAGCGCGGTCTTGAGACCGGAGGAAATGATGATCGCTCCGGCGGTCAGCGTGACGACCAGCAGCGCGAGTTCCAGCCGCAATCGCGTGACCAGCGTGAAGGGCAGGAAGATGGCGAACACCATCGCGCGCCAGACCCATTCCCACTTGTAGGCCGCATCCTCGGGGAAGTCGGCCCATTGCAGCGTGAGGAAGCACCATCCCAGGAAGGCGATGAGAATGCCCTGCCGCAGGGTGAAGCGGATCTGCGATTTCGCATCGACCAGTGCCCAGCCTGCGAAGGCGAGCATGAAGGCGATGAAGGAAATCGGCAGCATCGGCGTCAGCGTCCAGCCGATCTTCTGCGGGGCCAGGATGTCGATGTAGAGATAGGCGAGCACCCAGACGAAGGGGCGCCTGAGGCCGAGCGCGAACAGCGTCATCACGAAAAGGAACAGCGCCGCGTCAAGCATTGCGCGCCTTTCCGCCTGCGCGCCGCGCACGGCGGGCCTCGCGCCGGCTCGGTTTCGCCTCCTCCGGCTCCGCGCCCGGCGGATCCTCGCGGTCGAGGTCGTCGCGCATGAACACGCGCAGGATCGCGATGAGGATCAGCGCATGCGTCAGTGCGAGGGCGAAATAGTCGATCACGAGTGCTTGGTCTCCGCAGCGGCTCCTAATGCATCGCAGTTGACGCGCCGTTAAGCGTAATGTGACACATCAGCCCGCGATGACCCGCGTGCTTCACATCCTCGACCATTCGCTGCCGCTGCAATCGGGCTATACGTTCCGCACGCGTGCGATCCTCACCAGCCTGCAGAAAGCGGGGGTGGAGGTGCGCGCGATTACCGGCGCGCGGCATTCGGCCGAAGGTCCGCCCCGGGAAACGATCGACGGACTGACTTTCGAACGCCTGCCGGCTGCACCTGTGCCGGGGGGGCCACCTGGCCTGCGCGAATGGCGCGAGATCGAGACCTTGCGCAAGCAGATCGAACGCGTCGCCCACGACTGGCAGCCGGATATCCTGCATGCCCATTCGCCCGCGCTGTGCGGAATGGCCGGCCTGCGCGCGNCGCGGCGGCTGGGCCTGCCACTGGTCTATGAAATCCGCGCTTTCTGGGAGGATGCCGCGGTCGGCAATGGCATGGGCCGCGAAGGATCGCTCAAGTACCGCCTCACGCGTGCGCTCGAAAACCGCGTGGTCGCGGGGGCCGAAGCCGTGTTCACGATCTGCGAAGGGCTGCGTGCCGACTTGGTCGGGCGCGGTCATGATGCAGGCAAGATCGCCCTGTCGCCCAACGGTGTCGACCTGTCNCTGTTCGGCGAACCCGTCCCGCGCGACGATGCGCTGGCGCGCGAAATCGGTATCGGCGAAGGCCCGGTGATCGGCTTTATCGGCAGCTTCTACGATTACGAGGGGCTCGATGACCTGATCGCCGCGCTGCCCGCGCTGCGCGAGCGGCACCCCGGTGCCCAGCTGCTGCTGGTGGGCGGCGGACCGATGGATGCGGCGCTGCGCGCGCAGGCCGCGGCCTCGACTGCGACCGGCGCGATCGTCTTCACCGGACGCGTGCCGCATACCGAGGTCGAACGCTATTATTCGCTGATCGACGTGCTCGCCTATCCACGCAAACGCTCTCGGCTGACCGATCTGGTCACCCCGCTCAAACCGCTCGAGGCGATGGCGCAGCAGCGTATCGTCGCGGCCAGCGATGTCGGGGGCCACCGCGAACTGATCGAAGCTGGAACCACCGGTCTGTTGTTCCCGCCCGGCGATCCGCCCGCGATCGCGGGCGCGCTGGCCGCGTTCATCGATGCCCGCGACAAGTGGCCCGACATGCGCCGCGCGGGGCGGGAGCATGTTGCCCGCCACCACGACTGGGCGCGGAATATCGAAGGTTATCAGCATATTTACCAAAAGCTGCTAGCAACCGATTCTTCCGCAGCCGCATAACCGCCTGCCTAGTCTATAACGGGATCCCATGAGCGCAGCGAATCACCCTGCCCCGATCAGCAGCCATCCGCTTTTCAAATGGGCGGTAGGCGCGTGGTTCGCGCTGTTGCTGGGTCTCGGCCTCTTCGTCATGCCGGCTGCCGTGCATCTGTCATTGGGCGAACGGCTGGCGCTCGACACGGTGCTGACCGATCCCGCTCTCTTGCGGATGGCGCTATCGGCCCTCGCTGCCTTGCTCGGCCTGCTTCTCGGCCTGGCGATCGCGGGGCGCATCGCCGCGCTCACTGATGCAAGCTATGGCGAAGATGATCCCGTCGAAGACGCCCCGAGCGAATCCGAGCCCGAAACGAAGATCTGGCTGGGCGATGTGGATGAGCCTGCCGCACCCGTCCCGCACGCGCCGCCCGAGCCGGCAGCGGCACCTGCGCCGCGGCGGCTGTTCAACCCGCGCGAGGATCTGGCCGAGGAAGGCATTGCTCCCTTCCGCGATCCGACTGCCATTCCGCCGCTCGCGATCGATCCTGTCGAAACGGCGCCGCAGGACGCCGAATTCGAGAATATCGAACCGGCTGGTCAAGACCCGTTCTCCACCGAGCTATGGGCCGACCCGCTATCCGGCGACCGCGACGATGACGCCTGGACCGTGACGGAACACGATCCGCTGGACCATCCGGAAGAACCGGTCGAGTTGCCGCCCTCCGCGCCCGAACCTTCGATCACCGCGCCTGCCGACCCGGAGGAGGAGGAGGAGGATCACTATCCCATCGCCCGCCAAGCGACGGATGAAACTGGTTTCGGGATGGCCGGAGAAGGCGATTGGCAATCGGCGGACCCATCGATCCCCCCGGCCTCGCTCAGCGAACTCTCGCTCGAGGAACTGACCCAGCGCTTGGGTGACGCGCTGGCAGCCTGCAAGGCCGGCGATGAGGATGCCGGGGCGCCGGCCGATTCGGTGGTTGCATTCCTCCAGCGCGAAACCGGGCGCGAAGCTGGACAGCACCACGTGGCTCAAGGCGAACCGGAGCAAGAGGATCCGCAGGCCGAACTGCGCCGCNCGCTCGACAAGCTTACCCGGATCGGGAAGCCCGACTGAACCCTACGGGCTGACCCGGGGCCTTCCGTTACGGAATCCCGCAATACAGCGTAATTCTTGCGACGGCTGAAATTTTGCTACGCGTCTCGCAGTTGCAAAATTTCGATGCTGTCGGCATGAAGCTNCTTCGCGCAATTTTGCAGGTGTCGCCAGCGGCACTGCCAGACCATGCTCCCGGCCGCCCCGCCATCGCTGCGAGGCCGGTCGGCGGGCCCGAAGAAGGACGCTTCGCCCATGGGACGCACGCCGCCCCAAGCCGCCACGGGTCTTTACGATCCGCGTAACGAACACGACGCCTGCGGCGTCGGCATGGTCGCGCATATCAAGGGCGCGAAGAGCCATGACATCGTTACCCAGGCGCTCGAAATCCTCGCCAATCTCGACCACCGCGGGGCGGTGGGCGCCGATCCGCTGCTGGGTGACGGCGCTGGGATCCTGCTGCAGGTGCCCGACCCGCTGTTCCGCAAATGGGCGGACGAGCACGGCCATTACCTGCCGCAGGCAGGCGATTATGCGGTGGCGATGTGCTTCCTCCCCGCGCAGGACGAGGCGCGCGATTTCGTCGAGAAACAGCTGGAGCGGTTCGCCGAGAAGGAAGGCCAGCGCGTGGTCGGCTGGCGCGACGTCCCCACGACGCTCGACGGTCTCGGCAAGGCCGTGATCAATTCGATGCCCGTCATCCGCCAGTGCATCATCGCGCGCGGCGAAAACTGCCCCGACGGCGACGCGTTCGAACGCAAGCTGGTGGTGATTCGCAAGCAGACGCTCAATCCACTGGCTGCGCTCGAGGGCAAATACGACCTTCCGGGCCTGACCACTGCCTACATCCCGAGCTTCTCGAGCCGCACCGTAGTCTACAAGGGGCTGCTGCTGGCGAACCAGGTGGGCAGCTTCTACGACGACCTGCGCGATCCCGATTGCGTATCGGCGCTCGGCCTCGTCCACCAGCGTTTCAGCACCAACACCTTCCCCAGCTGGCGGCTGGCGCACCCCTATCGCTTCATGGCGCACAATGGGGAAATCAACACGGTTCGCGGCAATGTGAACTGGATGGAAGCGCGCCGCCGGACGATGGAAAGCGAGCTGCTCGGCTCGGACCTCGACAAGATGTGGCCGCTGATCCCGCATGGCCAGTCGGACACCGCCTGCCTCGACAACGCGCTCGAACTGCTCGTGACGGGCGGTTACAGCCTCGCGCATGCGATGATGATGCTGATGCCCGAAGCCTGGGCGAAGAACGCGCTGATGGACCCGGCGCGCCGCGCATTCTACGAATATCACGCGGCGCTGATGGAGCCGTGGGACGGCCCCGCCGCGGTCTGCTTTACCGACGGGCGCCAGATCGGCGCCTGTCTCGACCGCAACGGCCTGCGCCCGGCACGCTGGTGCACCACCAAGGACGATCTCGTCGTGCTGGCGTCGGAAAGCGGCGTGCTGCCGTTCGACGATGCCGATATCACGCGCAAATGGCGGCTTCAGCCGGGCCGCATGCTGCTGATCGACCTCGAACAGGGCCGCATCGTCGAAGACGAGGAGCTCAAGACCGAGCTCGCCAATGCGCAGCCCTATGAGCAATGGCTCAAAGCGGCGCAGTACAAGCTCAAGGACCTCGACCATATCGAGCCCGATCTGAGCGAGATCCCGACCACGGCCACCAGCCTGCTCGAACGCCAGCAGGCGTTCGGCTACACGCAAGAAGACGTGTCCCGCTTCCTCGAGCCGATGGCCCGCGGCAGCGAAGACCCGATCGGATCGATGGGCACCGATACCCCCATCGCGGTGCTGTCCGACCGCAGCCGGCTGCTGTACGATTACTTCAAGCAGAACTTCGCCCAGGTGACCAATCCGCCGATCGATCCGATCCGCGAAGAACTGGTGATGAGCCTGCTGTCGATGATCGGTCCGCGGCCCAACCTGCTGGGCCGCGATGCCGGTACGCACAAGCGGCTCGAAGTCAGCCAGCCGATCCTCACCAATGAAGGCCTGGCCAAGATCCGTTCGGTCGAAGTCGCGCTCGACGGGGCATTCCGCACCGCCACCATCGACATCACCTGGGACGCCAGCACCGGGGCCGACGGGCTTGCCATGGCGCTCAAGGAAATGTGCTGGGCGGCGACCGAAGCGGTGCTGGGCGATGCCAACATCCTGATCCTGTCCGATCGCGGCCAGGGCCCGGACCGCATTCCCATGCCCGCGCTGCTGGCGACCGCCGCCGTGCATCACCAGCTGGTGCGCCAGGGCCTGCGGATGCAGACCGGCCTCGTCATCGAAACCGGCGAAGCGCGCGAGGTGCATCATTTCTGCGCGCTGGCGGGCTACGGCGCCGAGGGGATCAACCCCTATGTCGCGTTCGAGACGCTCGAGGACCTGCGCGCCAAGCGCTTCCCCGACCGCGATCCCGCGGACGTGCGCCAGAACTACGTCAAGGCAGTCGGCAAGGGCATTCTCAAGGTCATGTCCAAGATGGGCATCTCGACCTACCAGTCCTATTGCGGCGCCCAGATCTTCGACGCCGTCGGGCTCAATTCCGAGTTCATCGATACCTATTTCACCGGCACCGCGACCACCATCGAAGGCATCGGCCTCGCCGAGGTAGCCGAGGAAGCGGTGCAGCGCCACGCACAGGCCTATGGCGACAATCCGCTGTACAAGGGTATGCTCGATGTCGGCGGGATCTACCAGTACCGCCTGCGCGGCGAAGCGCATGCCTGGACCCCGCAATCGGTCGCGCAATTGCAGCATGCCGTGCGCGGCAACGACGCGAAGAATTACGAGGAATTCGCGCGTTCGATCAACGAACAGAGCGAACGCCTGCTGACCATTCGCGGGCTGATGGAACTGACCCCGGCCGAACAGCCGCTGTCGCTCGACGAGGTCGAATCCGCCGCCGAGATCGTCAAGCGGTTCAGTACCGGCGCGATGAGCTTCGGCTCGATCAGCCACGAAGCGCATTCGACGCTGGCGATCGCGATGAACCGCCTCGGTGGCCGTTCGAATACCGGCGAAGGCGGCGAGGAGCCCGAACGGTTCCTGCCGCTCGACAATGGCGATTCGATGCGCAGCCGGATCAAGCAGGTCGCCAGTGGCCGCTTCGGCGTGACCACCGAATATCTCGTCAATTCAGACGATATCCAGATCAAGATGGCCCAGGGCGCAAAGCCCGGCGAAGGCGGCCAGCTGCCCGGCCACAAGGTCGACAAGCGGATCGGCGCGGTGCGCCATGCGACGCCCGGCGTCGGGCTGATCTCGCCCCCACCGCATCACGACATCTATTCGATCGAGGATCTGGCGCAGCTGATCCACGACCTGAAGAACGTCCAGCCCGAAGCGCGCATTTCGGTCAAGCTGGTGTCCGAAGTGGGCGTCGGCACGGTTGCCGCGGGCGTGTCGAAGTCCAAGGCCGACCACGTCACCATTTCGGGCTATGATGGCGGCACGGGCGCCAGCCCGCTGACCAGCCTGACGCATGCCGGAAGCCCATGGGAAATCGGCCTCGCCGAGACGCAGCAGACGCTGCTGCTCAACGATCTGCGCAGCCGGATCGCGGTGCAGGTCGACGGCGGGCTGCGGACCGGGCGCGATGTCGCGATCGGCGCGCTGCTCGGCGCGGACGAGTTCGGCTTCGCCACCGCTCCGCTGATTGCGGCGGGCTGCATCATGATGCGCAAGTGCCATCTCAACACCTGCCCGGTCGGGGTCGCCACGCAGGACCCCGAACTGCGCAAGCGCTTCACCGGCACGCCCGAGCACGTCATCAACTACTTCTTCTTCGTCGCCGAGGAATTGCGCGCGATCATGGCCGAGATGGGCTTCCGNACGGTCGAGGAAATGATCGGCCGCGTCGACCGTCTCGACATGCGNCGGGTGGAACGCCACTGGAAGGCGCACGGCGTCGATCTCAAGCGCGTGCTCCACGCGGTCCCGCTCGAGGAGGGGCGCGAGCTGTTCCAGACCGAAACGCAGGACCACGGCCTGGCGGCAGCGCTCGATGTCGAACTGATCGAAGCCTGCAAGCCCGCGATCGAAAGCGGGCAGGCAGTGCAGCTCACCCGCCCGATCCGCAATGTGAACCGCACGGTCGGCGCGATGCTGTCGGGCCGGATCGCCGAGGCGCACGGCCATGCCGGGCTTCCCGCGGACACGATCCGGATCGACTTCACCGGCGTGGCCGGCCAGAGCTTCGGGGCCTGGCTCGCGCATGGCGTCACCATCAGCCTGACCGGCGATGCCAACGACTATGTCGGCAAGGGCCTGTCGGGCGGACGGATCATCGTCCGCCAGCCCGAAGAGGCGCCGCGCGCACCGGGTGACAACATCATCGTCGGCAACACCGTGCTCTACGGCGCGATCGCGGGCGAAGCCTATTTCGAAGGTGTCGCGGGCGAACGCTTCGCAGTGCGCAATTCGGGCGCGGTCGCAGTGGTCGAGGGCACGGGCGACCATGGCTGCGAATACATGACGGGCGGCGTCGTCTGCGTGCTGGGCGCCACGGGGCGCAATTTCGCTGCCGGGATGAGCGGCGGGATCGCCTATGTCTACGACCCCGAGCGACGGTTCGAGGATCTGTGCAACCCGGCGCAGGTCGAGGTGCTCGATGTCCGGTCGGGCGATGGCGAAGGCGCCGACAAGAGCTGGGGTGCCCCGCAGCAGCGGCCCGTCACGGTCGAGAACGCCGGGATGGGCGATCCGCTCTACCACGATGCCGAACGGCTCAAGATCCTGGTCGAGCGCCACCACCTGCATACCGGCTCGGCCAAGGCCAAGAAGCTGCTCGACAATTGGAGCGCCGAACTGGGCAATTTCCGCAAGGTCATGCCGCGCGACTACCAGCGCGCGCTCAAGGCCCTCGAGGACGAACGCGAACAGGCCGCGATGGAAGCGGCGGAGTAAGGGTCATGGGCAAGGAAACCGGCTTTCTCGAATACGAGCGCGAGGATCGCACCTATCGCGATCCCGAAGAACGGCTGACGCATTACAAGGAATTCGTGGTCCCGCTGAGCGAGGAGCAGCTGCGCCGGCAGGCGGCGCGCTGCATGAACTGCGGCATTCCCTATTGCCACAACGGCTGTCCGGTGAACAACATCATCCCGGACTGGAACCACCTCGTCTATGAAGACGACTGGAAGAACGCGCTCGACGTCCTCCATTCGACCAACAATTTCCCCGAGTTTACCGGCCGGGTCTGCCCCGCCCCGTGCGAAGCGGCCTGCACGCTCAATATCGTCGATTCGCCGGTAACGATCAAAAGCATCGAATGCGCGATCATCGACCGCGGCTTCGACGAAGGCTGGGTCAAACCGCAGCTGCCCGAACAGCGCACCGGCAAGTCGGTCGCGGTGATCGGCAGCGGGCCTGCCGGCCTGGCCTGCGCACAGCAGCTGGCCCGCGCGGGCCATGCAGTCACCGTGTTCGAGAAGAGCGACCGGATCGGCGGATTGCTGCGCTACGGCATTCCCGACTTCAAGATGGAAAAGCATCTGATCAACCGACGCGCGGTGCAGATGGAGGCCGAAGGCGTCCAGTTCCGCACTTCGAGCGAAGTCGGGGTCGAAGTGAGCTTCCAGGCGCTGAAGGAGAATTTCGACGCGGTGGTGCTTGCGGGCGGTTCGGAAGAAGCCCGTATGCTCGACATCCCGGGTTCCGAACTCGACGGCGTGCGGCTGGCAATGGAATTCCTGACCCAGCAGAACAAGCGCAACGCGGGCGACGACGAAGTCCGCGCCGCGCCGCGTGGCAGCCTGACCGCAACGGGCAAGCATGTCATCGTGATCGGCGGCGGTGACACGGGCAGCGACTGCGTGGGCACCAGCAACCGGCAGGGCGCAGCCAGCGTCACCCAGCTCGAGATCATGCCCAAGCCGCCCGAAAAGGAAGACAAGGCGCTGACCTGGCCCGACTGGCCGCTCAAGCTGCGCACCTCGTCGAGCCACGAGGAAGGCGTCGACCGCGACTGGGCGGTGCTGACCAAGCGCGTGATCGAGGAAAACGGCGTCGTTTCAGGGCTCGAATGCGTGCGGGTCGAATGGAAAGACGGCCGCATGCAGGAAGTGGCCGACAGCACGTTCACGCTCAAGGCCGACCTGATCCTGCTCGCCATGGGCTTTACCGGCCCCAAGCGGCGTGGCCTGCTCGACCGGGCGGGAGTCGATCTGGACGGGCGCGGCAATGTCGCGGCGGACACCGACTGGTATCTCACCAGCGAAGCCAATGTGTTCTCCTGCGGCGACATGCGGCGCGGGCAGAGCTTGGTGGTGTGGGCGATCCGCGAAGGCCGGCAATGCGCCCGCGCCGTCGACCTCGCCCTGATGGGCGCAACCGAACTGCCGCGCTAACCAATCGCGGGGTAGCTGCCTCGCGCGGCTATCCCTGCGTGCGGCCGCGCGCCTGGACGGCGGCGCGGCGGGCTTCGAGCTCGGCGGGGCGCACGGCGCTGTTGGCGGCCGAGGACTGCCGGTGTTCGATCGCCAGCCCCTCGCCGAAACTGGCGGCATAGCCTTCGTCGATCAGCCGCTTGTATCCGGCNAGGAAGGCGGGGTCGACGCTTGCCATGTCGGCGGCCAGGCGGCGCGCCTCCGCGAGCAGCGACTCCGGCGCGACCACGCGGTTGACGAGCCCCCAGCGTTCGGCCGTGGCGGCATCGAGGAAATTTCCGGTAAAGCTGAGCTCCTTGGCGCGGCTGATGCCGATCATCCGGCTGAGTTTCTGCGACAGCCCCCAGCCCGGCACCACGCCGACCCGCGCATGCGTATCGGCAAAGCGCGCGTTGCTGCTGGCAATCAGCACGTCGCAGGCGAGCGCGACTTCGAACCCACCGGTGATCGCCACGCCATTGATCGCGCCGATCACCGGCTTGCGGCAGCTTTCGATCGCCTTGACCGGGTTTTCGTCCGCCCCCTCGGCATTGGCTGCGCCCAATGCGCCTTCCTGCGATCCCAGTTCCTTGAGATCGAGCCCGGCAGTAAACGCCCGCGTCCCCGCGCCGGTGAGGATCACTGCCCGCACACCGTCATCGGCATCCAGCGCGGTCATCACCTCGTAGAGACGATGGCGCAGCGCTTTCGACAGGGCATTCATCGCTTCGGGGCGGTTGAGCGTGACGGTGGCGATGCCGTCGGCGATCTCGGTCAGGATGAGGTCGGTCATCCTGCGAGCCTAGCGAACAAGTTGCATCTTGCAATCTTTCGCCCGCTGCCCTTCACTGTGCGCCGAGCGAGAGGAGACGCGAATATGGCTTTCAAACCCTTCGACCTGACCGGCAAGGCAGCAGTGGTCACCGGCGGCAATGGCGGTATCGGCCTGGGCATGGCCGAAGGGCTTGCGGCAGCCGGCGCCGACGTCGCGATCTGGGGGCGCAATGCGGACAAGAACGCCGCCGCGCTCGAACGGCTCAAAGCACATGGTACGCGCGTGGAGGCGCTGGAGGTCGATGTTGCCGATGAACAGGCGGTGGTCGATGCGATGGCCGAAAGCCTGTCGCGCCTAGGCCGGATCGACAGCTGCATCGCCAATGCCGGCGTGGGCGGCGGCGCGCCGCTGACCGAACAGACGACCGAGCAGTGGCGCAAGGTCACCGCGGTCAATCTCGATGCGGTGTTCTGGACCTTTCGCGAAGCGGCCAGGCACATGGTCGCGCGCGCCGAGCAAGGCGACAAGGGCGGATCGCTGCTGGTCACATCGAGCGTGTCGGCGATCCATGGCGCGCCGCAGAACCAGGCCTATGCCGCGACCAAGGCAGGCGTACTGGCGATGGTCCGCGGTACCGCAGTCGAACTGGCGCGCCACGGCATCCGCGCCAATGCGATTCTGCCCGGCTGGATCGCCACCGAAATGACCGAGCGGTTGCAGAACTGGGATGCGTTCAACGACAAGGCGATTGGCCGCGTGCCGATGCGGCGTTGGGGCGAGGGCGAGGATTTCGCCGGCATGGCCGTGTATTTCGCCAGCGATGCGAGCAAGTTCCACACCGGCGATTCGGTGGTGATCGACGGCGGCTATTCGATCTTCTGAGCTAGAGGCCGCGCAGCCGGGGGGAAAGGTTCGCGTGCCGGCGGATCGCGCGGACCTGCCCGGCTGCATCGCGTTCGAAAGTCACCGCCTCGCGTTCGGCCCCCTTGTCGGTCACCACGCGGAAGCGGTCACCGCCAAGCGGTTTCAGGCGCCACAGCGCGCGGGCAGGCTCGACCGCATCGGGATCGAGCCAGGTCAGCCCGCCGGCCCAGGGAATCAGCATGAAATCCGAATCCCACGGCTGGCCGCTATACACGCCGGCATAATCTGCCAGATCGACCCCCGCGACGGGGTCGAACGGCGCCGCTTCGCCCCGGGCCTCGACCAGCGCGGCAATCCCGCGGGCGATGCCGCCGGGATCATCCATCGCATTCATCGCCACGGCCACGCCCATGCCTTCCGACGGCGCCAGCATCAGCACGCTGCGATAACCCGGGCACGCGCCGCCATGGCCAACGACCGTGGTGCCGCCTTCCTGCCGGACGGAGAAGCCGAGGCCCCAGCTCGTTTCCCAATCGGGCGAGATATAATGGACGCGCTGCATCTCGCGCAGGGTCGAGGGGCGCAGCACCTCTTCCTCGCCGCTGCTCGCCAATCGGAAGGTCCAGCTGGCGAATTTGGCGAGATCGGCCACGCTGGCGGTGAAGCCCGCCGCAGGCGTGATCCCCGCCGGATCGAACAGGCCGACCTCGGGCCGCGTGCCGTCGGCTTCGAGCGCGCCCCAGCCGACGGCCATCTGCTGGCCATAGAGCTGCGCAGGAATGCCGGCACGCGTATCGTCCAGTCCCAGCGGGCCGAGGATATTGGCGTCGACATACTCGGCATAGGGCGTGCCGCTGACCGCCTCGACGGTTTCGCCCACCAGCGTGAGCCCGAGGTTCGAATATTGCCAGGTGGTCGATGCGGGATAGAGCGGCGTCTGCTCCCGAATCGCCACGCGGACCTGCGCTTGGGAAGGGAAGGCGAAGTCGGGCCCGGTCCAATAGGGGAAGTCGGCTTCGCGCGGCAGGCCGGCCGAATGCGTCAGCAGGCCGCGCAGCGTGATCGGCACGCTGTCCCGCGGGTCGTCGGCCAGCCGGGCCCAGGGAAGATAGCGTTCGATCGGCGCGTCGAGAGCGACCGTGCCGCGTTCCCACTGCTGCATCAGCGCAACGGCGGTGAACAGCTTGGAAATCGAACAGATCGAATAGATCGTATCGGGCGTCGCCGGGATCCGGCCCGCGCGGTCGGTGGTGCCGAAGCCCTTCGCCCAGACGGTGGCATCGCCCCGCACCAGCGCGGCCGAGATTGCGGGAATCCTGCGATACCGCCGCTGCCCTTCGATCCACAGTTCGGCAGCGCGCATCGCCTCACCCAGGGCGGCGACCTTCGCCGGATCGAGCGCCTCGGCGCCAACCGGCGGTGCATCCTGCGCATCTACGGCGCCCGGAACCGCCATGCCCCAAGCCGCGAGTGCCGCGCCTGCCCGGAAAACCGCCTTCATCGCTCGTACTCCCAGAGTGGAGCGCGACTGTCCTATACGCGCCGGCCCATGGCAAGCGGCTCCGCCTTGGGGCAGCTAGACCTGCCAGTCGACCGGGGCGCGGCCATGTTCTGTCAGGAATGCGTTCGCGCGGCTGAAGGGGCGCGAACCGAAGAACCCGCGATAGGCCGAGAGCGGGCTGGGATGCGGGCTTTCGATCACGCAGTGCTGCCCGGCACGCAGTCCTTCGATGCGTTTCGCCTTGGCCTGCGCATGGCTGCCCCAGAGGATGAACACGCTGGGCTCCGCGCGCGCCGCCACTGCAGCGACGCAGGCATCGGTGACCGTTTCCCAGCCGCGCCCGGCATGGCTTGCGGCCTTGCCGCCTTCGACCGTCAGCGTATTGTTGAGCAGCAGCACGCCGCGGCGCGCCCAGGCGCTCAGATCGCCATGCGCGGGGCACGCGATGCCCAAGTCGGCTTCCAGCTCCTTATAGATGTTCGCCAGGCTCGGCGGGACCTTCACGCCTTCGGGAACCGCAAAGGACAGCCCCATCGCCTGCCCCGGCCCGTGGTAGGGGTCCTGCCCCAGGATCACCACCNTGACGCTGTCGAGCGGGGTNAGCTCNANCGCCTTCAGCCGGCACCCCTGCGGCGGATAGACCGGCTTGCCCGCAGCTTCCTCGGCCACCAGGAAACCGCCCAGTCGCCGGACCTCGGGCGCCGCGAGCGCGGGTTCGAGTACGGGCCGCCAGCTTTCGGGGATCGCATCGCTTGCCATNGCAGCAGGAGTAGGCCGCTGCGCAGGCGCGCGCNAGCACCCCCTTCCCAGCAATCCCCGATGCGCCTAAGGCCTCGGCCATGGCAGTGCATTTCCACGAAGAAGACCTCCCCGCAGGCGTCCTCGCCGATGGCCCCGTGGCCGTCGATACCGAAACCATGGGTCTTGTCACGATCCGCGACCGGCTGTGCGTCGTCCAGATCAGCGACGGCAAGGGCGACGAGCACCTTGTCCGCTTTGCGCCCGACAGCGATTACGACGCGCCCAATCTCAAGGCGGTGCTGGCCGATCCAGCACGGCTCAAGCTGTTCCATTTCGCGCGCTTCGACCTCGCCGCGATCGAATATTACCTCGGGGTGGAAGCGACGCCCTGCTATTGCACCAAAATCGCCAGCAAGCTGGTCCGCACCTATACCGATCGCCACGGGCTCAAGATGCTGGTCGAGGAACTGCTCGGCGAAAGCATTTCCAAGGCACAGCAGTCGAGCGACTGGGGCGGCCCCGACCTCAACGACGCGCAGCGCGACTATGCCGCGAGCGACGTGCGTTACCTGCACCGCATGAAGGAAGAGCTGGACCGCCGGCTGGCGCGCGAAGGCCGCACCGAAATGGCGCAGGCCTGTTTCGATTTCCTGCCCACCCGCGCGCGGCTCGATGTCGCCGGCTGGGCGGATCACGATATTTTCAGCCACATGTAAGGATCACGCGGGTAGGCGGGACACATGGCATTGCGGCAGCGCAGGATCGAAACCCAGGAGGCGAAGGAGCGCCGCGGCGAACGCCGCCTCTGGGCCGAGCCCGGCGGCTCGCACGACCGGCTGGTCGCCGTGCTGGCCCGCGTGTTGCCGATGGGCGTCGGCGTGCTCGCCGCGCTGATGGTGATCACCCCGCTCAGCCCGCGCGGTGAGATCAGCTTCCTGCTCGACCGGAACAAGGTCGCGGTGATCGAGGACCGGCTGCGCGTCGATAACGCGCTCTACCGCGGCGCCGACAACCAGGGCCGGCCCTTTTCGCTGACTGCCGGCGAAGCGGTCCAGCGCTCGAGCGCGGAGGGTATCGTCAGGATGAACGATCTCGTCGCGCGGTTGCTGCTCGAGGAAGGTCCCGCGCGCCTGAGCGCGCAGGCCGGGCTCTACGATATCGACGAAGACACCGTGGCGGTGACCGGACCGATGCGGATGATCGCGGCGGATGGCTACCGCATGATGGCGCGCGATGTCTCGGTCGATCTCGAAACCAAGCAACTCGTCGGTGCGGGGGGCGTCGAAGGCGCGATTCCCGCCGGGACGTTCAGCGCCGATCGCTTGACCGCCGACCTGTCGGCGCGCACCGTTACCCTGACGGGCAATGCGCGGCTGCGCATGGAGCCCGGCAAGCTGAGGATGCCCTGATGAAGCCCCTGCTCTCCACCATCGCCCGTTGGGGCATCGGATCGTTTGCCGTCACCGCCGCAGGTTTCGCCGGCATCCAGCTGTCGGCGCAGGCGATCGCCTCGCACAATTCGAACGCGCCGGTTTCCTATGCCGCCGACCGGATCGAATTGCAGGACCGGGAAAACCGCGTCGTCCTGTCGGGCAATGTCCAGATCACGCAGGCCGGGCTTGGCTTGTCCGCAGCGCGCACGATCGTCAGCTACTCGGACGCCGGCAGCCTCAGCATCCAGCGGATCATGGCGACCGGCGGGGTGACCGTATCGCGCGGCAACGAACGCGCGCGCGGCGATACCGCGGTCTACGACTTCAACCGCCGGATCATCACCATGGCCGGCAATGTCCGGCTCAACCGCGGGGGCGATACGCTCAACGGGGGACGGCTGGTGATCGATCTGGCCTCTGGCGTGTCGAGCGTCGACGGCCGCGCCAGCGGCTCGTCCTCGGTCACCGGGGAAGGGCAATCGGGCGGCCGCGTGACCGGCAGCTTCTCGGTCCCCGAGAACTGAGTCCCCTGCGCCGCGCCTAGCGCGGCCGTGCCCCGGCAACGCGGGCGATATCGGCGAGACCCTGAGCCAGCAGCAATTCGGCAGCCTGGCTGTTGGTCAGCAATTCACGGTGCAGCGCCACCAGCCGCTGGGTCAGCCGGCCCAGCTTGTCGCCGTGCCGCCACAGCGCCAGCTGCTGACCGATGTCGCGCTTTTCCTTGAAGAATATCCCCAGCCGCGCTTCCTCGCCGCGGTCGAGATCGCCGAAGGACCGCGGGCCCAGCGCGGCGGCGATGCGCGCGAGCTGCGCCGCCCGGCGTTCGAATGCCAGAAGCACGCCGACAGGGTTGAGCCCGAGCTGCTTCATCCGCGCCAGTTCGGTGCCTACCTTGGCCGCCTGTCCGCCCATCACCGCATTGACCAGCGGGGTGAAGCCATCGTCCTCGCTCGCCGCGCCGATCGCATCGAGGTCTTCCGCGGTCGCGCTCTGCGGGCTTTGCGCTGTGGCATCGAGATAGAGCGCCAGCTTCTCGACCTCGCTCCTTGCCAGCCGCACGTCGAGATTGGCCGCGCGTGCAATCCGTTCGGCCAGGTCGCCGCCCAGGCGCACCCCCGCCCCGTCGGCAAGGCCGCGCACGCTGCGGGTGACCGATTGCAGGTCGGGTGGATAGAACATCGCCACCAGCGCATCCTTGCGCTTTTCGAGCAGCTTGGCGGAGCGCGACTTGTCGGTGGCCGAGGTGGCCACCACGATGACCGGGCAGGCCNCGCCGCCGCCCGCTTCGCTGGTTTCNACCAGCACCTTGAGCGCTTCATGCGCNTCGTCGCCNNTGGCCCGCACCCAGATATGCCGCTGGTCGCCGAACAGCGAATTGGTCCGNGCCTCGTCGCCCAGCCGCGCGGGATCGCCGCGCAGTTCGGCACCCGACANTTCGACGCGTTCGCCCGGTTCNGGCAGCCAGGTCACGAGNTCGTTGGCGGCCGCACTNGCNCCNGCTTCGTCCTGNCCGCAGAAAAAGAAAATGCCGCAGCCNTGTGCGGCGCTGCGTCCCTTGGCCGCGAAATCGCGGTTGCTGAGCTTCACTGTGCCGCGTCGCCCTGCCGCCGCAAGGCCAGCGCGATCCGCGTCACCATCCGCTGCGCAAGATCCTGCGACAGGTTATGCAGCGCGGTCTGTTCAGCGGCAATAACCGCATATTCGCTCGACACCACGTCGATCCCGGCATCCGAGCCATCGGTCGCGTCGAGCAGGATTTCGCCAGTGGCGAGGTCGACCAGCTGATAGCGCGCCCGCAGCGTCCGCCGTTCGCGGCTGATCGTATCGTCGCGCAGCACGGCGAGCCCTTCGAGCTGGTCGTCGAGCCGGACATCGATCCGGTATTGCGGGCTGACCGTGCCTGCTGCGCCGAAGCGTTCCTCGAGCGCGCTGCGGACCAGCCAGCCGGCGCGCCCTTCGATCGGCGCGACCTGGATCGCGGCCATGGATTGCGCGACCGCGCCGCTGCCGCCACCAGCATACATGGGCGACAGGCCGCAAGCCGAGAGCGTGCACAGGGCGAGGCAGGCGAGGACGATGCGCATCAGGTGACGATATTCACCAATCTGTCGGGCACCACAATGACCTTGCGGATTTCCGCCCCGTCGAGCGAGCGCTGCACCTTTTCCGAGGCCAGCGCCATCGCCTCGAGATCTTCCTTTGAAGCGCCCTTGGGCGCGGTCAGCGTGTCGCGCAGCTTGCCCTTGTGCTGGACCGCGATGGTCACCTCGTCCTCGACCAGCAGCGCGGGATCGACTGCGGGCCAGGCGGCATCGGCCACCAGGCCGTCGGTGCCCAGCGAAGCCCAGGCTTCCTCGGCCAGATGCGGCATCATCGGTGCGACCAGTTGCACCAGCGTGCGGATCGCGGCCGACCGGCTGGCCGAAGGCTGCGCCTTTTCGACCGCGCCGGTCAGTTCGTAGATCCGCGCCACCGCCTTGTTGAAACCCAGCGATTCGATGTCCTCGGCGACCGCAGCGACCGTCTGGTGCATCTTGCGCAGCAGCGGCTTGTCCTCGCCTTCGGCCTCTGCGTCATGGGCGGCGAACAAGCGCCACAGGCGATGCACGAAACGGCTGCAGCCCTCGATCCCGGCTTCGGACCACGGCAGGTCGCGTTCGGGGGGGCTGTCGGACAGCATGAACCAGCGCACCGCATCGGCGCCATAGGTGTCGATGATCGTATCGGGATCGACGACGTTCTTCTTAGATTTGGACATCTTGATGACGCGGCCAACATCTAAGGGAATGCCTACGCCTTTCAGCACCGCCCCATGGGTGTAGCGGTTCACTTGGTCGGGAGAAACATACTGCCGTCCAACGTAGGCGACGCTACCATCTGGATGAAACGGATCGCCGTCGTTTTCTCGCACATACTCGTAGGAATAAGTCTCATGCGTGACCATGCCCTGCGTGAACAGCGAGGCGAAGGGTTCGGTCACGTCGATCTGGCCCATATGCGCCAGTGCGCGGGTCCAGAACCGGGCGTAGAGCAGGTGCAGGATCGCGTGTTCAATCCCGCCGATATACTGTTCGACCGGCAGCCATTTGGCGATCTCGTCCCTGTCGAACGGCTTGTCGGCGGGCTGGCTGGCGAAGCGCAGGAAATACCACGAACTGTCGACGAAAGTGTCGAGCGTGTCGGTCTCGCGTTCCGCCTTCCCGCCGCATGTGGGGCAATCGACATGTTTCCAAGTGGGATGGCGCAACAGCGGATTGCCGGGGGTCCGGAAATCGACATCCTCGGGCAGCGTGATCGGCAGGCTGTCCTTGGGCGCGGGGACCACGCCGCATTTCTCGCAATGGATGAAGGGGATCGGCGTGCCCCAGTACCGCTGGCGCGACACACCCCAGTCGCGCAGCCGCCACACGGTCTTGCCGCTGCCGCGTCCCTGTTCCTCGATGCGCGCGATGATTGCGCGCTTGGCGTCCTCGACGTCCATCCCGTCGAGAAAGTCCGAATTGACCAGCACGCCCTCGCCCGCCTCGGCCTCGCCGTCGAAGGGCTTGTTCGCCTGATCGGCGCTGGGCGCGACGACCCGGGGGATCGGCAGTCCGTATTTGGTGGCGAATTCGAAATCGCGCTGGTCGTGGCCCGGTACCGCCATGATCGCGCCGGTGCCGTAATCCATCAGCACGAAGTTCGCGATATAGACCGGCAGGTCTGCGCCGGTGAACGGGTGCTTGGCGGTGATCCCGGTATCGAAACCCAGCTTCTCGGCGGTTTCGAGTTCGGCCGCCGTGGTGCCGCCCTTCTTGCATTCGGCGATGAAGGCGCGGGCCTCGTCGCTGTCGACCGCTTGCGCGACCGGATGGTCGGCGGCAACTGCGACGAAGCTCGCCCCGAAGATCGTGTCGGGCCGCGTGGTATAGACCGGCAGCGTGTCGCCATTCGACAGATTGAAAGCGAATTCGAGCCCCTTGGACTTGCCGATCCAGTTTTCCTGCATCAGCCGGACCTTGTCGGGCCAGTTCTCGAGGCCGCCGAGCCCTTCGAGCAGCTCTTCGGCGAAATCGGTGATCTTGAGGAACCACTGGTTCAGCTTGCGCTTCTCGACCTCGGCGCCGCTGCGCCAGCCCTTCCCGTCGATCACCTGTTCATTGGCGAGCACGGTCATGTCGACCGGGTCCCAATTGACCTCGCTTTCCTTGCGATAGACGAGGCCCGCTTCGTAGAGATCGATGAACAGCGCCTGCTCGTGCCCGTAGTAATCGGGTTCGCAGGTCGCCAGCTCGCGCGACCAGTCAAGCGCGAAGCCGAGGCGCTTCAGCTGCGCCTTCATGTGTTCGATATTGTCGCGGGTCCAGCCGCCCGGGTGGACGCCCTTTTCCATCGCCGCATTTTCGGCGGGCATGCCGAAGGCGTCCCAGCCCATCGGGTGCAGCACCTCGTGCCCCACCGCCTTCTTGTAGCGCGCCAGCACGTCGCCCATCGTGTAATTGCGCACATGGCCGATATGGATGCGCCCCGAAGGATAGGGGAACATCTCGAGCACGTAGCTCTTGGGCTTGGGGGAAGCGCTATCCGCGCGGAAAGTCTGCGCCTGTTCCCACGCGCTTTGCCAGTGCGCATCGGCGCGGGCGGGATCGAAACGGGTTTCGCTGCTCATGCGAGCGGCGTTTACGGATTTTGCGGGCTATGGGAAGGCGCTTTTCGGGCTGCGCCCCCCGCGATCAGCTGACCGCTTCGCGGCGCAGTTCGCGGGCCTTGGTCAGGATGATGTCTTCCAGCCGCTGGACGGTCGCCGCCTGGACCGGTGCGTCGACCCAGTTGCCCGACTGGTTGACCTGGCGGCTCGCCGCCACGCGCAGCGCGTCGGCGCGCAGGTCCGAATCGAGGATCGTCACCGTCACCTTGACCCGTTCGCCCGGGTTGCTGGGATTGGCGTACCAGTCGCTGACGATCACGCCGCCATTGCTGTCCGCCTGCAGCAGCGGGGCGAAGCTGAGCGCATCGAGCGCCGCGCGCCAGAGGTAGGAATTGACGCCGATCGTGGTGACCTGTGCCGCCGCCATGTCCGCCTGCGGCCGTTCACGCCCGCCGCCGCATGCCGCGAGGCCTACCGTGGCGGCAATCGCAACGGCAAAGGTTGCAGGGCGGCGAATGGTTGCAAAGGCGCTCATGTCGATCCTTGGTATCACTGACGTTCCCGGCTCTATAAAGACTGCGCGCGCACGGGCAAGCGTTCGTCCCGCGCGGCACAGTGCCCGTCTGGCCTCCATGCCACTGAATGCCGCCTGAATCCGCACGGCGGCTTGCCGCGATCATCGTATGCCGGGCGAGCAGGCCGCCGCTCCGCAGCGGCCGTGCATCGCGGGGCGTTCCAGAGCGCGGAGGGCATCGCCAATGCTGCTTGCGGCATTCGATAAGTTACCGGGAAGAGCCGGAAAATTCCGCTGGCAGGCACTTTGCCACCACGCTTGTGGGCAAACCGCAACACCTTTTGCGAAACTGTCGCAGATGCTGTGGAAAAGCTGGCCATGGCACCGCCCGCTGGTACCATGGCCGGAGAACAGACAGGACTCGGCTGCGCTTGTGCAGAAATACAGGAACCGTTCAGCGGACCTGTGACTTGAAGCTCCTGAAGATGAAGGGTGCGGGTTCGCAATGGCACGTTCGGGTACAGATCAGGGCAAGACGCGGTTCGTTCCGGCAGCGCTTATTGCTGCCGGTCTGGCGCTGACCATTCCCGCCGCCGGTCTCGCCGTGGTGCAGGCCGACGGGGCCGAAGCCCTGCCCGAGACCGTATCCTACCTCCCCTTCACGCCCGCCAATTCGGATCCGCGGCTGGCCGCACGCGTCGCTGCGCTGATCGGCGAAGACGGGCTGCGCTTCACCCCTGCGAACAAGTCGGGGCTGGCGAAAGACCGCACCGTCACCGTCGCTGTACGGGTGGACGATGCAACCGCGCGGGCCATGTCGGTGCGCACGGCAATCGATTCGGTGGGCACCGCCGGCAGCGCCGAACGCGTGCTCGCGATCAGCCCGACCAGCTACAATCTGGGCATCTCGCGCGGCTACCAGAGCTTCGCGCAGACCGCCAAGCCGGCCACCGTTTCGGTCGGCCTGCGTGACATGGGCATGCCCGATCTCGCCAATTTCGCGCCCGACAAGGGCGACAAGCCGGCGAAGCCCGGCCGGTTCGATTCGCGGCTCGCGCTCGAGAAGCAGGACAATGCCGGCCGTGCACCGCGCACGCTCGAAGGCATGGGCAACCAGAGCGTCGATCTCAGCACGTCCTATCGCGTGGTCGGCAATCTCAACGTGACCGCCGGCGTGCGCCTGTCCAAGGACAGCAACCGCCTTGCGCCGCTGACCGACGGGGTCGAAGACGACCAGGCCGTCTACGTCGGCACCCGCGTCAGCTTCTAGGCTCCGCGCCATCCGTTAAATACGTCTGCACGCGCCCCCGCGCGCGGACAAAGCGCTTGGCGCGATCGGCTCCGCTCGCCTAGTCTGCGCGAACGCTACGGCAAGTTGGGGGAATTCTATGTCACGGGTGGCTATCGTAACCGGGGGCACGCGCGGGATCGGTCGCGCGATCTGCGAACGGCTGCGCGACGAGCGCGGCTTCACGGTCATTGCGAATTACGCGGGTAATACCGACGCGGCGACGCGGTTCACCGAGCAGACGGGCCTGCCCACCGCGCGCTTCGATGTCGGCGATCCCGACGCGGTCCATGAGGCCTGCGCCCGGATCGAACGGGAACACGGGCCGATCGACGTGGTCGTCAACAATGCCGGCATCACCCGCGACGGCACGCTGCTGAAAATGAGCTATGACGATTGGGACGCGGTCATGCGCACCAATCTGGGCGGCTGCTTCAACACCGCCAAAGCCACTTTCGCGGGAATGAAGGAACGCGGCTGGGGCCGGATCGTCAACATCGGGTCGATCAACGGCCAGGCGGGGCAATACGGCCAGGTCAATTACGCCGCCGCCAAAAGCGGGATCCACGGATTCACCAAGGCGCTGGCGCAGGAAGGCGCGCGCTTCGGGATCACGGTCAACGCCATTGCGCCGGGCTATATCGACACCGAAATGGTCGCCGCGGTGCCCGAGCCGGTGCTGGAAAAGATCGTCGCCAAGATCCCTGTCGGCCGGCTCGGCCGCGCCAGCGAGATCGCCCGCGGGGTAAGCTTCCTGTGCTCCGAACACGCCGAATTCGTCACCGGTTCGACGATGAGCATCAATGGCGGACAGCACATGTATTGATCGGGTGCGCCGAGGCGCCCCCTCCCGCCGCGCCCCGGGAACGTTCCGGGGCTTCTCGCGAAAAAAATCGTGGTGCCAGCGCTGCGGATATGTAGAGGGGGCGCCGATGACTCCCCCCTATCACCCGCCGAAGAAATACTCGGTCCGCATCGACGGCCACCGTACCTCGATCAGCCTCGAACCCCTGTTCTGGGAAAAGCTCACCACTGCAGCGCGGATGCGCAACCAGTCGATCAACGCGCTGGTGGCGCAGATCGACGCCGAACGCATCCGTGCGGATACGCCGCCCGGGCTGGCCGGCGCGATCCGGATCTGGCTGGTCACGCACGAAAAAGGCGGCTGGATCACTCCAGCCGCCCCGGTGTCGGAACTGGCCGACAGCTGAACCCTTCCGGGTCAGTATTTCGCGGTCGCGTCGCTTGCCGGATAGGTTTCGTCGAGCGCTTCGTCGGTTGCGCTCATCGTGTCGCCCTTCGTGCCGGTCGCTGCCGCGCCCGCATCGCGGAACTGGCCCTCCGGTTGGCCGTCGGCAAAGGCGACGCCATTCTTGTCGACACGGTTCTTCTCGTAATAGCGATAGCCGGCATAACCGAGACCGCCGAGTGCCAAAAGCTTGAGTAACATGAGAAAACTCCTTTCTTGCTGCCCCAACGTACGGGTCGCCGGAAAGGTCCTTCAATCATGCCTCAATCGTCGCCGACGCGCTCCACATCCGCGCCCACCAGTTGCAGCTTCTCTTCCAGCCGCTCGTANCCGCGNTCGAGGTGGTAGAGCCGGCGCACGGTNGTCGCGCCTTCGGCGGCCAGCCCGGCGATCACCANGCTCATCGAGGCNCGCAGATCGGTCGCCATCACTTCGGCGCCGGTGAGACGCGTGGGCCCGCGCACGATCGCGGTGCGCCCNTCNGTNTCGATATCCGCGCCCATCCGCGCCAGTTCGGGCACNTGCATGAAGCGGTTNTCGAAGATCGTTTCCTTGAGCACGCTGGTGCCCTCGGCGCGGGTCAGCAGGCTCATNAGCTGCGCCTGCATGTCGGTGGCCAGCCCCGGNAAAGGCGCGGTGGTGAGATTATGCGCCTTGAGCGGCCCGTTCGCGGCCACGTTGATGCCGTGCTTGTCGCTTTCGATCTCGACTCCGATATTGCGCAGCGCATGCAGCGTGGAGCCCATGTCGCCCGCNTCNGCNCCCTCGAGCCGCACTTCGCCGCCNGTGATCGCTGCNGCGCANGCATAGGAGCCCGCCTCGATCCGGTCGGGCATCACNCGGTAGGTNGCGCCGTGCAGCTTGCNNACNCCGTGGATCGTCAGTTCGGANGTNCCGANCCCTTCGATTTCCGCNCCCATCGCGGTGAGCAAATTGCACAGATCGACNATCTCNGGNTCGCGCGCGGCGTTGACCAGCCGGCTGGTGCCCTTGCACAGCACTGCCGCCATCAATGCATTCTCAGTCGCGCCGACCGATACGACGGGGAAGTCGAATTCGCCGCCGGGCAGCCCGCCATCGGGCGCGCTGGCTTTCACATAGCCCTGCGCCAGTTCGATATGCGCGCCGAAGGCTTCGAGCACCTTGAGATGCAGGTCGATCGGACGGTTGCCGATCGCGCAGCCACCGGGCAGCGACACGGTCGCCTCGCCGGTGCGGGCGAGCAGCGGACCGAGCACGAGGATCGAAGCGCGCATCTTGCGCACCAGATCGTAGGGCGCGACCGAACTGGTGATGCGCATCGCCTCGAGCGTGACATTGCGGCCGAACTCCTCGGGCCGCTTCCCGGGGATCGTATGGCTGACGCCGAACTGCGTCATCAGGTGCTGGAAGCCGTCGATATCCGCCAGCCGCGGCAGGTTGCGCAGTGTCAGCGCCTCTTCGGTCAGCAACGCGCAGGGTATCAGCGTGAGCGCGGCGTTCTTGGCGCCCGAAATGGGGATGGTCCCCGACAGGCGGTTNCCGCCGCGAATGATCANTTTGTCCATGGAACCGTGCTTTACCCTCGCGCGTCATGCTGGCAAGCGTCACGATAGCNTCGCAGCGCCGCACCAGCGGATGTATCGTCGACCGATCCCGTGCGCCCCCTCGCGCGAAAACGNCCGCGCAAACAGGCAGGAGGAACAGANATGTCAGCCCGTAAACCGATCAAGAAGGCGGTGTTTCCCGTCGCCGGTCTCGGNACCCGCTTTCTCCCCGCGACCAAGGCGATNCCCAAGGAATTGCTGCCNATCGTCGACCGTCCGCTGATCCAGTANGCGGTNGACGAGGCGCGCGAGGCGGGGATCGAGCAGATCATCTTCGTCACCGGCCGCGGCAAGACCGCGATCGTCGAGCATTTCGACGTTGCCTTCGAACTCGAAACCACCATGGCGGAGCGCGGCAAGGACCTCTCCGTGCTCGAACCCACCCGCGCCACGCCGGGCGATATCATCACCGTGCGCCAGCAGGTCCCGCTGGGGCTGGGCCATGCGATCTGGTGCGCGCGCGCGATCGTCGGCGACGATCCCTTTGCCATCCTCCTGCCCGACGAGCTGATGGTCGCGGCCAAGGGCGGCGGCACCGGCTGCATGAAGCAGATGGTCGAAGCCTATGAAGAGGTCGGCGGCAATCTGATTTCGGTGCTCGAAGTGCCGCATGACGAAGTGTCGAGCTATGGCGTCATCGCGCCGGGCGCCCAGCTGTCCGATACGCTGACCGAAGTGACCGGGCTGGTCGAAAAGCCCCCGGTCGACGAGGCGCCGTCGAACAAGATCATCTCGGGCCGCTACATCCTCCAGCCTGAAGTGATGGGCGTGCTCAAGGACCAGGGCAAGGGCGCGGGCGGCGAAATCCAGCTGACCGACGCCATGGCGAAGATGATCGGCAACCAGCCCTTCCACGCCGCCACCTTCGCCGGCCGCCGCTTCGACTGCGGCAGCAAGACCGGCTTCGTCGAGGCGACGCTGGCACTGGCACTCGAACGCGAAGACATGGGCGCCGAGGTGCGCGCGATGGCGGAGCGATTGCTGGCGGAGTAGGCCTCGGCCACCGATCGGCAGCCGTCGTTCGAACAATATCGGCACACTGAACTTGGTCCGGGGCGGGTTTGGGCTCGCTCCGTTTGACCGTAGGGCGGCGGCTATCGGCGCGATTGCCGTGGGGCCGTGGACGCCGGCCCCCAACTGCGTGGCTGGGGGGGATTTTCCTACACGGCTAGCACTTGGTAGCCTTCGCCCGGTGCCGCGTTCTTTCCGCCCCCTCTCACACGCTCGCCAAAAGGGCGTTCCGCCGCCAGAGACGGCTTGCGATCGCGGAACCGGTCGGTCGGAAGGTCACAGTGGGACGCGGCACCGCCCCCATGCACCGACGCTTCGCGGCGGCAGGCAGCGGAAGGTCACGCTTTCTCACAGCGCGATTGCCGGTCCAGCGCGGCGCATGCCGCTGTGCGGCCGCTCAGGCCGCAGTAAAGCGCAGCGGCAGCGTCTTGAGCCCGCCGACGAAGGTCGATTTGGACCGCGCGGGCTCGCCCGCCAGTTCGACGGTCTCGATCCGGTCGAGCAGCACTTCGAACAGGATGCGCATNTCNAGCCGGGCGAGATGCAGGCCGAGGCACTGGTGNGCGCCCGCGCCGAAGGCGAGGTGGCGGTTGGGGCTGCGNGCGGCGTCGAAGCGGCGCGGGTCGTCGAAATGCGCCGGNTCGTGATTGGCGGCGACATAGTTCATCATCAGCCAGTCGCCCTTGGCGATGGCCTGCCCGCCGACCTCGGTGTCCTGGGCCGCAGTGCGCATGAAGTGCTGCACCGGCGTGGTCCAGCGGATCGCTTCCTCGACGATACCGGGCAGCAGGCTGCGATCGGCGCGCACCCGCGCCCATTGGTCGGCATCCTGCGCCAGTGCGAGCATCGCGCCCGCGGTGCTGGCGCTGGTGGTGTCGTGCCCCGCAGCGGCAAGGATGATGTAATAACCCATCATGTCGCGGTCGTTGAGCGGTTCGCCATCGACCACCGCATTGGCGATCGTGCTGGCGACATCGCCGGTGGGGTTGGCCCGGCGCTTGGCGGTGAGCTTGGCGAAATAGGCCTCGAAGTCCTTGACCGCGCCCGCCACCAGCTGGGTGATCGCCTCGGGCGGGAGGTCCTTCATCCCCGACTGGTTGAGGTCTTCGTCGCTACCGCCGAACATCTGCTGCGTGAGCGTCAGCATGCGCGGCTCGTCTTCCTCGGGCACGCCGAGGATCTGCATCACCACATGCAGCGGATAGGGCGCTGAAACGGCCTTCACGAAATCCGCCTCGCCGCCGCCTGCCAGCAGCCGGTCGACCGCCGCATGCGCGATGCCGCGGATCTCGTCCTCCACGCCGCGCAGGTTCTTGGGCATGAACCATTCCTGCGTCAGCTTGCGGTACTTCATGTGGACCGGTGCATCGAAGGTGACGAGGCTGGCGACCATGTGTTCGCTGCCGCCGGTGAGCGCCTTGGCGAACTCGATCCCCTCGGTCAGGCTGAAGACGACGCTGTGCGGGTTGTTGAGGAAGGTCGCATTGTCCTTCGACATGCGCATCACGTCGTCATAGCGCGTGACCAGCCAGAACGGCGGGTGCACCGCATCGTCGGCCGGCTCGACCCAGGCGACGGGGGTATCCTCGCGCAGGCGGTCGAACGTGTCGAGCAGGCCGTCCCATTCGGCATAGCTCTGCGGGTCGATCACCGCGCGGGCGGTGGCGGGATCGAGCCGGGGCCGGTCCTGCGCCGCCATCACGCCTGTTCCGTCTGCTGCTCGGCCTGCTGCTGGAATTCGTCGCGCAGTTCGCGCTTGTACAGCTTGCCATTGGCCTCGCGCGGGAGCTGCGCGCGGAAGTCGAACAGCTTGGGCATCTTGATCTTGGACAGGCTCGGGGCGAGGAAATCGCGCAATTCGGCCTCGAGCGCATCGCCCGCGTCGGCCATGTCGATCGGCTGCACCACCGCGACCACCTTCTCGCCGAAATCGGGACAGGGCGCACCGATCACCGCGGCGTCCATCACCTTGTCATGCGTGACCAGCAGGTTCTCGATCTCCTGCGGGTAGATGTTGACCCCGCCCGAGATGATCATGTGGCTCTTGCGGTCGGTGAGATAGAGGAAGCCGTCCTCGTCGACATGGCCGATATCGCCCAGCGTCATCCAGCCCTTGGGATGCATCGCTTCGCGCGTCTTCTCGGGATCGTTGTGATAGGTCGGGATGAGATCGTTCTCGAAATAGAGCAATCCGTCCTGGCCCGCGGGGACCTCTTCCCCCTCGGCATCGCAGACATGCAGCGTGCCGTGGATCGCCTTGCCGACGCTGCCGGGATGGGTCAGCCAGTCCTCGGCCTTGATCAGCGTCATGCCGACGCCTTCGGAGCCGGCGTAATATTCGTTGATGATCGGCCCCCACCATTCGATCATCTCGCGCTTGATCGGCACCGGGCACGGCGCGGCGGCGTGCAGCGCGCGCTGGTGGCTGGAGAGGTCGTAGCGCGTGCGCACCTCGGGATCGAGCTTGAGCATGCGGACGAAATGCGTCGGCACCCACTGGCTGTCGGTGACCTTGTATTTCTCGATCGTCTCGAGCGCGTGTTCGGGATCGAACTTCTCCATCACCACGACCGTGCCGCCAAGCCGCTGGGCGGTGGTGCACCAGCCGATCGGCGCAGCATGATAGAGCGGCGCGGGCGAGAGATAGACCATGCTGCCATCGGCGGGCATGCCGGCGCCCATCACCGCGAGGCCCATCAGCGGATTGGTCGCGAGGATGTCGTCGTCCTCGGGCGGCGCGGGCTTGACCCCCTTGGGCCGTCCGGTGGTGCCCGAGGAATAGAGCATGTACTGGCCCGGCGCCTGGTCGGCGATCGGCCCCGCAGGCTGCGCGGCGAGCGCGGCTTCGTAATCTTCCTCGCCCTCGCCATCGACGATCAGCAGCGGCAGGTCGGCGCATTCGTCGCGGATGCCCTCGATCGCCTCGGCATAGCGCGTGCTGGTGAGCAGGAACTTGGCTCCCGCATCCTTGAGGATGTAGCAGATCTCCGGCGCGGTAAGCCGGGTCGAGATCGGCACCATCATCGTGCCCGCACGCTGCGACCCCCACACCACCTGCAGGTAATGGACGTTGTTTTCCATCAGCACTGCGAAATGGTCGCCGCGCTTGAGCCCGCGTGCCCGCAGCAGTTGCGCAAAGCGGTTCGCATAGGCGTCCATTTCCGCGAAGGTCACGGTCTGGCCGCTGCCCGCCATGATCATCGCGGGATGGTCGGGGCGCGTCTGCGCATGGGTGATGGGGTGCATTGCTGGCTCTCTCCTCTCTGTCGGTCCGCTGTTCGTGCGCGGACTCGTCCAGTTTCGAGAAGAAACCTACCTATGCGTTTCACATGGGCAAGGAAAAAGGCGCCGGGATCGCTCCCGCCGCCTTTTTATCCTGCCCGAAAGGCCGGCTCGATCAGTTGTCGTCGCCGTCGCCCTGCCCGCCAGTGCCGGTGGCGAGCGCGAAAGCCCGCTGCGCTTCCGATTCGACCATATAGGGAACCGGGTTCACGGCCTTGCCGGCGATGCGGACTTCGTAGTGGAGGTGCGGGCCGGTCGAGCGGCCGGTCGAACCGACATAGCCGATGACGTCACCCTTCTTCACGCGGGTGCCGGCCTTCACCGTAATGCCCGACATATGTGCAAACCGCGTCTGCAGATCGGCGCCATGTTCGATCGAGACGAACTTGCCGTAGCTCGAGAACCATTCCGCCTTGCTGACATAGCCATCGGCGGTGGCATAGATCGGCGTGCCGGTCGGGGCCGACAGATCGACACCCTTGTGGCTGCGGCGACCGCCGAGCACGGGGTGCGTCCGCATGCCGTAATCGCTGGTCAGCCGCGTATCGTCGAGCGGCATCCGCGAAGGCACCGAGACCCGCGCCGCTGCCGGCGTCGAGCGGTCGAGTTCGTCCCANTTGGCGAACAGCTGCTGGAACTGGGCGTCGTCACCCGGCTGGGCCGACTGGGCCACCTTGCTCATGTCGATGGCACCGACCGCCGCAGCGGCGTTGGTTTCCTGCGCTTGCGCCGGAGCGGCAGCAAGACCGAAACCGGCCATAATTGCGAAAGCAAGCGTTGCGCGCTTGGTGATCATGCTAACCCGTCCATCCGACGCTTTGCGCGCCTTTTGCTCTTGGCGAAGACAGCGTCCCATGCCGCTTTCGCCATTTTTACGTCACTGCCGGAACCCCCCGGCGTCTCGTGAGTTTGGGTTATCGGGNAAAAAATCGATCAGGCAAGTGCTGCGGAACGGACGCGCGGCAGGCCGCANGCGAAACGCGTTGAGTCGTTGAAACCCCGCTCNCANCCCCCGAAAATCGACTTCGACACGCGATTCTGCAGCGATTTCCGATATTTTCGACCGAATCCGGNAGTAATCCGCGAAATCGGTTGCAGCCGAACCGGGCAATGCCGGCAGCAGGGTCAACGATTCGCTNGCTGCAGACCGCAGGNGCGCCCGGNGCTTGCCCGCCGCCTGCGCGGTCAGGCGGTGCGCGCGGCTTCGAGGACTTCGTCGACGTGGCCCTTGACCCGGACCTTGGGCCAGATGCGCAGGATGCGCCCGTCTTCGCCAAGCAGGTAGGTCGAGCGAATCATGCCCATATAGGTGCGGCCGTAATTGGTCTTCTCGCCCCACACCCCCAGCGTATCGGACAGACCGCCTTCCTCCTTGTCGGTCGCGAGCGCGACGGTCAGATCGTGCTTGGCGATGAAATTCTGGTGCTTCTTCGGCGAATCCTTGCTGACACCGAGCAGGCGCGTTCCCGCCTTCTCGAATTCCTGCTTGAGCGCGGAAAATTCCTTCGCCTCGGTGGTGCAACCGGGCGTGTTGTCCTTCGGGTAGAAGAAGATCACCGCCTTGCTGCCCGCGAGGTCCGCCTTGGTTACCGTGCCGCCGTCGGGGGTTTCCATGCTGAAGTCGGGAAAGGCATCGCCTTCGGTAAAAGTATCGGTCATCCATCCATCTCCAAAGTTTCGCCGAACACGTCCTGCCAGGCCGCCGCGACGCTCTCGCGCGCGCCTCGCAGGCTGCGCAGCAGATCGGCATAATTATCGCAGCCGCTTTGCCGCGCGAGCAGGGCCGCCGCGGCGGGATCAGGCCGATCGAGGTCGGGCGCCAGCAGCCGTGTACCGACCAGCAACCGCGTCATCAATGCATGCGCATCGGCAATCCCGGCGGGCAGCAGGCCGGCTTCGGCCAGCTCGGCGATGGCCTGCGCAAGACCCGGCACCAGACCTTCGTGATCGCGCAGCTGGAGAAAGTGGACGAGGAATTCGAGATCGACCAGCCCGCCGCGCAGCAGCTTCGCATCCAGCGGACCCTTGGCAGGCTTGTGCCCCGCCATCTCGGCGCGCATCTTCAGGACATCGCCGCGCAGCCGGTCGGCATCGCGCCGTTTGCACAGGATGTCGCGGACCACCGCGTCGACCTCGTCGCGGGCGCCGGTGCTGCCGACCAGCACGCGTGCACGCGTCAACGCCATGTGCTCCCACGTCCAGGCGTCCTCGCGCTGGTAGCGCGCGAAGCTCTCCACGCTCACTGCCAACGGCCCCTGGTTGCCCTGCGGGCGCAGCCGCGTATCGACTTCGTACAGCGCCCCTTGCGCGGTCGGCACGCTGAGCGCAGCCGTGACACGCTGCGCCAGGCGATTGAAATAGAGTGTCGCGCCAAGCGGGCGCTCGCCATCGGATTCGCCGTCATGCGTGCCGGTGAACAGATAGACGATGTCGAGATCGGATGCATGCGTAAGCACGCCGCCGCCCAGCCGGCCCAGACCGAGCACGACCAGTTCGCTGCCCGCGATCCGTCCGTGCTTGGCGGCGAATTCCTCTTCGGCGGCAGTCACGGCGACCTGCAAAGCGGCTTCGGCGGTGCGCGCCAGCCCGGCGGCGATCGCCAGCGGGTCGTGCGCCGCCTCGACCAGTTGCACTGCCAGCGCGAACCGCTCTTCCCCGGTCACCACGCGCAAGCGGTCGAGCTGCATTTCGTAGTCGTCACCGCGTTCGCGGCGGCCCATCTTGGCCGCAAGTTCATCGACCCCGCCGGGAAGATCCAGCGCGGTGCGATCGATCAGCGCATCGAGCAGGTCGGGGCGCCGCGCGAGTTCGTCGGCCAGCGGCGGAGCGAGCGTCAGGCAATCCGCCAGCAGGGCGAACAGACCCGGCCGCGCTTCGAGCAGGCGGAACAGGTTTACCGCGCTGGGGAGACGCGCGATCAGGCTTTCCCAGCGGAGCACTGCGGCATCCGGGTCGGGCGAGGCCGCAATCGATGCCAGCAGGTCGGGCCGGATCGCGTCGAACGCGCTCAGCGCGGCCGAACTGCGCAGCGCCTGATATTTGCCGCTGGTCCACCCGGCCACGCGCTCCACCAGTTCCGGAGCGATATCGGGGGCATGGCTGTCCTCGCCCAGCACATGCGGCGCGCTTCTGGGAACCGATATACGGTCCTCGTCGAGCAGCGCATCGAAGCGCTCCGCAACCGGGCGGGCAAGCGTTTCCACCGCCTCGACCAGCTGCGCGCCGGTATCGAGACCGTGCAGCCGCGCGACCTCGTCCAGCGCCTGGCCGCTTGGGAGGCTGTGGGTCTGCTGGTCCCCGACCATCTGCAGCCGGTGTTCGATCGTGCGCAGCCCGTCATAGCTGTCACCCAGCCGGCGCGCGTCACTCTCTCCGATACGGCCGGTCGCCGCCAGCGCATCGAGCGCTTCGCGTGTCCCGCGGCCGCGCAGCGAGGGATCGCGCCCGCCATGGATGAGCTGGTGGGTCTGCGCGAAGAATTCGACTTCGCGAATGCCCCCGCGGCCCAGCTTGAGATGGTAGCCCGGACCCGGTTCGGCAGGCCCGCGCTGCTCCTCGCGGATCCGGTGGGTCAGCCGGCGCACTTCGTCGATCGCGCCGAAATCCAAGTTGCGGCGCCATACGAATGGCCGGATATGATCGAGAAACGCCTCGCCCGCGGCGATATCGCCCGCGCAGGAACGCGCCCGGATGAACGCCGCGCGCTCCCATGCCAGCGCCGAGCTTTCGTAATGCGTGATCGCCGCATCGAGCGGCAGCGCCAGCGGGCTCACTTCGGAAGCGGGTCGCAGCCGCAGATCGACGCGAAAAACATACCCCTCGCTGGTGACTTCGGACAGCAAGCGCACGGTTTCGCGGGCATAGCGCTGCGCCGCTTCACCCGGCTCGTCGCGCTCGCGGCGTGGCAACGTCGCGGGATCGTAGAGCAGGATGGGGTCGATGTCGGATGAGTAGTTGAGCTCGCCTGCCCCGTGCTTGCCCAGCGCAAGGCCTATCATCCCCGCCGGCTCCGCATCGGGAACGCGCTTGCGGATCGCCGCCTCGATCGCTGCATGGAGTGCGCGATCGGCGAAAGTCGAAAGCTCGCGCATCACCTTGTAGAGATCGAATGCCCCGGCAAGGTCGCCCACGGCCAGCACCAGCGCGAGGCCGAGCCGTTCCTGCCGCAACGCGCTCGCGACATCGGTTGCGCGGACCTGCTTGGCGGCGCGCAGCGCAGCCTCGCCATCGCCGCTTGCCATGAGTTCCGCCAGCTCGGGGCGGCGTTCCAATGCGCGGGCAAGGAAAGGCGCGTGATCGCGGGCGCGGTTGAGCGCAGAAGTCCAGTCGGCAGCCATCGCCTGTCCCTCTGCCGCAAGGCGGCGCGGATGCGCAAGCTTGCCCTTGCCGCGCCATGCTGACAAGACGTGCGCATGTTCGAATTGAGAGGACGCCCTTCGATGAAACGCTTCGTTCTTGCTGCCTGTTCGGCGCTGCTGCTGACCGCCTGCGATGGCGCGCTGGAAACCGGCGCAGGCGCCGATGCCATGCTCGACTTGCCCGAAGTCGCCGACGGCACGCTTTCCGAAGCAACGATGAAGCGCGTCACCGAGCGCCTGTCGTCGGACGAATTCGAAGGCCGCGCGCCAGGCACCCAGGGCGAAGAAAAGACCGTTGCCTATCTGATCGAGGAATTCGAGAAAGCAGGCCTCGAACCGGGTAATAACGGCAGCTGGGTGCAGGAAGTGCCGCTGGTCGAAATCACCGGCAAGGATTACGCCCCGCTGACGATCGCAGGCGCCGATAGCGGCCCGATCGAACTCGAATACGCCTCCGACTGGGTCGGCGTGAGCTATCGCGAGGATGTCGAGACCGCGCTGGAAGATAGCGAACTGGTCTTCGTCGGCTATGGCATCAACGCACCCGAAAAGGGGTGGAACGACTATGCCGGGCTGGACATGGCAGGCAAGACCGCGGTCATCCTCGTCAACGATCCCGATTTCGGCGCCGAGACGCTGGAAGGCCCGTTCAACGGCAAGGCCATGACCTATTACGGCCGCTGGACCTACAAATACGAGGAAGCCGGGCGCCAGGGCGCAGCCGGGGCGCTCATCATCCACGACACCNAACCCGCCAGCTATGGCTGGAACGTGGTCGAAAGCAGCTGGTCCGGCCCGCAGGCCTATGCCTCGCGCGGGGACAACCCGCCGCCGATGACNCAGCTCAATGGCTGGGTGCAGAAGAGCGTGGCTGAACGCCTGTTCGCCGCGGCGGGCAAGGATTTCGGCGAACTGGCCGCCGCCGCGCGCGAAGAGGGCTTCGCCCCGGTCGCGCTCGGACTGACCGCCTCGACCAGCTTCCGCAACGACATCCGNACCTTTGCCTCGAAGAACGTCATCGGCATGCTGCCGGGCAGCGAACGGCCTGACGAATATGTGATGCACACCGCGCACTGGGACCATCTCGGCCGGTGCACGCCGGCACCCGATGGCGACGACATCTGCAATGGCGCGGTCGACAACGCCACCGGCACCGCCGCGCTCGTCGCATTGGCCGAAGCGCATGCCCAGGCCGGCCCGGCCAAGCGCAGCCTCGTCTTCCTTGCGGTGACCGCGGAGGAATCGGGCCTGCTCGGCGCGGACTACTACGCTGCCAATCCGGTGTTCCCGCTCAACCAGACGGTCGGCGGCGTCAACATGGACGCCTTCCTGATGGCGGGCGCGGCGAAGGACGTGACCGTGGTCGGACCGGGCAAGTCGCAGCTCGACCTGTTCCTCGACAAGGCGCTGATGAACGACAACCGCGTCACCACGCCCAACCCCAATCCCGAAGCGGGCTATTACTATCGTTCGGACCATTTCGCCTTCGCCAAGCGCGGCGTGCCGATGCTCTATCTCGACGGCGGCGAAGACCTGATCGAGGGTGGAACCGAGGCGGGCGCCGCCGTAGCCGCCGATTACCGCGACAACCGCTATCACGGGCCCAAGGACGAATACGATCCGAACTGGGACTGGTCGGGCGTGATGAGCGATCTCGCGCTGTTCTACCGCATCGGGCGCATGCTGGCCGATTCGACCAGCTGGCCCGACTGGAACGAGGGCGACGAGTTCAAGGCCACGCGCGACGAGGATTGCGCCGCCGAAGGCGCTGGCTGCGCCGCCTGACCCTGCCGAGCGGGAGAACCGGTCCATGACGTTGCGCATGCCGCCCGAATGGGCACCGCAGGACTGGCTGTGGATCGGGTTTCCGCATGACGCGAATGAATGGCCCGCAGTGCTCCCGCGCGCGCAGGAGCAGATCACGGCCTTCGCCAATGCCGTGGCCGAGAGCGGACAGGAAGTTCGCCTGCTGGTCCGCGATGCCGCTAACGAGGCACGCGCGCGCCAGCTGGTAACCGGCGCCGTGACGCTCGAACGGCGCAGCTACGGCGATGTCTGGCTGCGCGACACCGGCCCGCTGGTGCTGTGCGACGGATCAGGCAACCGCGCCGCGCGTCGGTTCGGTTTCAACGGCTGGGGCGGCAAGTATCTGATGGACGGCGACCAGACGGTCGGCGCCGAACTGGCCGCGGATGCGGGGCTACCACTCGACGTGGCGGACTGGATCCTCGAAGGCGGGGCGATCGACGGCGACGGCACGGGGCTGGTGGTCACGACCGAACAGTGCCTGCTCAACCCCAATCGCAATCCGCACTTGTCGCGCGAAGAAATCGAGGCCCGGTTGCGGCGCGATCTCGGTTTCGCGCGCGTGCTGTGGCTCGGCGAAGGGCTGATCAACGACCACACCGACGGTCATGTCGACAATCTCGCGCGCTTCGTGGCGCCCAACACGCTGTGCCTGCCGCGCGCGACCGGGTCCGACGATCNNAATGCGGCGATCTATGCCGATGCCAAGGGGCGCGCCGAGGCCGCCGGCGTNACCGTCGCAGAGATTCCCTCGCCGGGNCGCGTGACCAGCGGCGACCNNNTCGAACCNGCGAGCTANGCCAATTTCGCGATCACCAGCCATCTCGTGNTCGTGCCGACCTTCGACAGCCCGCATGATGCCGAAGGCGTCGCAGCCGTNGCCGAACTGTTCCCCNACCGCGCAACGATCGGCCTNCCGGGCGATGCCGTGCTTGCNGGCGGAGGCGGGTTCCATTGCGCCAGCCAGCAAATGCCNGCGGCCGGATGGCGGCCTTAACCTTTCATTAGCTATTGCAGNCGAGAATGGCGGTCATGGTCAAGNCCACCGCTCTCTCCCGNACGCAGNCCCCCNCCCAGTCGGTGGTCGATCTCGCGCGCGCGCTGATCGTCGGTGGCTGCGGCNTTGCGCTGGTCCTCGCCGGACCGGTGCTGCCGTTCTGATCGCCTAGAGCAGNCGNAGCAGCGCCGCGAGCGCAGCCCCGCCCAAAATCACGCCGACAACCCCGCGCCACAGCGCGTCCCCGATCTGCCCCGCAGCGCGATCCCCCAGCCAATTGCCCAGCAATACGGCGGGGAACAGCAATGCCGCCAGCAGCGGCAAGCGCCAGGCGAGGATTCCCAGTGCGGCGCCCGAAACCAGGCCCGCGCCTGCCGCAATGGTGAAGATCAGCATCATCGAGGCCTTGGCCGTCTCGCGCGGGATGGCTCGCCCGACATAATAGGGCACGACCGGCGGGCCGGGCATTCCCGCATAACCCGTCATCAGCCCGCTCAGCATTCCCACCCCTCCGGTGGCCAGATACCCCGGCTCGGTGCCCGCCCGGCGCGGCAGGAGGATGGCAAAGAAGGCGGACAGCGCAATCATCGCGATCAGGAAGCGCGCGAGGTCATCGCTCGTCGCGGCCAGCGCCAGCAGGCCGAGCGGGGTAACCAGCACCACGAGGATGGATATCCGCCACGCCGATCGCTCCGCCCCGCGTACCAGCCGCCGTACCTCGCTCAGCCCGATGAAGAGCGAGAGGAAATTGGCCAACAGCACCGCCTCCACCGGCGGCAATGCCAGCGCGAGGATCGGCACCAGTAGGATCGCCATGCCGAAACCGGTCAGGCCGCGCACGAAGGCCGAGCCGAAGGCCGCGGCCAGCGCCGCCGCCAATTGCCACGGCGCATAGGCCGCCAGCAGGTCCATCGCGTGCAGTCCTTCTAGCGCAGGTCGGGCGGCGTGGCTTCGCTGCGCAGCATGGCGATCGCGTCGTCAAGGCTCATCACGCGCTGGTCCTTTTCGCCCAGCGTGCGAACGGCGACCGTGCCTTCCTCAGCCTCGCGATTGCCCACCACCAGCAGGTGCGGGACCTTGGCGAGGCTGTGCTCGCGCACCTTGTAGTTGATCTTCTCATTGCGCAGGTCGCTCTCGACGCGGATGCCCGCGGCCTCGAGCTTGGCGACCGCTTCTTTCGCATAGTCGTCTGCGTCGGACACGATCGTCGCTACCACCGCCTGCACCGGCGCAAGCCAGACGGGCAGGCGCCCGGCGAAATGTTCGATCAGGATACCGATAAAGCGTTCGTAGCTGCCGAAGATCGCACGGTGCAGCATGACCGGGCGATGCTTGTCGCCATCCTCGCCGATATAGGTCGCATCGAGACGATCGGGGAGCACGCGGTCACCCTGGATCGTGCCGACCTGCCAGGTCCGCCCGATCGCATCGGTGAGGTGCCATTCGAGCTTGGGCGCATAGAAGGCGCCTTCGCCTTCCAGTTCTTCCCAGCCGAACTCCTCGCTCATCATGCCGGCTTCCTCGACCGCATCGCGCAGTTCCTGCTCGGCCTTGTCCCAGTCCGCATCCGAGCCCAGACGCTTCTCAGGCCGCAGGGCGAGCTTGATCGCAAAGCTGAAGCCGAAGTCCTTGTAGACGTCAGCGGCCAGCTTGCAGAAGGCGCGCACCTCTTCGACGACCTGCTTCTCGGTGCAGAAGATATGCGCATCGTCCTGCGTGAACTGGCGCACGCGCATGAGGCCGTGCAGCGCCCCATGCGGCTCGTTGCGGTGGCAGCAGCCCATCTCGCCCAGCCGGATCGGCAGGTCGCGATAGGAGGTGATGCCCTGCTTGAAGACCAGCACATGCGCGGGGCAGTTCATCGGCTTGATCGCCATCCAGTCGGCGTCCTTGGCGACGCTGGGATGCGCACCCGCACCGCTGTCGTCGACCTCGGGCACCATGTCGGGCACGGCGAACATGTTCTCGGCATATTTGCCCCAGTGACCCGATTGCTCCCACTGGCGCACGTCCATCAGCTGCGGCGTCTTGATCTCGCGGTAGCCGGCGCCATCCATCTTGCGGCGCATATAGGCTTCGAGNTCGCGCCAGATACGGTAGCCCTTGGGGTGCCAGAAGACGCTGCCATGNGCCTCTTCCTGCANGTGGAACAGGTCCATCTCGCGGCCCAGCTTGCGNTGGTCGCGCTTGGCCGCTTCTTCCAGCCGCGTAAGATGCGCNTTGAGCTGCTTCTTGTTGAGCCAGCCGGTGCCGTAGATNCGCGTGAGCTGCGCATTCTTCTGNTCGCCGCGCCAATAGGCACCCGCCACCCGCATCAGCTTGAACGCCTGCGGNTCGAGCTTNCCNGTNCTCGGCAGGTGCGGCCCGCGGCACATGTCGAGCCAGTCCTCGCCCGACCAGTAGACCGTCAGTTCCTCGTNCTCGGGCAGTTCNNNCGCCCATTCGGCCTTGAAGGTCTCGCCCTCGGCTTCCCACTTCTCGATCAGCTGCTGGCGGCTCCAGACCTCNCGCCGCAGCGGCTTGTCGGCCTTGATGATCCGCCGCATCTCTTCCTCGATCGCGGGCAGNTCGTCCATGCTGAACGGGTCGCGGCTCTCGGGNGCTTTCACATCGTAATAGAANCCGTCGTCGGTCGCGGGACCGAAGGTGATCTGCGTNCCCGGCCANAGCGCCTGCACCGCTTCGGCGAGCACATGCGCGAAATCGTGCCGCGCCAGTTCGAGCGCATCCTCTTCGTCGCGCGCGGTTACCAGCGCCAGCTCGGCATCGCCCTCGAAGGGGCGGTTGATGTCGCGCAATTCGCCATCGACGCGCGCCGCGATCGCCGCCTTGGCGAGGCCCGGTCCGATCGCTGCGGCGACGTCGGCCGGCGTCGAGCCCTGTTCCATTTCGCGCACCGATCCATCGGGCAGGCTGATCTTGAGCAGTTCCGTCATGTCATTCGTCGTCCGTCTGGTTGCGGCGCCCATGGCACAAGGGCGCGCGCGCTTGAAGCGGCGTTTGCGCAAAATCCTGTTTCGGGAGGAAACGCCATGCCACCCGAAACCGGGCAGCGGCGGCGCGGATCAAGCCGCGACCGACCGCCCCCGGTCACCCGGGGTGGTGGTAGTGGTCGTGGTGATGCGCGCGTCGGGCATGGCCTGCACATTAGGTGCGGGCCGCGGGTTTCTCAACCCATATCGAGCGCGCGGCTTCCCGCCTGCGTCGAAACGCGGCGGGTATCGTTCACCCCGGCGCCCTTCTCGCGCACGCTGGAAACGAAGCGGAACTCGCTCGATGCGCTGGCCGGGGTGAGCTCNACCGCCATGTATCCGCGGCGCGATCCGTCCATCCACTTGAGCTGGCGATTGTGCGCAACCGTCTCGCNTTCGAGGANATCGACCGGGAGGTAGGAGGCGTAGCTTTCGAGTCCCGGGGANGTCACCCCCTGCACNCCGAATTCGACNCCGACCTTCTCNCCCGCATGATCGAGATCGAAAGCCCAGGCATTATGCGTATCGCCCGCCAGGCTGATGAGATTCGCATTGGCGTCGAGNGCGGCCTTGAAGACCCGTTCGCGCGCGGCGGGATACCCGTCCCACGCATCCATGTTGAGCGGCAATTCGGCGCGNCCGGCCATCGCCCCGGCCAGGATGCGCTGGCGGATATAGGCGGGCAGGTCTGCCGGCAGCCCTTCGGTCAAACGCGGTGCCGTGACCAGATTGCCCATCAGCACCTGCTGCACCAGCACCTGCCACGGCTTGCCTGCAGAAGCCGAGCGCTTGAGGCCATCGGCCAGCCANGNCTGCTGCTTCATTCCGAGCAATTCGCGGNTGCCATCGCGGTAGTCGCCCTCGCGNAAGGCGACGAGCGCAGCCATCGCGGCTTCGGGACTGGTCTTGCCCGACAGGATCTGGCCGTAGGAAAACTGTTCGGCGCGGGCGGTCAGCCGCGTTTCGAGCCGGTAGAGCGTCGCGAGGTCGCCCACTTCATAGGCGGCCCAGGGCTCGTCCGACACGGGCATCCATTCGCGGTAGGCCTTCACGGCGGCGGCCTTGCGCACCGACCATTCGCCCTCGGTCTCGCTCTGGTGGTTCTGCGCGCCGCCTTCCCACGAATCATTGGTGCTTTCGTGGTCGTCCCAGCCGGCGATCATCGGGAACAGCTGGTGCAGCCGGCGCAGGTCCGGATCGCGGCGATAGGTCGCATAGCGCATGCGGTAATCCGCCAGGCTGACGATTTCGCGCGCGGGAAACAGCACGCGGCCCGATTGCGCCTCTTCGTTCGAGGGATAGGTGCCGGGACCGTATTCATAGAAATAGTCGCCAAGGTGCAGCGCGCAGTCGAAATCGCCATCGGCGGCGGCATGCGCATAGGCATTGAACCAGCCGAACCCGAGGTTCGAACAGGAGAACACCGCCATGCGGAACTTGTCGGTCTTGCCGACGGGCAGCGTCTTCGTGCGGCCGACGTCCGAGTGCGATCCGTCGGGTGCAGTGAAGCGGTAATAGTACCAGCGGCCCGGCTCGAGCCCCTCCGCCCACGCCTTGCAGCACCAGTCGTTCTCCGCGCGCGCAGTCACAGAGCCTCCGGCCGCGACGCGCGAAAAGTCGAGCGTTTCGCTGACCTCGAATTCCAGCGCGGTGTCCTGCGCGCCCACGAAACGGGTCCACAATAGAACGCGCTCGGCCGCCGGTTCGCCGCTGGCGACGCCGTGGCTGAACCCCTTGCCCGCCCNNCTGCGCGGCGAGGGGNGCTCCNGCCACCCCCAGCCCGAGGATGCCGGTCTTGAGCAGCGNNCGGCGGTCNAGTGCGGATAGCGGGGCAGCGGCAGGCGGTTCGGTCGCGAACATTCGAATTCTCCTCTTCCGGCCCCCTGCCTGCGCCCGATGACGGTGTGGTGACAAGCCATTTTGCGNAGCGACAAGCACGCGCGACGGACTGGAAAGCAAGCTTGACAATAGGCGGCGCTCGTGACAAAGACGCTTTACATCACGGAAAGGACCATTGCCATGTCACTCAAGACCCCCCTCNTGTTCGCNGGCGCGATCATCGCGATTGCCGTGCTGGCGATNTTCGACGTTATCCCTGAGCAATTCGCGCGGTTCAGCGTGATCCTCCTGCCCGCGCTGGCGGCCATCCATATCGCGCGCCGCGGCTCGTGCGGGTGCAGCGCGAAGATGCGCGCATGAGCGGTACCGGCAGGCCTTGGCTGCTCACGTCGCCGGGNCGCTGGGTCGCGCTCTACTTCCTCAGCATCGCCGTCATCGCGGCGCTGAAACTGAGCGGGGCGATCGCATCGCCCGTCGACTTCATCCTGCTGGCTGCGGCGACCTGCCTGCTCTTGCCACTGGCACGGCGCCGGCCCGACGGCTGCACCAGCCGCGCCATGGCCGATTACAACCGGCGGATCGTGTTCAGCAACCTGGGCTATGTTCTCGGGCTCGGCATCGCCGTGACGTTATGGAATCGCTACGAACTGTCGGACGCGCTCGTTTTCGCAATCGCGCTGCTCCCGACACTCCCGACCTTCGGCGTCATCTGGGCGATGGGGCGCTACCTCGCCGAGGAACAGGACGAATATCTGCGCCATCGCACGATCATGGCCGCCCTGGTCGCGCTCGGCCTGGTGCTCGCGCTGGGCATCTTCTGGGGATTCCTCGAGATGTTCGAGCTGGTGCCACATGTCTGGGCGTGGTGGGTGCTCCCCGTCTGGGCAATCGGCCTGGGTCTGGCGCAATTGTGGCAGAAGGTGCGCGGCGCTTGAAGAACCGCCTCAAGGTGCTGCGCGCCGAACGCGACTGGAGCCAGCAGGACCTCGCCACCCGGCTCGAGGTGTCGCGCCAGAGCGTCAATGCCATCGAGACCGGCCGCTACGATCCGTCGCTGCCGCTCGCCTTCCGCATCGCCGATGTATTCGGTCTGACCATCGAGGAGATCTTCCTGCGCACCGAGTAGTCCCGCACCATGATTGACAGGATCATTCCGATCCTCGACCCGTGGCGGCTGGTTATTCAAGGGACACAAACTTGCTCGATGGGTCGCACCATGCCGACAGCGCGGACAGCGCTTTCACATTCGAAGGCAACTGGCAGGATTTCGCGCGGATCGCGCTGCCCAACCTCCTGCTGACGATCGTCACGCTGGGCATCTACCGGTTCTGGGCCACCGCGCGCGAGCGGCGCTATCTGTGGTCGCGCACACGGTTCGTCGACGAGCATCTCGAATGGGCAGGCACCGGGATGGAGCTGTTTGCCGGTTTCGTCATCGTGCTGGTGCTGTTCGGCGTGCCCTATTTCGGAGTGAGCTTCGTTTCGCAGGCGCTGATCGCCCGCGGCTACGAGGCGCTGGGATCGGCGCTCGGCGTGGCGGCGCTGCTTTCGATCTTCTATCTCGGCGGAGTCGCGCGGTTCCGCGCCCTGCGTTATCGCCTGTCGCGGACGCGCTGGCGGGGCATCCGCGGGGGCAGCGACAGCAAGGGCTTCGCGTTCGGCCTGTCCTACATGTGGAAGACCGCGGTCGGCTGGCTGCCACTTGGACTGCTGCTGCCCTGGTCGATGACCAGCCTGTGGAACGAACGTTGGAGCAAGATGAGCTTCGGCCCCTTCGCCTTCCGCAGCGATGGCGAGGCGGGCGGGGTGTTCGCCCGTTTCCTGCTGTTTTACCTCGCTCCCTTCGTGCTGTTCGTCGGCGGGGTGATCATGGCCGGCATGGGCATGCTNGCCGGCTATGGCATCGGCGGCGANAACGGAGTGGCACTGGGCGGCCTCGTCGGGCTGATCGGCCTGGTGCTGTTCTTNTATCTCGGTCTCGGCCTGATCGCNGTGGCATTCTATGCCAAGTTCTACCGTGAAATGGTCGGCGCGACANGCTGGCGCGACCTGCGTTTNAGTTTCGAGGCCTCGACGCTCGACTGGGTCAAGCTGCTGCTNGGCGATGCGCTGCTGGTGGTCTTCACCCTCGGCATCGGGCTGGTCTTCCTGTCGTACCGCCACTGGAAGTTCTTCATGAGTCATCTCGAAGCGAGCGGCGAGATCCTGCTCGACGAATTGAGCCAGTCGCGGACCCGGACCGCCGGGCATGGCGAAGGCCTGCTCGATGCGTTCGACATGGGCGCGATCTGAGCCGATGGATACCAGCTTCCAGCTTGCCGCCGAATGGTACGACGGACACAGCGCCCTGCGCCACGCGGGCGAGTTGCACTGGGACGGGCACGCCGGGCTGGTGCTGCATGCCCCGACGGCGCGCGCCGAATTCGCGGTCGACGACCTGCAATTCGCCGATACGCGGCCCGGGCAAATGATCTATCGCCGCAAGAGCCAGCCCGATTTCCGGCTGATCCTGNCGGCGGACATGCCGCCCGGCCTGGCGGCCCGGCTGCCGCGGCCAAGCACTTACGGCCGCTGGATCGACCGGCTCGGGCTGGGCCGGGCAGCGGCGATCTTCGCCGTGGCAAGCGCGGCGGCGGTGGCNCTGTTCCTGACTGCACCCGCCTGGCTCGGCCCGCGTATCCCGGCCGGCTGGGAACGCCAGATCGGCGACGCGCTGGTCGGCGATTTCGGTGGGCGGATCTGCCATACGCCCGCAGGCGACGCCGCGCTCGCCAAGCTGCTGGCCAAGGTCGACCCGGCCGACAACGCGCAAGACAAGGTGCGCGCTGGCATCGCCAACATGGACATGGTCAATGCCGTTGCCCTGCCCGGCGGCCAGGTCCTGCTGTTCGACGGGCTGGTCCAGCAGGCCGAGAGCCCCGAGGAGCTGGCGGGCGTGCTGGGGCACGAGGTCGGCCATGTCCGCGAACGCCACGTGATGACCGCGCTGCTGCGCCAGTTCGGCATGTCGATCCTGCTGGCCGGGGCTGATTCGGGCGTCACCAACGGGGTCTTCGGCCTGGCCGCCATGGGTTATTCGCGCGACGCCGAACGCGAGGCCGACGAATATGCCCGCGCAAGGATGGCCGAAAGCGCGATCTCGCCGCTGGGCGCGGCCGATTTCTTCGCCCGCATGGCCGACGAACGCAGCGACAGCGAGGATGGCCCCGCCGTGCTTGGCTGGCTCGCCAGCCATCCCTCGGCCGGCGAACGCGCGCAGGCCTATCGCGCCGCTGCCCGCACGGCCCCGGCCTATCCCCCGGTCCTGTCCGATGCCGAGTTCGCGGCGCTGAAATCGATGTGCGCCGACGATCCCGATGTCGCGGAATTCGACTTTTTCTGACCCTTGCAATCGCGCCCTGCGACGTGAACAGCATGCGCGCATGAGCGACATCCAGTTCCACGCCATGCCCGACGGGCGGCGCATCGCCTATCGCTTCACCTCCGGCAGCGGCCCCGCACTGGTGTTCCTGCCCGGCTACATGTCCGACATGGCCGGCAGCAAGGCGACCGCGCTGTTCGACTGGGCGCAGCAGGGCGGNCGCGCCTGCCTGCTGCTCGACTATTCGGGCTGCGGCGAGAGCGCTGGCGATTTCGCCGATGGCACCTTGACGCGCTGGCGCGAGGAAGTGCTGGCGCTGGTCGAGGCTCACGTCACCGGCCGCGTGCTGGTCATCGGGTCGTCGATGGGNGGCTGGCTGATGCTGGCGGTCGGCGCAGCGCTCGGGCCGCGCCTTGCCGGCATGGTCGGTATCGCTGCCGCGCCCGACTTTACCGACTGGGGCCGCAGCGCAGATGAAAAGGCGCGATTGCGGGCGGGCGAGACGCTNTACGACGACAATCCCTACGGGCCCGAACCCACCCCGATGCATGCCGGTTTCTTCGCCGACGGCCAGGCCCAGTTGCTGCTGGGCGGCGAAATCCCCATCGATGCGCCGGTGCGGCTGATCCATGGCCAGCGCGATNCGGACGTGCCCTGGGACATCAGCCTGCAGCTTGCCGAACGGCTGCGTTCGGACGATGTACAGGTGGCGCTGGTAAAGGATGGCGACCACCGCCTGTCGCGCGGACAGGACATCGCCCTGCTGCTGCGCACGGTGGCTACGCTTTCGAAAGGTCCTGCATGATTGCCTCCGCTCTCGCCCTGCTGCTGATGCAGGTCGGCCCCGACCCCACCCAGGGCAGTTTTCCCGGCATCCCCGAGGAATTGCGCGACCGGCCCCAGCGCGAGAGCGTGGCTGCGCCGCCGACCACCTTGCCGTCATCCGGTGGCAAGCTGGCCGAATGCGTTACCCTGGCGACGGAGGACGCTTCCGCAGCCAGCGATATGGCGCAGACCTGGCGTGAAACCGCCGCCAACCAGCTCGAGCTGGCCCAATCGGCGCATTGCCTTGGCCTGGCCCTGGTCCGGCTGGACGATTTCGACGGCGCCCAGCGCGCCTTCGACCTGGCTACCGACGAAGTGCCCGACGGCGCCCCGGCCTACCGGGCGCGGCTGGCCGCAATGTCGGGCAATGCCGCGATGGCGCAGGGCAAGCCCGCGATTGCCGAGATCGCCTTCGCGCGTGCCAGCCGCTTCGCTGCCGCGTCCGCCGATGCGCCGCTTACCGCCAGCATCGCAGTCGACCGCGCGCGCGCACTGGTGGCGCTGGACCGCCGCGAGGAAGCCGCTGCGGAACTGGCGCAGGCGCGGGCGAGCGATCCCGCCAATGGCCGCGCATGGCTGCTCTCGGCCACGCTCTCGCGCCGGCTGGACCGGCTGGGCGAGGCGCGTGAACAGATCGCGCAGGCTGCATTGCTGGCACCGCAGGATCCCGCCGTGGGCCTCGAAGCGGGCGTGATCGCCGCGCTTTCGGGGCGCGAGGACGATGCGCGCAGGAGTTTCGAATCGGTGCTGCAGGTCGCCCCGCAAAGCCCCGAAGCGACTCGCGCCCGCAGCTATCTGGAGCAACTCGCCACATGACCGATTTTTCCGTACTCGATCTCGTCCCCGTCCGCGAAGGCGGCTCGGTCGGCGATGCCCTTGCCGCCGCGACCGCGCTCGCCCGCACGGCCCAAGACGCGGGCTGCAAGCGGTTCTGGGTTGCCGAACACCATGCAATGAAGGGCATTGCCGGGGGAGCGACTTCGGTCGTGCTCGCGCATATCGGCAATGCGACCTCCACGATCCGCATCGGATCGGGCGGGATCATGCTGCCCAACCACTCGCCGTTCCAGATCGCCGAACAATTCGGCACGCTGGATGCGCTGTTCCCCGGCCGGATCGACCTGGGGCTGGGCCGCGCGCCGGGAGCCGGCCCCGAACTGCAGCGCGCGCTGCGCAAGGACCTGCACCGGGCGGCGGAAATGTTCCCGCAGGACGTGGCCGAACTGATCGCGCTGATGGCAGGCGAAACCGCCGTCCAGCCCACTCCCGGCGTCGGTGCGAAACCGCAGTTCTGGATGCTCGGGTCGAGCCTGTTCGGGGCGCAGCTCGCCGCCAAGCTCGGGCTGCCCTACGCCTTCGCCAGCCATTTCGCGCCCGATCACCTCGATACCGCGCTCGAGCTCTACCGCCGCGATTTCCAGCCCTCCGAAGCCTGCGAAAAACCGCATGTCATGGTCGCGATGAACCTGTTCGTCGCCGACACCGAAGACGAGGCGGAATATCTTGCCACCTCGCAATTGCAGGCCTTCGTCGCCTTGCGCACGGGCACGCCGGGCAAGCTGCCCCCGCCCGTGCGCGGCTATCGCGCCAGCCTGCCTCCGCAGGCGCAGGCCATGCTTGCGCATATCGGCCAAGCCAGCGCGACGGGTACACCGCAGCAGGCTGCCGAGGCCGTCCGCGCGTTCATTGCGCGGACAGGCGCCGACGAAGTCCTCTTCGGGGGGAGCATGTACGATCCCGAAGCGCGCTGCCGCTCGCTGCGACTGGCGATGGAGGCGCTTGCGGCTTGAGCGTGCCGTAGCGTCGGCGAGGCGCTGCCGCGCCACCCACGGGCGTGCGAATTCTGTCGCACGGCACCTTGCGGGGCGCCTGCAACAGGGATAGGCGCGGCGCTCAGGTCGTGGCAGACACGGCCCAATTATTTCGCGGCGCTGAAACGATCATGCGCCGACAGGAGAGAGGCCCCGTATGGGTTCGAACACTGCCGCGCTGCCCAAGAAGCTCCAGAACGCGATTACCGAACGCATGCGGCTGTCGCTGCTGTCCGGCGACACGCCCTTCGAGAAGGCACGTCTCGAAGATGCCGCCGCTTTCGTCGGCGAGCTGGCTTCCCAGCGCACGCGCGGCCGGTCGGCCATGGCGATCGAAAGCGTCAGCGACGACCGGCGGCTGACGCGGATCGCGATCATCAACGAGGACATGCCTTTCCTCGTCGATTCGGTCGCGGCGACCATCGCCGCGCTGGGCCTGTCGATCGACCGGCTGGTCCACCCGGTGATCCCCGTCGAGCGCGACGGCAAGGGAGGCCTGCAGGCGATACCCGACCGCGACAAGGACGATGCCGATCGCGAATCGATGATCTACATCGAGACCGCGCGGGTCGATGCGAAGACCCGGCGGCAATTGCAGGAAACGCTCAAGCTGACGCTGGGCGACGTACGCGCGGCGGTGTCCGACTGGCCGCAACTGCGCGACGCGATGGCGGCCGATGCCGAACGGATCGCCGGCGACAGCGAAGAGGGCGCCGAACTGCTCGAATGGCTCAATTCGGGCATGCTGACGCAGCTGGGCCATGTCACCCGCTACCGCGACGGGCGGCAAGAAGACGAGCTCGGCATCTGCCGCAAGAGCGCGGCTCAGCTGCTCGCCGAGGCATCCTACGACCGCGCCTTCGCCTGGTTCGCCGCGGGCAACGATCCGCGCCGCCCGCTGATCATCAAGGCCAACCACCTCAGCAATGTCCATCGCCGCGTCCCGCTCGACCTGTTCATCGTGCCGGTCGAGGACAATGGCGAAACGGTCGCGCTGTCGCTGCATGCAGGGGTCTGGACCAGCGCCGCGCTGGCTGCCCCGCCGCGCAATGTGCCGCGCCTGCGGCGCCAGCTCGACATGCTGCGGGGCCGCCACGGCTTCGACGACGGCGGCCATGCGGGCAAGGCGCTCGTCCATGCGCTGACCACGCTGCCGCACGACCTGCTGATTGGCTTTTCGGAAAGCGACGTCGAACGCGTCGCAATCACCATGATGAGCCTGGTCGACCGCCCGCGTCCGCGCCTTGCGCTGGTCGAGGCGCCGCTGGCGCGCCACCTGTTCGCCTTCGTCTGGCTGCCGCGCGACATGGTCGCCACGCAGGTCCGGCTCGAAATCCAGGCGCTGCTCGAGGAAGCCGCCTCGGCGCGGCTGCTCGACTGGAGCCTCGAGGTCGAGGGCGGCAATCTCGCCACGCTGCGGTTCGTCTTCGACATTCGCGACGGCGACCAGGCACCCGACGAGGCGGCGCTCGAGGAGCAGATGCAGACGCTGCTGCGCGGGTGGAGCGAAGCAGTCGAGGCGGAGCTTTCCGCGCTCGAGGACAGCTCGCGCGCGGCAGCGCTGGCAATGCGTTTCGCCGAGCATTTCCCGACCGGTTTCCGCGGCCGGTTCGGCCCGCGCGAAGCCGCGCTCGACATCGCCCGCCTCCACGATCTGGGGGCCAGCCTCGAGAGCGAGGAAGTCGTGCGCGGCGCGCGGATGTATTATTGCGAGCGCGATTCCGAGGGCTGCCTGCGGCTCAAGCTGTACCAGTCCGAAGGCAGCCTGCCCCTGTCCGAAGGCGTGCCCGCGCTGGAGGATTTCGGGTTCTACGTGCGTTCGGAAATGCCCACCGTGCTGGACGATGGCCGGCTGGGCACGGTCCACGACTTCCTGCTCGACCTCAAGCCGGGGGCCGACCCCAAGGGGCTGATCGACCGCGCCGATGCGATCGAGGAAGCCATTGCCGCGGTACTCAACGGCGAAGCCGAGAACGATCCCTTCAACCGGCTGGTCCCCGAAGCGGGTCTCTCGTCGCGCGAGGCCAATTGGCTGCGCGCCTTCTATCGNTATCTGCGCCAGGCNGGGATGGGTTTCACCATCTACACCGTGGTCGACGCGCTGGCCGCCGCGCCCGACGTGACCCGNGCGCTGATCGCGCTGTTCACCGCGCGGCACGATCCCGANTTCGGCAACGGCCGCGACGCCGCNATCGAAGANGCGCGCGGCGCGATCAAGCGCGGCCTCGCCAAGGTCAAGGCGATCAACGACGACCGCCTGCTGCGGCTGTACAACGCNNTGATCGATTCGATCCTGCGCACCAATGCCTTTGCCGATGCCGCCGCCGAGGCGCTGGCCTTCAAGATCGATTCGGCCAGGGTCCCCAACCTGCCCAAGCCGATCCCCTACCGCGAAATCTTCGTCTATTCGCGGCGGGTCGAGGGGATCCACCTGCGCAGCGGCCCCGTCGCGCGCGGCGGCCTGCGCTGGTCCGACCGGCGCGACGATTTCCGCACCGAGATCCTCGGGCTGATGAAAGCGCAGCGGGTCAAGAACGCGGTTATCGTGCCAACCGGCGCGAAGGGCGGGTTCTATCCCAAGCAGCTGCCCAATCCGGCGCTCGACCGCGAGGCCTGGGCGGCCGAGGGGCGCGCCAGCTACCAGACCTTCATCCGCACGCTGCTCTCGGTCACCGACAACATCGTCGACGACCAGGTCGTGCACCCCGAGAATGTCGTCATCACCGATGGCGAAGACCCCTATTTCGTGGTTGCCGCGGACAAGGGCACCGCGACCTTCTCCGATGTCGCCAATGCGATCGCCAAGTCGCGGGACTTCTGGCTCGACGATGCCTTCGCCAGCGGCGGTTCGAAGGGCTACGACCACAAGGCCATGGGCATCACCGCCAAGGGCGCCTGGGTCAGCGTCCAGCGGCACTTCCTCGAAATGGGGGTGGACGTGCAGGAAGACCCGGTCGAGGTGGTCGGCTGCGGCGACATGTCGGGCGACGTCTTCGGCAACGGCATGCTGCTGTCGAAGGCAATCAAGCTGGTGGCGGCCTTCGATCATCGCCACATCTTCATCGATCCCGATCCCGATCCGGCGGCCAGCTGGAAAGAACGCAAGCGCCTGTTCGACCTGCCGCGATCGAGCTGGGAGGATTACGACACCGCGCTGATCTCGCGCGGCGGCGGCGTGTTCCCGCGGGATGCGAAAAGCATCAAGCTGTCGAAGGCGGCGCAGGCGAAATTCGGCATCGACCAGGCCCAGATCGAGCCAGAGGCGCTTATTTCGGCGATCCTCACCGCGGCAGTCGACCTGATCTGGTTCGGCGGCATCGGCACCTACATCAAGGCCGCGCACGAGAACAACGTCCAGGTCGGCGACCCGGCCAACGACGCGCTGCGGGTCGATGGCCGCGACGTGCGCGCCAAGGTGATCGGCGAAGGCGCCAATCTCGGCATCACCCAGGCCGGCCGGATCGAATTCGCGCAGCGCGGCGGCCGTTCGAATACCGACTTCATCGACAATTCGGCGGGCGTCGACTGTTCGGACAATGAAGTAAACATCAAGATCGCGCTCGCCGCGGCCAAGCGCGCGGGCAAGCTGAGCGAACCCAAGCGTGTCGACCTGCTCGAATCGATGACCGAGGAAGTCGGGCAGATCGTGCTCGAGGACAACCGCCTGCAGGCTCTCGCGCTCTCGATCGCCGAATATGGCGGCGCGCGCGCTATGGCCTCGCAGCGGCACATCATCGACACGCTCGAGGCAGGCGGCAATCTCGACCGCAAGACCGAAGGACTGGCCGACGACCAGACCTTGCAGCGCCGCGCGGCGGACGGCGGCGGCCTGACCCGCCCCGAGCTCGCAGTGCTGCTGTCGTCGTCCAAGCTGGTCCTGCAGGACGCGATCGAGCAGGGCGAGCTGGCGGACGATCCGCTGCTCGAGGACACGCTGTTCGAAGCCTTTCCCGAACCGATGCGCAAGAAGTTCAAGGCGCAGATCAACGGGCACCAGCTGCGCCGCGAGATCATCGCGACCAAGCTGGCCAACCGCATCGTCAACCGCATGGGGATGGTCCATCCCTTCGAACTGGCCGAAGAAGAGGGCGTCGAACTGCATGAAGTCGCCGCCGCTTTCGTGGCTGCGGAAGAACTGTTCGACTTGCCCGCGCTGTGGGCCGCGATCGATGCCAGTGCCATGCCCGAAAGCGCCCGGCTGATGCTGTTCGACCGCATCGCCGCAGCCGCTGGCAACCTCATGTCCGACGTGCTGCGCACTTCGTCGGGCAGCGTCGACCCGACCGGACTGGTCGAAGAGATCGGCAAGGCGGTCAGCAAGCTGGCGGGNGCCACCGGCGAATTGCTCAGCGCCGAATCGCGCCAGCAATCGGATCGGCTNCGCGANCAGCTGGTGTCGGCGGGCGCGCCCGAAGCGCTCGCTGCGCGNGTGGCGCATCTCTACGANCTCGACGGGGCTGTCGGGCTGGCCAAGCTNTCGAGCGAAACCGGCATAGCGCCGATCGGCCTGACCGAGGCCTTCACCGATGTCGGCCGCCGNCTGGGNCTNGACTGGGCGCANTCGACCGCGGCGCTGATGAGCCCGTCGGACGTGTGGGAACGCCTGCTNGTTTCGGGGCTGGCGCGCGATTTCCAGCAGATGCGGCTCGAACTGCTGCGGCGGCTGGCGCGGCGCAAGGATGCGAAGAAGGATCTGGCTGCCGTCGTCGCCAAATGGGCCGAGGAACAGTCCACCGCGGTGACCAATTTCCGCAGCATGATCACGCGGGCGCAGGGCCAGTCCCCCGTGGCCCCGGCCATGCTGGCACAGGTCGCCAGCATGGCGCGCAACCTGCTCGGACGTTAGCACTGCGCTTGACCGGCTGGCGTTTTCGCGTCAGCCAGCACGGCGATGGAACATTACGACGTCGTTATCGTGGGGTCGGGGCACGGGGGTGCCCAGGCCGCTATCGCACTCCGCCAGAACGGGCACGAGGGCTCGATCCTGATGGTCAGCCGCGATCGCAACCCGCCGTATGAGCGGCCCCCGCTGTCGAAGGAATATCTGGCGGGCGAAAAGCCGTTCGAACGCATCCAGATCCGNCCCGAACAGTTCTGGGCCGACAAGGACATCACGCTGCGCCTGGGGCGCAACGTCAANGANGTCGANCCGGTCGCGCGCGAACTCGGCCTGTCGGACGANACGCGGGTTACCTATCGCAAGCTGATCTGGGCCGCCGGCGGCGATGCCCGGCGGCTGTCCTGCCCGGGCAGCGACAATGCGGGCATTCACTACATCCGCACGCGGCGCGACGTCGATACGCTGAAGGGCGAGCTAGCGGCCGGCGCCCGGCGCGCGGTCATCATCGGCGCGGGCTATATCGGGCTCGAAGCGGCGGCCGTGCTGCGCAAGCTCGGCCTGGACGTTACCGTGGTCGAAATGCTCGACCGCGTCCTCGCACGTGTCGCGGGTCCGCAGCTGTCGGAATTCTACGCTGCCTATCACCGCGAGCAGGGTGTCGATCTGCGCCTGTCGACCGGCGTCGAGACGATCAGCGGCGACGATGGCCGCGTGACCGGCGTGGTGACCGACAGCGGCGAGACGATCGCCTGCGACGTAATCATTGCCGGGATCGGCATCGTGCCGTCNGTCGGGCCGCTGATCGCGGCGGGNGCGGCGGGATCGAACGGGGTCGACGTCGACAGCATCTGCCGCACCACGCTCGATGACATCTACGCCATCGGCGACTGTGCGAGCCATGCGAATGCCTATGCCGACAACAAGGTCATCCGCCTCGAATCGGTGCAGAACGCCAACGACATGGCGACCATCGCGGCCAAGGCGATCATGGGCGACAAGCAGGATTACGACGCCGTCCCGTGGTTCTGGTCGAACCAGTACGANCTCCGGCTGCAGACGGTCGGCATGTCGATCGGCTATGACGCCACCGTGCTGCGCGGTGATCCGGCGGATAAGAAGTTCAGCGTGGTCTATCTGCGCGAAGGCGTGGTGATCGCGCTAGACTGCGTCAACAACACCAGGGATTACGCGCAGGGGCGCAAGCTGGTGATGGCGCGCGCCGAAGTGGATCCCGACCTGCTGGCCGACACTGCGGTGCCGCTCAAGGACATGCTGTGATCGCGGGCGGGGACGGTCGCGCGATGCTCGAAGGGCTTCGCGTGATCGACATGACCTCGGTCGTATTCGGGCCCTATTGCACGCAGATCCTTGCCGATTTCGGGGCCGAGGTGATCAAGGTCGAGGCCCCCGGCGGCGACGTGTTCCGCTATGGTGCGCCCTCCGCGCANAGCAAGGCGATGGGGCCGGGATACATCGCGCTCAATCGCGGCAAGCAGTCGCTGGTGCTCGATCTCAAGCAGGAGGCCGACCGCGCGATCCTGCGCGATTTGCTCGCCGATGCCGACATCTTCATCCACAATGTCCGCGCCGAAGCGATCGAGCGGCTCGGGTTCGATTACAACAGCGTGCGCGCGCTCGCTCCCGACATCATCTATGCACATTGCGTCGGCTTCGGTTCGGGCGGGCCCTATGCCGGGCTGCAGGCCTATGACGACGTGATCCAGGCCGCCAGCGGCACCACCACCCTGCTGCCGCGCGCAGACGGCAACGAGCGCCCGCGCTACCTGCCATCGCTGATCGCCGACAAGGTCGCCGGGCTGCACGCCGCCTATGCGGTGATGGCCGCCGTGGTACACCGCCTGCGGACCGGGCAAGGCCAGCATGTCGAAGTGCCCATGTTCGAGGCCTTCAGCAGCTTCATGCTCAAGGAACACCTTGGCGGCAACACTTTCGATCCGCCCGTCGGCCCGCCCTGCTATGGCCGCCAGGTCGACCCGGATCGCCAGCCGTTCCCGACCCGCGACGGATATGTCAGCATCGTGCCTTACCGGCTCGACCATTTCACCAAGGTGATCGCGCTGATGGGCGACGAGGCCTTCGCGCGCGAAGAGCGCTTCGCCACGCCCGAGGGGCTGATCGCGGGGCAGGCCGAACTCTATGCCCGGATCGCCGAACTGACCGCCGGTTTCGCGACCGACGAACTGGTCGCGCTGATGCACGCCAATGCGATCCCCGCAATGCCGGTGCGCGACATGGCCGACATGGCACAGGAGCCCCATCTNGAAGCGTCGGGCTTTTTCATGCGCCGCGAACACCCCACCGAGGGAACGCTGGTCGAGATGCGCGAGCCGTCGCGCTTTTCCGCCTGGGACGCCCCCGATCCAGCGCCCGCCCCGCTGCTGGGCGAGCATGACCGGGATTACCGCAAGGGCTAGCCGAGCCGCCGGGCGGCCCAATCNGCCGCTTCGGAAACCGCGGGATCGGGATCGCCGCGCAGCCNTTCGACNAGCGGAGCGAGAGCTGCCGAACCGCTATTCCCTGCCGCATAAAGGCAGTTGCGCACNAAGCGGTCGCGGCCGACGCGCTTGATCGGCGAGCCNGAGAAGAACTGCCTGAAGCCCGCATCGTCGAAGGTCAGGAAGCTCGCCAGGTCGGGNGCNNNCAGCTCCTCGCGCGGNGCCAGCTTGAGGTGNCGGTGCGCCGTATCGGCNAACTTGTTCCACGGGCAGACCGCGAGGCAATCGTCGCAGCCNTAGATGCGGTTGCCCAGCGCCTCGCGAAACTCCTCGGGGATCGGCCCCTTGTGCTCGATCGTGAGGTAGGAAATGCAGCGCCGCGCATCGAGCTGGTAGGGCGCGGGGAAGGCGTCGGTCGGGCAGGCATCCTGGCACGCGCGGCAGTTGCCGCAGCGATCGGGATGCGAGAGGTCGGGCGCGAATTCGAGCGTCGAATAGATTGCGCCGAGGAACAGCCAGCTGCCATGCGACCGGCTGACCAGATTGGTGTGCTTGCCCTGCCAACCGATCCCGGCTGCCTGGCCCAGCGGCTTTTCCATCACCGGGGCGGTGTCGACGAAGACCTTCAGTTCGCTTGTCGGCTCGCGCGCGATCAGCCAGCGCGCCAGCGCCTTGAGCGCCTTTTTCACGACGTCGTGGTAATCGCGCCCTTGCGCATAGACCGAAACCCGCGCTTTTTCCGCCGCGTCGGCAAGCGCCAGCGGATCGACATCGGGGGCGTAGCTCATCCCCAGCGCGATCACGCTGTTGGCGCCGGGCCACAGCCCTTGCGGCGAGGCGCGCTGCGTCTTGCGCGCTTCCATCCATTCCATCGAGCCATGGCGCCCTTCGCCGAGGAATTGCTCCAGCCGCGAGGCGCGCTGCGGATCGGGAACGGCCGGCGCAAAGCCGCAGGCGACGAAGCCGAGCCGCTCCGCCTCCTCGCGCAAATCCGCCTGCAACTCGCCATTAACCACGCTTGCGTGTGCTCCCGTTCACGGCCAGCATCTAATCATGCCCGCATGCTTATCGAGACAGGCTCCATGACGCGACCTTCGGGCGGGGACAACCGCAAGCTTGCCATCGAGGCCCACGGGCTGGTCAAGCGGTTCGACGACACGCTGGCGGTCGACGGTGTCGACATCGCGGTTCCCGAAGGCGCGATCTACGGCATTCTCGGGCCCAATGGCGCAGGCAAGACGACCACGCTGCGCATGCTGCTGGGCATCATCGATCCCGACGCAGGCGTGCGCCGCGTGTTCGGCAACGACCGGCCGCATGAAGTGGCCAAGCTGATCGGCTACCTGCCCGAGGAACGCGGGCTCTATCCGGCGATGAAATGCGACGAGGCGATCGCCTTCCTCGGGGCGCTGCGCGGGCTGCCGCTGGAAGAAGGCAAGGCGCGCGGGCGCGTGCTGCTCGAGCAGCACGGCCTGGGCCACGCGGTGGATCGCCAGATCCGCCAGCTGTCGAAAGGCATGGCGCAGACCGTCCAGCTGCTCGGCACGCTGGTCCATCGCCCGAAGCTGGTGGTCTTCGACGAACCCTTCAGCGGGCTCGACGCGATCAACCAGGGCAAGCTGGAAGTGATGATCCGCGAACTGGCCCACAGCGGCACCACGGTGATCTTCTCGACGCATGTCATCCACCATGCCGAACGCCTGTGCGACGAGGTGGCGATCATTGCCGGGGGGAAGGTGCCCTATGCGGGATCGGTCGACGCCGCCCGCGACCGGATCCCCGCGCAGGTCCGGCTCGAGACGCGCTCCGCATCCGGGCCCTGGCGCAGCGCGCTGCCCGGCGATGCACGGCACGATGCGAAGGGCGAGGCCAGCCATTTCTGGTACTTCCCGGTCCCCGAAACCGGGATCGAGGAATTGCTCAAGCCGCTGATCGAAGGGCAGGCGGGCATTCTCTCGCTGTCGATCGAGCGCGCCGGGCTGCACGATGCCTTCGTCGAAATCGCCGGCGAGGCCGCCGCGCGCGCGCTCGAAGAGGACAACGCCCGGGGAGCCAAGCCATGAACGATACGACCCGCCTGTCGCGCTTCGAGGCCGCCCGCGTGATTGCGCAGCGCGATTTCCGCGCCATCCTGTTCAGCCGCGCATTCCTGTTCTTCCTGCTCGGGCCGCTGTTCCCGATCATAATCGGCGTGCTGGCCGGGGGGATCGGCGGACAGGTGCAGCGCGATGCGAACACCCGGCTCATGGCGGTTGCGATGAGCGAGGCGGATACGCAGGCGCTGATCGCGGCGCGCGCGCGGCTCGCCCCCCAGATCGGGAGGGCGCTGCCCGAACTGGCAATGGCCGATGCGGGCACTGCCCCCGAAGTCATCTTGCGCGAACCCGGCAAGAATTACGTCGCGGTGGTCGGCGGCACGCTCGCCGCGCCCGAACTCACCGCCCCGCAGCCGGCGATCGACTATTGGAGCGGGCCGGTGGCCATGCTCGCCGCCGAAGCCGGGACGCGGCAGGTGGCCGCATATCCCGCCGTGGCGCCCCGCCCGGTAGCCACCAGCATCGCCGCGCAGCGCGGCGACCGGATCCGCACTGCGCAGGCGGGGCAGTTGCTGCTGTTCCTGCTGATGATGCTGCTCGCGGGGATGGTGCTGTCCAACCTGGTCGAGGANAAGGCCAACAAGGTGATCGAGGTGCTCGCAGCGGCGGTCCCGATGGATGCNGTCTTCCTCGGCAAGCTGGTGGCGATGCTGGGCGTCAGCCTGGTCGGGATCGCGGTCTGGGCCGCGGTCGGTTCGGCGATCGCCCTGCTGGCAGGCAATGCGCTGCCGCAATTGCCCGCCCCCGCGCTCGGCTGGCCGCTCTTCCTGGCGCTCGGGCTGGTCTATTTCGCCATGGGGTATCTGCTGCTCGGTTCGCTGTTCCTTACCATCGGGGGCCTCGCGACCACNGTGCGCGAGGTGCAGACGCTGTCGATGCCGGTCACCATGGCGCAGCTGCTGGTGTTCTTCCTCGCCGCATCCTCGATCACCCGCCCCGGTTCGCCGATGGAACTGTTCGCCGCTGCCTTTCCGCTNTCNTCGCCCTTCGCGATGCTCGCCCGCGCGGCGCAATCGGACGCGCTGTGGCCGCATGCCCTCGCGCTCGGCTGGCAGGCGCTGTGCGTGCTTCTTTTCGTCCGCTTCGGCGCACAGATATTCCGTCGCCGCGTCATGAAGTCGGGCAAGGGCGGCCGNGCGGTNAAAGGGCATGTCGGGAGCGTCAGGGCGCGCTGAGACCCCGCCNCGCCCGCGATTGGGTAGCGAATTGCAACGCACTATTGACACGTGTGTCAGTTAAGGCAGGATGGNCGCAATGACGAGAGCGGCCGATGGAGTCGCTCCTGCGAGGAGAGAGACATGGCCACCGCTGCAATCGAACGTCCGCAATGCCGTACCGAACCGTCCGCCTATGAGGCGCTGAAGAAGCATTTTGCCGAGCACCCCGAAGAACGTCTGAACCATCCCCACAAATGGGATGTGAGCCGCAGCGATATCTACGCCGAGAACACCTGGCATCCGATCTTCCGCGAGATGCGCGAAGCCGGTCCGCTGCACTACATCCCCGAGAGCCCCTATGGTCCCTATTGGGCGGTCGTCGGGCACAAGGCGATCCAGCATATCGAGGCGCTGCCCGATACGTTCTCGTCCAGCTGGGAGCATGGCGGGATCACGATCCTCAACCGGTTGAGCGAGGAAGAACTGGCCGAAGCCGGGATCGAGGAACGGCGCGAGCTGCCGATGTTCATTGCCATGGACCGCCCCCAGCACACCGGCCAGCGGCGCACCGTGGCCCCCAAGTTCACNCCCAGCGGCATGGCCGAAATGGAAGGCGAGATCCGCCGCCGGACCGGGGAGCTGCTCGACACGCTGCCGCGCGGCGAGGTGTTCGACTGGGTCGACAAGGTGTCGATCGAACTGACCACCGGCATGCTGGCCATCCTGTTCGGCTTCCCCTGGGAAGACCGCCGGCTGCTGACCTTCTGGTCGGACTGGTCGGGCGACACCGAACTGGCCACCGTGCGCGACCTCGACGAGATGCGCTGGGGCTTCCTCCACGAGATGGCGGCCTATTTCCAGTCGCTGTGGGTCGAGCGGACGCATGACAAGGAGCCGGGCGACGATCTCATCTCGATGATGATCCATTCCGAGGCCATGAACCAGATGAGCCCGCAGGAATTCATGGGCAATCTGATCCTGTTGATCGTGGGCGGCAACGACACCACGCGCAATTCGATGAGCGGGATCATCTACCAGCTCGACAAGAACCCCGACCAGCGCAAGCTGTTCGAACAGCAGCCCGAGCTCATTCCCAACGCCGTGCAGGAAATCCTGCGCATGCAGACCCCGCTCGCGCATATGCGCCGGACCTGCACCGAGGACACCGAAGTCTTCGGCCAGACGATCAAGAAGGGCGACAAGGTTGTCTTGTGGTACCTGTCGGCCAATCGCGACGAGGAAGTGTTCGAGAACCCCGACAAGCTCGACATCCAGCGCGACAACGCCCGCCGCCATATCGCCTTCGGCTATGGCATCCACCGCTGCGTCGGGGCGCGGCTCGCCGAATTGCAGCTGCGCATCCTGCTCGAGGAATTGCACAAGCGGCGCATGCGGGTGCATGTCGCGGGCGATATCGAGCGCGTCCGTGCCAATTTCGTGCACGGCTTCCGCAAGCTCGAAGTCGAGATCACCGACTTCTGAGGCACNGCTGCGCCGGCGCTGTGCCCGCGCAAGCATAGGTTCAGGCGTGGAGGACTATTCCTCCACGCCATGACCCGGAGCGATTTGACCCGCCTTCCCATTGCCCGCCGCCGCCTGTTCGGCTGGATCGGCGCCTCCGCCAGTTTCGCGGCGCTGACCGCTTGCGGTTCGCGGCCNGCGGANGCCAGGAGTTTCNCNGTCGAGCTGACCGAAGCGCAATGGCGCAAGCGGCTGACCGCGCAGGAATACCGCGTGCTGCGCGGCGCGGGGACCGAGCGNGCCTATTCATCGNCGCTCAACNAGGAGGACCGCGCGGGCACCTTCGTCTGCGCCGGCTGTGGCAACGCGCTCTACAGTTCCAAGACGAAATACGATTCGCGCACCGGCTGGCCCAGTTTCTGGCAACCGATCGACAAGGGCGCGGTGGGCACCAGCACCGATTACAAGATCGGTTATCCGCGCACCGAAGTGCATTGCGCGGATTGTGGCGGGCATCTGGGCCATATCTTCAACGATGGGCCGCGGCCGACGGGCAAGCGCCACTGCATCAACGGCGTCGCGCTCGATTTCAAACCCGCATAAACCAGCGACGGGTTGAACGGTCTCAGGGAATGCGCGGCCAGGCCTCGTCTTCCTCGACCAATGCCGGGCACTGGACCCGGGCAGCGGCGAGTGCGAATTCGCGCAAGGTGAAAGTGTCCTCGAACACGAGGCCGTAATTGGCATCCCTGCGCCAGCGCACCGTACAGCGAATATCGGGCAGGCCTTCGCAGGAAATCGTCAGCCGCTGGCCGACCGCGAAGATGCTTTCGCATTCGATCCGCGCGCCCTGCTGCGACATGTTGAGCGTGATCGCTTCGGCACGGCCCGAGAGCGAGGCCACGGTGAGCGGCATCATCAGATTGAGCCGCAAGCCACGCTTGGGGAACTTCCAGTTTTCGCGGATCAGCCGTTCGGCTTCGATCGGGGCTTCGAACCGGTAGCTCGCCTCGAAGCCTTCGCTGCGGACCAGTTCGAGCTCGTAGCTNTCGCCGTTCTGCAATTCGAGCGCGATCGCTTCGTCGGTGGGCAGCTTGTGGAAGGTGCGCAGCGAGACACCCGTGGCCGACACGTCGCGGATCACACAGACGAATTCGCCCTGGCCGCAGACCAGCTTCGCCGCGCGGATGAGCGAGGTGTAGCGCGGAGCGCCGCGCTGTTCCTCGCCGTTTGTCGAACCATTGTCCTGCATGCCGGTCCCGGTGGTGAATTGCATAGCCTAGTTATGTCCAACGCGTACGCGGCTTCATGGCAGCCGCGATGGCGCCGCGAATCAGTATTGCTTCCCCGCGAAGCCTAACTGCGAAAGTGTTAATGCCGGGATAAGGGTATCACCCGATAGGGCCGGCAAGCGAACGGGTGGCTGGTACGGGTGGCGGGACTCGAACCCGCACGAGCAAAGCTCAGGGGATTTTAAGTCCCCGGCGTCTACCATTCCGCCACACCCGCCGATGGGGGCCGCTCTAATCGCTGCCGGTCGGGCGGGCAATCGCGGATCGTGCGCCGGCCAGCCAATCGCTCACTCGTCGTTGAGGCGCCGGCGCATGTCCTTGCCCGGCTTGAAATAGGGGACCCGCTTGGCGGGTACGTCGACGGTTTCGCCCGTCCGCGGATTGCGGCCCTTGCGCGCTTCGCGTTCGCGGGTGGAAAAGGCCCCGAAGCCGCGCAATTCGACCCGGCCGCCTTCGGCCAGTCGCTGCGCGATTTCCTCGAAAAAGATATCGACGACCTGCTCGACCTCTTCAGCCCGCAATTCGGGATTGTCCTGGGCCAGAGCGGCAAGAAGTTCGGATCGGATCATATGGATCTCCGGGTGCGTTCGATCGCAAATATCGTTTCCACGATGCGTCCCCGCCGAAATCACGCTCTCCCGCCCGATTCCAACCGTCAGACTGTGGCAGAACTGCTTGGCTGCCGCAAGGATGCAAAACGCCCCGCCGGCGCAAGCGCGGCGGGCGCTGTCAGGCGTCGGCCAGCAATTCGCGCGCCGAGACGCCGAGGCGGTCCATCCGGGCCCGGATCTCGGGCCATTCGACCTGCAGGAACTGTTCGCGTTCGGATTGGCAGAGCCGGTTCGCGGCGCCCTCGACCACATACATGCCGACGCCGCGCTGAACTTCGACCAGGCCGTCGTTCTGGAATTGCTGATAGGCCTTGGCGACGGTGAGCGGATTGGCGCCCTGCTCTGCCGCCAGCGCGCGCACCGAGGGCAGCATCTCGCCCTCGGCATAGCGGCCGTCGATGATTGCCGCCGCGATCATGTCGCGCAGCTTCATATAGACCGGCTTCGACTGGTTGCTCATCACTTGTCCCCGCAACAGACTGCATCAGTGCCATAATACAGCGCGGCGCACAAGGTTCCCGCCCTAGCAGGGAATTCCTAGGGCGCCCGCTGACAGACGGTCACTGCTGTAACTAATGCTTCACATGGGCGCGCAAGACGTTACGGTGCGCCGCCATTCGGCCATCGGGTCGCACAACGGATTTGGTTCAGGGAAAGGCCACTGAATGAAGGACATGGCACTGTGGAACGAAGGGGACTGGATCGCCGCGATCGCGTCGGTCATCCTCGCAGCGTTCCTGATTGTAGGCGCTTACGCGGTTACGCGACCGCAGGAAGAGGTCGGGGGACACCNCAAGGGCCTGTATATCCTGTTCTTCGCCGAAATGTGGGAGCGGTTCTCCTACTACGGCATGCGCGCGCTGCTGATCTTTTACCTGACCCAGCACTGGCTGTTCAACGATAGCGCGTCGAACATCGTCTACGGCGCCTATGTCAGCCTCGTCTACATCACCCCGGTCCTCGGCGGCTGGCTGGCCGACCGTTATCTGGGCCAGCGCAAGGCCGTGCTGTTCGGCGCCGTCCTGCTGACCTTCGGCCACTTTTTCATGGCCTTCGAAGGCGGCGGCGGACAGGCCGATCCGATGATCAACGTGTTCTGGCTGGCACTGGCCTTCATCATCGTCGGTTCGGGCTTCCTGAAAGCGAACATCTCGGTGATCGTGGGCCAGCTCTACCCGCGCACCGACGTGCGCCGCGACGGTGCCTACACCATCTTCTACATGGGCATTAACGTGGGCGCCGCGGTTGGCACGATCATTGCCGGCTATCTCGGCCAGACGCTCGGCTGGGCCTATGGCTTCGGTGCCGCGGGCATCGGCATGCTGCTCGGCCTCGTGGTCTTCGTGCTCGGCAAGCCGCTGCTGCTCGGCCGCGGCGAACCGCCCAAGCCGCTGGCCAAGACCACCGAGATCACGATGTACGGCATCGGCATCCTCGGCGTCGCCGTCATGTGGGCGCTGATCCAGTACCAGTCGGTCGTCGGCGGCCTGATGCTGGTGTGCGGCATCGCCCTGCTGGCATACGTGCTGATGCAGGCGTTCAAGCTCGAGAAGGAACCACGCGAACGGCTGTTCGCGATCCTGTTCCTGATCGCGCTACAGCCGCTGTTCTGGGGTCTGTTCGAACAGGCGGGTGGTTCGCTCAACCTGTTCACCGATCGCTATATCGATCGGCAGGGTGTCCCGGCATCGCTGTTCCAGTCGATCAACCCGATCTACATCATCCTGCTGGCCCCGGTGTTCGCCTCGCTGTGGACCTGGCTCGGTCGGCGCGGGCTCGAACCCTCGACACCGGCCAAGTTCGGTCTGGGCCTGATCCAGCTGGGCTTCGGCTTCCTTGTGCTGGTCTGGGGCGCTGCGACGGTGGATGCGAATGCGCTGATCCCGGTGATCTTCCTCTTCGGCATCTACCTCTTCCACACCACTGGCGAACTGTGTCTGTCGCCCGTCGGGCTTTCGGCCATGAACCGCCTTGCGCCGACGCATCTCGCTTCGCTGATCATGGGCGCGTGGTTCTTCGCCACGGCCGGCGGCAATTACGTGGCCGGGATGATCGGGGCAGCGACCGGCGGCGAAGACGGTGTGATGACCCGCGAAGGCACGCTCGATATCTACTGGCAGATCGGCCTGATCGCGATCGCCGTGGGCATCGTCGTGATTCTCATCTCCGGATTGGTGAAGCGTCTGATGCACCTCGACACGCTGCAGGACGACGACGTCGGTGACGACCTGCTCGGCCAAAGCGAGGGCCCGGGTGAGCCGCAGGGTGCCGGGATCCATCCGGAAACCCGCCCCAACAGCTGACGGGCAACCGGCGCCAATCTGCGAACCGCTTGATAGCGCCGACAAAATGCAATTGACCGCACGGGCCGGGGCAGCGATGCTCCGGCCCGACTGCATTGGGGGTTCCATGACACGTATTGCCTTGCTCGCCTGCGCGGCCGCATTCGCGGTTGCCGGATGTTCCACCACCGGGGGCGACGGCGTGGCCTCGGCCTCCGCAAAGGACTGGAGCGCCCCCGTCGGCGAGGACGGCAGGGTGCCCTTCGCATCGACCTATGCGCCCTATCCCGGCCGCCCGACCGCGCTGACCGGCGCGACCATCTATGACGGGCGCGGCGGCATGATCGAGAACGGCACCGTGCTGTTCCGCGAAGGCAAGGTGGTGGCGGTGGGCGATGCCTCGCTGGCCACCGATGGCTACGACCGGATCGATGGCANCGGCAAGTTCGTNACCCCCGGCGTGATCGACATCCANTCGCANCTGGGCGACTATCCCACNCCCAGNGTGCAGGCGCATTCGGACGGCAATGAAGCGACCAGCCCGATGACGCCCGAAGTCTGGGCCGAACATTCGGTCTGGCCGCAGGATCCGGGTTTTACCCGTGCGCTAGCCAATGGCGGCGTCACCAGCCTGCAGATCCTGCCCGGTTCGGCGAACCTGACCGGCGGCCGGTCGGTCACGCTGAAGAACGTTTCCGCGCGCACCGTGCAGGGCATGAAGTTCCCCGGCGCGCCCTATGGCATGAAGATGGCCTGCGGCGAGAACCCCAAGCGCGTCTACGGCGGCAAGGGCCGCATGCCCTCGACCCGGATGGGCAATTTCGCGGTCAACCGGCAGATGTGGCTCGATGCGCAGGCCTATGACGGCAAGAAACGCGATCTCGGCAAGGAAACGCTCAAGGGCGTGCTCGACGGCGANATCCTCGTCCACAACCATTGCTACCGCGCCGACGAAATGGCGCTGGTGATGGATATGGCCAAGGAGATGGGCTACAAGGTCACCGCCTTCCACCACGCGGTCGAAGCCTACAAGATCGGCGACCTGCTGCGCGAAAACGACGTCTGCAGCGCGATCTGGGCGGACTGGTACGGCTTCAAGATGGAAGCCTATGACGGCATCCTCGAGAACGCCGCCTTCCTCCAGCGCGAGGGCGCCTGCGTCGTGATCCATTCCGATGACGAGAACGGCATCCAGCGGCTCAACCAGGAAGCCGCCAAGGCCCAGGCGGCGGGGCGCCGTGTCGGTCTGGACATTCCCGACGCCGAGGTGGTCGGCTGGTTCACCTACAACGCCGCGAAGGCCATGGGCATCGCCGAGATGACCGGCAGCCTCGAGGCCGGCAAGATGGCCGATGTCGTGCTGTGGAACGGCGACCCGCTGTCGGTCTATTCGCGGCCCGAAAAGGTCTGGGTCGATGGCGCGCTGATGTTCGACGCGATGGACCGCANGCGGCGACCGGTCAGCGATTTCGAGCTTGGCCAGCCCGGCGAAGGAGACGTGAAATGATGCGCCTTGCCACTCTCCTTGCGACCGCTGCCTGCGCCCTTGCGGCGCCCGCCGCTGCGCAGACCTTCGCGGTGACCAATGCCACGGTCGCGACCGGCGACGGCAGCGAACCGATCGAGGGCGGTTACGTGGTCGTCGAAAACGGCGCGATCGCACAAGTCGGCCGCGGTACGCCCAGCGGCAATTATTCCGTGATCGACGCGGGAGGCGCCTGGGTGACCCCCGGCATCTTCGCGACGGTGACCAATCTCGGATTGTGGGATGTCGGCGCGGTCAGCGAATCCAACGACAGCCGGGCCGGCAATTCGCCTTTCAGCGCGGCACTCGACGTCGCCCCGGTGGTCAATCCGGCATCGCAGCACATCCTCGTCCACCGCGCCGCGGGGATCACGCGCGCAGCGACCGTAACGATGCCTTCGGCTTCGATCTTCGGCGGCCAGGGGGCGCTGATCGATCTCGGCGCCGATCCGCAGGCGATCAGCCGTCCGCGCGCTTTCCAGGTGGTCACGCTGGGCGAGCGCGGCGGGCGGATTGCCGGCGGAAGCCGCGCTGCGACGCACGCGCTGCTCCGCAATGCCCTGCGCGAAGCGGGCAGCTACGGTGACGGCGCACGCATCCCGGCGGGCGGCGCCCGCGCCGACCTGCGCACCGGCGACGACTTGCCGCTCGATCCCCGCTTGGCGGGACGCGAAACCGAGCGCGCCGGCGATGCCCTGCTGACCCGGTTCGATGCTGCCGCGCTGGTGCCCGTGGTGCGCGGCGAACAGCCGCTCTATGTCTATGTCGAACGCGCGTCGGACATTCGCGCCGCGCTGGCGCTGACGCAGGAATTCCCGCGTCTCGAACTGGTCCTGGTGGGCGCCAGCGAAGGCTGGCTGGTCGCGGACGAGATCGCAGCCGCGGGCGTTCCGGTGATCGCCGACGGGCTGGACGACCTGCCCGCGAATTTCGAGGAACTGGCTGCCACACAGAGCAATATCGGCCGGATGGTGAAGGCGGGGGTCAAAGTGGCGATCAACGCCGCCGCGATGGAAAACCCGCGCAACCTCAACCANTATGCCGGCAATCTGGTGGCGCTGACCCGCATCCCGGGNGCCGANGGGCTGAGCTGGGGTGAGGCTTTCGCGGCAATCACGTCCGTGCCGGCCAGCATCAGCGGAATGGGCGGCAAGGCGGGCGTGCTNGCGCCGGGTGCGACCGGCGANCTGGTGATCTGGGACGGCGACCCGCTCGAAGTCGGCGCCATGCCGGTAAAGGTCTATATCGACGGGATCGAGCAGCCGCTCGACAGCCACCAGAGCCGCCTGCGCGATCGCTATCGCGATCTCGACAACAGCGATCTGCCCAAGGGCTACGACTGGTAGGGCGATGAAGGACATGCGCACCACCCTGCTGGCGCTTGGCGCAGCGGCGGCGGCCATCGGNTTCCACGCGCTGGCNGCNCAGGATACGCCCGACCGGTCGCAGGATATTGCCTGGATGAACGCGCAGCAGGCCTATCTCACGGGACTGTCCGCCGAAGACGGCTGGCGCGTGATGCCCGGCGGCCTGCGCTGGCGCTATGTCGATTATGCCGGAAGCACGCAAAGCCCGCGCGTCGAAGACACGGTGACCGTGCATTACGCCGGCACTTTCATCGATGGCGAGACCTTCGATTCCAGTTTCGAGCGCGGCGAACCGGCAACCTTCCCGCTGAACCGTCTGGTCAAGGCGTGGCAAATGGCGATCCCGGAAATGGGCGTGGGCGACACAATCGAAATCGCCGCCCCTGCCGACCTCGCTTATGGGCCCCGCGGCAAGGGGCCGATCCCCGGTGGAGCCACGCTGCTGTTCACCGTCCAATTGCTCGGCATCGAACCCGCCGCCTGACTTGCTATCGACGATGCCGCTTGCTTCGCGGCACAGGCCTGCTACCCATGTTGATGCTGTAAACATGGAGGGGGTAATGGATCACGCCCTGGTTTCGCTGCTTGCCGCTTCGCTCGCTTTCGTCGGAATGCATTTCGCGCTGTCGCATCCGCTGCGCGCGCCAATGGCCCGCAAGCTGGGCGAGAACGGCTTTCGCGCGCTCTATTCGCTGGTCGCGCTGGCTACGTTCGTCTGGGCCGCCCGCGCGTTTCGAGCCGTCGGGCCCGGCGGCACTCCGCTGTGGAATGGTTCGGGCGACGCCATATGGGCCCTTGCCACCGCCATCATGCTCATCGCCTCGATCCTGCTGGCAGGCTCTTTCCAGCGCAACCCCGCCCTGCCCGATCCGCGGGCGGCAGCGCATGCGGCGCTGGCCCCGCACGGGGTCTTCCATGTCACGCGGCACCCGATGATGTGGTCTTTCGCGCTCTGGGCCGCCGCGCACATCCTGGTGAGCCCGACTCCGCGCCAGATCATCCTTGCCGGCGCCATCGGTCTGCTCGCACTGCTTGGCGTGCATCTGCAGGACCGCAAGAAGGAAAGCCAGTTGGGCGATGCATGGGCAGGCTGGGAAGCACGGACGAGTTTCTGGCCGCGCTTCGCCGGGCTTGCGCGCGCAGGTACTGTGGCCTGGACCGGCGGAATCGTAATCTGGCTTGCCGCCACCTACGGCCATATCCACGCCAATGGCATCGCCGCTGGCCTGTGGCGCTGGTTCTAACCACCCTCTGACGGTTCAAGGCAGCGGCGCTCGTCCTGGCAGGCCCGCATATCCTCGCGCGATTTGCGGTCGATCGCGACGAACCGGTCCCATTCCCGGCCGTTCATCCGGCTGATTTCGGCAGCGACATAATCATGCCGGTCCGCCGCGTCGTCGGAGACGCCCGAGCGCAGGGCGAACTCCGTATGGTCCAGATTGATCTGGTACGAAGCCTTTGCGCCATAGACCGGCGCCACGAAGGAGCGGCGGAACGCGGCCAGGTCATCGCCGCATTGACGCGCAGCCACGCGGGAGATTTCGGGCCGTGATCGTCCCTGCAGGGTGGCAACGCACTGCGGATAGGGTTGCTGCTCTGCGCAGGTGAAGTCGGGCGGCTCGCCCAAATGGTCGCGCGCCCAGTCGGCCAGCGCCTGGGGTACGGCAACCCCGCAGCGTGCCACTGGCGGGCGGGGATCATCCGGAACCGGTGTGCGCGTCGGAACCGGCGTTGGCGTCGCGGTGGGTGCAGGCGGCGGCCCTGGGGGCGCGTCGGTGCGACTGGGGTGCGGGCCGGGCGAGACGAATGGCGAGGGTTCCGGCGTAGGCGTGGGCTGCGGCGGAAGGCCGCGTTCGCTGGCGAACACGAATGTAGCAAAGCCGACCACGCCGCCGACCAGCGGAAAGACGACCGAGCGCTTGAGCCACTTGCCCGTTTCCTCGTCACGCGGCTGCCAAATCCCGGCAAGCGCGGCGAAACCGAGCAGTACGACCCCGACAAACAGGCCGACGCACGTCCAGACGACGACCGCGAGAACCCCTGCCGGCATGCCATTTCCCCCTTCGCTCCGGCGCGAAGTCTCACCGATTTTCGGGCGGCTGGCAAGCGCGGCCCCGACCGGGCCCGGTCAGGTGCCCTTGAAGACGGGCGCGCGTTTCTCGAGCAGGGCGTCCACCCCTTCCATGTGATCATCGGTCAGATGCATCATCGCCTGCGTGTTGGCGGCCAGTTCGAGCGCCGAATCGTAGCTCATCGAACGCCCCTGCCGCATCAGGTTCTTCGCATGGCGCAGCGCGTGCGGGGGCATGGCGGCGATCTTGGCGGCGAGCGCCTGCGCTTCGGACATCAGCGCTTCGCCCTCGACCACCCGGCTGACCAGCCCCCAATCGCGCGCGGTGGCCGCATCGATCACATCGCCGGTGTAGAACAGCTCCGCCGCGCGCGCCTCGCCGATGATCCGCGGCAGGATCCAGGTTCCGCCATCGCCCGGGATGATGCCCAGCTTGAGGAAGGTCACGCCGAACTTGGCACGGTCGCTGGCGATCCGCATATCGGCGAGGCAGGCGAGATCGCAGCCGAGCCCGATTGCCGGCCCGTTGACCGCTGCGATCAGCGGCACGCGCAGCGAATACAGCGCGCGCAGGACCTTGTGGATGTTGTTGCGATAGCCATCGGAAATCTCGGGCGCGGTCCCGCCGAAAGTGCCCGTGCGCTGTTTCATCGCCTTGATGTCGCCGCCCGCGCTGAACGCGCGTCCGGCCCCGGTCAGGATCACGCAGCGCACATNCATATCGGCATTGATCGCATCGCAGGCGGCGGCGAAAGCATCCCCGTCGCCCTTCGNGCCGAGCGGGTTCATGGTGTCCGGACGNTTGAGCNTCAGCGTCGTGACGTGATCGGACGTTTCTACAGTCAGCAGGGTCATGCAGCCTCTCTTTCGCCCGCGGTCTTGCCAGTCCGCNGCGCGATGCGAAAGAGCTAGCNTGGGCGGGTGGCAGCCCGGTGGAACCGCGGCAGAAANNCGCGGACACCCGCGCCCGGTCAGGCGCGCGCTTCTTCGACCCCGGCGCTGTTGTGCCGCAGCGCGTTCAGCACCGTATCGACGATATGCGGCGCATTNAGCCCGGCTTCGTCATACTGCTTGGCGGGATCGTCATGGTCCTGGAATACGTCGGGCAGCCGCATCGTGCGCACCTTCAGCCCGGAATCGGTCAGCCCCTCATCGCTGGCGAAGGTCAGGACATGCGCGCCGAGGCCGCCCACGGCGCCTTCCTCGACCGTCACCACCACATCGTGGCTGCGCATCAGTTTCTCGATCAGCGCGGTGTCGAGCGGCTTGGCGAACCGCATATCCGCAACCGTGGTCGACAGCCCCTTGGCTTCGAGCAGGTCGGCTGCCTTCTTGGCTTCTTCCAGCCTTGCGCCAAGTGAGAGGATCGCGACTTTCGAGCCTTCGCGCACGATCCGGCCCCTGCCGATTTCCAGCTTCTCGAGTTCTTCGGGAATTGCCACGCCCGTGCCCGCACCGCGCGGATAGCGGAACGCGATCGGGCCTTCGTCATATTCCGCCGCAGTGTAGGTCATATGCGCCAGCTCGGCCTCGTCGGCGGCGGCCATGACCACGAAATTGGGGAGCGTCGCGAGATAAGTGACGTCGAAGCTGCCGGCATGCGTGCAGCCATCCGCACCGACCAGACCGGCGCGGTCGATCGCGAAGCGCACGGGCAGGTTCTGGATCGCCACGTCGTGGACCACCTGGTCGTAAGCCCGCTGCAGGAAGGTCGAATAGATCGCCGCGAAAGGCCGCATGCCCTGCGCCGCCAGCCCTGCGGCAAAGGTCACACCGTGCTGTTCGGCGATGCCCACGTCGAACGACTTGTCCGGATGCGCCTTGGCGAACTTGTCGACGCCGGTGCCGCTGGGCATCGCGGCGGTGATCGCACAGATACGCGGGTCGGTGTTTGCAAGCTTGGCGAGCGTTTCGCCGAAGACGTTCTGGTAGGCGGGCGGTCCGCCCTTCGACTTCTTCTGTTCGCCGGTGACCACGTCGAACTTGGCGACACCGTGATACTTGTCCGCGCTGTTTTCGGCCGGGGCATAGCCCTTGCCCTTCTGCGTCACGACATGGATCAGCACCGGGCCCTGTTCGCTGTCGCGGATGTTCTCGAGCACGGGAATGAGGTGCTCGAGATTGTGCCCGTCGATCGGCCCNACGTAATAGAACCCCAGCTCTTCGAACAGAGTGCCGCCGGTCGCCATGCCGCGCGCGTATTCTTCTGCCTTCTCGAGCCCGCCCCACACACGCCGGCCGAGCTTCTTGGCGATCTTCGAGGCCATGGTGCGCAGCCCGAGATACTCGCTCGAGGACACCATGCGCGCGAGATATGCCGACAGCCCGCCGACCGGCGGCGCGATCGACATGTCGTTGTCGTTCAGAATGACGACCAGCCGGTTGCCTGCCTGTTCGGCGTTGTTCATCGCCTCATAGGCCATCCCCGCGCTCATCGCGCCGTCGCCGATCACGGCGATGCCACGGCCGGGCCGGCCCTGCATCTTGTTCGCCATGGCGAAGCCGAGCGCAGCCGAGATCGATGTCGAGCTGTGCGCCGCGCCGAAGGGATCGTATTCGCTTTCGGCGCGCTTGGTGAAGCCGCTGAGGCCTCCGCTCTGCCGCAGCGTGCGGATGCGATCGCGCCGCCCGGTCAGGATCTTGTGCGGGTAGCACTGGTGGCCGACGTCCCAGACGAGCTTGTCCTCGGGCGTGTTGAAAACATAGTGGATCGCCGTGGTCAGTTCGACCACGCCCAGCCCCGATCCCAGATGGCCCCCCGTCTGCCCGACGGCGTCGATCATTTCGGCGCGCAATTCGTCGGACAATTGGCGAAGCTGGTCCTTCCCCAGCTGGCGCAGATCTTCGGGAGTATTGACCGTATCCAACAACGGCGTCTTGGGTCGGGTAGTCATAAACGAAGGCCCTACACCGGTAGAACGAAACTGTCGATGAACGCTTTAGCGGCAGGATCGCACGATCCGCCGCTGGCGCTCAGCTGGCGCAATCGTCGCACAGGCCGCGCAATTCCACCACCGGCCGGACATCGGTAAAGCCGGCATCGCGGCCCGCTTCGCGCAGCGCGCCCGAGACGCGTTCGTCGTCGATATGGGTGGCCTTGCCGCAATCGTCGCAAATCAGGAAAATGCAGTCGTGCCGGCAACCGGGATGCGTGTTGACCAGATAGGCATTCGCGCTCTCGATCCGGTTGGCCAGATTGCTGCGGACGAACAGGTCGAGGATGCGGTAGACGCTGTTGGGAGCCACCCGCTTGCCGCGGCTTTGCGACAGATTGTCGGCAATGTCGTAGGCGCTGGCGGGTTTGTCGTGCCGCGCCAGTTCTTCGAAGACCGACTGCCGCATGCCGGTCCATTGCTCACCGCTGTCGGTGAGGGTGTCGCGCGCGGCCGCGATGAGTTCCGCGCCCTGATGTTCCTGATGTGCATGCCTGGCCATGCGCCCGAAGTAAGCGCGCGCAGGGCCTATCGCAAGCTAGTCGGGCTGGAAACGCGCCGAATAGGCCCCCGGGTAAAGCGCCTTGAGAGCCTTCACCTTGGGAGCGTCCCACCGCACAATGTACCGGTGACGCGGGTTCTTGAGCATGAAGTCCTGGTGATAGGTTTCGGCAGGATAGAACGCCTGCGCGCGTTCGATCCGCGTGACGATCGGCTTGTCCCACAGATCGACTGATCGCAGCTGCGCCAGATAGGCCTTGGCGACCGCGTTCTGTTCGGCCGACAGCGGCACGATCGCGCTGCGATAATGCGCCCCGACGTCGGGGCCCTGCCGGTCGAGCTGGGTCGGATCGGTGACGACCGAAAAGAAGATGCGCAGCAGCTGGTCATAGCGGATGACCTTGGGATCGTAGGTTACCCTGACCGCCTCGGCGTGGTCGGTGATCCCGCTCGATACGAGCTTGTAGTGCGCCTGCCGCTCGGTCCCGCCATGGTATCCGGAAACNGCGCTGGTTACGCCGCGGATATGGCTGAAAACCCCTTCGACGCCCCAGAAACAGCCGCCGGCGAAGATCGCAGTCTTGAGGCCGGATCCCTCCTTGGCCGCGCGCTTTGCCGCCGGTGCCTCGACCGCCTTTTCAGCGGCGAGCAGCGGTTGCTGACACGCCGACGCGCCAAGCGCGAGCGCTGCTGCAGCGATGGCGTGACGCCAGCGCATCACAGGATCGAGGCGACCAGTTGCGGAACCGCAGACAGGAAATCGCTGCCATTTGAGAGCAGGACTGCCACGGCACCAAGGCCGAAGCCGATGCCGAAATTGCGATAGAGGTCGGATGTGAACAAGGCCATGAGGGGGGTGCTTTCGTTATGCTGACCCAGATGGCTACACCCACCGGACTTGCAACCGCCTTAATGGCCCCGTCGTCGGGCNTTCAGCTTCGTTCGTCGATCGNCTGCGCTCAGTGGCGGAAGTGGCGCATGCCCGTGAAGACCATGGCNAGCCCCTGTTCGTCGGCGGCCGCGATGACCTCTTCGTCGCGGATCGAACCCCCGGGCTGGATGATCGCGCTCGCACCTGCCTCGGCTGCGGCGAGCAAGCCGTCGGCGAAGGGGAAGAACGCATCCGATGCGACCGCGCTGCCGACCGTGCGGCTCTGGTCCCAACCGTATTTCTCCGCTGCCTCGGCTGCCTTCATCGCGGCGATGCGCGAAGAATCGCGGCGGTTCATCTGTCCCGCGCCGATACCCGCAGTCGCGCCGTCCTTCGCATAGACGATGGCATTCGACTTGACGTGACGCGCCACGGTCCAGGCGAACAGGCAGTCCTTGAGCTCCTGTTCGGTCGGGGCCCGCTGGGTGACGACCTTGAGATCCGCTTCGCTGATCGTGCCGTTGTCACGCGTCTGCACCAGCAGGCCGCCGGTGATCGGCTTGACCGCCAGCCCTTCGCGCCGCGGGTCGGGCAGGTCGCCGGTCACCAGCAGGCGCAGGTTCCTCTTTCTGGCGAATGCCGCGCGCGCGGCTTCGCTGACCGCCGGGGCGATGACGACCTCGGTAAAGATTTCGCAGATGGCTGCGGCGGTTTCACCGTCGAGTTCGGTGTTCACCGCGACGATGCCGCCGAAAGCCGACACGCTATCGCAGGCAAGCGCGTGGTTCCACGCCTCGAGCAAGGTCGCAGCCTGAGCCACGCCGCAGGGATTGGCGTGCTTGACGATCACCACTGCGGGATCGCCGCCGGCAAATTCGGCGCACAGTTCCAGCGCAGCATCGGCATCGTTGTAATTGTTGTAGCTCAGTTCCTTGCCCTGCAGCTGCTCGGCCTGCGCGATGCCTCGGGCATGCGGCCCCACGGGCGTGTAGAGCGCCGCCTGCTGATGCGGGTTTTCGCCATAGCGCAGCTCGACGGGCGCCTTGCCGTTGATGGCCAGAAACTGCGGAAAACGCTGCTGTTGGTCGGCGAAGGCGAACCACTGGCTGATCATCGAATCATAGGCAGCGGTGGCGGCGAAGGCCTTGGCTGCGCACTGGCGGCGGAAATCGAGCGAGGTCGCGCCCGATGCCTCGAGCTCGCCCAGCAGCGCGGGATAGTCGGCGGGATCGGTGACGATGGTGACGAACTGGTGGTTCTTCGCCGCGCTGCGGACCATGCTCGGCCCGCCGATATCGATATTCTCGATGATCTCGTCACGCCCTGCGCCCTTCGCCACGGTCGCCTCGAACGGATAGAGGTTGACCACCACCAAGTCGATCGCGCCGATGGCGTGCGCTTCCATCGCCGCAGCGTGTTCGGGATTGTCGCGCACGGCGAGCAGGCCGCCATGGACCATCGGGTGGAGCGTCTTCACGCGCCCGTCCATCATCTCGGGAAAACCCGTCAGATCGGACACGTCGCGCACGTCGAGCCCCGCTTCGCGCAGCGCCCTGGCGGTGCCGCCGGTCGAAACCAGTTCGACGCCCCTCGCGGCCAGCGCTTCGCCCAACTCCACCAAGCCGCTCTTGTCGGACACCGAGAGCAGTGCCCGCTTGATCGCCACGTCAGCCACGTAAAATCACCCCATGCGTTTGAGCAGCCAGGGGAACCGTCCCCCGCTGCGCGATGTCAGCCCTTCGACGACCAGCTGTTTGGTGGCGCGCGGGCGGCCCTGCCCGTCGACCCACAGACTGTCCTCGATCGCGATATGCGCCTCGCCGCTATCGCCTCCGAGACGGAATTGCCAGTAGCTTCCATCGGGCAGCGCGAGCCCCGCGCCGCGCCGGTCGTCGGCCAGTCCGGCTTCGATCCCCGGACCGAGGTGGAAACGGATTGCAAAGGATATCTTGCCCCGCTTGCCCTGCCGGCCCGAAGGTTCGAGCACGTCTTCGCCGGACAGCCCGCTGCCGTCCGCGCCAAGCAGGAGGGTGCGGCGGTGGATGAGGCCATAGCGTGCCGCATAGCCATTGTGCGACGCTTCCAGCCGCGCCGTGTCGCGGCCCTTCTGCTTCACCGTGGTGCGAGCAATATCGACTTCCTCGACACCCTTGCCGATCTGCCCCTTGATCAGGACGGCAGTGGAATTGGCATCGTCGAGCACCAGCGTCGAATGGGCCGCGGTGCCGCGCAGACCCTGCTCGATCCGCACGGGCACCTGCCCGCCGGCCAGTTCCCCGCCGCCGCAATTCACCACCACGCGCTGCTCTGCGTAGGACAGCTCGAATGCCAGCGTCGAGGCGCAGCCATAGCGCGAATGGCGCGAACGCGGCGGGGGCGCGGCATCGAGCACCAGCGTGGCCTTGCCGGCATCGACGCGCTGGTATCCCCAGTGCTTGGAATCCTTCCCCGGCCGCGCGCGGATGCCGCTTGCTGCGACGAGCGCATCGACCCGTGCCGCCGAAGTGGCACCGGCGCCCTGCCAGCTGCCCAGCCCCCGGTCGCCCATCCGGAGCGCGAGCAGGGGCGGCACGAGCAAGCCGAGCATGGTTTCGAGCGCCGGCGGAGGATCGCGATCGACTGCCGCATAACAGGCGCGCAGGTCGATCAGCAGCGCGATCGCATCCATCTGCGCAAGCGGGCTGCGCGACAGCACGCCGCCATCTTCGGCCACCAGTTCGCCCAGCGCGCGCAGTAGGCCGGCTTCGCCGAACACGCGCCGCGGGCGACCGTCGGGCAGCAGCAGTCCGGCCGCCACGATGGCGCACCAGCCCGCGACGCGGCCCAGTCGGTCTTCGGTATTGGCGACCTGTCGGTCGAGATAGCGGGCAGTGGCTTCCATCGCTGCCAGCGTGCGGGCACGCAGCCCCGCATCGCCGCCGAGCAGGAGCGGCGCATTGACCAGCCAGCCCAGCAGCCGCAGCCCGGCGTGTTCGACAGTCCACGCCGGACCGCGGGCCGGCACCGGATTGGCCTTCAGCCACCGCGCCAGCAGCTTTTCACCGATCCCGGCGCATTCCTCGCGCGGGGCACAGGCCCCGAGATCGCGCAGCCAGGTGAACCCCTGGACCGCGCGCTGGACCGGCGGGGTCAATGGTGCGTTGCTTGCGAAGTCCACCTTGTCGACGGGAACCTTGAGCCCGTGAACGACGAACTGGCCCGCCCGCAGCGCCATGCCCGCCCCGCGCTCTCCGCGCAGCGGGCTGGACACCGTGGCCAGCAGGCGCGGCGCGGCGGGCTTGCGCAAAGGGGCGGTGAGCACCGAACCGGGCACACCCATGCGGTAAGCCAGCCGCAGAACCGCATCCACCGGCCCGGTGCGCGGCGCTTCGAATTCGGCCAGCACCAGCGCGCGCGCCGGTTCGAGCGGGACCGCTTCGGGCAATTCCTCCGGTTCGGTCTCGACCAGCGGTTCGTGCACTTCGCCGAGCGGCAATGCGGGCGCGGCGCTTTCATCGGGCGCGGCGCCTCCCTTCAAGAGAGTGCGCGCGCCGGCGTTCACGCCTGGCCCTTCAGCGCGGCGATATTGGCGGCATAGCGCTCCGGCCCGCCCTTGAAGGTCGCCGAACCGGCCACCAGCACATCGGCGCCGGCATCGACACACAGCCGCGCGGTCTCGGCGTTGACCCCGCCATCGACTTCGAGATGGATGGGCTTGCCCAGTTTGTCGATCCGCTCACGGATCGCCTCGACCTTGCGCAATTGCGAATGGATGAAGCTCTGCCCGCCGAAGCCGGGATTGACGCTCATCACCAGCACCAGATCGACATCCTCGAGGATGTAGTCCAGCGCCTCGACCGGCGTGCCGGGATTGAGCACCACCCCTGCCTTCTTGCCCAGATTGCCGATCGCCTGCAGCGTGCGGTGGATATGCGGCCCGCCCTCGGGATGGACCGTGATGATATCCGCGCCGGCTTCGGCGAAGGCTTCGAGATAGGGATCGATCGGCGCGATCATCAGGTGCACGTCGAACGGCTTGTCGGTATGCGGGCGCAGCGCCTTCACCACGGCCGGGCCGATGGTAATATTGGGGACGTAATGGCCGTCCATTACGTCGACATGGATCCAGTCCGCCCCGGCAGCGTCGATGGCGCGCACTTCCTCGCCCAGCGCAGCGAAGTCGGCAGACAGGATCGACGGGGAAATCAGCGGGGTGGTCATGGCGGGCGTGGGGCCTCGGGTCGCGGGATAGCCTGGGCCAGCCCTACGCGCGCGAAACGAGGGTTAACAAGCGACCCGNCCCGCCTTTTCCACATTGACCACGCGCTGGATGAGCGCCGGGACAGGGAATTCAGGCCTAATTCAGCGCGATTTGATAAACCGCACGTCATATCGGAGAACAAACAGCCGATCGGGCGCATGCGCGCCGAACCCTTTCCAGTTGAAGACGGACCCTGATCTATGAACCGCAATCTCGTCGCCACCGTCGGCATTGCCACGCTTGCCATCGCCGGGCTCGCAGCCCCGGCCCCGGCCGAAGCGCAATATCGCCAGAAAATCACCAACGATGCCGCCAAATGCGCAGCAGGCGCAGGTCCCGCGGTCCGCGTCACCGTGACCGACATCAAGGAAAGCAAGGGCACGATCCGTATCCAGAACTATCGCGGGACGAAGGAAGACTGGCTCGAGAAGGGCAAGTGGATCTACCGCATGGAAGCGCCCGCCAAGGCGGGATCGATGACCTTCTGCATGCCCGTGCCCAAACCGGGGGCCTATGCCATCGCGGTGCGCCACGATGTGAACGGCAATGGCGATACCGATATCTTCGCCGACGGCGGGGCGATGTCGAACAATCCCAGCATCANCATCTGGAACCTCGGCAAGCCGNGCTACACNAAGACCCGGTTCGATGTCGGAACGGGTGTCGAAACTATGTCGATCCGCATGCGCTACCGCTGAGCGCGGCGCTTGCGCCACAGTTCGAACAGCGCACCGGGCGCTGCGAGCAACGGATGCCGCGCGCGAAACGGCGTGACTTCGAGCGTTATGCCGGTGTGGCGCTGGAGCTTCCACGCGGCGTAATCGGCAGCGCCATCGAAGGTCGTGGTGGCCTTGGCCAGCCGCAGCAGGTTGAGCGGCTTGCCTAGCCGTGCGCGGCGGCGCCACCACTGCAGCACACGCGCGCGTTCCGCGGCCGGCAGGTCGGGCTCGTACAGGCCATCATGGCATGCAAAGGTGATCCCGCCCGCCTCCCAGGCAAGCGGCAGCAGGCCATCGAAATGCGCCGCGTTCACCTCGAGGATGGCGTTCTCGCGCCCCGGCTTCTCCACCCGGAATTCGGCCTGGTAGGTCGCACGGAACAGCGCCCGCCAGAAATCTTCCGCAGTGCCGCGTGATGGACCGACCGCCGCCGCCAGCTGCGCTGCGGTTATGGCTGCTGCACCGAGCGCTGCCAGCACCTGGCTACGCGCCTCGTCATGGGCGGACCACACCAGCGCCGACGGCTGCACGAACCGCGCCCAGATCGTCGTATCGCGCGATCCGCCGTTCGCGGCCTGCGCGAACTGNTGGAGCGACAGCGTGGCGATCTTGGCCCTGAGCCGCACCCCTGCATGATCCCATTCACGGTAGCTGACGCGCGGCCAGATCGCCTCGCGCTGGTCGCCGGGCAGGAGCACATAGAAATCGAGCACGCCGTCNAGCGATCCGGTACGCAGGTTCGACCCGTAGAACAGGACCGCCTCCGCACCCGCCTCCTCGCCGAGCCGGCCGGCGTAGGCCGCGACAGCAGCGTCGACCGGCCGCTCGAGTGCGGCTGCGATGCGATTGGCGAGGGTCTCGCTCACGTGCTGACGAAAGTGAGTTCCGGGCCCTGTTCGACGCGGTAGCGCCCGGGCGGAAAGGCTTCCCCGTCGAGGATGACGGGTTCGGCCACATCGACAGCCAGCCCTTCGGCATCGAGCTGGTGCAATCCTGCGCGGGACAGCCATTTCGGCCGCCACCCCATGAGCACTGCAGGCAATATCGCCAGCACCGAGCGGCGCGGACGATCGAGTACGGCCAGCTTGAAGCCGGGCCGTTCGGGCCCGTAAAGCTGGATGCCCATCGGCATGCGCTTGAGCGTCGAGACCAGCAACACGTGGCGCCGGGCGGGATCGCCCGAGGCGGAGCGCGGCACCGGCTTGCCCGAGGGCAGGAAATCGAGTTGCATTGGCGTCCCTCGCCGCCACTTGTTGCGGTCGGTCCCGAACAGGGCCTGCAGGATTCCCCACGCGCTGGTCGCCCCCACGGCAAGGCTGTTGAAGAAGCCCAGCGAATGCGCGTCCTGGCCGGCCTCGATACCCAGCGTGAACGCGCCCGCGCCGAAGATAAACCCGAGCATGGTCGGATCGTCGTGGCCTTCGCGGCTCACGGCCAACGGGCGGCGGACCAGCCGCCGGCCGGAACCATAGGCCTCGATGGCCCCTTCGAGCGACCAGTCGGCCGGGGCGCCGAGATCGACGTTGAGCGCATTGGTCTTGCCCTTGGGCAGCACGGCAATTGCCGGCCAGCGGTCGGCAAACACCGCCTGTCCCATGGTCAGCACGTCGCGCACCGTGCCATCGCCGCCGTTGATGATCAGGAAATCGATCCCGTCCCGCGCAAACCCCGCCAGCGCATGCGCGATCTCCTCGCGCGTGCGCGGCTGCGCGACCATGACGGTGTCGGCGCCGGCACAGGCCAGGTCCTGCCCCTGGTTGCGGTGGCTGCGCGGATTATAGATGATGCCGATGCGCGGCTCGCGCGTCTGCGGTGCACGGTAGACCGACCGGCGCTGGGGCGCTGCCGGGGGAGTGCTGCGCATGGGCAGGCTGTCGAAATTGTAGATTTGCCGGTCCATCAACCTTGTGCCTTAATCCGCCCCGCGGGCGCATACCTAGGGCATTTTCGTCATATTGTAATGGTGGGGCACAGGTTTCTTGGCTTGAGGATATCTGTCAGTAGCGGTTCCGCAGCCCACCATCGGCGGCGCGTGTCTACCCTCACCATGTCAGATGCTTGCGGGTGCTCGGATACCATAGTCATGTTCCCATGAGATTCGAAACCGGCGGGCTCCAGGCGAGTGCCGAGATCGTGGATCGGTTGAAATATACTGAGTATGATGCAGCGCAGCTGCGAGTTGAGATGCACCGAAGCTTTGTGTGCAGGAAGCCTGCAAGAGCCGCCGATTGCCGTTCNNNCCNNCATCGNAATGTCGCAACGGCAATTCGTTTCGTGANACTTCNCAAGCTGACGCGTGGTGCACCCGACAGGATTCGAACCTGTGGCCTCTGCCTTCGGAGGGCAGCGCTCTATCCAGCTGAGCTACGGGTGCTGGTCGCCGTGGCGAGGGGAGCGCTTAGCAAAGCGTATTCATGCTCGCCAGTGCTAAAACGGCCTTGGCCCAGCCTGGCGCCGCCGCGCGTTAGGCTTTTTGCAAGATTGCCCGCGTACCACCGCCAGCATGAATGCGCTGTCCAACGAGTTCGACCTGGCCGAAGCCACCATGCTGTCGCCCGATACCGGGACCGCGGGCGAGCCCGACCCCGCGCTGGTGACCGAGCAGTGGGAAGCAGTTCATGAAGCAGCGGCCGCGGTCGGTGTTCTCGCCCAGCTCGGCCGCGAAACGATCGCACCCGAAGTCGCCGACCTGCCGCAACGCGCGGCGCGCAAGGGCGGTTGGCACTATGCCATGGCAGCGCGCGGCATCGACGACATTGCCGCCTTCATGCAACCGGGCCTGCGCGCATTGCTGGCGCTGACCGCCAAGGGCCAGGACACCACCGCCGCGGCGCTGACGCTGTGGCGCGAATTCCACGCGGCGCGCTGCGCCATCGGCGAGCTGGTCGAAACCGCCTGAAGCCAATTCTTCCCGGCACGCAAGGCGTGTCCGTGCGCAACGTGAAGTGTTCCTGCCCCAACCCTTGACCGCGTTCCTCCTATGTTCCAGTTCGGGGGCATGAGCGAATCAACCCTGGCAGCCACCACGGCAAGCGACGTCGCCCGCGGCGTAGCGCGGCTGTTTGCGCGCAACGATATCTGGTGCCTCACCGAAATGCCGCTGCGCAATGGGCGGCGCGCGGACATGATGGGGATCGACGCCAAGGGGCAGGTGATCATCGTGGAGATCAAGGTCCAGCGGGGCGACCTGCTGGGCGATGGCAAATGGCCCGATTATCTCGATTTCTGCGACCGGTTCTTCTGGGCCCTGCCCCCGGGGATGGATCGCAGCCCGCTCGAAGGCGACGCATATCGCCCCGATTGCTGCGGCATCGTCGTGGCCGATGGCTATGACGGGGAAATCGTCCGTCCCGCCCCGCTCCATCCGCTGGCCGCCGCGCGCCGCAAGCTCGAGGTCGAACGGCTCGCACGAACGGCATTGCGCCGGGCGCGCGTGGCGCTCGATCCGCAATGTGCGCCCTGGGGTACGTCCGAGTAGAACTTCGCCTGTTCCCCCCGGCGCCGCGCGGGGCTAGGGTCGGCCCATGCCCTGGGCCGCCATTCTCCTGTCCGCTGCCGCCATGACCGCGATCGTGGCGCTGCGCTATCTTGCCGCCAGCGGGGCCTTCGCCTTCGTCACCGCGCGGGTGCGCCCGGGGTACCACGCACGGCTGGGCCCCCAGATCCGCCGCGAAATCGGCTGGTCGCTGGCGTCCGCAGCGATCTACGGCGTTCCGGCAGGCATCGTCGCGTGGGGATGGCAGACCTACGGCTGGACCCGGATTTACACGCAGTGGGATGCCTATCCGCTGTGGTATCTGCCCGTTGCCGGTCTGTTGTACCTGCTGGCGCATGACACGTGGTTCTACTGGACCCATCGTCTGATGCACCGCCCCAAATGGTTCCGGAAAATGCATGCGGTCCACCATGCCAGCCGTCCGCCCACCGCCTGGGCGGCAATGAGTTTCCACCCGTGGGAAGCGATAACCGGTGCCGTGGCCATCCCCGCGCTGGTGTTCCTGATCCCGATCCATGTCGCCATGCTGGGCACGGTGCTGCTGATCATGACGGTCATGGGAGTGACCAATCACATGGGGTGGGAGATGTTTCCGCGCCGACTGGTTCATTCCAAGTTAGGCGAGTGGGTGATAACTGCCAGCCACCATCAGCGTCACCATGAAGAGTACAGATGCAATTACGGCCTCTATTTTCGCTTCTGGGATCGCGCCTGCGGGACCGATCGCGGGCTCAGCCCCAACGCCTGAAGAGGGCGGCGGCACTTGCCCTGATCCCGGCCGGCGCCGCGCTGGCTGGCGCGGTGCCTGCTCCCCCGGCGGGCCCGGCTGCCAGTGCGCAAGCGCCGGGGGCAACGATCACGATCACGGTGACCGACCTGCGCAGCGCCAAGGGCATCGTGCGCGCCTGCATGACTGCGGACGAACACAGCTTCCCGCGCTGCCGCGGCGTGGCGGGCGCATTCGGCGCGACGGCGCAGGCGCGCGAGGGCAGCGTCTCGTTCACCTTCCGGCACGTCCAACCGGGGCATTATGCGATCGCGCTGCTTCACGACGAGAACAACAACGGCAAGGCCGACCGCGCGCTGGGGATGATGCCCCGCGAAGGGTTCGGCTTTTCGCGCGATGCCAAGGTGCGCATGGGTCCGCCGAGCTTCTCCGATGCCGCGCTCGACCTCGGCGGGAAGGATCGCGAGCTGACCATCCGGATGCGTTACATGCTCTAGACCGCCCGCATTTGCCTGCGGCATTCGGGACCCATGGTTAATTTCCTTTACCCGATGTTTACCGCGCCAGTCGCATAGCGGCCCCCTACGAGCAGAACTCTTCGGGGACAGACGCAGTGATAGACAGGCTAGGCGGCTTTTTCGGCTCGCGCGATGTGGACGAGGACTTCGACGACGATATCGAGGACTTCGACCCCGTCCCCGAACCGCCACCCTCGCCGGTTGGCCAGGATGAGCGCCGCATGCAGGTGCGGGCTTATAATCACTGGGCAAGCCTGCTCGGCGAATTCGACCTGCCGCTGGTCGCCGACCTCGATCCCGACGCGCTGCCCGATTTCGGCCCCTATTCGGTCCTGCTCGACCTGACCGGCGACATCGACGACCCGCAGTTGCGTTTCGTGGGGCGCGAGCTGGCCAGCGAAGCCGGGCTGACCGGCGCATGCCCCGCGCTGCTTTCGGCAGTGCCCGGACGCTCGGTGCTGAGCCGGATTACCGACCATTACCTGCAGATCCTTGCCAACCAGGCGCCGATCGGGTTCGAGGCGGAATTCACCGGGGCAAGCGGTGCCGCCCTGCTGTACCGCGGGATCCTGCTGCCCTATTCGAGCGACCGCCAGACGGTCGATTTCATCTATGGCGTGATCAACTGGAAGGAAATTGCCGACCAGCAGACCGCCGACGAGCTATTGCTCGCGATCGACCAGTCGCTGGCCATTCCCGAGGAAGCCGACAGCGGTAGCGAACGCACGCTCGAAACCGCCGAAACTCTGACCCGTGCAACGCGCGAGGCAGCGGAGGCCGAAGTGCTCGAGCTGGGCGTCTCGCACGTGCTGGAGCATCGTGAAAACCTGCCGAGCCCCGCCTTCGGCTCGATGATGCCCGGCGCCCATATCGACCTCGACGACGAAATCGATCTCGACGACGAATTCGCAGCCGATCTCCCGACCGCGAGCCTGCCCGCGGCGACTGGCGGCGGTGGCCGGGTCGACGCCCTGGGCAACCGCGTCGGCGCGAACGCCCCCAGCGACGATGACGGACTGGACGACAGCGGCGAGTTCGACAGCGCGATCAAGACCGCTGCCGATTACGGCCTGCCCGACTGGGACGACGAAGAGGACGAGGGCGATGTCGACTCGGTGGTCGACCCCCTGGCCGATGAAGATACGGCAAGCAGCCTGGTCGCGCTGGTCAATCGCGGCGATCGCACGAAGAAGGCGATCGACCTTTCGCTCGATGGCGGCGGCGCGGCGATCCCGCAGGCCTTCGAACCCGCCGAACCGGCCCCGCCGCCGGTGCCGCAGGCGTTCGAACCCGCGCCCGGCATGCCCTTCGACGCCGAGGAAACTGCCGAGCCGATGGGGGCCGAGTTCTCGATTCTCGCGGAAAAGCCCGGAGCGCCGGAGCGCGACATTTTCGTTCCCGAACACGAGGCGCCGGCCCCGCAGCCAGCCGACAGCGCCGCGAACGAACCGCCTGCCGGGCTTTACGACAGCCTCGCCGCCGCGCGCGAAATGGCGCAGGCCGCGCAGAACACCGAGGACCGCAGCCGCAAGACGCTCTACGAAGCAGTCGGACGTGCGTATGACTTCAGCCTTGCCGCGCAGGACAATCGCGCCGAATTCGAGGCGCTGCTCAGCGACAACGGCCTGGTCCAGCAGGACCGCGCGCCGATGACCCCGGTGGTGAAGCTCGTCTTCGGGGCGGATTACGACAAGACCCGTCTGACCGAATACGCCGCCGTGCTGACCCATGCCCATCGCCGGCAGGTCGAACCGGGCGGACTGGCCAGCTTCCTGCGCCAAGCCGACGGCGGGCTGAAGGGCGTGGTCCAGGAGGAACGCCGCCTGCGCCGGGAAGAGCAGGGCAAGCCGGTCGAGGACAGCCGGGTCGTTCGCCCTGCGCTGGCGCAGAAGCTGCGCGACGCGGACGCGCTTGAAATGGCCGACCTCGAGGAACACGATGGCGCCGAATTTGCGCTGGTCATGGTGCGGCGCACGCCCGAAGGGGCGCTGGAAATCATCGGCGAAGTGCCCGACGACGTGCCGCTGGTCGAACGCGCCGCGCGCAAGCTGCTGGGCTAGCAGGGCAAAGCGGGGAAAAGGCTTGTCGGGTCCGCGCTGCTCCGGCTAGCGCCCGGCGCATGCCATTCCTTCCGACCGCCCCCGTCCGCATCCAGCCCTATCTCGGCTATCGCAACCGCGAGCGCCTGCACATCACCGCACGCGCCCTGCGCTCACGCGTCGGCAAGTTCGAGAAACGCAGCCGCTGGCGTGCTGCGAAGACGATGATCGGCCAGTTCGCCAGCCACGAGGTCGCCGACATGCCCGTCGAACTCGAGATCGCGCGGCCGGGCGCGCCGCCGCAGCGGCACCGGGGCCTGACCGACGCGGAGGGGTTCGTCCGGTTCGATATCGAGTTCGATTCCGCATGGGATTACGACGAGCACCCCGCCTGGGAAACAGTGGTCTTCCACTGGCACACCGGCGACGAAGACCAGTGCATCGATGCGCATGTCCTCGCCCCGGGCGACGATACCGGCCTAGCGGTCATATCGGACATCGACGATACGATAATCGAAACCGGCATTACCGGCGATTTCCGCAAGGTGATGCGCAATTGGCGGCGCGTACTGATGCAGATGCCCGAAGAGCGCATCATCGTGCCCGGCGCCGATGTCTTCTACAATGCGCTGGGCGGCGGTGAGGTGCTGGCCGAAGGCGCGGGCCATGTCGGCGATCGGCAACCGGCCACGCACCGGCCGTTCTTCTATGTGTCGTCCAGCCCGTGGAACCTGTTCAGCTATCTGGTGACCTACATCCGCGGCCGCGGCCTGCCGCTGGGCCCCATCGCGCTGCGCGATTGGGGGCTCGATCGCGCGACATTCGGTTCGTCGAGCCATGGCGCGCACAAACGCACCGCGATCGAGGGCATTCTCGGTACCTTCCCCGATCTGAAGTTTGCGCTTATCGGCGACGACAGCCAGGGCGACCTGACGGCCTTTGCCGATATTGCGCTGGCGAACCCCGGGCAGGTGCGGGCAATTTTCATCCGCAAGGTCGGCGAGACGATGAGCCCCGAGGAACTGAACGCCAAGGCCCAATTGCGCGCTGCCGACGTGCCGCTGTGGCTGGGCAACAGCTACGACACCGGTCACCAGTTCCTCGCTTCGATCGGCCTGCTGGCCGATGACGAGGCAACGGCCATCGTCGATTCGGTCGAGGCCAGCGACCCGGCGCGGAAATGAGCCGGGGCATGAAAATCCTCATCGCACTGCTCGCCGTCGCCCTGCTGGCCGGAGCGGGGCTGCTGGTGGCAATTCGCACCAACGGGCCCGCAGTGCTCAACGCGCTCGACCGGGTCACGGGCGGCAGCCGCGATGTCGCACTGGTCGCCCGGACCACCTATGGCGAACATCCCGCACAGAAGCTGCGCATCTATGCGCCCGCGGATGCGGCCGGCCCGCTGCCGGTATTCGTATTCGTCCATGGCGGCAGCTGGAGCTGGGGCGATCCCGACGATTACGATTTCGTTGCCCGTGCGATTGCGCCGGCAGGCTTCGTGACGGTGCTGGCAGGGTACCGGCTGGGCGAGGACGGGCGCTATCCCGCCATGCTCGAAGACACGGCGGCGGCGATTGCCGAAGCGGCNAGGCTGGCGCCGCAATATGGCGGCGATCCCGCGCGCATCGTGATCGCCGGGCATTCGGCGGGGGCGTACAACGTCGTCCAGGTGGCGCTGGAAGAACGCTGGCTGGCAGCCAGCGGGGTGCGCCCGGCCGGAGTGATCGGCCTGTCGGGACCATATGATTTCTACCCGTTCGACAGGCCGTCGGGCGAAGCCGCATTCGGATCGGTCGGTGCCGGGCCCGAGAGCCAGCCGATCAACCATGCGCGNGCCNATGCGCCGCCGATGCTGCTGGTCCATGGCGAACAGGACACGCTGGTCAAACCGCGCAACACCCGCGTGCTGGCGGCCGCGCTCGACCAGCTGGGCGCACCGGTCGAAACGCTGCTCTACGATTCGTTCGATCACAACGCCCCGCTGATCTCGCTTGCCAGCCCGTGGCGCGGTTCGCGCGATGTGGATGACGCGGTAATCGCCTTCGCGCAGCGGCACACCGAGGTTTCAGTTCCGGTTCAGGCTCAAACCCCCTAAAGCAGTCGCGATGCGTCTGATCGCCCGCCTGCTCGCCTTCCTTGCAGCTGCAACGCTTGCGGCTCAGCCGCTCGCCGCCCAGTCGATCCTGCGCGACGCCGAGACCGAGGCCTTTCTCGACGAGATTTCCGCCCCGCTGATCGAGGCCGCGGGCCTTGAGCCGGACAATGTCGACATCGTGCTGATCAACGATCCGTCGATCAACGCTTTCGTCGCGGGCGGACAGGCGGTCTACCTCCATTCGGGGCTGATCGACGCCGCCGACAGCGCCGAGGAAGTGCAGGGCGTGATCGCCCATGAACTGGGCCACATCACCGGCGGCCATATCCTGCGTTACGGCGAAGGCATGGCCGCGGCTTCGCGCATATCGCTGCTGTCGATGATCGCCGGGATCGGCGCCGCACTGGCCGGTGCGGGAGACGCGGCCATGGGAATCATGATGGCCGGCCAGCAAGCGGCGATGGGCAATTTCCTGTCCTTCAGCCGCACGCAGGAATCTTCTGCCGATTTCGCCGGCGCGCAATATCTGTCGGACGCGGGGATTTCCGGTCGCGGCTCGCTCGAATTCTTCGGCAAGCTGCTCAACCAGGAATATCGCTATGGATACAGCCAGAGCGACGAAGCCGGCTTCTATCGCACGCACCCGCTGTCGGGCGACCGTATTTCCGCACTGCGCGAAGTGTACGAAGGCGATCCCGCATGGGAGCGTCCGCCCGATCCGCGCAACCAGGCGAATTTCGAGCGGGTGAAGGCCAAGCTGACCGGTTATATCTCGAAGCCTTCGGTGACGCTGCGCAAGTATCCGGAGACCGACCAGTCGATCCCGGCGCTCTATGCGCGCGCCTATGCCTACCATTCGAACGCGCGCGTAGATCTGGCGCTCGATGCCGCCGACCAATTGCTCGCCAAGGACCCCGCGGATCCCTATTTCCTCGAACTCAAGGGCCAGGTCCTGCTCGAATCCGGGCGCCCGCACGAAGCGCTCGATCCGCTGCGCCGCGCCACCGCGATGACCAATGCGGAACCGCTGATCGCCAGCCTCTTCGGGCATGCCCTCATCGCCACCGAGGACGACGGCAATTTCGAGGAGGCGGAACGCGTCCTGCGCGCCGCGGTGGGCCGCGATCGCCGCAATCCCTTCGCCTGGTACCAGCTCGGCGTGGTCTATGCCGCACGCGGGGATACCGCGCGGGCCCGGCTGGCCTCGGCCGAACAGCAGGTGATGAACCGCCAGTACGGGCTGGCCCTGCGCAGCGCGCAGGCGGCCGAATACGGGCTCGAGCACGGCACCCCCGACTGGATCCGTGCACAGGATATCGGCATGCAGGCGCGCGCGCTGCTCGAACGCCAGTGCGAAATGGAACGCGGCCGCGATTGCGCGCCCGGCTGAAGCGAACAAGGGGCACCATGAAGAACCATCTGCTGACTGCGCTGATCGCGCTGGGATGCGGCTTTGCGGGTGCGGCCCTGTGGTCGCTATCGGGGCTGGGCCATGGCCAGACCCGCGAATATCTGATCGCCAATCCGCAGATCCTGCCCGAAATGAGCGAAGCCTATCAGCGCCAGGAAAGCCAGGACCGGCTGGCGGGCATTGCGGACGAGGTGCGCGAGCCATTCCCCGGGGCGGTGCTTGGCAATCCGGACGGCGGCACGGTGCTGGTCAAGTTCACCGATTACGGCTGCACCTATTGCCGCCAGTCGATTGCCGCGATCGACGAACTGATCGCAGGCGACCCCGATCTGAAGGTGGTGATCCGCGAATGGCCGATCTTCGATGGCAGCGAACAGGCCGCGCGCATGGCGCTGGCCGCAGCGAAGCAGGGCAAGTATCCNGCCTTCTACCACGCGCTGTTCGAACAGGGCCCCCCAAGCGACACCACGATCGCCCGGGCTGCGCAGATCGCCGGCCTCGATATCGAGCAGGCCCGCGCCTTCGCTGCGTCGGATGATGCCACCGGCGAACTGGCGCGCAACATGGCGCTGGCGCGCACGCTGCAGTTCACCGGCACGCCGAGCTGGGTGGCCGGTGGCGAGACGATCCAGGGGCTGGTCCCGCCCGAGCGCCTGGCCGAAGCGCTGGCCGCCGATAGCTGACCGCTTCGCAGCGGCTATTCCTGTTCGAGCGCCTTGGCATAGGCCGAGGCAAGCGGACGGGCCATCACCCGGCGCACCATGGGTTCGAAGAATTCGAGCGGTTCGCTGTCGTAATCGGGATCGAAGGCCGCCTGGTCGTATTTCTCGCAGAACAGCCGGCACGCTTCGTAATGCGGGTGACCGGTGAACTTGTCGCGCGCGTTCTGGTCCATGCCGAGGAAGTGGAAGTAGTAATACCCCTGGAAGGCGCCGTGGTTCTGGCAGATCCAGTGCACTTCCTCGCTGACGAAGGGCTTGATGATCGACGCGGCCACCTCGGGGTGGTTGTAGCTGCCCAGCGTGTCGCCGATATCGTGCAGCAGCGCCATCACCACATATTGCTCGTCCCGCCCGTCGCGGTGGGCGCGCGTGGCGGTCTGCAGCGAATGTTCCAGCCGGTCGACCGGGAAGCCGCCGAAATCGCCGTCGAGGAGCCTGAGATGGTCGAGCACGCGGTCGGGCAGCCCCTTCGCGAAGGCACGGTATTCGCCGCCGATGATCGCCCAGTCGTCGGCTGTGCCCTGTTTCATTTCGCGGAACTTGGCGCGTCCCGGTCCCGCTTCGTCGATAGTTTCCTGCACGCCCATCGCGTCTCTCCCTCGCTTCGGCTGTCACCGACGGTGTAGCGGCTGGCGCAATTCGCTGCAATTGCGCTAGGGAGGGTGGCTCATGGCCGTTTTGCCCATTCGTCCTACGCCGTTCTTCGCCAACAAGAACCAGGCGTTCTGGAACCTCCAGCTGGCCGGCTGGGGCGGGGCGACGATGCTGCGCGGGATGTCGGCGCTGGCCAATGGCCAGTCGCCCGACCGGCTGGTGATCATCCTGATCGCCACGATCACGGGCTTCTCGCTCAGCCTGATCCTGGCGGTGGCGTACGGCCGGCTGATTCGCCAGCGGCCGCTGGTTACCTGGGGCGCCACCGTGCTGGTGCTGGCCGCCGCAACCGCGGTCTACGCCTTCATCGACAGCTGGGTGCTCGATGTCGCCGGCGCTTCGGCAGGCAGCGCGAGCTTCGCCAATCTGTTCGTCGGGATCTACTTCATCGACCTGACACTGCTCGGCGCATGGTCGGCGCTCTATTACGCAATCAATTTCTTCCTCCAGGTCGAGGAGCAGGCCGACCGGCTCGAACGGCTCGAAGCGCAAGCGACCAGCGCGCAGCTGGCCATGCTGCGGTATCAGCTCAATCCGCACTTCCTGTTCAACACGCTCAATTCGATCAGCACGCTGGTCCTGCTCAAGCAGAGCGAGACCGCCAACGCCATGCTGACCCGGCTCTCAAGCTTCCTGCGCCACACGCTGGTGACGCAGCCGGGCGGTAAGGTGACCGTGGCGCAGGAAATGGAGACGCTGCAACTTTATCTCGGCATCGAACAGATGCGGTTCGAGGAACGNCTGCGGTCCAGCTTCCGGATCGAACCCGAAGCGGCCAAGGCGGAACTTCCCGCCATGCTGCTGCAACCGCTGGTCGAGAACGCGATCAAATACGGCGTCAGCCCGCAGGAGGAAGGCGCCGAGATCGACATCGTGGCGCAGGTCGTCGGACCGCGGCTGCGCGTGACCGTATCGGATACCGGCCCGGGCATGACCATGAACAGCGTCGAGGATGGCCTGCCCGCGGTGCGCCACACCCATGCCCGCCGCGATTCGACCGGGGTCGGCCTGGCCAATATCCGCGACCGGCTGGCCCAGGCTTACGGCGAGGAACACCGCTTCGAGATCCGCTCGCCCGAAAGCGGCGGGTTCTCGGTCCTGATCGAACTGCCTTACGAAACCAAGGAATCCCCCGCGTTAAGCGAGGCGCAAGCCGCACCCGCGCAGGCGCTGTCGCAGAAACCCTCGGCACCCCCGGCCGTTGTACCCTCACCCCTACCCCCGAAAGCACCCCAGACGACATGACCATCCGCACCATTCTCGTCGACGACGAAAAGCTCGCCATCCAGGGTCTCCAATTGCGCCTCGAACCCTTCGAGGACGTCGAGATCATCGACACCTGCCAGAATGGCCGCGAGGCGATCCGCGCGATCAAGACGCAGAAACCGGACCTGGTGTTTCTCGACATCCAGATGCCCGGCTTCGACGGTTTTTCGGTCGTGCAGGGCGTGATGGAAATCGACCCGCCGCTGTTCGTCTTCGTCACGGCGTTCCAGGAACATGCAATCCGTGCCTTCGAGGCGAATGCGGTCAATTACCTGATGAAACCGGTCGACGAGGACAAGCTCGCCGATACGATCGAACGCGTGCGCCAGCGGCTGGCGGAAAAGAAATCCACCGAGGAAGCCGAAAAGCTCAAGAGCGTGCTTTCCGAGGTCGCACCCGAAGCTGCGGAGAATCTCGCCGGGGAAGATCCCGAAGCGGCCAGCCGGTTCGAAAAGCTCATCAACGTCAAGGACCGGGGGCAGATCTTCCGGGTCGAAGTCGGCACGATCGAGCATATCGAGGCCGCGGGCGATTACATGTGCATCTATACCGGCGACAATTCGCTGATCCTTCGCGAAACGATGAAGGATCTCGAACGCCGCCTCGACCCGCGCAAGTTCCAGCGCGTTCACCGCAGCACGATCGTCAATCTCGACCAGGTGCGGCAGGTCAAGCCGCACACCAATGGCGAATGCTTCCTCGTGCTCGAATCGGGTGCGGAGGTGAAGGTCAGCCGCAGCTACCGCGACGTCGTCGCGCGGTTCGTGCACTGACTTGCTTTTCGGCCCCGCAACTGCGGGGCCGTCCTCGACGCTGTCCCTCCGCTTCGCTACGGGCGTCTGCGGGCGGGCGGTCGCCCTTGCCGGGCCGCACCCGGCCCCGTTCTGGAGCGATCACTGTGACATTCAATCTCGACGGTTTCGACCTCGACGCCTTTGTCCGCAATACGCTGGCGGAAGACCTCGGCGTGGGGCTTTCGGGCGGCGGCCGCGACGTGACCAGCGAAAGCGTCATCCCTGCCGATGCCCGCTTCGCCGGGGTGATGGACACGCGCGATGCGATCGAGGTGGCGGGACTGGGCGTGGCCGAAGCCTTCTTTCGCGCACTCGATCCGGACATGAAGATAGAAATCGTGGTCGCCGACGGCGTAAGCGTGCCCGCGGGCACCGACCTGATGCGCCTTGAAGGCAATGCCCGCGCCATGCTGACCGCCGAACGCAGCGCGCTCAACACGGTGCAGCATCTTTCGGGCATCGCCACGATGGTGGCGCAATATGTGCGCGCGATGGACAATCCCGACTGCACCCTGCTCGATACGCGCAAGACCATCCCGGGCCTGCGCCACCTGGAGAAATACGCGGTGTGCATGGGCGGCGGCGCGAATCACCGGATGGGGTTGTGGGATGCGGCGATGATCAAGGACAACCACGTGCTGGTCGCCGGATCGGTCGGGGAAGCGGTTCGCCGCGCGGTTGCCGCCGGGGTTTCCGATATCATCTGCGAAGTCGACAGGATCGACCAGATCGAACCGGCGCTTGCCGCAGGCGCCACGCGGCTGCTGCTCGATAATATGGAGCCCCCGGTGCTGCGCGAAGCGGTGGCGCTGGTCGGCGGACGCGTCCCGACCGAAGCGAGCGGCGGGATCAATCTCGAGACGATCCGCGCCAAGGCGGCGACGGGGGTGGATTATGTCTCAGTCGGCCGCCTTACCCAGAGCGCGCCGGCAGCCGATATCGGTCTGGACTTTACGCCCTTGTGATTCGGCGCCATTCCTGCCCTTTCGCCGTAAAGGGATAATCCATGCGCCCGACCTCCATCGTCCTGTTCGAACGCCTTTTCCTGCTCAGCCTGGCGATCGCGCTGGTCAACGGGTTCCTCCAGTATGACGCGCTCGTCGCACAGGTCGGAAACGATCCCGCACTGGCGCAGCTGGGCTGGGGTAGCGGCGCGATCCTGGTCGTCATGGCGATCAGCCTGCTAATCCCCTTGCTGCTGTGGTATTTCATCGCCCGCCGGGCCAGCAACATCGCCAAGTGGATCCTGGTGGTGATGACGCTGCTCGGACTGCTGTTCGTCAATCTCGATCCCGGCCAGCTCGGCAGCCTGGCCGGCATCGCCTCGCTGACCGTGACCATCCTTCAGCTGGTCGCCATCGTGCTGCTGTTCCGCGCCGATGCGCGCGCGTGGCTGAGCGATGATGCCGATGATGCCGAGGCGCCCTAGCCTAACCGTCCTGGCGCCCCTGGCCTGCCTGCTGGTGCCCGGCGCACCGCTGGCAGCGCAGCACTATCAATGCAGCGTCCCGCGCAGCGTCAGCGTGCCCCGGGTAACGCCCGATGCGCCGCCGCGTCCCATGCCCGTCACCGGCTATACGCTGGCGCTCAGCTGGAGCCCCGAATTCTGCAAGCCGCGTCGGGGCCAGCCGCGGCATGCGCGCCAATGCAGCGGGCAGGCCGGACTGTTCGGTCTGGTGGTGCATGGCCTGTGGCCCGAAAGCGGCCGCAGCTGGCCGCAGTGGTGCCCATCGCGCCGCCAGCTGCAGGCGCGTGATCTGGCGGCGAACATGTGCCTCTCGCCATCGGCGGCGCTGCTGGCCCGCCAATGGGCCAAGCATGGCAGCTGTATGGCGCGAAAACCGGCAACGTACTTCCGGGTAACGCGGATATTGTGGGACGGCCTGCGCCTGCCCGATTACGACCGGGTGAGCCGCGAGGACGGGCTTACTGCCGGCACGATCCGCACCCGCTTCGTCGATGCCAACAGGGGCTGGCCGCGCGAGGCAGTGGGCGTGAAGCTGAATGCGCGCGGCTGGCTGGAGGAATTGCGGCTATGTTACGACAAGCGGTTCATGCCCGCACGCTGCGATCGGACGCGCTTCGGCGCGGGTGATGCCGCCCCGGCCAAGATCTGGCGCGGCCTCTAGCCGGCTCTTTGCCGCGAAGCGGGCGGCGTTCACCGTCGCTGCCTGAAAAACCCCTGCAACATGTCCGCGGCGCGCTGCTCGCCGATTCCCGCATAGACTTCGGGACGATGGAGGCACTGCGGCTGGTCGAAAACGCGCGCGCCATGTTCGACTGCCCCGCCCTTCGGATCGCTGGCCGCGTAATACAGCCGGCCGATCCGCGCGTGCACGATCGCGCCCGCGCACATCGCGCATGGCTCCAGCGTGACCCACAGATCGCACTCGGTCAGCCGCTCGGTGCCGAGCGATTCGGCAGCGCGGCGAATCGCGAGGATTTCGGCATGGGCAGTGGGGTCGTGAAGATCGCGCGGCGCATTGTGCGCTTCGCCGACGATTGCGCCGTTCCGGGTGACGACTGCGCCGACGGGCACCTCGCCCGCAGCGGCGGCGGCGCACCCCAGTTCAAGCGCGCGGTCCATGAAGCGCCGATCGATCACGGCGCTTGCCGTCCGTTTCGATGCCGAGGACCGCGCGCCGATACTTATTCGTCGCCGGTTACGGGTTCGCCAGCGGCATCGTCCGGGCCATCGACATCGACGTCGAGCGTCGGGACTTCGACGGTTTCGGTACCGGTGTCGACATTCACTTCGGGGCCTTCCACGTCGAATTCGGGCATGTTGCCGCCATCGACATCGACTTCGGGCATTTCGCCTTCTTCCGTCTGGTCGACATCGCATGCCGCCAGCGACAGCGAGGCAAAGGCAACCGCGCCAGCAAGGACAAATTTACGCATAGAAGTGCTCCTAAGGATTGGAAGTGTATGGTAGGTGCCTGTGCGAACCGGCGCAACAACGCATCTACCTTGACGATTCGGCCCCTCGCCGCTATCCGCGCCGCTTTCCGGGACAAACCGAGCCCCGAACCCGATTTTCGGGGCACCAACACTCGAACGAGAGACGTATCATGTCGCGCATTTGCGAACTCACCGGCAAGGGCCGCCAGGTCGGTCACAATGTGAGCCACGCCAACAACAAGACCAAGCGGGTGTTCCTGCCGAATCTGCAGAACGTCACGCTGATGAGCGAGAAGCTCGATCGCAGCTTCAAGTTCCGCGTGTCGACGCAGGGCCTGCGTTCGGTCGAACACAATGGCGGGCTCGACAACTGGCTGCTCAAGACCAGCGACGAGAAGCTGTCGACCAACGCGCTCAAGGTGAAGCGTGAACTGAAGAAGGCGAACGCCGCTTCCGCATAAGCCGTGCGGGCGCTGCGGCGCCCCGGCACCTGCGGCGGTTCGAAAGGCGCGCGAGGGCTACTCGCGCGCCTTTTCGCGTGTCTGCCATCGCAGCTTGAGCAGCAGCGTCCGCTGGAAGGACATGAAGTTGTCGTCCGAGATCAGCCAGACATGCTGCCCATCGGCATCCTCGGTAAGGGTCAGGCCCTCGTAATTGTCGCGCGGGATGGTTTTTCCCAGTTCGGCCAGCAGGCGGGCCGTCACGATCCCGTCATCGTCGGGCGCGTCGACATCGAGTTCGGCGATCGCGGTTTCAAACCCCAGCGGGATGCCCCAGTCCAGACGCCGCAGCAGAACCAGCGCGCGGCCCTTTCCGACCGGAGCGGCATCGACCGGACGATATCCGGCAGGAATATCGACGACCACGCTTTGCGGATTGTCGTCCTGCACCGGGTCGCCTGAAAACAGCACCGCCATATGCCGCGATCCACGCCAGCGGCGCGAACGCTCCTCGATCGCGAGAAAGCGTCCATCGGCGAGACGAACGAGCGATTCGACACCCGAATTGCTGGCCCAATCCGCCATCAGCGCTGGCCGCACTTCCTTGTCGGGCCGGAAAGCGGCATCGAGCCGGACGATCGCTTCGCGATATTCATAGCCGGCCCAGACCGTTCCGGTTTCCGGATCTACCGCCAGCGATTCGAGGTCCCGCCCCATCTTGTAGGATGTCTCGCTCGGCTCGAACGCGCTGAACAGGCCCGTCCGGCGCCCGCGATCGGGTCGGTGGAACTCGAGCTTGCGCCCCGTATCGCTGCCGGCAAGGAAGCGGCCATCGGGCAAGGCGACGAGCGCCGAGATTCCCCCGAAGCGCAGGCGATCGCCCGCCAGCTCCCATGCGCCAAGCAAAGTGAAGGGCCCAGCCGTGCGTTGCTGCGCCGCGATGGGTGTCAGAGTGACGTCCGGCTGCAATGCGCGGGGCGGCGGGGGCGAGCGCAGCCAGGTCCCGGGGGCGAGCGCGACCGTCAGCGCGGCGGCAAGGAGAAGGCGCTTTGGACGCATGCGAGCGGGTCTCTCCAGAGCGCGCGGACGCGCGTCAAGCGCTCAACGCATCGGCCCGGTGAAGAGCAGGGGATCAAGACGTGAATTGCGCCATTTCAGGCTCCAGTGCAGATGCGGCCCGGTCGCGCGGCCCGATGCGCCGATATCGCCGATATGCTGGCCCTGCCGGACCTGCTCGCCCTCGCTCACGTAAAGACGCGAGGAATGCAGGAACGCGCTGTTCAGGCCCTGGCCGTGGTCGATGATCAGCAGCTTGCCCTCGAGGCTGAAATCCTCGGCCGCAAGCACCACCACGCCGTCGGCAGGGGCGACATAGGGCGTCCCGCTGCCACCGGTCGCGATATCGATGCCTGAGTGGTAGCTGCCCGGTTCGCCGCGGTAGATACGCTGCGCCCCGAAGCGGCCCGAAATGCGTCCCTTGACCGGCCAGATGAAATCCTGTCGCCAGCCCGTCGCCCCGGTCTCCCTGAGCCGCGCATCCCAGATCGCGTCGAGTTCGGGCTGGCGGCGCCGCATGAACGATGCCGAGCTTCCACCGGCGCGGCGTGCGACGTTCACGCGTTCGATGTCCCAGGCCCGCGGTGCAATCGCGAGCGGGCTGGTGACGGTCCGGCCATCGGCCAGCGTCGCCCGCAGGGTCGCGGCCGGGTTCGCATCGCGGTCGAAGGCGGCAAAGAACCGCCCGTCTTCGTCCAGCGACAACGGTTCTTCGCCGAGCGCGGCTTCCACCGTTCCGGCGGGTACACGCCCCCGGATCCAGCCGCCCTGCTCCAGCTCGCCATCGAAGGTGAATAGGGGCGCGGGGGCAGCGGCCGTGCTGGCGCTGGGTGTGGGAGTGGGCACCGGCGCAGGCGTGACCCGTACGGGCTGTACGACTTCGGCCGGGGCCGCGGATTCCGGCTCGGCAGTCGGAACGCAGGCGGCGGCTACGAGGAGGAGCGGCGCGACCCGGATCGGATTCACGGTGCGAGCCGCTCGGTCGCGAGCTGCGCGCTGGCATAGGCTTCCTGGTGCTCGACCGACCAGTAACGCAGCTCGTCGAGCGGGATCGGCACCCCGGTCATCGCACAAAAGACATGGTTGCCCGCGCGCAGGACGCGAAAGCCCGAGGGGCCGTACTGCAGCTTGGCCTCGCCATTCGCCGGGCCCGAATTCTTGTTCATCAACATGGCGGCGTCCCTAGCATTTGCGCGTCACCCGAACAAATCATCCTGCTTGGGCGGGGTTCCGGATTTGCGCGGCTTGCGACGCGGCGCGGGAGGATGAGGCTCCATGCCGGTCGCCACCGCGAGTTCGCCATCGCGGAACTTGAGCGTAAGCGCCGCCTCCTGCGCCGCCGCCGCCCGGTCGGTGATGGTCCGCCCGTCGGGTCCGGTGACGCGCACATAGCCACGCGCCAGCGGGCGGTCGGGATGAAGCTGTCCGGCCAGCCGTGTCAGCGCCGCCAACCGCTCGCGCCGCTCGGCCAGAGGGCGTTCGACCAGCGCGGGTGCGAGCTTCAGCCCGGCGAGCGCGCGCTGCGCCTCGCGCAGATTGCGCTGGAGCACGACCGGGGCCAGCCGCAGGTTGGAGAGCTTTTCGCGCCCCTGCGCCGCGCGGTCGCGCAAGCCCCGGCGCAGNCGTTCGGCCAGATCGTCGAGCCGCTGCGCATGCGGCTCCAGCAGCGCCTCGCGCTGGGGGAGCCGGTCGGCGCGCGCCTGCAGCCGTTCGCGCCCCAGCTGTACCGGGCGCAGGATCGCGCGTTTCTTGCGCGCTTCGAAATCGGCCAGCACCGCGGCGAGCTCGGCGCGCACCGGCACCGCCATTTCCGCCGCGGCGGTCGGCGTTGGCGCGCGGCGATCGGCGGCGTAGTCGGCCAGCGTGGTATCGGTTTCATGGCCGACCGCGCAGATCGTGGGGATCGGGCACTCGGCAATCGCGCGCACCACCGCTTCTTCGTTGAAGCTCCACAGATCCTCGATCGACCCGCCACCCCGCGCGACGATGACCAGATCGGGCCGGTCGGGGTGTTCGCGGGGCATCTGCGCGAACCCGCGGACCGCGCCCGCGACCTGCTCGGCAGCACCCTTACCCTGCACCAACACCGGCCACACGATCACGCGGCTGGGGAAGCGGTCGGCAAGCCGGTGGAGGATGTCGCGGATCACCGCCCCGGTGGGCGAGGTGACCACGCCAATCGTTCGCGGCAGGAACGGCAGCGGCTGTTTGCGCTCGGCCGCGAACAGGCCTTCCGCCGCCAGCCGCGCGCGAGTCTTCTCGAGCAGCGCGAGCAGCGCGCCCTCGCCCGCCAGCTCCATCCGCTCGATCACGATCTGGTACTTGGAACGGCCGGGATAGGTCGTCACCTTCCCGCTGGCGACCACTTCGAGCCCGTCTTCGGGATCGAACGGCAGGCGCTGGGTATTGCCGCGCCACATGACCCCGTCGATCACCGCCTGTTCGTCCTTGAGCGCGCAATACATGTGGCCCGATGCCGCCCGCTTCACCCCCGACAACTCCCCGCGCAGGCGCACGAAACCGAAGCGGTCTTCCACCGTCCGCTTCAACGCCTGCGAAATTTCGCTCACGCTGAGCGGCTCGGCGTTGTCGCCCGTGCGGCGCTTCGCTACCAAGCTCGCATCTTCGGAATCTGACGGGAAATCGGCGGCCATGAATATCCTTCTACTCGGGTCGGGCGGGCGCGAACATGCATTGGCGTGGAAACTGGCGCAATCGCCGCGGTGCGACAAGCTGTGGGCGGCGCCGGGCAACCCTGGTATCGCACAACATGCCGAATGCACCGCGCTGGATGCCGGCAACCACGATGCCGTGGTCTCCTTCTGCACGGACAATGCGATCGCCCTGGTGGTGATCGGCCCCGAAGCTCCGCTGGTCGACGGGCTCGCCGATACGCTGCGCGCGGCGGGGATCGACACCTTCGGTCCCTCGCGCGAAGCCGCGCAGCTCGAAGGCAGCAAGGGCTTCACCAAGGAGCTGTGCCAGCGCGCGAACATTCCCACCGCACGCTACGAGCGCTGCGTCTCGCTCGAACAGGCGTGGGGCGCGCTCAAGCGCTTCGATCCGCCTTTCGTGCTCAAGGCTGACGGGCTCGCCGCGGGCAAGGGCGTGGTCATCGCCGAAACCTACGAAGAAGCCCAGCACGCGCTCGATGAGATGTTCGACGGCAAGTTCGGCAGCGCGGGCAGCGAAGTGGTGATCGAGCAGTTCCTGATGGGCGAGGAGGCCAGCTTCTTCGCGCTGACCGATGGCACGGCGATCGTGCCCATCGGCACCGCGCAGGATCACAAGCGCGTGGGCGCAGGCGATACCGGACCGAACACCGGCGGCATGGGCGCCTATTCTCCCGCCCCGGTGCTGAGCGAGGATTTGCAGGCACAGGTCATGCGCGAGATCGTCGAGCCGACGGTGCGTACCATGGCCGCCGAGGGTACGCCCTATTCGGGAGTGCTCTATGCCGGGCTGATGCTGACCAAAGACGGCCCGCAACTGATCGAATACAATGCGCGCTTCGGCGATCCCGAATGCCAGGTGCTGATGATGCGGCTGGAAAGCGATCTGGTCGAACTGATGCAGGCCTGCGCGCAAGGACGGCTGGGCGACATCGCCGAGCCGGCGCTATCGGGCGATTTCGCGCTGACCGTGGTGATGGCGGCCGAGGGCTACCCCGGCACGCCCAAGAAGGGCGGTAGGATCGATCTGGGCGAGGCCGAGGCCGGCGGCGCCAAGGTCTTCCACGCCGGCACTAAACTCGCAGGCGAGACGCTGACCAGCAGCGGCGGCCGCGTGCTCAACGTCACCGCGCGCGGAGCAAGCGCGACCGAAGCACAGGCAAAAGCTTATGAGGCGGTCGACGCGATCACCTTCCCCGACGGCTTCTGCCGCCGCGACATCGGCCAGCGCGAAGTGCGGCGGGAGCAGGCCTNACGCGCGACGAAGCCGGACCCCNGACGGGCCTGGGGTGATTTCATCGGTAGGCGGAGGANNGTGGCCTANCCCAGNTTCTCGGCAACCAGCNCCTTGAGGTCNGCNTCGCTGCGTGCGCCGTAGTGCGAGATGATCTCGGCGGCGCAGATNGCGCCCATGCGCAGGCAGGTTTCGAGNGTTTCGCCGCGNGCATGGCCGGTGAGGAAGCCNGCTGCGAAGAGATCGCCCGCGCCGGTGGTGTCGACGACCTTGTCGATCGGTTCGGCGGCAACCTCAGCGCGCGCGCCGTTGGCGATGCCCACCGCGCCCTTGGCGCTGCGCGTGGCGACCAGCACGGGGACCTTGTCCTGCAGCATGGCGAGCCCTGCCTCGAAATCCGCTTCGCCGGTCAGTGTTGCGAGTTCGCTCTCATTGACGAAGAGAATGTCGATCTGACCTTCCTCGATCAGCGCGCGGAAATCGTCGCCATGACGATCGATGACGAAGCTCTCGCTGGCAGTGAAAGCGACCTTGCGGCCCGCGTTGCGCGCTACCTCGATCGCGCGGCGCATTGCGCGGCGCGGTTCTTCCGGGTCCCACAGATACCCTTCGAGATAAAGGATGCCTGCGCTGGCGATCAGCTCGTCGTCGAGCGCGGCGGGGGGGAGGAACTGGCTTGCCCCGAGGAAGGTGTTCATCGTCCGCTCGCCATCGGGCGTGACGAAGATGAGGCAGCGCGCGGTCGAGGGCTGGCCTTCGCGGGCCGGCGTGTCGAAATCGATNCCCACCGCGCGGATGTCGTGGCTGAAGACGTCGCCCAGCTGGTCCTGCGCCACCTGCCCGACGAATGCGCATTGCGCGCCCAGCGCCGACATGCCGGCAAGCGTGTTGGCGGCCGAGCCCCCGGAAATNTCCTTNGCCGGCCCCATCGCCTCGTACAGTCGCCGGGCGCCGTCCTCGTCGACCAGCGTCATCCCGCCCTTGTTGAGATCGAGTTCGGCGATCAGGTCTTCTTCGCAAGGGGCCATCACATCGACGATGGCATTGCCGATGGCGATTACGTCGTAACGGGGTTCGGTCATGGGTACTCCGGGGAGGGGATAATCGGTGTGTCGGGCGCGGTTAGCGGCTCGTCGGGGTTTGGCCAAGGGCAGCGTTGACTTGGGCAGGGCGCGCGCGCATCGCAGTGGCCCTATGGTGTCGCTTTCCCGCGCTCTTGTTCTGGCGATCGTCCAGCTCGGCGATCCCGCTATCCTGAAAGTGCTGGCAAAGACCGCAGTGGTCACGCTGCTGGTTTTCGCAGCGGGGGGCACGGCGCTCTATGTCGCGCTCGACAGCGCGATCGGTACCGCCTTCGGGATCGAGGCCGCCGGTCTCGGTGCACTGGCCGCGGCGGTGGCGACCGTGCTGGCTGCATGGTTCCTGTTCCGGGTAGTCGCGCTGTTCGTGCTGCAGTTCTTTGNCGAGGACGTGGTCCGCGCGGTCGAGCAGCGTCATTACCCGCAAGCTGCGGCGAACGCCCGGCGAATCGGGTTCGGCGAGGAGCTGGGCCATGCCTTGCGTTCGCTGGGCCGCACNCTCGTNGCCAATGCGCTNGCATTGCCGGTTGCCGGCCTGNTGCTGTTTACCGGCGTGGGCGCNGCAGCGGTGTTCCTGGTGGTCAACGCCTTGCTGGTCGGGCGCGAACTGCATGACGCCGTATGGCTGCCCCACCGCGCGCATGCGGCCGAAGCCGCGCCGATTGGCGGCGCGACCCGATTTCTGCTCGGCGCCGTGGTGGTGNCGCTGCTTGCAATACCTTTCCTCAACCTCCTCGCCCCGATACTGGGCGCGGCGAGTGCGACGCATCTCGTCCACCGCGCNCGAGAGAAAGGTCCGCATGCGTAAGTCCGTCCTGTTCCTGCTGCCGCTGCTGGGCGCCTGCGCCACCGGACCCGTNCCCGGCTCCACTGCACCNTCGCGGCCGGCGTCCGCGCCGCCGCCGCAGCAAGTGCGGGTGGCTCCGTCGACCCCCGACTTCCGCGCGCCGCGGGTCATGAATGTGCCTGGCCTCGAAGGCGTGATCGGCCGCAACCAGACCGCGCTGGCGAATATTTTCGGGCCGCCGCGAATCGACGTAACCGAAGGTGACGCGAAGAAGCTGCAATTCGTGGGCGAGGCCTGCGTACTCGACATCTATCTCTATCCGCTCAGCCCGGGTGCGGAACCCAGTGCAACCTATGTCGATGCACGCCGCGCGAGCGACGGGCTCGATGTCGATCGCGCGGCCTGCGTGCGCGCGCTGCGCCGCTGAAGCCCGCATCCGCTAACCCGGACTTAAGCAAACCGCGCTAGGCTCCGCGAACCGGTGTTAGGCGGGAGTTTGGTACAGATGAGCGTGCATTTCGGCGAACTGGCGATGAAATTCGGTGCGGACGGCGTGATTTCGCCGGGCGAGGTGCTTGCGCTACGGCGCGAAGCCTGGCCCGATGGGCATATCTCGCAGGCCGAGGCCGAAGCGATCGTTGCGCTCAACCACCAGCTTACGTCGCGCTGCCGGGAATGGGTGGAATTCTATGTCGAGGCGCTGGGCGAATATGTCGTCAATCAGCGTGCGCCGAAGGGCTATGTCGATGCCGAGAACGCGGCATGGCTGATGGCGCAGCTGGACGCCGATGGCACGCTTGGCTCGATGGCCGAGATCGAATTGCTGGTGCGCGTGTTCGAATGCGCACAGAACGTGCCGGTATCGCTGAAGGACTATGCGGTCGCGCAGATGGAACACGCCGTTCTCGAGGGGACGGGGCCGACGCGCNATGGCGGCATGCTCGAAGCCGGCAATGTCAACGCGGCCGAGGCATTGCTGCTGCGGCGGGCGATATTCGCCCCCGCAAGCGAACGGCCCGCGGCCGTGGGACGCAAGGAAGCCGAAATGCTCTTCCGGCTCAAGGATGCAACGCTGGGCGCGGACAACGCCCCCGAATGGAAACATCTGTTCGTGCAGGGCATTGCCAATTACCTGCAGGCCTACAGCGATCCGAATGCGCAGCTGAGCCGCGAACGCGCGGCCGAACTGGATGCCTTCATGGGCGATACGCAGGCGCGGGTCGGCGGTTTTCTCGGCCGCATGGCCAAAGCCTCGCCCAATGCATTCGGCAAGGTCTTCGGCCGCAAGGCGCCTGCTCCGGATCGCTCGGAGGCCGTCGGCCGCGCATACGCCGTTACCGATGACGAGCGGGAATGGCTCGAAGCGCGGATCGAGGCCGATGGTCAGATCGACGAATACGAGCAGGCGCTGCTCGATTTCCTCGCCGAAGACTGAGCTTCACTTGCGGAGCGCGTGAAAACCGTTCTTGGCGAGCGCGCGCCAGCGTTTTTGCCGGTGCGCGTAGAACAGGCGCGCGNATCCCGCGACCAGCGGCGTCAGCATGCCCGCATCGATATGCACGCGATCGGTGTAGCGCGTGCAGCCGTCACCGGGGGCGATTTCGACCCAGTGATCCCAGCGGCGAACGAACGGTGAATGGCCATTGTCGCGCAGCACATGCGCTGTGGGCGGAGATGNGGGAAATTCGATCCCGATGACCTGCCAGCCGATGGGAAGTATCCCGAAGACGAACATCCACGCGCGGTATTCGCCCGGGGTCCAGCGGCGGGGAAAGCGCCCGCCGCACGGCACGAAGCGAATCAGCGGCGCAGCCACATGCCGGAGCANGGCGCTCGTCTGCGCGTGNTCCCAGACCGCCTCGGGTGGCGCGTCGAGCCAGGTCGTCAGCTCGACGGTGCGGGTCACACCATGAAGCTTTCGCCGCAACCGCAGGCGCCCTTGGCATTGGGATTTTCGAACACGAAGCCGGCGGTGAAATCGTCTTCCACCCAGTCCATCGTGCTGCCGATCAGGTAGAGNACGCTGGCGCTGTCGATATAGAAGGTCCCGCCGGGGGTTTCGATCTTCTCGTCGAACTTGGCTTCCTCGGTGACGTAGTCGACCGAATAGGCAAGCCCGGAACAGCCGCGCCGGGGCGTCGACAATTTGACNCCGATGGCTTCGTCGGGCGCTTTCGCCATCAACTGCGCGACGCGCTGTTCCGCGCGCTCGGTCAGGATGACGGCTGCCTTCGGCGCAGCGCGTGTCTTCGTATCGCCCATCACAGCATCCCCAGTTCGAGCCGTGCCTCGTCGGTCATCTTGTCCGGGCCCCAGGGCGGGTCCCACACCAGATTGACTTCCGCATCGCGCACGCCGGGCACGCTGGCCGCACGCAGTTCGACTTCGGCAGGCATGGTTTCGGCGACCGGGCAATGCGGCGTCGTCAGCGTCATGGTGACGGTGACATCGCTCTCGTCATCNACCTCGACCCCGTAAATCAGCCCGAGATCGTAGATATTCACCGGGATCTCCGGGTCGAAGATTTCCTTCAGCGCGGCAACGACCGCTTCATAAAGGTCGCCGCCCGGGGCGCCCGCGGGCAAGCCCTCGGGCTTTTTCTGCAGGAACCCTTCGAGATAGTCGCGCTTGCGNTCCATCGTGGCGCGCGCGCTTTCCTCGGGATCGACCGCATCCTCCACCCGGGCGCGCGGCGGNTTTNCCGTTGCCACGTCTGCGGGCGATGGTGCCGCGATCCAATCCTGGTCNTTGTTCGTTCCTTCGCTCATCCGAAGATCCTCTGGGTGCGTTCGATACCGCGCAGCAGCGCAGCGATGTCGTTTTCGTCGGAATACAGCCCGAAGCTTGCCCGGGCGGTGGCGGGAACCCCGAGATGATCCATCAGCGGCTGCGCGCAGTGATGGCCAGCCCGGATCGCCACATTCTCTTCATCCAATATGGTACCGAGATCGTGCGGATGAACCCCCTCGATCGCAAAGCTGACGATGCCGGCGCTTTCTTCCGGGCCGAACAGCGTGACCGAATTCAGCGCACGCAATTCNTCGCGCAGCTGCCTNGCAAGGCCCGCCTCATGCGCGAACAGCCGGTCGGGTCCCAGCGCGGCNACATAGTCGATCGCGGCATGCAGCGCGATTGCCTCGGTGATGATTGGGGTTCCGGCCTCGAACCGCTGCGGGGGCGGCGCATANGTNGTCTTTTCGAAAGTGACCCGGTCGATCATCGCGCCGCCGCCCTGCCACGGGGGCATGGCACCGAGAATTTCCTCGCGCGCCCACAGCACGCCGATCCCGGTGGGGCCATAAAGCTTGTGACCCGACAGCGCGTANAAATCGCAGCCGAGCGCNGCCATGTCGAGCGCCATGCGCGGCGCGGCCTGNCAGCCGTCCAGCAGCAGCTTCGCACCGACCGAATGCGCGATATCCGCCGCGGCGCGTGCATCGAGCACGCTCCCGAGAACGTTCGAGACATGCGCCAGCGCGACCAGCCTGGTCCGCGGAGTCATCATGGCTTCGAGCGCACCCAGATCGATCCGGCCGTCNTCGGTCAGCGGGCAGACATCGATCTGCGCGCCGGTCCGTTCGGCGACCATCTGCCACGGGACGATGTTCGAGTGATGCTCCAGCATCGACAGGACGATGCGATCGCCCTCGCCGATCTGCGCCATGCCCCAGCTCGCCGCGACCAGATTGATCGCTTCGGTCGCACCGCGGACGAAGACCACTTCGTCCTCGCCCTTCGCGCCGATGAATTCGGCAACGCGGCGGCGAGCGGCTTCGTAGCCAAGCGTCATTTGCGCGCTACGTCCGTACACGCCGCGATGGACGGTGGCGTAATCCACNCCGAGCGCGCGGGTCATCGCATCGATGACGGCCTGCGGTTTCTGCGCGGTGGCGGCTGTGTCCAGGTAATGCCACGGCGCGCCATCGCCGGTTACCATGCCGGGGAAATCGGCACGGACATCGGCGGCAGGCGAAAGGGTGGCAGCGACGCTCACAGCGCCTTGTCCACCTTGTCGAGCGCGATCTGCATCAAGGTTTCGCGCGTTTCGTCATCGTCGAGAGCAACCAGAGCATCGCCGAGGAACGCCTGCACCATCAAGCGGCGGGCGAGTTCGGGCGAGACGCCGCGCGCGGCCATGTAGAACCGTGCGGTCTCGTCGAGTTGGCCGACACTGGCGCCATGCGCGCATTTGACGTCGTCGGCGAAAATCTCGAGCTGCGGGACGGCGTTTACGCTCGCGCCTTTCTCCAGCAGCAAACCCTTGAAATCCTGTGCCGCGTCGGTCTTCTGCGCATGGCGCACGACATCGATATTGCCGAGGAAATTGCCCGTCCCGTGGCCCCAATGGACCGCGCGAACGGTCTGGTTGCTGGTGGCTTCGGGTTCGGCGTGGATCGTCCGCGTGACGAATTCGCGCACCGTATCGCGGCCGCCAACGGTGATTCCGCCGAATTCGAAATGCGCGCCCTTGTGAAGCGTGACTTCGACTTCCAGCCGCGCATATTCGGCGGCGGCAAGGACGGCGAAGAGTTCGCATGTCGCGCCTTCGCCGATGGTCACGCGCCAGCGGTGCAGCCGGGTGGGCTGCGGATCGTCGGCATCGCGGATCACCAGCGTATCGCGGAAGGTTTCGCCCGCCGCGATATCGATCGTACGCCAGTCGTCGAGCGCTTCGCCCTGCAGCCGTTCGACTGCAGAATAGCGCCAGCCCTCCTCGCGCCGGGTGGGAAGTTCAGCGGCTTCAGGCATCGGCCATCACCGCGTCATAGCCTTCGTTCTCGAGTTCGATCGCCAGTTCGGGACCGCCGGTGCGCACGATGCGGCCCTGCGACAGGATCGACACCTTGTCNGGCTTCACCACTTCGAGCAGGCGCTGGTAGTGGGTGATCAGCANGACGCCCTTCGCCGGGTCGCGCATGATCGCATTGATACCATCGCCCACGACGCGCAGCGCATCGATGTCGAGACCGCTGTCGGTTTCGTCGAGCACGGCGAACTTGGGATCGAGAATGCCCATCTGCACCATTTCGGCGCGCTTCTTCTCGCCGCCCGANAAGCCGACATTCACNTGCCGCTTGAGCATGTCGGGATCGAGCTTGAGCAGGGCCGCCTTGTCCTTCGCCAGCTTGAGGAACTCGCCGCCGGTCAGCGCTTCCTCGCCNCGCGCCTTGCGCTGGGAATTCAGCGCTTCGCGGAGGAATTGCAGNTTCGAGACCCCCGGNATTTCGACCGGGTACTGGAACCCGAGGAACAGGCCCGCAGCCGCGCGCTCATGCGGCTCGAGGTCGAGCAAATCGACCCCGTNGAAGCTGACCGAACCCTGCGTCACCTCGTAACCGGGACGTCCGCCNAGCACATAGGCCAGCGTCGACTTGCCGGCACCATTGGGGCCCATGATGGCATGGACCTCGCCCGCGGGAATTTCGAGCGTCAGCCCGTTGAGGATCGTCTTGCCGTCGATTTCGGCGTGGAGATTGTCGATTTTCAGCATGTCAGTTCCTGTCGTCGCGACGCGGTCCGCGGCTGGGGCGCCGGGGCGTCGATCCGTATTTCGATTGGTGTTCGCGGCGCGCGGTCTGCTTGTCNCGGTAGCGCGCGTTCATGGCGGCGAAGATCGGCTGCATTGCTGCTTCCACGTCTTCGAGNATGGTTTCGGCGGGGATCCGCAGCACTTCGATGCCCACTGCGCCGAGGCTCTTGTCGCGCCGCCGCGCAAGCGCGTCGTTCTGCTCCGGCTCGTCGATCGCGACCGCCAGGCCGAGCGGGTGCGAGACGAAATCGAGAATCGCCGAGCCCACCACAGTGTGGCGCGTGAACTTGAACTTGCCGAAATCCTCTTTCGCAAAGCGCGCGGCGAGTGCCTTGTGTGCTTCGGTCGAATGCCGCCGCAGGTCGCGCGCACGGTCGTGCAGCGCATCGAGCCGCTTCTCCGAGATCTCCCAGCCGCGACCCTTCTTCTTGATCGTGGGCGCGGCATCGGCNGTCTCNGANGGATCGCGNAGCTGGAGAGTCTTGCGTTCGGTCATCCCACGCTCCCNTCGAGCGAGATCGCNAGCAGCTTCTGCGCTTCGACGGCGAATTCCATTGGCAGCTCCTTGAGCACGTCCTTGGCGAAGCCGTTGACGATCAGCGCCATGGCCTCCTCGTCGTCGAGACCGCGCTGCTGCGCGTAGAACATCTGGTCGTCGCTGATCTTGCTGGTGGTCGCCTCGTGCTCGATCTGCGCGCTGGGGTTCTTCACCTCGATATAGGGCACGGTGTGCGCACCCGACTGGTCGCCGATCAGCAGCGAATCGCATTCGGTGCGATTGCGCACCCCATCAGCGTTGGCGGCCACGCGGACCATGCCGCGATAGGTGTTGTTNGACTTGCCGGCCGAGATCCCCTTCGAGATGATNGTCGAACGGCTCCCCTTGCCATTGTGGATCATCTTGGTGCCGGTATCGGCCTGCTGGTAATTGTTGGTCACCGCGACCGAGTAGAATTCGCCCACGCTGTCTTCGCCGTTGAGCACGCAGCTGGGATATTTCCACGTCACCGCGCTGCCGGTTTCGACCTGCGTCCAGCTGATCTTGCTGCGCGCGCCCTGGCACAGGCCGCGCTTGGTGACGAAATTGTAGATCCCGCCCACGCCTTCGGCATTGCCGGGATACCAGTTCTGGACGGTGGAGTACTTGATTTCGGCGTCTTCCATCGCAACCAGCTCGACCACCGCGGCATGGAGCTGGTTCTCGTCACGCATCGGCGCGGTGCAGCCTTCGAGATAGCTGACATAGCTGCCCTTTTCGGCGATGATCAGCGTGCGTTCGAACTGGCCGGTGTTCTCCGCATTGATGCGGAAATAGGTGCTCAGCTCCATCGGGCAGCGCACGCCTTCGGGCACGTAGACGAAGGTCCCGTCGGAGAAGACCGCGCTGTTCAGGGTGGCGAAGTAGTTGTCGTGCTGCGGAACGACCTTGCCGAGCCACTTCTTGACCAGCTCGGGATATTCGCGAATCGCCTCGCTGATCGACAGGAAAATGACGCCCGCCCGCTTCAGCTCCTCGCGGAAGCTGGTGGCCACGCTGACGCTGTCGAACACGGCATCGACGGCCACCTTCTTCGCGCCCTTTACGCCCGCAAGCACTTCCTGCTCGCCCAGCGGAATGCCGAGCTTGTCGTAGACGCGCTTGATCTCGGGATCGAGTTCGTCGAGCGATTCGAGCTCAACCTTCTTCTTCGGGGCCGCGTAATAATAGGCGTCCTGATAGTCGATCGCCGGATAGCCGAGCTTGGCCCAGTCGGGCTCCACCATTTCCTGCCACAGGCGGAAGGCCTTGAGGCGCCAGTCGAGCATCCACTCGGGCTCGCCCTTCTTGGCGCTGATGAACCGGACCGTGTCTTCGGTCAGGCCCTTTTCGGCGAATTCGGTCTCGATGTCCGAAGACCAGCCGTGTTCGTACTCGGCGGCCTTTTCGGCAGCTTCACGCGCTTCGCGGTCCTGGATGTCGATTTCTTCGCTCATGCAATCTCTCTTTCGCGCGCCAGCTGGGTCAGCGGTATCGCTGCCAGCGCACCACGCAGTGCTTCATTGACGACCGGCCAGTGCGGCTTGACCAGGCATTCGTGTTCGACTGAACAGTCCGNGCCTTCGATGCAGGCGGTCAGTGCGATCGGCCCTTCGACCGCCTCGACGATATCGGCCACGGTAATCGCCGCGGCNGGCCGGGCGAGCTGCAAGCCGCCGCCTGCGCCCCGGCTCGACCGGAGCAACCCTGCCGCCGACAGCTTGCTGACCAGCTTCTGCACGGTCGGGACCGGCAATCCGGTCTCCGCGGCGAGTTCGCCCGCACTGGTCTTCGCGCCGCCGCAGTGACGCGAAGCGGCGCACATGGCGACCACGGCATAATCGGCTAGGTTGGAAAGGCGCATATCAAATCGGACCAAATCGTTCCGATTGGCCAATTAGGGGCGCATCCCCTGCTTTTCAACGGGAAACAGCGTGTTGCGAGTCGTTAGCAATCAGAGCTCGTCGAGCGGCTCCCGGCCCAGCTGCTCGGCTTCCCCGGCGCCGAACAGGCTCACCGAACTGTAGCCGTCGGGGCCCAGCATGTCGTTGATCGTGGAGCCCGAATTGGGCTGCAACCGCTTGGGTGTGCGCCCGGTGAAGAAGCGGATTTCCTTGATCAGATGCGCCTGGTCGTAAAACGCTTCGCGGATTTCCGCTTCGATCTCGTCGGGCAATTGCGGCATCGACAGCAGGGTCGCCGCACGCACCGCGCGGTAGCGGCGCACCAGCCGGACCGGCGATTGCCCGAAGAATTGCGCGACGAGACGCTGNGCCTGTCGCTTNGAGTAGGGCAGCTGGTCGTACAATACGTCGAGCTCGGGCTTGAACGAACTCGACAGCCATTCGAGCGTGCGATCGATCACGGTCAGATGCTGGTCGGGCAGGCTCGACAGCCCTTGGCGGACGATGTCGCACATCGCGTCGAGCAATTCGCCATCATCGATCTCACCCGCTCGCCAGCGCGGCGCCAGTGTCGTATGGCGTTCTGCCAGCGGGTCCTTCAGTACCGTTTCCGGCTGCAGGAAGGCGTCGTGGTAGTCATGAACCGAAAGCCCGGACAGCGCGGCCCAGCCCCGGAAGTTGAGCGATACGCCGAATACAACCCCGGGCCCGCTGACGCTGAAGTTGCGCGCCTGGCACAGCGGCGCGACAAAGAACGCGTCGCTGGTATCGGACACCACATCGTCGAACTGCATTCGCCCGACACCGCGCCCGAACACCACCATCTGGCCCGAATAGGCAGGCAACACGTCGTCGAGCTGCCCATCGCTGGTGCGCCAGATATAGAGCGAGTTGAGATAGGGCGCGAGATCGGGTGGCGCCGCTACGAACTCGAACGAATGTGACGCCTCGCCGCTTGGTACAACCGCCAAACCCCTGCCCCCAAATCTCTTCCTCAACCAATTGTATAAATACGCCAATCCCGTTTGCTCCGCAATCGCTTAGTAAACGNGCTGTTTGGGATGGGCGGAAAAAAAGGGGGCATCCTCGCAAGGTGCCCCCCTTTGAAGTCGAGAACTCGTTGCAGGAATGCTCCGAGCCCTTCGGGTCGCAAAACCCTCTTACGCCGGTCTTGCNGTAATTCATTGTATGCAAGCGACAACGCGGGCCCTGGTGGGNTGTTCAGCGGCGTTTTTTTGACGCTGCATCGCGCGCCCTAGCCGCGCGGGCGCTCGACAGNCTTCGCGGAACGCGGCAATGCGCGGTGCATGCTGTTCGACCTTGCCCGCCCTGTCCTGTTCGCGCTCGATCCCGAGCGCGCGCATCGCCTGACTGTGAAAGCGCTNGCCGTTTCGCCCCGCACCGCGCNGCCCCAGGCCGGCCCGCTGGCGATCGATGTCGCGGGGCTCGCCTTCCCCAACCCGGTCGGCATGGCAGCGGGATTCGACAAGGACGCCGAAGTCCCCGACCAGTTGCTCGGCCTGGGCTTCGGTTTCACCGAAGTCGGTTCGATCACTCCGCTGCCGCAGGCGGGCAATCCCAAGCCGCGGCTGTTCCGGCTGGTCGAGGACCGTGCGGTGATCAATCGGATGGGGTTCAACAACGGCGGGGCCGAGGCCGCGCTCGCCCGGCTCGAACGCCGCGCCGGTCGGCCAGGCATTGTCGGGATCAATGTCGGGGCGAACAAGGACAGCGCGGACCGCGCGGCCGACTACGCGACGATGACCCGCATNATGGCNCCGCTGGCCTCGTATCTCGCGGTCAATATTTCCAGCCCCAACACCCCGGGCTTGCGCGCTTTGCAGGACGANGGGGCGCTGATCGGNNTGCTCGATGCAGTGTTCGAGGCCCGCGGAGACCGGGGCCCGCCCGTATTNCTCAAGGTCGCGCCCGATCTCGAACCTGCGGATGTCGACGCGATTGCACGTATCGCGATCGACCGGGGGCTTGGCGCCCTCATCGTGTCCAATACCACNATCTCGCGTCCGGCGNTGGCCTCGGCGCATGCGGGAGAAACCGGCGGGCTGTCGGGTGCTCCGCTCCGCGATCTCGCACAGCAGCGCCTGCGCGACTTCCGCAAGGCAACCGGCGGCGAGCTTCCGCTGGTGGGCGTGGGTGGCATCGCCACCGCAGCGGACGCCTGGGCCCGCATCCGCGCGGGCGCCAGCCTGGTGCAGCTCTACAGCGCGATGGTTTATGGGGGCCCCGGCCTGCCCCGGCAGATCGTCCGGGGCCTNGAGCAGTTGATGCGCCGCGACGGTTTCGCTTCGATTGCCGAAGCGGTCGGAAGCGAATAGCGTCGCATCCATGAAGAGACTGATTTCCATTCCGCTTCTGGCCGCTGCCCTGGCTGGCTGCTCGATCAATCCATCGCCGGAATCCGCACCTCCTTTATCGCCGACCGCTTTTGCAGGNGCAGTCAGCGCGGCNGACCCNCGAGCGCANGCCGCAGGCGAAGCTATGCTGGCACGGGGAGGCAGCGCCACCGACGCCGCCATCGCNGTCATGCTGGCGCTGACGGTGGTCGAACCGCAGAGCTCGGGCATCGGCGGCGGCGGNTTCATGGTCCGCGGCATGCCGGACGGCACAGTCGCAACCTTCGATGGCCGCGAAACCGCTCCTGCCGGCGCCACGCCGGAATGGTTTCTCGACGACAACGGCGAAGTCCCGCCGCGCAGCGAATCGGTCCGCAGCGGGCTGTCGGTCGGGGTGCCGGGGAACATCGCGCTCGCCGCCAAGGCGCACGCCGCGCATGGCAAGCTCGCCTGGGCCGACCTTTTCGAGCCGGCCATCCGCCTTGCGCGCAGCGGGTTCGAGATCAATCCGCGGCTCAATGGCATGCTCGAGAGTGCCCGGGACCGATCGGCACATTCCGCGGCCGCGCGATCGCTGTACTTCGACGATCAGGGCGATCCCCGGCCGGTCGGCACGCTGGTCGTNAACGAGCCGCTCGCGCAGACCCTCGAGATGATAGCGGGCGGTGGGCCGGAAGCCTTCTATTCGGGCGAACTGGCGGAACGGATCGCCGAGACGGTCAGCGCGGATACGCCGCGCACGGGCGCGATGACCTATGCCGACATCACGGGTTACGAAGCCAAGACCCGCGATGCTGTCTGCGCACCCTATCGGGCCTATCGCGTCTGCACCATGGGCCCGCCGACGTCGGGCGGTGTCGCGGTTTTGCAGATGCTTGGCCAGCTCGAGCGGTTTCCTATCGCCGAGATGGGAGTGCGCAATCCGCTGACCTGGCATCTGTTCGTTGAATCGCAGCGGCTGGCCTACGCCGACCGCGAGTTGTACCTGGCCGATAGCGATTACGTGCCTGTCCCGGTCGCCGGACTTGTCGATCGGGATTATCTCGCATCGCGCAGCGGATTGATCGCCCCCGACCGCAGACTGACCGAAGTCACTGCCGGAACCCCTCCAGGCGCGGACACTGCGCTGGCCGATGGCGACGAACCCGAAGAACACGGCACCTCGCATTTCGCCGTCGTCGACGCTGACCAGATCATGATCAGCTACACCTCGACGATCGAGGGGGCGTTCGGTTCGGGCCTGATGACGGGCGGGTTTTTCCTCAATAACGAGCTGACCGATTTCAGCCGGTCGCCCACGGTCGACGGGCAACCCGTCGCCAACCGGGTNGAAGCGGGTAAGCGTCCGCGCAGTTCGATGGCCCCTACGGTCGTCTACGATCCTGAAGGCAANCCCTTCCTCGCGGTCGGTGCTGCAGGGGGAAGNACCATCCCGGTGCAGACCGCGCGCAGCATCATCGGGGCAATCGATTTCGGCCTTTCGGCNGAAGAGATNCTCGCCCTGCCCTTCGTCATGGCGTTCGGCGACCGGCTGCTGCTTGAACGGGGCACCTGGCTCGAAGAGCAGGCCGATGCCTTCCGCAGCCTCGGGCACGAACAGGTTCTGGTGCGCGAAGCCCCCGTGAAAGGCGGCGCCGTGCTGCGGACTGCGGCTGGGTGGGAAAGCGCCCGCGACCCGCGGCTCGAAGGGCAGATCGAAATCCCCTAGCACGGCTGGCTTGCCGTGGACCGGCGGGCGTCCTAAGCCGTGCCCCGAACTGCGTCATGAAGAACACAGCCGTTGAGGAGCCTGCCGTGCTGTCGGAAATAGATTCCGCGAACAATCTCGTCGAACTTTTCCTCAAACGTGCGGATGAAAAGGGCGACCAGCCGTTTCTCGGCGCAAAGCGCGAGGGCGGGTGGCAGACCATCAGCTGGCGCGAAACGGCCGAGCAGGTGTGCCTGCTCGCCGAAAATCTGCGCGGCCTCGGGCTGAAGGATGGCGACCGCGTATGCCTGGTGTCGGAAAACCGGCCCGAATGGTGCATTGCCGACCTGGCGATCATGGCCGCGGGCTGCGTTACCGTGCCGGCCTACATCACCAATACCGAGCGCGATCACGTGCATATCCTCGACAATTCGGGGGCGCGCGCGGTGATCGTTTCGACCGAGAAACTGCTGCGCCCGCTGCATGGCGCGCTGCAGGCGTCGGGGGTGGCCGAACATGTTATCGGGATCGACGATCTCCATCGCCAGCAATCGGGCAGTTTCGGCTATTACAACTGGGCGACCATGCTCGANGGCGATCCGGCGGCTGCGCGTGCAGCGGTCGAGAACCGCATCGCGGCGATCGGGCGCGGCGATACAGCCTGCATCATCTATACCAGCGGCACCGGCGGCGCCCCGCGCGGCGTGCGCCAGCACCACGGCGCGATCCTGTGCAACGTGGCCGGTGCCGGCGAAATCCTGATCGATGATTTCGGTATCGACCGGGACGAACGGTTCCTGTCCTTCCTCCCGCTCAGCCATGCCTATGAACACAGCGGCGGGCAGTTCCTGCCGATCGGTGTGGGCGCGCAGATCTATTACGCCGAAGGGCTCGAGAAGCTCGCCAGCAATATCGAGGAAACCCGCCCCACGATCATGGTTGTCGTCCCGCGCCTGTTCGAGGTCTTGCGGACCCGGATCATGAAACAGATCCAGAAGCAGGGCGGCGTCGCCGAAAAGCTGATGAACACCGCGCTCGAAGTTGCCGAGCGCCGCGTGGCGGACGATCCCAAGTTCGGGGACGGGCTCAAGGACATGGCGGTCGGCCGCTTGCTGAGGCCCAAGATCCGCCAGCGCTTCGGCGGAAGGATCAAGGCCATGGTGTCGGGCGGCGCTCCGCTCAACCCCGAAGTCGGCGTCTTCTTCGAAGCAATGGGGCTGACCGTGCTGCAGGGGTACGGGCAGACCGAAGCCGGCCCCGTCATCAGTTGCAACCGCCCCGCGGCGGGCATTGCGATGGACACGGTTGGGCCGGCCATGCGCGGTGTGGAAACGCGCATCGCCGACGATGGTGAAATCCTCGTCCGCGGCGAGCTGGTCATGCACGGCTATTGGCAGAACGACGCCGAGACCGAGCGCACCATCAAGGATGGCTGGCTGCATACCGGCGACATCGGTCATATCGACGACAGGGGCCGGATCGTGATTACCGATCGCAAGAAGGACATGATCGTCAACGACAAGGGCGACAATATCGCCCCGCAGAAGGTCGAAGGCATGCTGACGCTGCAGCCCGAGATCGGGCAGGCGATGGTGGTCGGCGACAAGAAGCCCTATGTCGTCGGGCTCATCGTTCCCGATGCCGAATGGACGCTCGAATGGTGCCGTGCGCAGGGCAAGCAGTTCGACTGCAAGCAGCTGCAGGAACTGCCCGAATACCGCAATGCGGTGCGCGCTGCGGTCGACCGGGTGAACAAGGACCTGTCAGTCGTTGAGAAGGTGCGGCAGTTCTCCTTCGCCGATGAACCGTTCACGATCGAGAACGAGGAGATGACTCCCTCGATGAAAATCCGCCGGCACAAGATCAGGGACCGCTACGGCGAACGGCTGGAAAGACATTACCGCAGCTAGGCGGCGGCTTCCTCGATATATTCGGGATAGAAACTGGGCGCGCGGTCGCTCCATCGCGGCGCAGTAGCGGCCGCCTCGCTAAGCGATTGGAGCAGCATCTTGCGCCGTTCGGGCCGGATTTGCGGCAATGCCGCTGCTGCACAGAACGCGCTGGGTAGCCAAGGCCGCGAAGCCGCGGACACCAGCCGCTCGTAAAGAAAGCGGAAGGCGGANAAACACTCGATCCGCTCCTGCGCGAGATCGAACGCGGCGACCCGGGTGAGCTTGCCCAGGAACCCTTCGATGCTGTCGAACCCCGAATCGACGGGCAGCGACTGACGCAGCGCGGCGAGCTCGCGATAGGCGACATACTGGCGGCGTATCGCAGCGTTTTCGCCCGGGTCGCGGCCCCACACGCGAAAGGCGTCGCAGCGGCCGAGGCCGATATCGAGGCTGCGGCGGATGTAGCGTTGTTCGGCAGCGGTGAAGCCGGCGAACTCGCGCAGTTCGGCGATCGTCGGCGATGCAGTTTGCGTAGTGGCCATCACGGCACTCCCCTGTTGCCCAGCGAGTGTGTCCAAAGATGGTTAAGAAGCCGTAAGCGCGCAGTCCGTGCGTCAGATAAGGCCCGCNAGCGGGCTCGAGGGATCCGCATATTTGCGGGTCGCCATGCGCCCGGCAAGATAGGCATCGCGGCCGGCGGCAACCGCCAGTTTCATTGCCCGCGCCATGCGGATCGGATCCTTGGCCTCGGCAATGGCGGTGTTCATCAGCACCCCGTCGCAGCCCAGTTCCATCGCCACGGCCGCGTCCGATGCCGTGCCCACGCCGGCATCGACCAGCACCGGAACGTTGGCGCCTTCCTTGATCAGGCGGATCGTTACCCGGTTCTGGATGCCCAGCCCCGACCCGATCGGAGCGCCCAGCGGCATCACTGCCACCGCACCTGCATCCTCGAGCTGCTTGGCCGCGATCGGGTCGTCGGCGCAATAGACCATCGGCAGGAAGCCCTCCTTGGCGAGCGTTTCGGTCGCCACCAGCGTTTCGCGCATGTCGGGATACAGGGTGCGCGCTTCGCCGAGCACTTCCAGCTTGACCAGATCCCAGCCGCCCGCTTCGCGCGCCAACCGCAGGGTGCGGACCGCTTCCTCGCCGGTGAAGCAGCCGGCNGTGTTGGGCAGATANGTCACTTTCTTCGGATCGATGTAATCGGTCAGCATCGGGGCCTTGGGATCGCTGACATTGACCCGGCGGACCGCCACGGTGACGATTTCGGCCCCCGATGCCTCGAGCGCCGCGGCGTTCTGTTCGAAATCCGCGTATTTGCCCGTTCCGACGATCAGCCGGCTCGAGAAACGCCGCCCGGCGACGCTCCAGCTGTCGTCGTCCTGTCCGCCGCCGACGAAATGGACGATTTCCAGCGTGTCACCATCGGCGATCCCGATGGCGGCAAGTTCGCTGCGCGGCGCGATCGTGCCATTGCGCTCGACTGCGACCTTGGCGGGATCAAGGTCGAGTTCGCGAACCAGTTCGGCGATGGTGGAAGCGGCGGTACGGCGGGTATCGCCATTGACGGTCAGGGAAATCATGCGCCCCGACTTAGTCGCCGCAGCGCTCCTTGCAAGCGGGGGAATGGACATGGCGCAAGTTGAGCACATGGCCGAGCGATACCAGCGCCACGCCGATAATCGTCAGCACGGCTTCCTTGTAGCCATGCGGTACGGCCAGCGCGCCGCCCATGAAGGTCAGCCCGGTCATGGCAATGACGAACGGCATCGCCATGCGGTGCCGCAACGCGCCCCAGCCGATCGCCACCGCGGCAATCACGGTCGCGAGCAGCAGGCCGACGCGGTGGAATTCGGGCGCGAGCAGGAATTCGCCGCCAAGCCCGAGGCCCGATACCAGCAGGATCGAAAGCACACAGTGGATCGCGCAGGCACCCGACAGGAAGATACCCGCACGGTCGAGCCTGCGACGAATCGGCAAGGTGGCACGCTGGAACATNTTGTGGCAGCTATGTGATGTTGTATCTTATTACAAGCGAAACCGCGCAAGCACGGCGTTTGCGTACTTGCANCGAGCTGNGNGGCGCTTGCCCGTTTTGCACTTGCGCCCCGGAGTGTCGCAAATCACAGACGGCATATGTCGCACTCGAGCAAACCCACGCGTCCTGCCGCNCTTGCCAACTGGCTGATGATCGTCGCTTTCCTCGTCGTCCTGATGGTGGCGGTGGGGGGGATAACCCGGCTGACCGAGAGCGGGCTGTCGATCACGCAATGGAAACCGATAACGGGCGCCATCCCGCCGCTTTCCGAGGCAGCCTGGCAGGCCGAGTTCGCGCTCTATCAGACCACCGGCGAATATCAGACGGTCACCGGGCCAGCCGGGATGGACCTTGCGGCATTCAAGTTCATCTTCTTCTGGGAATGGTTCCATCGGCTGCTCGGCCGGCTGATCGGCCTGGCATTCGCGGTCCCGCTCGCGTGGTTCTGGATCCGCGGCGCCATTCCGCAGGGTTACAAGGGCCGGCTGGTCGCGCTGCTGGCCCTCGGCGGGCTGCAGGGCGTTTTCGGCTGGTTCATGGTTCGCAGCGGCCTGGCGGGGACGATGACCGATGTGAGCCACTTCTGGCTTTCGATCCACTTGCTTACCGCGCTGTTCACCCTTGGCGGACTGATCTGGACGGCGCTGGACCTGCGGCAGCTGGCGACCGGCGCTTCGCGGCCCGCACGCTGGACCGGTATCGCCAGCTGGGTGGGCGCGATCCTGTTCGTCCAGCTGCTGCTGGGGGCCTGGGTTGCCGGACTCAACGCCGGTCTGGCATCCGATACCTGGCCGCTGATGCAAGGACAGCTCGTCCCGGAATACGACCGGTCGCGCGGCCTTGCCTGGGCCGTGACGCACGACCCGTTCCTGCTTCACTTCCTCCATCGGTGGTGGGCCTGGATTGCAGTCATTGCGCTGGTGGTGATGGCGCGGCGCGTCAAACCGCTCGTGCGGCAGGCTTCGGTTGCAATCCATACCGCCTTCGGCATCCAGATCTTGCTCGGCGTTGCCACCGTATGGACTGGCGTGGCGCTATGGGTTGCCGTGGCGCACCAGGTCGTAGGTGCGCTGCTGGTCGCCAGCTTTGCCTGGGGCGCGCATATTCTGGGTCGGCGCACCGCATAGTCGCAGCGCGAGCGCACAGCGCTTGCGCTCGTGAGATCCATTCGCAATAACAAGGAAATCACGCGTCGGTGCGGGGGCTACGGCGCGTGGAACCCCGGGCATGCCCGGGTGCTATGCGAAGGGGGCGGGATGACCACAGGCAACAGACGCGCATTTCTTGGGCAGCTCGGCATGGCCGCTGCCACCGCCGCTTCGGGCCTGCCGATATCGGCCATCGCACAAACCGGCGGTATCATCGTCCCGTCGGGGCCTTTCCGGTTGCAGCGCGAGCTCGAACGCGGACTGAAAGGCGGGCAGGCAGTGCGCGTGATCCGCGAATGGGATGGCCGCTTCCTAGAGGACCGCAACGGCTTCAAGGCGATCGGCGAACAGGTTTCGTGCGTCGTCTCGGCCCCTGCCGTTCTCGAACCGATTGCCGAGATCGAACGCAATCGGCAGGATGCGGGACCCTTCCCAGCGCAGATCGACCGGCAGGGCCGGATCGTCAAAGCCGGGCGGGCTGGCGGCGGTGCAGACGCCGCTGCCGCGGTTGCAGCCGCGATATCGATCCTCGAGCAGACGGGCCGATCACCGGGCGAGCTCGAGGATGCCAAGAGGTACCTCAACCGCCTTGCGCGATCGGCCGATACGGTCTTTGCCGATCCGCCGCCCGACCTGTTCTTTCCCAGNCCGGGNCGGGCCACGGACCGGCGCGCTCTCGCGCTGCCCGACGCGCTCACNGGTGAAGTGCGCGTGNNGCTGGAAGCGACCGCGCGCGACGAAGGCCTGCTAGACCGGTTCGAACGGCGCATCGTCACCCGGATCGGCGATGACGTGCGGCCGTCGCACGAAATCTGGACGCTGCGGCTCCTCTGAATAGCGGGTGGTGCTATTTTACCTCCCGCGAGACACGCGGAAACGCTTGACTGAAAGGCGATCAGGCGCCATTTGCCGCGCGCTTCGCGAGTTCGCTCGTTCGGATTCGCCGATTGACGCCGTCGCCTTTTCTCAAGACGCGGCACGAACACTAAGAACGGAAATCAGCCATGAAGGCTCTTACGAAGATCACCCGGTCGATCAAACCGGCCGAGGTCGAAAAGAAGTGGCACATCATCGACGCCGAAGGTCTCGTCGTCGGCCGTGTCGCGGCGATCATCGCCAACCATCTGCGCGGTAAGCACAAGCCGAGCTACACCCCGCATGTCGATTGCGGCGACCACGTCGTCGTGATCAATGCCGACAAGGTGAAGTTCACCGGCAAGAAGCTCACCGACAAGATCTATTACAAGCACACCGGTCACCCGGGCGGCATCAAGGAAACCACTCCGGCGAAGGTGCTGGAAGGCAAGTTTCCCGAGCGCGTGCTCGAAAAGGCTGTCGAGCGCATGATTCCGCGCGGCCCGCTCGGCCGTGCACAAATGCGCGCGCTGCACGTATTCGCCGGCACCGAGCATCCCTATGACGGCCAGAAGCCCGAAAAGCTCGACGTTGCCTCGATGAACCGCAAGAACAAGGTTGTCGCATAATGGCCGACGAAACCAAGAACGAAACCGTCTCGGATCTCGCCGATCTGAAGGACATCGCCGGCAACGCTCCCGAAGGTGACGCGGCGCAGATCGCCGAAACCGCCCAGGTTCCGCTGCGCGAGCAGGAACTGGACAAGGAAGGCCGTGCCTACGCCACCGGTCGCCGTAAGGACGCCACCGCCCGTGTCTGGCTCAAGCCGGGCAGCGGCAAGGTCATCATCAACGGCAAGGACCAGGAAGTGTATTTCGCACGTCCGACGCTGCGCCTGATCATCGACCAGCCCTTCACCATCACCGACCGCCAGGGTCAGTACGACGTCATCGCCACCGTGCGCGGCGGCGGTCTGTCGGGCCAGGCCGGCGCGGTGAAGCACGGCATTTCGCAGGCGCTCACCAAATACGAGCCCGCGCTGCGCAGCACCGTCAAGGCGGCAGGCTTCCTGACCCGNGACAGCCGCGTGGTCGAGCGTAAGAAGTACGGCCGCGCCAAGGCCCGCCGTAGCTTCCAGTTCTCGAAGCGCTAAGCTTACCCGATCTTATCGATCACCGAGTGGGGCGGTTCCGGAAGGAGCCGCCTCTTTCGTATGTGCAGCGCTAGCGCTGCAGCGTCATGATTCCCCAGGCCAGCCCGGTTCCCGCGAGGAACAAGGGCCACGACCACCAGAAGTCGAACTGGTAGATTTCCGCGCGAAAGATGGCGAGCTGGCCGCCCTTCGACCCTTGCGAGCCGATCAGCAGCGCGACCACGAAAGTCAGTATCGCGCCAAGCGGCAATGCCTTTACCAGTTCCATCGCTTTCCCCTGTCCTGCAGCAAGTAGACGCGGTGCCTATGCAACAGGGGTTGCCGGTCCGGTTCCGGATTGGCTTAGCGGGGCTGGTTAACGCGCCTGGCTCAGTGGACGGGGGGATCNACCCTCGGGACCTGGCGCACCGGGGCCACGGGTTCGCCCTCGCTGCGCGGCGGGAGGGCATTTTCGGGGACATCGTCGATCTGCATGTCGCGCGTATCGACCTGCTGNAGATTGCGCACGCAGACGGTCAGCTTGCGGCCGTCCCATTCGATTTCGTTGAAGCTGGGCGGCGTGGAGCGAGTGCGCTGCGACAGCGTTCCCGCACCGATCATCCGCACCGGCCCTTCGCTCGTATCCTCCATGATGTCGAACGCATCATGGACATGGCCTGAAAGAACAGCGGTTACATTNCGCTTGGCCAATTCGCGCAGCGCAAGGTCGCCGTGCTTGGTCAGCGCTGTCCCCTGGGTCCCGACTTCGCGCAATGGATGGTGGACCGCGACCAGCGCCTGGATCCCTTTCGGCAGCGCGTCGAGGGCGGCCAGGCAACGATCGAGCGCGCGCTGGCTCACCCAGCCTTTCGACCAGTTGAGCCGAGGCTGCATGCGCACCGCAGTCTTCAGCGGGACGATCGCCAGCGCGCCGAGATCGAGTTCCCGTTCGACCTTCTCCTTCATCCCGCGAAACCGCTCGTAAGGGGAGAAGAAGCGTTCGATCAGGTTGAAATAAGGCATGTCGTGATTGCCCACCTCGACAGTCACCGGCGCGTCGAGCGAATTGATCCACTGCGTCGCGGCAGCAAACTCGCGGTGACGCGCGCGCATCGTCAGATCGCCGGTAATTGCCACGGCATCGGGCTGTTTCTCGGCGATCTCCTGNTTCACCCAATCGAGCGCCCGGGTGTTTTCGAGGCCGAAATGGATGTCGGAGAGGTGGAATATCCGCCGCGTGTCAGTAGCCATGGGCGGTCGCTAGCAGATCGACGGGGCACTCAGCCACCGAGAATTCGGCCCGCGGACCGAGGCTGGCCGGTTCGCCATCGATCAGCAATTGCAGCGGTTCGGCCGCGCAGTTTTCGATGGTCAGACAGTCGAGCAGGCCCAGCCGCTCGTGCGGACCTTCNCGGAACCGCCGGCGCAGGACGGCAAAGCTTTGCTGCAGGAATTCGGCGGCATTCTCGAGCAGGAAACCGTCTACCTGCAACCCGCGGTGACTGGGGGTGAGTTCGATAAGCGGATATCCGTTCTGGTCGCCGATTGNNGGATCGGCCATCCGTACCCGGGATCCGCCGGTGGTTTCGGCTAGCGCTTCGCCGGCGCCCTGCGCCAGGCCGGCGACATCGAAATCGCGCATGGCTTCNCGTACCCCGGCCCAGGCCGTACCGGGCCCGACCAGCAGGCCCGCATGCGCNCGCCCGGCCGCGCAGGCAGCCATNGCGGGACGGACCGGACGGAAGGCCCCGCGGGCGATCCGCTCCAGAATGGCATCGCAGGGCGTGTCTTCGCCATGCAGGCGGCCGCTCAACAGGTTCATCGTCCCGCCGGGAAGGACCAGCACGGCCCCAGCCCANCCGGACACNGCGTCGATCACCGCATTCAGCGTGCCGTCACCGGTAAACACGATGAGCTGCGAAACCCCNGCGGCTTCCAGATCGGTGCGCGTGGGAAGCTCCTGCGCGGGAAATTCGATGGTTCGCGCCACACCCAGCCCCTGCGTGGCCAGCGAGGCTTCCAGCTCGCGGAGCGCGGCTTCGCTGTTGCTGCCGCTGCGCTCGTTCACGACCAGCCAGGATGCGGANNGGCTCATGCCGACCAAGCGCCGGACACGGCCTGCGGTTCCCGCNGTCAGATGCGGTGGTTGAGCAGCAACCAGGCGGTAACGCCATTGAGAACGCTGTAGAATGCATAGATCCACGCAGCGGCGGGCCAGTCGTGCGCGGNCAGCAGCATTGCCAGCAGCAGGATCAGGAACTCGAGCGCGAGCGAAATCCGACCGCCACCNGCGCGGAAAGNCGCGGGCAGGCTNTCCAGAACGGGGTGATNCGACTCGAGCATCGCCTTGTGCATGGCGAAATTGGCCATTCCCAGCACGAAGAGGATCCCGAGCANCATGCGACGAGCGTCTTACCCCTGTCGTATGCCGATTGCCAAATGCCATTGGTCGGGCCGNCTGCGCACCCGGTCCAATCACACCGCCGCCCGTCGAGNGNCGCGTGCGATTACTGGTGTAGCCGTGCAATACAGTTCGTGCAGCGAGCCTCTCCCCCTCTATTGATCGGGGCTCGCTGCAGACCTGGAGATGGAACCATGAAAACGCTTTTCGCAACGCTCGCCGCCGCCGGTCTGGCGCTGTCCGCAACCGCCGCTCAGGCCGAGTCCGTGCGTGTCACCTATAGCGACCTCAACCTCGCGAGCCCCGAGGGCCAGAAGCAGCTCTCGCAGCGCATCGACCGCGCTGCCCGCAATGTCTGCGGCCACACCCGCGGTGGCACGCGNAATCTTCAGNTCGACCGGGCGACCCGGGCCTGTTTCGAAAAGGCGAAGGCAGACGCGGGGGCGCAATTCGCTTCCCTCGTAAGCGACCACGCNTTGGGCGGCTGATACCCCAAGTTCGCCCACCTTTGAGGCCCCGGCCGGATGCAGTCCCCCGGCCGGGGTTCCTTTTCGCGCCAGCTGTATGTCGGCAGCCAGATGCGGCGCGATGAACCTACCGGCCCGCCATGGCCTTCACCTTGGGCAGGTAGGTCCGCCCGATACGCAAGGCTTCTCCCTCGTCCAGTTCGACCGACCACACGCCGAGCCCATCGTGGCGCAGGCCAGTGATGCGGTCCTTGCGCAGGATCGTCGAGCGGTGNATCCGGATGAACTTCNCCGGGTCCAGCCGNTCCTCGAGGCCGGCNATCGTCTGCAGNAGCAAATAGGTGCGCGCCGCATCGCCTTCGCCGACATGAAGGCGGACGTAATCGCGTTCGGCATCGATTCGCCCGACTTCCGAAGTCGCGATGCGGATGAGCTCGCTGCGATGCGGGATCCACAATTCTTCGAGCCATTCGCTGTCGCTGCGTTCGGCATCGCCGCGCCGCGCCANTGCGCGGGNCACGGCGCGTTCCAGCCGTTCNGGCTTGACCGGCTTGAGCACGTAATCGACCGCNTCGAGATCGAAAGCCTCGACCGCATAATTGTCATGCGCGGTGACGAATACGATCGCTGGCCGGTGCGCTTCCCTGGTCAGCGCCTTGGCNACNGAGATTCCGTCCACCTCGGGCATGGTCATGTCGAGCAGCACCAGATCGGGCTCGAGCGCCCCGATCAGGCGCAGCGCCTGCGCNCCGTCGCTGGCGGTGCCGACCACTTGCAACGCGTCGATCTTGGCGCAGATAACCTGCATCCGTTCGACCGCCAGCGGTTCGTCATCGACGATAAGCGTGCGCAGTTTGTCGTCGGATTCGTCAGCCATGTTTCACCATCGGTATCCTCAGCTCGGTTTCGTATCCGGTCAGCGATGGTCCGGACACGATCGTGGCNGCATTCCCGAANCGGGCCTCGATCCGGTCCCGCACATTGGCGAGGCCGATACCGAAACCGTGATGGCCGGCGGTGCCGGGTCCATCGTCGCTGACGGTGAGCACCAGGCGACCGTATTCCTCGCGCGCCGCGATCGTGATCGTTACGGGCCGGCTCGAGGCCGAGACGCCGTATTTGACCGAATTTTCCACCAGCGGCTGCAGGATCATTCCCGGGACCTTGAACCGGGCGAGGTCGGCAGGAAGGTCGACCTTCACCTTCAGCCGTTCCGGGAAGCGCACCGTCTCGATTTCGAGATAATGTTCCTGCAGGTCGATCTCATCCTCGAGGCTGACGTCGCCGGTCGAATCGTCGGCCAGGCTATGGCGGTAGAAGCGCGAGATCGTCTGGATCATCTGTTCGGCCCGGTCGGTCTTGCCGGTCATCACGAGGGCCGACAGCGAATTGAGCGTATTGAACAGGAAATGCGGATTCACCTGATAGCGTAGCGAGCGCAGTTCGGCGGCCTTGGCCGCGGTCCGGAAGCGTTCGCCGCGGCGCTCCGCCGCCCGGGCCTGCGCGCCGGCGAGCAGGGCGAGGAACAGCGCCGCCCAGGCAAGCAACAGGAAGTAGCGCCCGATCGCCAGATCGAAGGTCATCTTCCACTGGTCGAGCGATGTCGGTGCAGGGGCAATCAGNACGCTTTGCGGAACCGCTTCCTCGGCCTGGTCGACGTCCTCGCCGATCTGCGCGCGGGGCAGATCGATCAGCAGATTGCCGGCATCGTCGCGGCGCAGCGCAATCCCGCGCTCCTTGCCCATCTGCTGTTCGACCTTCGCCTCGATCGAATCGAAGATCCAGCGATTTGCCTGCGCGATCATCATCGCCCCCGGCATCGCGGCGATCAGCGCGACGGCGATCTTGATCCCGAGGGCGCGGTTCTCGACGACCCGCAGGACGAGCCACAGGAGACCGGTCACCGCCACCCCGATCGCACAGACGAGTGCACGGCGCCAGAGCAGCTCATCCTGGAAGTCCAGCCCGACCACCACGCTGCGCAGCGTGATGAGCAGGAAATAGCANAGCCACACCCCGACCATGGAGGCAAAGACCACCCTGCCGGAAAGGCGTTCGTCTTCGGGATTCACCTGGCGTTCATCGATTGGCACCGTTGCGATGTGCCCCTTTGCGTCCTTGGATGCCAGCGCGGCGGTCGAACGGACTGCGCCGTTGGTCGACCAGCTGAGCTATTCGGCGGGCTCGAACTCGCCCGCCGCNATTCGCTGGCGCCACTCGGCGGGGGCGAGCGTGTGGACATTGTTGCCCGCCGCATCGACCGCCACGGTAACGGGCATGTCCTGCACTTCGAATTCGTAGATCGCTTCCATCCCCAGATCCTCGAAAGCCACCACTTCGGCGCCCTTGATCGCGCGGCTGACCAAATAGGCCGCGCCGCCGGTAGCCATGAGGTAGGCGACCTTGAACCGGCTGATCACATTGACCGCATCATGGCCGCGTTCCGCCTTCCCGATCATGGCGAGCAGCCCGAGGTCGAGCATCATTTCGGTGAACTTGTCCATCCGGGTCGCCGTGGTTGGACCGGCCGGCCCCACGACTTCGCCCATCACCGGGTCGACCGGGCCGACGTAATAGATCGCGCGGCCCTTGAACTCGACCGGCAGCTCTTCGCCCGCCTCGAGCATGTCGTTGATCCGCTTGTGTGCCGCATCGCGCCCGGTCAGCATCTTGCCCGACAGCAGCAGGCGGTCGCCGTGGTTCCAGCTGGCGACCTCTTCGGCGGTCAGCGCGTTGAGATCGACTCTCTTGGCCGCGCTGTCGGGCTGCCAGGTAACTTGCGGATAATCGTCGAGGCTGGGCGGTTCGAGATAGGCCGGACCCGAACCGTCGAGCGTGAAATGCGCGTGGCGCGTGGCAGCGCAGTTGGGAATCATCGCCACGGGCTTGCCGGCGGCATGGCAGGGCGCATCGAGTATTTTCACGTCGAGTACCGTCGCCAGTCCGCCAAGGCCCTGCGCACCGACGCCCATGGCATTGACCGCATCGAAGATATCGATGCGCAATTGCTCGATATCGTTCTGCGCGCCGCGCTGCTTGAGCTGGCCCATGTCGATCGGATCCATCAGGCTCTGCTTCGCCAGCTTCACGCAATGCTCCGCCGTGCCACCGATCCCGATGCCCAGCATCCCCGGGGGGCACCAGCCCGCGCCCATCGAGGGAATCTGTTCGATCACCCAGTCGACGATATTGTCGCTCGGGTTCATCATCTTGAACTTGGACTTGTTCTCGCTGCCGCCGCCCTTGGCCGCGACGTCGATCTCGACCCGGTTCCCCGGGACCATTTCGACCGACAGGACGCAGGGCGTGTTGTCGCGCGTGTTGCGCCGGGTGAAGGCGGGATCGGCAAGGATCGAGGCGCGCAGCTTGTTGTCGGGATGGTTGTAGGCGCGGCGCACGCCCTCATCGACGACTTCCTGCAACGATTGCGTGCTGTCGAGACGGCAGTTCTGTCCCCATTTGACGAACACGTTGACGATTCCGGTGTCCTGGCACAGCGGGCGATGGCCTTCGGCGCACATGCGGCTGTTGGTCAGGATCTGCGCGATAGCATCCTTCGCCGCCGGACCCTTCTCGGCCTCGTAGGCTTCGCCGAGCGCGCGGATGTAATCCATCGGATGGTAGTAAGAAATGTACTGGAGCGCGTCCGCCACGCTCTCGATTACGTCGTTTTCCGTGATGACGGTCATGTCGCTCATCGCCGCAAATTCCCATGTTGCAGATTTGCGCTCCCCGATAGGCGCGTTAGCCGCCATCGGTCAAAGCGCTTGGCCACACCCGGCCATACGCCTAAGGCAACCGGAGCTTGCATAAGCGTGTTATTGATGTAATACAGCTCGCGGAACAACCATGACCCTGACCACGACCCGTCCCGACTATGCTGCCGCCCGCAAGGCGATGATCGACAGCCAGCTGCGCACCAGCGGTGTGAACGATACCTTCGTTCTCGAACGCATGGGAACGCTCCCGCGCGAGGACTTCGTCCCCGAAGGCTCGAAGGCAACCGCCTACATGGACCGCGCCATCCGGCTGGCCGACGGCGGTTTCCTGCCCGCGCCGCTGTTCCATGGCGCGATGCTGGCCGAGGCGCAGCCCACCCCCGCGGACAAGGTGCTCGTCATCGATGCGGGCAGCGGCTATCTCGCGGCGCTGGTCGAACCCCTGGTCGGCACTCTCGATACGATCGCCCCGGACAAGGCTGCCAATGGCAGCAAGCGCGGCGATTACTCGCTGGTCCTGGTCGACGGGGCAATCGAACACGTCCCGCCGGCGCTCGCCAAACTGGTCGCCGAAAACGGCCNGATCGTTACCGGCATGGTCGATCGGGGCGTTACCCGCCTTGCCACCGGCCGCAAATCGGGCAAGGCGCTGGCGCTGCTGCCGCTTGCCGAAATGGGTATCCCGCGGCTCGGCGCATTCGACCGGCCGCAAAGCTGGAGCTTCTGAATGCGTCGTGGAGGGGTAGCATATTTCCTGGTCTCGGGAGCCAGCGCGGTCGCGCTGGCGCAGGCCGCTNCGGCGCACGCCGATACGCTGCAGGAAGCGCTCACCGAAGCCTATCTCAACAACCCTTCGCTGCTCGCCGCGCGCGCCAACCAGCGCGCGACCGATGAAAACGTCCAGATCCAGGAAGCGCCCGGTATCCCCGGCGTAAGCGCGTCCGGAAACTACATCGAATTCATCAAGAACTCGCCCAACAGCTTTACCGCACCCGATCGCCGGCTTCAGGTCGGGCCGGAACTGACCGTGCCGGTCTATTCGGGCGGTGCGATCAGGAATGCGGTAAAGGCTGCCGAAGAACGCGTGGCCGCAGGGCAAGCAGAGCTGCGCGCCACTGAAAGCGCGATCTTCAGCCGTGTTGTCGCAGCCTACATGGATGTCCTGCGCACGCAGGCGCTGGTGGCNCTGTCGCGCAACCAGGTCGAATTCCTCACGGTCAATCTGCAGGCCACCAGCGACCGGTTCGAGATCGGCGATCTGACGCGNACCGACGTCGCACAATCGCAGTCGCGACTGGCGCTGGCCCGCGGCGACTACAGGAACGCGCAGGCCAACCTCATCAACGCGCGCGAAACCTATATCGAGCTGGTCGGCGAAGCGCCCGACGACCTCCAGCCGCCGCCTCCGCTGCCCAACCTGCCCAGCGATGTGGCTACGGCGGTCGATATCGCCCTGTCGAACAACCCCGACCTGATCGCCGCGAAAGAACGCGCCGATGCCGCCGGCTTCGACAGCGAGGTTGCAGGGGCGGGCCGGTTGCCGCGCGTCTCGCTCTTCGCCGGGGCGAACTACACCGACTATTTCAATACGCTGGCCAGCGGCGCCACCAACGTCGTCCAGGAAGAAACCACCGCCAATGCCGGGGTCAATTTCAGCATTCCGATCTTCCAGGGCGGCTTGCCCGCGGCGCGTCAGCGCCAGGCGCAGGCCCGCGAAACCGCGGCGCTGGAACAGGTGATCGCGGCAGAACGCAACACCATCGCGCAGGTTCGTGCAGCCTGGTCGAGCTGGCANGCTTCGCTCGCAGTGATCGAAAGCAGCCAGGTGGCGGTCGAAGCCGCAGCGCTCAGCCTCGAGGGTGTCCGCGCCGAGAACTCGATCGGCAGCCGCCAGATCCTCGACGTGCTCAATGCCGAACAGGAACTGCTCAGCGCACAGGCGCAATTGGTGACCGCACGGCGCAACGCCTATGTCGCGGGCTTCAGCCTCTTGGCCGCCATGGGCCGGGCCGAAGCGCGCGATCTCGGTTTCCTCGATGAAGGCGTGCTCTACGATCCGCTGCAGAATTACGAGCGGGTCAAGGGCAGGGTATGGGATTGGGGCCGCGATCCGGAACCCGAATCCAGCGCCAGCCGGACGGTCGATATCGCCGCTCCCGACGCGTCGGTTCCGTCAGAGGATGAAACCGGAACCGAATCCGGCTATTGAGCGCTGTATCGAATCGGGACCGCACCGATTCGCCGACAGGGGCTTGGAACACGATGCAGCAACAGGACGAACCTTCGGTCGAAGAAATCCTCGACTCGATCAAGAAGGTGATTGCACGCGATAATCGCGAAGGGGCGATTCTCGATCGGCGCCGGCGTACCGCCAGCACCTTGCGCGAAGCCCATGCCGAACCCGCCGGCCCCGAAGAGGCGGAAGAGGTGCTCGAACTGGCAGAAGAAGTCGCGCTCGACGATGATTCGGAAAGCGACGATTGCGCGGCCGAAGCCGATGCGCTGACGCGGGGCGACACGCGCGAGGCGATGCGNCAGAATTTCGCTGCNCTTGCCATGCTTTCNCAGCCGGGCAGGGAACCGCANATCGTGCGATCGGGTGANACCTCGCTCGAGGGCCTGACNCGCGAGATGCTGCGCCCGATGCTGGCNCAATGGCTCGACGACAACCTCCCCGCAATGGTCGAGGAACTGGTCAAGGCAGAGATCNCGCGCATTGCCGGCAAGCGCAGCTAGGCNTCCCGCACAGCATTTGACCGCGACANCGAAATCCCTGCGCAAGGCCGAAAAAGCGCTGGCCAAGATCGGCGGCGCGCGTGCGCAGCGGCACATNTTCCTGTGTTCGATCTCGGAAAAGCAGAAATGCTGCAGCCGTGACGAAGGCAAGGAAGCCTGGAGNTATCTCAAGAAGCGCATGAAGCAGCTGGGGCTGNCCGGNCGCGAAGGCACCGTGCAGCGGACCAAGGCCGACTGCCTGCAGGTCTGCGAAGCGGGGCCGATCGCGGTCGTCTGGCCCGATAACGTCTGGTACCATTCCTGCCGGCCCGAGGTGCTTGAGCAGATCCTCCAGCAGCACCTGATCGGCGGTGAGCCGGTGGCGCAATACCGGCTTGAGCCGGCGGCGGACTAATCGTCCTTGCGCAGCGGGTCTTCGACCGATTCGTCGTGCCCGGTTCCCGAAGACAGGAACACCAGNCCCATCAGCGCGCTCGTCAGCAGCATGGTGAAACCGATGCCCAGCGCTACCGCGATGTAGAAATGTACCGACACTTCCTCTTCGCCGAACTTGAAGAGCAGCGCCATNGCAATTGCCACGATCCCGACNGTCAGCAACAGCATGAAGCGCATGATCCGGCGATAACGGGCCCANGCGAAGGCGGCGTTCTGCGGGTCGTCGAGCGGGCTCTTTTTGGTCATCGNANATGCAAATGGCGGGTNTGGGCGGCGGTTTCAATCGCTGCGCCGGACCCGATTCGCTTTTTGGCGGCGAAAATGGCACTTTGCTNNGCAACAACANAAGGAGTGCGGGGATGGAAATTGGCAAGCTGATCGAGGATCGGGCCGGATCGCAGATCGTCTCGGCTTCGGGCGATATGCCGGTTCGCGAGGCTATCGCGCTGCTGGCAGCGAAGCGGATCGGGGCGATCCCGGTGATGGAGGGCGATACCGTCATCGGCATCTTTTCCGAACGGGACGTCGTCTACCGCCTCGCCGATGAAGACGAGCTGTGCCTAACGCGCCCCTTGGCCGAAGTGATGACCGCGCCGCCCATCAGCGTAAAGCCGACGAATACGGTGCTCGACGCGCTGGCGCTGATGACCAAGCGCCGGATCCGCCACCTGCCGGTGATCGACGGCGATGCGATGTGCGGCTTCATTTCCATCGGCGACCTGGTCAAAGCGCGGCTCGACGAGATCGAACACGAGGCCGAAGCGCTGCGNACCTATATCCAGACGGCTTGAGAGGNCNGGCCGGCCACCCTACATAGGCTACATGACCACTGCCCCCACGCTCACCGATGCCGCNGCCCAGCGCATAGCTGCAATNGCCGAAAAGCAGGCCAAGCCGGCCATTTTGCGACTGTCGGTCGAAGGTGGGGGCTGTTCGGGGTTCCAGTACAAATTCGGCCTCGCCGACGGGGTCGATAATAACGATTCGGTCAGCGACAATGCAGGCGTGAAGCTGGTGGTCGACCCGGTCAGCCTCGATCTGATCGCGGGCAGCACGGTGGATTTCGTCGAATCGCTCGGCGGGGCGGCTTTCCGGGTGGANAATCCCCAGGCCGCCGCCGGCTGCGGCTGCGGATCGAGCTTCGGTATTTGAATTAGACCCGCGCCTACGTTTGGGGCATCAGGCCGCCATGCGAATAGCGAGCTTCAATATCAACGGGATCAAGGCGCGACTGCCGCGTCTTCTGGAATGGCTGGAAGAAACCCGGCCCACCGTCGCCTGCCTGCAGGAAATCAAGACGATGGACGAAGGCTTTCCCGCCGANGCCTTNGANAAGATCGGCTACAGCGCGATCTGGCANGGCCAGAAGAGCTTCAACGGCGTCGCTATCCTCGCCGATGGGGTGGCGCCGGTCGAAAAACAGCGCGGGCTGGGGATCGATGGGCCCAAGGAAGGCGAGGGGGAGCAGGCGCGCTACCTCGAGGCCGAGGTCAACGGGGTGCGCATCTGCAATCTCTACCTGCCCAACGGCAACCCCCATCCCGGGCCCAAGTTCGATTACAAGCTGGCGTGGATGGAACGGCTGCGCGCGCGCATGGNCGAACTCTGGGTGCAGGAGATCCCCACCGTGGTGCTGGGTGANTTCAATGTCATTCCGGAAGACAAGGATGTCTGGTCGGTCCGCGCGATGGCGAACGATGCGCTGATGCAACCCGAATCGCGCGATGCCTACCGCCGGATGCTGGGNGATGGTTGGACCGATGCCATCGATACGCTCAACCCGCGCGGCGGCGTGTGGACCTATTGGGATTACCAGGCCGGCGCGTGGCAGCGCGATCACGGCTTCCGCATCGACCACCTGCTGCTGTCGCCCGAGCTGGCCGACCGCATGCAGGCCGCAGGAGTCGACAAGGAATATCGCGGCCGCGAGAAAGCCAGCGACCATACCCCGGTTTGGGTCGAACTGGCGGAGTGATCGCCCCAACGAAAAGGGGCCGCCGCAGCAAGTGCGACGGCCCCCTTTCCGGAACAGGCTGACCTCAGCGGTAGAAGACGTGCGTGTCGATCGTGGCGAGGGCGACCTTGCGGCGGCTCCAGCTCGGCCGGACGTAATTCGCATGGAAGTACAGCGCGTCGCTGGCTTCGCTGTCCCACAGACCGCGGTGCGCGATGCGAGCCACTGCCTGCGCGCGTTTCCAGGCGAGCGTGCCCGTACGGATGCGCGGCATGTGGCCGTTCTTGACGAAGGAGAACTGCGAGCGCTGGAACACGACGCCGCAATAGCTCGAGGGAAAACGCCGGTCTTCGGCGCGGTTGATGATGACCTGCGCGACGGCCAGCTGGCCGGCAAGCGGTTCGCCGCGCGATTCGAAATAGACCGCGCCGGCAAGGCATTGCATCTCTTCGGAAAGGCTGCCCGCGGCAGGCATGGTCGCCACGAGTTCACGCAGACTCGAAGCCTGGGTCTCGGTGGCAGGAATCTCGGTGTCGGCTTCCGGCGTCTCGGGAAGCTCCTGCACCACTTCCTTCTCGACGAACACGGGCACCACCTCTTCGGTGAGCTGCGCGTCGGGAGCGGTGTTCTGGGCTGCTTGCGCCGCAACCTGGGCGTTGGCGCCGGAACCTTCCGCTCCGGCAAAAACTGTAAAGGCAATCGCCGCGATAACCGCGGTGAACCCGGTAGTCTTACGAACCATTTTTTTCAGACAACTAAGCGGTTGGCGGTCTGTCGCAGGCTGGGATCCATGGGCACCGTGGCGCCCGTAAAGCCGGATCCATCACGTGGCCTGCCGACCACCCCCCGTCTGCGTGCTAGCGTGTCGACCCCATTGCCGTCCAAACGCCGCCTACGCATCGAAGCTGGCGGTCAAATAGTCGCAATTGCAATCAAGTCAAGTTAACCCGGACCCGGTGCGACGAAGCGTTCTGCATTCTCGATATCCAGTTCGATCACCCAGCAATCGGGNTCCGAANGCCGNCTCTTCNCCACGTATTCATCAATTTCTCGTGGATTTTCATCGTCTTGCTCGCGTGTGCAGCTGAACTTCCGCNACCCGTCCAACTGCGGCATACGTTCCCACAAGCGCGTATTCCGGCCATTCTGCGTGGTTAACACGAGGATCGTTCCGGCGTCTCGCTCGCCCTTCTGCAGGACCATGGCGAAGCCCCCTGCGCTTTCGACGGCGCGAATCAGTCCGGACACCTCGACATGGGCGGGTAGGCGTGCGTCCACCGGGCTCAGCCCTGCGCAACGTAGCCGGGCAGGCTCGACAGCGGGATATGCGAACGCATGAAAGTACCGGTGCCGCGGCCGATCTCGTCCCCCTCCTCATCGACCAGCCGCGATTCGGCGACGAAAACCCGCTTCCGCCCGCTGACCCAGCGCCCCTCGGCGACGACCTGCCCGACTCGCACCGGTTTGGTGAAATGCAGGTTGAACGACGTGGTGAGCAGGAAACGGTCGCTGACGAAGGTGTTCGCCGCGTAGAAACCGGCATCGTCGAGCATCTTGAAGTAGATCGTGCCATGCGCGGCGCCGGCAGCGTGATACACTTCCTCGGTCACGTCGAAGGTGATCCGCGACGTGCCTTCCCCCGTTATCTCCAGCCGCGAGGCGAACTGCGCATTGATCGGCGCGGACGCATAAAGGCTTTCGAGCGCGCGGAAATGGCGTTCCGCCCCGCTGGTTGCGGCACCGGTCATTGCTGTGTTCGCCCTCCCTAGCGGGGTTCGACCCAGCCGATCGAACCATCGTGGCGGCGATAGACCATATTGTGTTCGCCGCTACCGCCATTCTTGAACAACAGGCCGTTTGCGTTCTGCAAGTCGAGCAGCATGACCGCATCGGCCACGCTGCATTCGGGGATCATCGCTTTGGTTTCGGCAATCACCGGCGGGCTGTCCGCGCTGACTTCCTCGTCATTGTCGGCTTCGGGCGAGGCGAGGATCGTATAGGCCGCCTCGGCCTCGCGCACCGCATGCGCCGTCTGCGCGTGGCGGTCCTTGATCCGGCGCTTGTAGCGGCGCAGCTGTTTTTCGATCTTGGCGGCAGCGGCATCGAACGCCTGATGCACGTCATGCGCTTCCGCGTGGCCCTTGAGGATCAGCCCCTGCATCACATGCGTCACGATATCGGCAGTGAAGGCGCCGCCCGGCCCCTTGCCGAAGGTCACGTGCGAAGAAATCGCGCGGCTGAAATACTTGTCGACTATGGAGTTCAAACGATCGTCGACATGCTCCTGCAGAGCTGCGCCGGTATCGATCTGGTGGCCGGAAACACGAATATCCATCTTGCCATTTTCTCCTTTGCCGTCCCGTGCGATCCCAACGCTCCGACCATGCGGCCGGTTTCCCTTGCAGCCGATTTAACCCCAGAGCGGGTTTTCAATCCCGGCCATGAATTCGCGGTGCCGGGCCAGTTCGGCCGCGCTCGGTTGATGCGGCCGCGGTTCGCGGCGCGGACCGGTCGGCGCCATGCGCACGGCCGGTCGGTCAGGAGTGGTGGTAATCTCGACCACCGCGGCCTCCGCCGCCAGTTCGAAGCCGATCTGGCGCCCGCCCTTGAGTTCGACATAGACCTGCGCAAGCAATTCGGCATCGAGCAGGGCACCGTGTTTGACGCGGTGGCTGCGATCGATCCCGTAGCGTGAGCACAGCGCATCGAGCGACAGCTTCGCCCCCGGATGCCGTTTGCGCGCCAGCGCCACCGTATCGACCATCCGCGTGGTACAGACAGGTTCGAGCTGGCACAGGCCGAGTTCCGAATTTAGGAAGCCGAAGTCGAAGCCCGCATTGTGCGCCACGAGGGGGGAGTCGCCGATAAAGGCGAGGAGGTCTGCAGCCTGATCGCGGAACAGTGGCTTGTCCGCGAGAAATGCCGCGGACAGGCCATGCACGGCCTCGGCACCCGCGGGCATATCCCGCTCAGGATTGAAATAAGCGTGGAAGCTGTTCCCGGTGGGCACGAGATTGACCATCTCGATGCAGCCGATCTCGACCATGCGATCCCCGGTCTTCGGGTCTAGCCCAGTGGTTTCGGTATCGAACACGATCTCGCGCATTGGCTCTTCTATCGGCCCCGCTAGGCAAGATTACAAGAGGATTACGATGCTGCCNTATCCGGGTGCTTGCCGCGCAATTCGGCGATCAGGCCGCGCACCGCATCCTCGGTCTGCGCCAGCGTGCTGCCGGTGTCGATGACATGATCGGCGCGCGCGCGCTTTTCGCTGTCGGGCGTCTGCAATTCGAGGATGTGGGCGAATTTCTCTTCGGTCATCCCGGGCCGGGCGAGTACGCGCTGGCGCTGGGCCTGCGGCGGAGCCGACACCACCACCACGCTGTCGACCATTCCGGCACCGCCTTTTTCGAACAACAGCGGGATGTCGAACACGACCAGAGGCGCGCCCGCATGTTCGATCAGGAAGGCCTCGCGCCGCGCCGCGACCGCCGGGTGGACCAGCGCCTCGAGCCGGGCCAGCTCCGCGGGATTGCCGAACACCAGCGCACCGAGCTTTTCGCGCGATACGCCGTCCGCATCGGTGCTGCCTGGGAAGGCCTGTTCGATCGCCGGTACCAGTTCCCCTCCGGGGCCCTGCAGGGCGCGGACTTCGGCGTCGGCATCGAAAACCGGTACGCCGGCCGCCTCGAACATCGCCGCGACCGTCGATTTGCCCATGCCGATCGACCCGGTGAGCCCCACGATAAGCGGACGAGTCATCCGCCAAGCCTTTCGCGCAGCGCGGCATCGTCGCCGCGCGGCGGAGCGACGCTGAAGAAATGGGTGAAGGCCGCGGCAGCCTGCCCGATCAACATGGCGAGGCCATCGATGGTGGCAAATCCCGCCGCGCGCGCCCCGGACAGGAATGGCGTATCGACCGGATCGGTCACGATGTCATAGGCGATCGAACCCGGCGGCGCATGACTCCAGTCGAATGCCAGCGGAGGCTGTCCGCGCATTCCGAGCGGCGAGGCATTGATGACCAGATCGCAGCATCCTTCGCGGTCGTCGAAAGCGAAATCGCTTGGCCCGGCGAAGTGGTCGAGCGGCGCGACATGGTGGTCGCCCGCGGGATCGATCTCGTCGAGCAATGCGCGCGCCTTGTCGGGGTTGCGGCCCGCCAGCACCAGAGTGAAGCCTTCCTTCGCCAGCCCGGCCACGATCGCACGTGCCGCGCCGCCCGTGCCCAATATCCGCGCCATGCGGAAATAGTGCCGGTGGCCCAATCGTTCGGTGAGGGGTTCGAGAAACCCTGCGACATCGGTGTTGCGGCCCACCAGCTTGCCATCGGCCGCCCTGACGACTGTGTTCACAGCCCCGACGCGCCTGGCCAGCGGTTCCAGCCGGTCAAGCAGCGGCATGATCGCCTGCTTGTGCGGCATCGTCACATTGCAGCCCCGCCATTCGGGATCCTCCCTGCGCTCCTTCAAATAGGCAGCCAGCCCGTCACCGGTTACATGCGCCGCCCGGTAATCCGCATCGAGCCCGAGCTGCTCGATCCAGAAACCGTGGATCACGGGGGATTTGGATTGGCGGATCGGATCGCCGATGACTTCGGCATAGGCGGTCATGCGGGCAGTGCCCCCTCTTCGCGCAAGGCGCCCAGGACCTGNAGCAGCGGCATNCCGAGCACGGTGAACTGGTCGCCAGCGATGCTGTCGAACAATTGTACCCCGGGCCCTTCGATCCGGAAAACGCCGACGCAATAGGACACCGCGGGCCATTCGGCATCGAGATAGGCCTCGATGAACGCGTCGCTGAGTTCGCGAACCCTGAGGCGTGCGAAATCCGAGCCGATCCACAGGATTTGCGACNCGCGTGCCAGCGCAGCGGCGCTGTGCAGCGTCATGACCTTGCCGGAGAATGCCCGCAGATGGTCGGCCGCATCGGCGCGGCTGGCGGGCTTGTCGAAACGCCGGCCATCGACCTCGACCAGCGAATCGGAGCCAAGCACCAGATCGTCAGGGAGGGCTGACGAAACGGCGGCGGCCTTTGCCGCGGCCAGCGCCTGCGCGATTTCGGCCGGTTCGGCGCCGTCCATCTCGTTCTCGAGCGCGCGTTCGTCGATATCGGCGCCCCTGGCCGTGAACGCGATCCCGGCGGCTTCGAGCATCGCCTTGCGCGAGGCGCTGTTCGAAGCGAGGACGATCCCGCTGCCATCGAGTGTCATATCGGCTTGATTCCCTGCTGGCTGCCACGCGCCTCGCGCTCGTTGTACAAGCGGATGACCGCGGCCGCGGTTTCCTCGATCGAACGGCGCGTCACGTCGATCACCGCCCAGCCATTGTCGGCGAACATGCGGCGGGCGAACTTGACCTCGTCCTTGACCCGTTCGTTGTCGACATAGTCGGTTTCGCGCTCCTCGTTGAGCGTCAGCAGACGGTTGCGCCGGATCTGCACCAGCCGTTCGGGCGCGGTGGTGAGGCCGACGATCATCGGATGCTTCAATTCGAACAGCTTGGGCGGGGGCGGGCTCTCGACCACCAGCGGGATATTGGCGACCTTGTAACCGCGGTTGGCGAGGTAGATGCTGGTCGGCGTCTTCGAACTGCGCGAAACCCCTGCAAGCAGGATATCCGCCTGTTCCCATTCCTCCCAGCCGATCCCGTCGTCATGGGCGATGGTGAACTGGATCGCTTCCACGCGGTTGAAATAGGCCTGGTCCATGGCGTGCTGGCGACCCGGGCGGCCGTGCGCTTCCTGACCCAGCGCCTTTTCCAGCGCCTCGGTCACCCGGTCGAGAATCGGCACGGCGGGCAGGCCGAGCTGCGTACAGGCTTCTTCCAGCCGNTGGCGCGTTTCCGGATTGACCAGCGTGAACAGCACCAGGCCGGGATTGCCCTTGAGTTCGGGAAGGATCCGCTCGAGATGCTGCCGGCTGCGAACCATNGGCCAGAAATGGCGAACGACGTCGGCATCCTCGAACTGGGCAAGCGCTGCCTTGGCCAGCATTTCCAGCGTTTCACCGGTGGAATCGGACAGCAGATGCAGGTGGATGCGGTTGGAAATGGCTCGATCCCGGTGCCTGTGGAGAACAAGGGCATAAACCACGGGAGAAAGCTGGCGACAAGTTCGGGGAGGAAAACGCTCCCCGATACGAGTCCTCCACGGGCCGATTCCCGCACAGCAAATCCGAGTTTTGCGCAGCCCCGGGGATAGCAGGGATAAGTTTGACTCGACTCAGACGGCTGGGCGAGTCGCTCACGCGCCTCGACCCTTTGCAGCGCGGGAGAAATCGGGCAGGGGCCGGTTATCCCTGAAATCCACAGGGCCAACAGACACCATCAACCTCTATATATACTATTATTTTATTGGATTGGACTCAGCGATGCCCGGTCTCCTGCTCGATACGCTGAACGGCAAGCCCGCCGATCGGACCCCCCTGTGGCTCATGCGCCAAGCAGGGCGCTATCTTCCCGAATATCGCGCGCTGCGGGCCGAAAAGGGCGGGTTTCTCGCGATGGCTTACGACAGCGAAGCGGCGTGCGAGATTACCCTGCAGCCGATCGACCGGTTCGGCTTCGACGGGGCAATCCTGTTTTCCGATATCCTGATCGTACCGCATGCGCTTGGTCAGCATCTCGAATTCATGGCCGGCGAAGGGCCCAAGCTTTCTCCGCCGCTGGTCGATGCGGTTCTCGCCGACCTGACGCCTGATCCCACCCGCTACGATCCGATCTACGAGACCGTGCGTCTGTGCCGCAAGCGGCTGCCCGACGGTGTGACCATGTTGGGCTTTGCCGGNAGCCCGTGGACGGTGGCGACCTACATGGTCGCGGGCGAGGGGAGCCGCGACCAGCATGCCGCGCGGGCGATGGCCTATGCCGATCCGGGCAAGCTGGATGCCATCCTTGACCGGATCGTGTCCGAGACGATCACCTATCTCTCCGGCCAGATCGCCGCCGGGGCCGAAGCGGTGCAGCTGTTCGACAGCTGGGCGGGCAGCCTGGCGCCCGACGAATTCGAACGCCTGGTGATCGCCCCCAACGCTGCGATCACCACTGCCCTGCGCGAACGCCATCCGGAAACGCCGATCATCGGTTTTCCCAAAGGTGCGGGAGAGAAATTGCCCGCCTATGCGCGCGAAACCGGGGTTGATGCTGTCGGGGTCGACGAAACGCTCGATCCGGAATGGGCTGCGCGCGAATTGCCCGCCGGCATGCCGGTCCAGGGCAATCTCGATCCGCTGCTGCTGCTTGCGGGAAGCGACCGGCTCGAACAACGAGTCCGGACGATTCTCGAAGCGTTTGCGGGCCGGCCGCATGTCTTCAATCTCGGCCACGGGATCGACCGCCGCACGCCGATTGCCCATGTCGAGCGATTGATATCCACCGTTCGTGCGTTCGAGGGGTGACGCGGCGGTGAGTGGTCCCTACATGAAGTTTGAATGCAGGATCTGCTTGCCATGACCTATCTCTGGCTCAAGGCCGGACACATCATTTTCATGGTGTTCTGGCTCGCTGGCCTTTTCATGCTGCCGCGGCAGATGATCTACCTTCACCCCGCCAGCCCCGGGTCCGATGAATCCGCCCTGTGGGCGAAGCGGATGGGGCTGCTGCGCAAGGTCATCCTCACTCCCAGCCTGATCGTGGTGTGGGTTCTGGGACTGCTGCTGGCAATGACCATCGGTGCCTGGGACCAGGGCTGGTTCCACGCCAAGCTGCTCTTCGTCCTGCTACTGACGGCGTTTCATGGGATCATGGTTGCCCGATCGAAGAAAATGATCGCCGGCGATCGTCCGATGAGCGAGAAACAGCTCCGGATGTGGGGCGAATTTCCCGGCATCATGCTGGCGATCATCGTGATCCTGGTTATCGTCAAACCCTTCTGACGAGCGGCGCGTCGCTTTGTGAATTGACGGCCCGACAGCGGGCCCGTATTCCGTGCCCATCCACCGGCGATAGGCCTCGCATATCGACGAGGCCGGGTCCGCTTTCTCCAAGCCCATACCGACCCGCCGGCCATCCAAACCCGAATACCGAGTAAAACTGATATGCATCTCAAGGATCTCAAAGAGAAAACCCCGGCCGATCTGGTCGCGATGGCCGAAGAACTGGGCGTCGAAGGTGCCTCGACCATGCGCCGGCAGGACCTGATGTTCTGCATCCTGCGCGAACTGGCCGAGGACGAGGAATACGAAGAAAAGATCATGGGGATCGGCACCATCGAGGTGCTGCAGGACGGCTTCGGCTTCCTGCGCAGCCCCGAAGCCAATTATCTCGCCGGTCCCGACGATATCTACGTTTCGCCCAANCAGGTCCGCAAATGGGGCCTGCGTACCGGCGATACGGTCGAAGGCGAAATCCGTGCGCCGCGCGAAGGCGAGCGCTATTTTGCGCTGACCGAGATCTACAAGGTCAATTTCGACGATCCCGATGCGGTCCGCCATCGGACCAATTTCGACAATCTCACGCCGCTCTACCCGGAAGAGAAGCTGTCGCTCGACACGCTCGACCCCACGGTCAAGGACAAGTCGGCGCGCGTCATCGATATCATCTCGCCGCAGGGCAAGGGCCAGCGCGCGCTGATCGTCGCCCCGCCGCGCACGGGTAAGACCGTGCTGCTGCAGAACATCGCCAAGGCGATCACCGACAACCATCCCGAGGTCTTCCTGCTGGTCCTGCTGGTCGACGAGCGCCCGGAGGAAGTCACCGACATGCAGCGCAGCGTGAAGGGCGAGGTCATCTCCTCGACCTTCGATGAACCTGCCAACCGACACGTGCAGGTCGCTGAAATGGTTATTGAAAAGGCCAAGCGCCTGGTCGAGCACAAGCACGATGTCGTGATTCTGCTGGACTCGATCACCCGCCTGGGGCGTGCCTACAACACGGTGGTGCCCAGTTCGGGCAAGGTGCTGACCGGCGGTGTCGACGCCAACGCACTGCAGCGGCCCAAGCGCTTCTTCGGTGCAGCCCGGAATATCGAGGAGGGCGGTTCGCTGTCGATCATCGCCACCGCGCTGATCGATACCGGCAGCCGGATGGACGAAGTGATCTTCGAAGAGTTCAAGGGCACCGGCAACAGCGAAATCGTGCTCGATCGCAAGGTCGCCGACAAGCGCATCTTCCCCGCGCTCGACGTGGGCAAGAGCGGCACGCGCAAGGAAGAGCTGCTGGTCGAAAAGGACAAGCTGTCGAAAATGTGGGTCCTGCGCCGCATNCTCATGCAGATGGGGACGATCGACGCNATGGAATTCCTGCTCGACAAGATGAAGGATTCGAAGACCAACGAAGACTTTTTCGCGACCATGAACCAGTAGGGGTTCGTACGCGATGCCCGTCCAGAGAGCCGCCATTACTGGGGCTCCCGGGGCGGGCAAGTCGACGCTGCTGGCAGAGCTGTCGCGCCGCGGCGTGGCGACGGTCTCGGAAGTCGCGCGGACGATCCTGAAATCCGCCGGCGGCATGGCGCTTCGCGAAGAGGATCCGCTCGCCTTCGGCGATGCAATGCTCTCAGCGCAACTGGCGGCATGGGACGATACGCAGATCGAGGGTTCGGTCGTATTCGACCGTGGCTTTCCCGATATTGCCGGTTTCCTGCGGGTCGAAGGACTACCCGTCTCCGACGAGATTACGCGGGCATGCGATGAATATCGTTTCGAGGGGCCGATCTTTCGCGCACCGCCATGGCGCGCGATCTACACGCCCGACGACGAGCGGATCCAGGATTGGGAAGAAGCCATTGCCAGCGACCGGGCCGTGTGTGCGGCCTGGCGCGACCATGGCTATGCGCTGATCGACCTGCCCATGGTTTCCGCCGAGGAGCGCGCGTCGTTCGTTCTCGCGCACCTATGATGCTTTCATCGCCTCCAGCATGGCCGCCATCTGCTCCCAGACCTTGTTGACCGCCTTCAGCGGCCGCACCATGACCTTGAAATCGACGATCTTGCCGTGTTCGTCGAAACGGATCAGGTCGATGCCGTTGACGTGGACACCGTCCATTTCGGTGATGAACTCGAGCATCGCATTGTCCCCGTCGACGAGCTCGCGGACGTATTCGAAACTGTCGTTGCCGAGCGTTTGTCCCGCAGCAGCGAGATAGGCGACCACGAGATCNCGNCCCTGTTGCGGGGTGTGGACGACGGGCGAATGGAACACGGCATCTTCATGGATGATCGCGGCGAGCGCCTTGGGCGAATTGCCGCCCTCGATCACATCGTGCCATGCCTTGAGTCCGCGTTGCGCCGTCATATCGCCTCCCTGAATGTCTCCGNCCGANNGGCGGCCCAGGCGTGGGCATAAGGGGTCGATTCGGGCGAGTCGAGCAGCGCGCCGGGTTGGAGAAAGCCGTGCAGGCGATCGAGGCTATCCGACTGTGCGCCATTGAGCCGTTCGGAGATGTCGCCGGGTTCGATCTGCCAGGGATTGTCGAGCCCCATCGCGACCACCATCTCGCGGAATGAATGCAGCGTATGGCGCTGAAAACGCGCGACTCTCTCGGCTTTTTCCATGGGCACGAGGCCACGCTGGCGGGTCGCATCCTGCGTGGCCACTCCCGTCGGGCAGGTATCGGCATGGCACTTCATCGATTGCACGCAGCCCAGCGCGAACATGAAAGCGCGGCCCGCGTTGCACCAGTCTGCACCGAGGCCGAGATTCATCGCCATGCCCGCGCCTGAATGGACCATGCCCGCAGCGGCCAGTTTCACTTCGCTCTTGAGACCGGTCCCGACGAGCGCATTGCGGACAAGGATCAGTCCTTCGCGCAGCGGCATGCCCACGCGGTTGGAGAATTCCACCGGTGCCGCGCCGGTGCCGCCTTCCGCNCCGTCGACCACGATATAGTCGACCGTGATACCGGTTTCGCGCATCGCTTTCATGATNGCGAAGACTTCATGGGGCTTGCCAACGCACAGCTTGATGCCGACCGGCTTTCCGCCCGACAGGTCGCGCAGCTGCGCAGCCCATTCGAGCATGCCGGTGGGCGTGGAAAAGGTCGAATGGGCCGGAGGCGAGATGCAATCGGTGCCGACAGGGACACCGCGTGCCTCCGCAATTTCCTCGGTGACCTTGCTGCCCGGCAGGACGCCGCCATGGCCGGGCTTGGCGCCCTGGCTGAGCTTGATCTCGACCATTTTGACCTGCGGATCCTGCGCGGTTTGTGCAAACTGATCGGNATCGAAGGAGCCGTCATCGGTCCGGCAGCCGAAATAGCCGCTGCCGATTTCCCACACGAGGTCACCGCCGTGCGAACGGTGATAGCGCGAGATGCCCCCTTCGCCGGTATCGTGGTAGAAATTGCCCGCGGCGGCCCCCTTGTTGAGCGCCATGATCGCATTGGCCGACAGCGATCCGAAGCTCATCGCGGAGATATTGAGGAGCGAGGCCGAATAGGGCTGCGCACATTGCTTGCCGCCGACATCGACCCGCCATTCCGACGGGGCCTGCGCATTGGGCACGACCGAATGGGCAAGCCATTCATACTCGTCCGAATAGACATCGAGTTCGGTCCCGAAGGGATGCGAATCGAGCTGGCCTTTCGCCCGTGCGTAGACGAGGGCGCGCTGCTGGTGGTTGAACGGGCGTCCCTCGAGATCGCCTTCGACGATATAGGCCCGCGCATAGGGGCGCAGGTCTTCCATGATCCAGCGGATATGCGCGAGCAGTGGGTAATTGCGCCACAGCGTGTGCTGGCGCTGGAAGAAATCGTACAGCGCCAGCAACAGCAGAGGAACGGTGACTACCAGGCCCCAGCGCAAGGGTTCGACCAGCAGGAAGACCGCGCAGAGTAAAGCGACGACCGCGGTCGGCCCGAACCGCATCAGCAGTTCGGACGACTCGCGCAGATTGGCCCGGTTGCGCATCAGGCGAGGTGCTGGGTGAAGAACTCGCTTGTGCGCTTGTCGGCCAGCTGGGCCGCTTCTTCGGACCGCCGCTTACCGAACTCGGTGGCAAAGCCGTGATCGAGCCCCTCGTAGTCATACAGCGTGACCTTGGGGTGATCGTCCAGTCCTTCGTGCATGGCCTTCTGCGTATCCTTGTCGACGAAGCCGTCCTCGGTCGGCACATGCAGCATCAGCGGATGGGCNATGGCATGCTTTTCATCCAGCAGGCCGTCGATGCCGACTCCGTAATATCCGACGCTCGCATCCACGTCGGTACGCGCGGCAGTCATGTAGGCGAGGCGGCCGCCAAGGCAGTATCCAACGCAACCAACTTTCGCGATCTTCTCCGCTTCGCGCACCTGTTTGATGGTTGCTTCGATGTCGCGGATGCCCTGATCCTGATCGAACTTGCCCATCAGATCGAGCGCGCGCTGAAATTCCGGTTCGACATCGGGATCGAGCTCGATCTTCGGTTCGAGCCGCCAGAAGAGGTCGGGAGCAATGGCGAGATAGCCGTCTTCGGCGAGACGATCGCACTTACGGCGGATCCCCGCATTCACGCCGAAAATTTCCTGGATCACGACGATCGCGGCCTTGGGGGAGCCGGCCGGCCGCGCCACATAGGCGGTGAACTCTTCGTCGCCGGACAGGGCGGTGATAGTGACGGTTTCGCTCATGGTGGTTTGGCTCCCTCGCTTCGTTTGGTGTCTTACGCTTGCATGACGCGTGATGCGGACCCAGATAGGCTCCTGCAAGCCATAACGGAGAAATCGCGATGAAGGTCCATATCGAAATCGACTGTTCGCCCGAAGAGGCGCGGACCTTCATGGGCCTGCCCGATGTCGGCAAGGCGAACGATGTCTATGTCGACATGATGTCCAAGGCGATGAAGGGTGTGAACAACACCGAACAACTTCAAGAATATGCCAAACAATTGGCTCCTATGGGCCAGGCGGGGTTCAAGCTGTTCCAGAGCTTNATGGAAGGGGCCAATGCGGCGCGCAGTTCCTCCGCAAAGAAGCCGTCGGACGACAGCTGAGCCATTCTGTGCATGGATGACACGATCTTCGCGCTGTCGAGCGGGGCTCCGCCGGCGGCCATCGGTATTATCCGTATAAGCGGCTCGCAATCGGGCGCGGCATTGGCCGNACTGGCAGGAAAGCTCCCTCCGGCGCGGTCCCCGCGGGTGCGGACGCTGCGTGATCGGACCGGTGCCGTCCTGGATACGGCACTGGTTCTCTGGTTTCCCGGACCGCAGACCGCGACCGGCGAGGATCTTGCCGAAATTCACTGTCACGGGGGCAGGGCGGTAATCGCCGCGATCTCCCGCTCACTTGCTGACATGGATGGATTGCGCGCCGCCGAACCCGGGGAATTCACCCGCCGCGCCTTTGCGAACGGTCGGATGGACCTCGCCGAGGCCGAGGGTCTTGCGGATNTGCTTGCAGCTGAAACCGAATTGCAGCGGCAGGGCGCCCTTCTTTCCGCTNGCGGCAGCCTGTCACAGCGCATCGAGGAATGGCGCAGCCGGATCCTCGGGTTGGCTGCTGCCGTCGAAGCTGTCATCGATTTCGCAGACGAGGATGATGTCGCAGGCCTTCCGCCCGGTTTGACCGATGAAACTGCAGATCTCGTTGCGGAAATCCGCCGGGTCGCCGGGCGGCCCGAGGCGGAGCGTTTGCGGGATGGTGTCCGAGTGATACTCGCAGGCCCGCCCAATGCAGGGAAATCTTCGCTTTTCAACGCGCTGCTGGCCGATGATGCGGCGATCGTGACACCCGAAGCCGGAACGACCCGCGATGTGCTGGAGCGCTCCGTTGGNATTGCGGGAGTGCCATTCGTGCTGGTCGATACTGCAGGCATGCGCAAGGAAGGCGCGGGCGTGATCGAGGAGATGGGCATCGAACGCGCACGCCGGGCCGTCGAATCGGGTCAGATCGTTCTATGGCTGGGCGAACCGGTGGAGGCGCCCGATGGCTCGATCATCGTCGCATCGAAAAGCGACCTTGGATCGGCCGACCAGGGGCCGGCCGATGTGAAAGTTTCATCTGTAACGGGGCAGGGCATGGACCGTCTTGGTCGACATGATCGTCGAGCGGGGGAAGGCCGCGCTGCCCCCGGTGGACCGGATTGCCTTCAACCGCAGGCAAAAGGAATGCGCGCTCGCGGCCGCTGACAATCTAGCGCAGCTCGACATATCGGGTGATCTCCTGATTGGGGCGGAACGGNTGCGCAGCGCNCGGCGCGCGCTTGATCGGCTGGTCGGGCGCGATTCGACCGAGGAAATGCTCGACGCGTTGTTTGGACGTTTCTGTATCGGCAAATAGTGTTTCACGTGAAACACGGCCTTTTGACGCATGAGGCGGCGCCGGTTAAAGGGCCCGTCTGATGCACGAATTCGACGTCCTTGTTGTCGGCGGCGGCCACGCCGGAGTGGAGGCGGCCTGCGCAGCTGCCCGGATGGGTGCGCAAACGGGGCTAGTGAGCCTCGATCCCCATAAGATCGGCGCGATGAGCTGCAATCCGGCCATCGGCGGGTTGGGCAAGGGGCATCTCGTCCGCGAAGTCGATGCGCTCGATGGTGTGATCGCGCGAGCGGCCGATGCGGCAGCAATTCACTACCGGATGCTCAATAGATCGAAGGGCAGCGCGGTCTGGGGGCCACGTGTGCAGGCGGACCGCTCNTTGTTCCGCACCCAAGTCCAGGCCATCGTCGCCGAAGAGACATTGCTGACCGTGATCGCNGGAGAGGNGGCGGCCCTGCTGCTTTCGGGCGGCGCCGTTTCGGGTCTCACGCTCGCGGATGGTACAAAGCTTACCGCGCCCGCCGTCGTCCTTTGCACTGGGACTTTTCTTGGTGGTGTTCTCTACCGGGGGGAGGAACGGTTCGAGGGGGGCAGGATAGGTGAGGGCGCAGCGCACNAGCTNGCTGAGCAGCTGCGTNGCGCCGATCTGCCGATGGGCCGGCTCAAGACCGGCACCCCGCCGCGGCTCGATGGGCGTACTATCGATTGGGCAAGCCTCGAAGAGCAANCGTCGGATAGTGACAANTGGACGATGAGCGCCTTGTCCGGCGCGCGCGTGAACCCTCAGGTGTTTTGTGCCATCACCCGCACGAACGAGCGGGCACACGATATCATCCGCGCCAATCTCGATCGGTCCCCCCTGTTTTCGGGCGCGATCGGCGCCGCGGGGCCACGCTATTGNCCGTCGATCGAAGACAAGATCCATCGCTTTGCCGATCGCGATGGGCATCAGGTGTTCCTCGAGCCGGAGGGGCTCGATACCCACCTTGTTTACCCCAACGGCATCTCCACCTCGCTTCCCGTTGACGTGCAGCTCGGCATGTTGCGCGAAATGGACGGACTGGCACGCGTNGAGATGGCGGTGCCCGGATATGCCGTCGAATACGATCATATCGACCCCCGGGCGCTCCGGTCTACACTCGAACTGCATGCGATTCCCGGTCTCTACTGTGCCGGCCAAATCAANGGCACCACGGGATATGAAGAGGCGGCAGCACAGGGTCTGGTGGCCGGCATGGGTGCCGCATCTGCGGTTCTCGGCAGACGACCGGCAGCGCTTGATCGGGCAAATTCCTATATCGCCGTAATGGTCGACGACCTCACGCTCCAGGGGATTACCGAACCCTACAGGATGCTGACTTCTCGCGCGGAGTACCGGTTGCGGCTGAGAGCAAGCAACGCCGATACGCGGCTCACCCCCCTTGGNATCGAATGCGGCATCGTTGGACAGCGGCGCGCAGATTGGTACCGGCAACGCGAACAGNGNCGCGCGGAGTATGAGGAAAGGTTCGCCACCCAGATACACTCACGCGATCTTGTCGAGGCGGGGTTTCACGTGAAACAGGACGCGGGACCGCGTTCGGCGTCGGAATGGCTGGCTGCGGGCCATATCGACCTAGGCGAGGCAGCGCGCNGGATTGCGGTGGATCCGGTCGATCCGCTTGCAGTAGAAATGGCGGAGGACGCTTTCTACGCCCCTTATCTGGCGCGCCAACAGGCCGAACTCAGCGATTTGCGCAAGAGCGAGACNCAGGTTCTTGCGCCCGATTTTCCNTTCGCCAGNGTGCCNGGNCTTTCGAATGAGATGGTCGAACGATTGTCNCTCGCCAAACCCGAGACGCTCGCCGCGGCNGGNCGGATACGCGGCATAACGCCTGCNGCGCTTGCCGCTNTGCTCGTNCATGCGCGCAAGCTGGACCGTGCAGCGTGANCGNNATTGCTGATGAAAGCGAGGCGAGGGCCTATGTCGCTTCCCTGTGTGACGGCATCGCCATGGACCGACTGGCAAAGTTGAACGATCTGCTGATCGCGGAGAATGCTTCGCAGAACCTGGTGGCCAAGGCCACTATTCCAATTGTCTGGCAAAGGCATATTGCCGACTCGGCACAGCTCGTCGAACTTGTCCCGGCCACGCAGGCACCATGGCTCGACCTCGGGAGTGGAGCGGGTTTCCCGGGCCTAGTTATTGCCGCAATGCGGCCCGATCTCGAAGTAATATTGGTGGAATCGCGCAAGCGCCGAGTGGATTGGCTCGAACGTGCCAGAGAGGGGTTGGCTCTCGAAAACTGCCGCGTCGCAGGCTGCAGGCTCGAGGACGTCGAACGGTTCGATGCCGGGACGATCTCTGCTCGCGCCTTTGCGCCACTCGACCGCTTGTTGGACTTCGCCGGGCGCTTCTCCACAAAGACAACCGATTGGGTGTTGCCCAAAGGGCGTTCGGCAGCGCAAGAAGTGCAGGGACTGCCGAAGAATCGCCGCAAGATGTTTCACGTGGAACAGTCTCGGACCGATCCCGACGCAGGCGTCGTCGTAGGACGCGGCCAGTGGAGCGCTAAACCATGATCACCATTGCAATTGCCAATCAGAAGGGCGGGGTGGGGAAGACCACCACCGCGATCAATATTGCTACGGCGATGGCAGCGACCGGATGGAAAACGCTGCTGATCGATCTCGACCCGCAAGGCAATGCATCAACTGGTCTGGGCGTTGCGGGCGCCGACCGCGAATACACGAGCTACGATCTGCTGCTCGACCAGGGTACTTTGTCGGAATGCGCGCAGCCTACCGACATTCCGGGGCTCGACATCGTACCGGCGACGCAGGATCTATCCGGAGCCGAGGTTGAACTGGTTTCGGTCGATGATCGCACCGCGCGGTTGAGNAAGGCGCTGGATACGCAGGGATACGATGTGTGTTTCATCGACTGCCCACCCTCGCTGGGATTGCTGACGCTCAACGCGCTCTGTGCGGCCGATTCACTCCTTGTCCCTCTGCAATGCGAATTCTTCGCGCTCGAGGGGCTCAGCCAGCTCCTCCAGACGGTCGAGCGGGTCCAGCAGGGCTTCAATTCCGACCTCGGCATCATCGGGGTCGTGCTGACCATGTTCGACCGCCGCAACCGGCTGACCGATCAGGTTGCCGACGATGTGCGCGATTGCCTGGGCAAGCTGGTTTTCGAGAACGTGATTCCGCGCAACGTCCGGCTCAGCGAAGCGCCCAGTCACGGAATGCCGGCGCTGGTCTATGACCACAATTGCTCAGGCAGTCGCGCGTATATNGGGCTNGCGCGCGAATTGATCGGGCGTCTCCCGCAGAAAAGGAAAGCGGCATGAGCGAATCTTCCGCANGCACCGGCCCTCGNCAGATCGATCGCAAGAAGAAGCTCGGCAAGGGGCTTGGCGCGCTGCTGGGCGAAACCCGCCGCGAAGAGCCGCTGGTGCGCTCGGACAGCGGCCAGAACCAGAATGAGGGGCAGGCGCAGTCGTCCGCAACGACGGCGGAACCGGCGNCGAACGGCCTTACCTCGATTCCCGTTGCGAATATCGAGCCGCTGCCCGGTCAGCCGCGTACGCATTTCGACGAGGAAAGCCTCGATTCGCTGGCTTCCTCGATCGCCACNCGNGGTGTGATTCAACCGATCATCGTCTCGCCGCTGGGCAAGGGNCGCTATCGGCTGGTTGCGGGTGANCGCCGGTGGCGCGCCGCGCAGCGCGCCCGGCTGCACGAAATTCCTGCGCTGGTGCGCGATCTCGANCAGCGCGAGGTGATGGCGCTGGCGCTGATCGAGAACCTCCAGCGCGAAGACCTCAATCCGGTGGAAGAAGCGCGCGCGTACCAGAAGCTTTCCGAAGACGATGGGATGACGCAGGCCGAAATCGCCAAGCTGGTCGACAAGTCGCGCAGCCATGTGGCCAATTTCCAGCGTCTGCTCGCCTTGCCCGACACGGTTCTGGCGCTGGTGGCCGATGGTGCGCTGTCGATGGGCCATGCACGGGCGCTGATCGGGCGCGAGGAAGCCAGCGAACTGGCGCAGAAGGCCGTGTCCGAAGGACTGTCTGTGCGTCAGATGGAAGCGTTGACCCGCAAGCCGCGCACGCGNCAACCATCATCCTTGGCCGGCACCACGCATGGCGACGCCGGCGATGATGCCGATATCGNAGCGGTGCAGGGTCATCTGGAGGAGTTCCTCGGCATGCCCGTCAAGATCACCACCGATACGACGCCCAACAGCGGCGCGGTCACCATCCGCTTCCGCACGCTGGATCAATTAGACCTTATTTGTCAGCGCCTTACCGGCGGTGATATCTAGGCAGNCCATTCGCCGAANGCTTTCGCGCGAACTGACTACGGGCTGCGAAGCCGTGATCAGTTGGCGGGCGTCCCGTCNCGGTAGACGCTCATCTGCGGCACTTCGACGGTAACCGGCACCAGCATGTACTGGCCCGGCTGNTTGTACTGCGTTGCGCCGGCATNGGCCGTGGCCCGCTGCATGTAATCGTCGAGATAGGCCTGGCACTGGCTGCGGCTGTCGCTGCGGCGACGCGAGCCGTCCTCGATCGCATCGCCGGCGGCCATGCCGGCCAGCGCGCCTGCGCCTGCGCCGATCAACGTGCCGGCGGTGCGATTGCCGCTTCCCGCGATGCGGTTGCCGAGCAAACCGCCCGCTGCCCCGCCAAGCAGGGCGCCGATGATTTCGCCCCGTTCGCTGTCGTTTTCATAGGTGTCGAGCCGCGCCCGGCATTCCTCGATCCAGGCGTTGCGATCGAAATCGACGACTTGCGATCCGGCAGGCAGATAAACCGAGGTGGCGTTTGGCGCCGGCTGGTAGCCTCCGGCATAATGCGGCTGGGCGCCGCCCGCGGACCCGTCGCGGTAGATGACGCGCGAAGCGCCGCCCGCAGCCTGCGTNACCATGCCTTGCTGTGCCGGATAGACATAGACCACCTGCGGNGGCTGCTGGATGTAGACATAGGTCGGCTGGGCTTGCTGCACTGCAGGCACGGCGCTGCGGTTCTGAATCGAACGCACGGCCGGTGCGGGTTGCGCCTCGGTTTGCTCAAACACGTAGTATTCGGGCTGCGAGGGATCGATCGGCTGGATCGTCGGGGACCGGACGAATACGGGCGTCTCGGCGCGTGCGGGAATGCTGCGCGCTGCGCCAACGGGCTGGTCCGCAGCTGCGGCTTCAATCGTTTCGGTGACGACGTCGTCGTCCAGTTCGGGCAGCGCCTGCGCATACTCATACTCCCCGGTCTCGTAGGAGATCGTGTTCTGCGCCGAAACATGCGCCGGTTGCAGCGCGATCGTCAGCGCGATCAGGGGAAGGGTAGTGCGGACAGTCATGATGCGTGTTCCTTTGAGCGACTCGATCACGATCGATGCCGAAACCATGCCTGCACGTTAGCATTGCCCCGCATGCACGCCAAAGTGCGCTGCCGGGGTGTTCCGCTATGGGGCAGCCGGTTCAGATGCGATCGGCGAGCATCGCTGCGAGCGCTTCGATTCCGGCAGCGTCGTGCTGGTCGAAGCGGCCCTTCTCGGGGCTGTCGAGATCGATCACCGCAATAGCCTTCCCATCCCGCAGGACGGGCACCACCAGTTCCGAATTGGTCACCGAATCACAGGCGATGTGACCGGGGAAGGCGTGAACGTCTTCCACCAGCTGAGTCATCGCTTCGCTCGCGGCAGTCCCGCAGACGCCCTTGCCCAGCGGGATGCGGATGCAGGCCGGGCGGCCCATGAAGGGGCCGAGCACGAGTTCGCCATCGACCATGCGGTAGAACCCCGCCCAGTTCAGCTGGGGGAGGAAGTCCCATAGCAGCGCCGCGACATTGGCCATGTTGGCCACCGCATCGCGCTCGCCCGCAGTAAGCGCCTCCGCCGCGTCGAGCAGCTGGCGATAGGCTTCGGGCTTGGGAGTGCCCGCATCGGGTCGGAAATCGAACATGGTGGGCGATGTAGCGCGGCGCGCCCCGGCTTCAAGCCCCATTGCCCGCGGCACGCGGCTCGCTTATCCCAGCGCCATGGGTATCCTCAAGAAACTGGGCATCGCGCTCCTCGTCATTGTGCTGGTCGCTGTGGTCGCCGGCTATTTCCTCACGCGCGGCGACACCGCCGATGTCGCCTTCGACGAGACGGTGGGCACCGACCCGACGCTCGACGAACCCGAAGAAGAAAGCATTCCAACGGTCGCGATTGCCGAGCCGGTCGGCTGGGGCGAGGATGAACTGCCGACCGCTGCCGAGGGACTGGCAGTCACCCGGTTTGCCGATGGGCTCGATCATCCGCGCACGCTGCAGGCCCTGCCGAATGGCGATATCCTGGTCTCGCTGACCCGCGCGCCCAAGATCGATAGCGGCGAAAGCAACTTCTTCCGCGATCTCGTTGCCGGTTTCCTGTTCCGCAAGGCCGGGGCCGGGGGGGAAAGCGCCAACCAGGTCGTGCTGCTGCGCGATAGCGATGGCGACGGTGTTGCGGAACGCCGGTTCGTCCTGCGGGAGGATCTCGATTCGCCGTCCGGCCTCGCCTGGGGGGATGGCACGCTGTACATCGCCAATCACGACGAGGTGCTCGCCTTCGATTACGAACTTGGCGCAACGCGCCTTGCCGGCGAAGGGCGCAAGATCGCCGATCTTGCCGAGGGCACGGGACACTGGATGCGCAATCTCGCGCTCCATCCCGATGGCGACCGGCTCTATGCCGCAGTGGGTTCGAAATCGAATATCGCCGAAGACGGTCTCGAAATCGAGGAAGGCCGTGCGCTGATCTGGGAGATCAATCTCGAAAGCGGACGCCAGCGCGTCTTCGGGGTTGGCCTGCGCAACGCCAACGGGCTCGATTTCAGCCCGTGGTCGGGCGAATTATGGACCACGGTCAACGAACGCGACATGCTCGGTTCCGACCTCGTCCCCGATTACCTCACCAATGTCCCGGTGGGCGTTCATTATGGCTGGCCGTGGATCTATTTCGGCGACAATTTCGACCGCCGCGTCAAATATCCCATTCCGCAGGCGCTCAGCTACGTCCGCACGCCCGAATACGCTCTCGGTCCGCATGTCGCAGCGCTCGGTTTCGTGTTCAGCGAAGGCGGCGCGAAAATGGGTCCCGATTTCGCCAGCGGCGCCTTTGTCGCACGGCACGGCTCGTGGAACCGCAANCCNCCTTCGGGCTACGACGTGGTCTATGTCGCCTTCGACGAACGCGGCAATCCCATCGGCAAGCCGCAACCGGTCCTGACCGGCTTCCTGCAGGATGATGGNACCACGCGGGGCCGGCCGACCTGGGTCGAATGGGCTGCCGACGGATCGCTGCTGGTTTCGGATGACACCGCCGGGATCATCTGGCGGGTTCATGCCCCGGGCGCCGAGGCGCAGGACGCGATCGAACGGGTCACCGGCGACCGGCTGCCCGCGCAGCGTGAGCTACGCGGGCAGGAAGCGAGTTTTGGCGNAGACGATTTNGCGCGGCGCGTGACCGCCGAATAGATCAGCCGACGAACTGTTCGGCNGTCAGCGCGTAGAGCGGTTCGGCCCCCGCCGTCGCTGCGGCCCGGAGCCCGCTGGCCTCGGGCACGATACGGTCGAGGAAGAAACGCACCGTCGCTGTCTTGGTCGTAGCCTGCGCGCTGTCGCTGTCGCCAATCGCCCGGCGCTGGCGCAGCAATTGCCACCCCGCCACGGCGACAGCGAACATGGTGCAGAACGGCACGGATCCGGCAAGGCGATCGTCAAGGCTCGCGTCCTCACGCATCCATCCCGCGACGGCTTCGCAATCCGCTGCCAGCGCGGCAAGCGCGGGTTCCTCGCCAGCATCACGCGCGATATCCGCGATCAGTGCCGACAGCGCCTGGCCGCCGTCCATCCCCAGCTTGCGGGTGACGAGGTCGGCAGCCTGGATGCCGTTGGTGCCTTCATAGATCGGGGCGATGCGCGAATCGCGCCAATGCTGCGCCGCGCCGGTTTCCTCGACAAAGCCCATGCCGCCATGCACCTGCACCCCGAGGCTGGCGACCTCGATGCCGATATCGGTGCCCCATGCCTTGATCAGCGGGGTGAGCACTTCGCCGCGCGCCTTGGCATCGTCATTGCCCAGCGTCCCGCGGTCGACCTGGCCTGCGGTGTAATAGAGCAGTGCGCGAGCGCCTTCGGTCAGCGCCTTCATTCGCAGCAGCATGCGGCGCACGTCGGGATGTTCGAGAATGGCGACGGGGGCCTTGTCGGGCGAACCGGCCCGCGCGGACTGGATCCGCTCGCGTGCGTACATCTGCGCCTGCTGGGTGGCACGCTCGCCGATCTGCACGCCCTGGTTGCCGACATTGATGCGCGCGTTGTTCATCATCGTGAACATCGCCATGAGCCCGCGGTTCTCCGCGCCGACCAGTTCGCCGATGCANTCGCCTTCGTCGCCATAGGACATCACGCAGGTGGGCGAGGCGTTGATGCCGAGCTTGTGTTCGATGCTGACACAGCGAACATCGTTGCGTTTGCCGAGCGAACCGTCGGCTTCGACATGGTATTTGGGCACGATGAACAGCGAGATGCCCCGGCTTCCTTCCGGCGCATCGGGCACGCGGGCGAGGACCAGGTGAATGATATTCTTCGCCAGCTCGTGCTCACCCCAGGTGATGTAGATTTTCTGGCCCTTGATGCGGTACTTGCCCGCATGTTCGCCGTCCTCGATCGGGTGGGCGGTGGTGCGCAGCGCGCCGACATCGGAGCCTGCCTGCGGTTCGGTGAGGTTCATCGTCCCCGACCATTCGCCGCTGACCAGCTTGGGCAGGTACTTTTCCTGCAGCTCTTTCGACCCGTGGTGTTCGAGCGATTCCATCGCGCCGACGCTGAGCATGGGCAGCAGGTTGAACGCCATGTTGGCCGTGCCGAGATTCTCGAGCACGTTGCAAGACAGCGTGAAGGGCAGGCCCTGGCCGCCAAATTCGACGGGGCCGGCGATCGCATTCCAGCCCTGCTCGACGTAATGTTCGTAAGCTTCGGCAAAGCCATCCGGCAAGTGGACCGTGCCATTTTCGAGCCTGGCGCCTTCGAGGTCGCCCACCCGGTTGAGCGGGGCCCATTCGCCGGCAGCGAATTCGCCAATGCCGCTTACGATCGCTTCGACCATATCGGGCTCGGCGGCAGCAAATCGTTCGGATTGCGCCAGCTCTTCGATCCCGGCGTTTACGCGGATGGCGAGCAGCTGGTCCTGGGTGGCGGGGGTATAGGTCACTTCGGTTCCTCTTGGCTTTGGCTGGCGTGCAGATATAGCGCGCACGCATGAGGGGCAAATACGTTACGGAAACGCTTCGGGTCGAGGAAAGTGGCATTGCACGTGCCGCAGAAACTCTGCGTGCCGGAGGCCTGGTCGCTGTCCCCACCGAAACGGTCTATGGCCTTGCTGCCCGGGCGGACAGCGAAGCCGCCGTGGCCGACATCTATGCGGCCAAGGGGCGACCGAGCTTCAATCCGCTGATCGTGCATGTCGCCAGCCTCGACGCGGCGCGCGAATTCGCCGACTTCTCGCCGCAGGCCGAAGCACTGGCGCAGGCATACTGGCCCGGCCCGCTCACTCTCGTTCTCCCGCGCAAGTCCGAAGCGGGCCTCGCTGCCGCAGTGACTGCCGGGCTCGACACGATCGCGCTGCGCATGCCGGCCCATCCGGTCATGCGCCGAGTGCTGGAGGAGACCGGCCTGCCGCTCGCCGCGCCTTCGGCCAATCGCAGCGGCTATATCAGCCCGACTTCGGCCGCGCATGTGCTGGCATCGCTCGATGGCCGGATCCAAGCGGTGCTCGATGGCGGCGAATGCGAGCGCGGCCTCGAATCGACGATCGCAGCCGTGCGCGGCGACGGGACGGTCGAAATCCTGCGCCCCGGGCCCGTCGAACTGGACGCGGGCAAGGGCGCGGGCGGGGGTATCGAGGCACCCGGCCAGCTCGCCAGCCATTACGCGCCGGGCAAGCCGGTCCGCCTGATGGCGACGCAAGTTGCGCCAGACGACTTCGTGATCGGGTTCGGCGACATCGCCGGGGACTGTTCGCTGTCCGAGAGCGGCGACCTGGCCGAAGCGGCAGCGCGGCTCTACNCGTGTCTTCACCTGGGTGCGCGATCGCCCAAACCACGTATCGCGGTGGCCCCNATTCCCGCAGAAGGCATCGGCATCGCGATCAACGACCGTTTGCAGCGCGCGGCGACGCCGCCCGATCAGTCGTCCTCGGGCTCGTAGGGGATCGAGGGGATGATCTGCTGCATTTCGGCATAGGTGTCGCGGGCGTCATCGCACGCCCGGCGATCGCCATCCTCGCAATCGTCGAGCTGCTTCTCATAGTCGCGCTCGAGCTTGGCGAGACGTTCCTCGCGCCGCCGGATTTCGCGGCCGCGCTTTTCATCAGCCTCGGACTGGCTGGTGGTGGCAAGATCCACACCCTTGCTGACGACCTTGACCGGCGCCGTCGCGACGTCGACCACTGCCTTGGCGAGGCAGCCCCCCAGCATGAGCGTGGCGGGCAAGAGCAGGATGAGAGCTTGGCGGCGCATGCGAATTCCTTTCGCTGCGCCGCCTAGCCGATAATCGCCTGGCCGTCGATCAACTCAGGCTTGCGGCTCGGTTTCCGCCTCGGGCTCGTCGTTCGGCGCCGCCGTGCTGGCTGCGCGGCAGTTGAGCTTGCCCGAACCCATCGAGGAGACGGTGCAATCGGCGCGTCCGTTCACCGTGACCGTGCCCGAACCCATGATCGAGGCTTCGACCCTGCCGTCGGAAGCGAATTCGGCATCGCCCGATCCGGCAACGGTGATGTCGGCGCCGCCCGCCTGCAGGCCGGCCATATCGGCCTTGCCCGAACCGGCGATCGTCAGGTCGAGCTGGTCGACCCTGCCCGATGCCTCGAAATTGCCCGATCCGGCAATGGTGAGGTCGAGCGATTTGGCATCGAGATCGGCAATCCGGGCCTTGCCCGAACCGGCGATGGTGACCGCGCTGTCTGCCGCCGATTGCATCGATGCCACCTCGACGTCGCCCGATCCGGCGAGCACCAGCGTGCTGATATCGGGCGTGGTCACGCGAATGGTCGCGATACCNGTACCGCCCCAGTCGCTGCTTTTGCGGCTGATACCGAGCGCATCGCCGTCGAGCGAAAAGCGCAGCTCGGCGATTGCATCCTCATCGCCCGATACGTCGATGTCGAGCGTGTCGCCCTTGGTGACGATGACCTTGTCGGGGCCGGCAAACACCAGTTCGCTGGGCGGCGCGCCGGTCATGTCGAGTTCGGCCAGCGGGACACCATCGGNATCGCCGATCTGGATGTCCACCCCATCGCATGCCGATACCAGCATCGCTCCTGCAAGCGTTGCCAATGGGGCGAAGCCTTTGAGCANTCGATGTATCATTGCGATGGATCCTCCTAAACCGGTTGCTGCGTGTTGCTGATATAATACAGCATGGCCAAAGCTTCAAGTCATGTGGGGGAAACGGGCAAAGCAGATCACNGCGTGCAGGTAAGACGGCCCGATCCCATGCGGTTCTGCGTGCAATCGCGCGTGCCGGTGACTGCGGCATTGCCGCTACCGACGATACTGGCGGAAACGCGTCCGCTGGCATGCAGCCGGGTATCGCCGGACCCGGCGATCGCCAGCTCCGCGTCGGTCACCTGCATCGCTTCGCCGGAAAGATCGCCGCTGCCGGCGATCTGNACCTGCATGNATGCNGCGCGGCCGGCCAGCCGCATGTCGCCCGAGCCTGCGATCTTTGCTGCCAACCTGCCCACGNGGACCCGTTCGATCGCGAGTTCGCCCGACCCGCTGACTGCGGCCCGGCCCGTCTCGCCATCGAGATCGGATANGGTTAGCCGACCCGAGCCGGCGAGATGCGCACGCCTTATGGCAGGGGCGGACACTTCGATCCGCGCCGTCCCGGCCGCCGGCGTGCGTCGCCAGCGACGACCGATCAGCAGTTCGCCATCTTCAACGACGAACCGCAGGTCGTCGAGCACCGCGCGGTAGCCGGAAGCCCGGATGCGCCAGCGATCCCCTTGCGAGACGACGACGTCGTCTGCCCCCGACAGCACGACCTCGTCGAATGCCTCGGTGGGGGACCATGCGGCTGGTATCGGCATCCCCTCGTCAAGCCGCGAGGAACCGGGCTGCGGGAAAGCGGGCACTGCGGCGAACAGCAGGAGCGCGGCCAGACCGCGCGAATAATGGGAAAGAAGGCGGGCCATCGGTGATCTCCAGAATGCGGATCACCAGGCTCGCGCTATCGCAGCAGTTTGTCGACCGCGTTCGTCGACAAATGTAATCGCTTGGCAGAGATGCTTTGCCAATTGCGATGCCGAACGAAAAAGGGGCGCTGGTGAGCGCCCCTTTTCCGAATGATTGCGAATGCGCTTACGCGTCTTCGGTGTTCTCGTAATATTGCGGCGCATGTTCGCGCAGCACGTCGAGGATCTTCTCGAGCGCGGTCGGCTCGTCGGTCTTTTCCATCGCGGCGAGTTCGCGCGCGAGGCGGCTCGAGGCGGCTTCGAAGATCTGGCGTTCCGAATAGCTCTGCTCGGGCTGGTCATCCGGGCGGAAAAGGTCGCGCGTGACCTCGGCGATCAGGACGATTTCGCCCGAATTGATCTTCGCCTCATATTCCTGCGCACGGCGGCTCCACATGGTCCGCTTGACCTTGGGCTTGCCCTTGAGCGTCTCCATCGCTTCCTTGAGCGTCTTGTCACTCGACAGCTTGCGCATGCCGATCGATTCGACCTTGTTGACCGGAACGCGCAGCGTCATGCGTTCCTTCTCGAAGCGCAGAACATAAAGATCGAGCTGCATGCCGGCGATTTCCTCGCTCTGCAGTTCGATGACACGGCCAACGCCGTGCTTGGGGTAAACAACGTAATCGCCAACGTCGAAGGCATCAGCCTTGCTTGCCATGCAATCTTTCCTTTCGTCCGAGCAGCCTACGNCCAGCAACGGCATGACCGAAGCCTCAGGCCGCAGCCCTTGGCGGGATGCGGTCGGGCGCCGGTGGTGACGTTGCTGGTGACCTGCCCTTTCAATTCTCACACCTGGCCGGGAGCAAACCGGCGCAGTTGTTGCATTATATAGCACAGCTTGTGGTAAATTGCGAGTCCGGCNGAAATCGCCCGGCGCGTGTCANCTGCGCCGGTTGCGAAGTGCGGTCAGCTCGCCGCCCAGCAGCAACAGGAAGCCGGTGGCCCAGAACCACGTGATCAGCGCAACCACCGCGCCGAGCGCGCCATAGGTCGCGTTGTAGCTGCCGAAATTCGCGGCATAGAAGCCGAAGGCGGCGGTTGCCGCGAGCCAGGTCACCGCAAAGAAGCACGCGCCCGGCCNGATCGCGGCCCAGGCGGGGGCGGGGGCATGGGGAGCGAAGCGATAGAGCAGACCAGCGGCAAGCGCTGCGNCGCCAAGCAGGAGNAGNAAGCTGGCGATACTGCCGAACATGCCGGCGATATTGGCGAGCGCNGCGCTGGCTGCCGCGGTCAGCACCAAGCCGGCAATGCCAGCCGCAGTGATAGCAAGAGCCATCAGATTNCCCCCNAGGAATCCGCGCNNNCCGTCGACGCCGAAGGCGATGTTCAGCCCGGTCATCAGCGAGCGGGCGCCATTGCGGGCCCCGAACAGCGCAATCGCCAGCGCGACCAGCAAACCGGCGCCTTGGGCACCGCTCGACCCCTGCGCCACGCTTTCCAGCTGGTCGGTGATGAGCTCGGCCGCGGAAGGTGGCAGCTGCGCGGAAATCAGCGTGATATGCGAAGCCACCGTCGCGGCATCGGCGAACAGGCCGTAGGCCAGCACCAGCGACCCCAGCGCGGGAACGAGCGCAAGCAGCGCGTAATGCGCAATGCCCGCGGCCACGATCCCGATATTGTCTGCGCTGCCGGCCTGCCAGGCCGCTTTCAGGTCAGCCAGCACGCGGCGCGGCAATCAGTCGCCTTCGCCNGGTTCGGGCGAGAAGAACTTCTCGAACTTGCCCTCTTCGCCCTTGTGCTCGTCGGCATCTGCGGGCGGTTCCTTCGACTGGGTGATGTTCGGCCATTCGGCGCTGAACTTGGTGTTCAGCTCGAGCCATTTTTCGAGATTGTCCTCGGTGTCGGGCAGGATCGCTTCCGCCGGGCACTCGGGCTCGCATACGCCGCAGTCGATGCATTCGCTCGGATTGATGACGAGCATGTTCTCGCCTTCATAGAAACAATCGACCGGACAGACCTCGACGCAGTCGGTGTACTTGCACTTGATGCAGTCATCGGTGACGACATAGGTCATGAGTAGCGTAATCCCTCGAAAATCATTCCAGACCGCGCTGCTAGGGGGAATTATCCGCCCGGGTCAAGCTCCCGATAACACGCCCGGGCCTCGCGCGGCGCACCGCGCCGTTCGGGAAGCGTGATGATCTCGACCAGCCTGACCGAGTTGCCGAGCGGCAATGTCAGCACGTCCCCTTCGAGGATATCGCGCGAGGCGCGGGTGACGCGTTCGCCATTGCGGCGGATGTGCCCTTCGTCGACCAGCCGGTGTGCAGCGCTGCGCGTGCGTACGAAGCGCAGGTAGCACAGCAGCCGGTCGATTCTCATTCAGCGNTCGCCATCAGCGGACCAGATCGGCCAACGCGGCGAAGGCATTGCCTTCGCTGGGCCGGGCGGGTTTCGTGCGTTCCTGCTTGCGGCGCGAGGGGCGCCATTCCCAGCGATCGGGGCGGGGTGGTCCGAACTGCCCTTCGGCCTGCGGCTGGGCGCGCTGCACGCGGAAGCCCGCATTGCCGAGCAGCCGCGCGATATTGCCTTCCTCGAGCCCGATCGAAACCGGCAGCGCGTAATCGAGCACGAACTTGCGCCGGCGATCCTTGGCCTGCGCCTTCGCACGCGTTTCGTGCGCGGCGCGCAGGATCTTCTCCGCCAGGTCGATCCGGATCGCCTGCGTCCCCGCATGGCGGTAGCCGGACGGCAGTTTCCTGATCTCGCCCAGTACTGGCAGCATCGCTTCCTGCAGTGGCCGGCGATCGCGGCCCAGCGCATGCAGCAATTGCCGCGGTGCCGGCTTGAGCAGGGCGGGGGCAAAGATGTCGAGCGCGCCGAAGGTCACGCCGATCTTGCGCAGGAANGGCCGCATCTCCTTGGGCAGATGCTCCAGCCCGGCCTGTTCGCGGGTGACGTAGCCATGCCCCGCGATCAGGTTGAGCAGCAGCGCCCGCGCCTGCGACCCCGCATCGGGGTTGCTTGCCGCGTGATGCATTTTCTCGAGCGCTTCGAGCGGGGCCAACTTGTCGGCCAGCCAGCTCTCCAGCGCGGCCACCAGCTTCGCCTGCGCCGCTTCGGGCAGCGCGGTAATTTCGCGTGCGGGCTTGATCAACGGGTACACCGTGCCCTCGCGCTGCTCCAGCTGCGCCAGGACCTGTCCCNTCCAGCGGATCGCGCCGCGCGCCAGCTCCAGCTCGGCCATGTCCGATGCGGCCAGCGCTTCGGCGCGTTCGCCCAGCAGCTTGGGCAAGCCCTTTTCGGCAGCGGCAAGCAGCATCCGGCGATCCTCGTGGCGTGCGGCCGGATCGACGCTGAACCGCAGTCCCTCGACCTGGCCGAGCGCCTCGCCCTCGATGGTCACGGCGCCATCCTCGCCAATTTCGATCGGCAAAATGCCGGCATCCTGGCCCAATGATTTCATCAGGATTGCGGTCCTCCGGTTTACGAATCGTTCGGTCAGCCGCGCATGCAACGCGTCGGACAATTTGGCTTCGACAGCGCGCGCACGCGCGGCCATCTCGTCTCGCGCCAGCACCCAGTCGGGTCGCTGGCAGATATAGGCCCAGCTGCGAATCGCAGCGATACGGCCCTGCAGCGTATCGATGTCTCCGGACATATTGTCGAGTTCGCTGATCCGCGCCGCGACGTAATCCGCGCCGATATAGCCGCGACCGAGATCCTGCCATAGCCGCGCGACGAACCGCGCATGCACATCGGGACCCCGCTGGCGGAAATCGGGCAGCGAGCAGGCCTCCCAGAACCGGCGCACCATGCCCGGTCCGCGAACCGCGGCGGCCGCCGGTTCGTCGGCGAGCCGCTTGAGCGTGGCCAGGTCGATCGCCTCGGGCGCAAGCCGCAGCACCGGGTCGTCGGGCGGCGTCTCGAGATCGGCGATCAGCGCAGCCAGCGAATCGAAGCGCGGTTCGGGATCGCGCCAGAAAAGATGAGTCAGCGGGGCGAAGCGATGCTCCTCGATCGCATAGACCTCTTCCTCGGTAAACTCGGGCGCCGCGCCATGCTTCGACATGCCCGACAGCGTGCCGAAAGTGCCGTCGCGCTGGTGCCGGCCCGCACGTCCGGCGATCTGCGCCATCTCGGCAGGCAGCAGACGGCGCATGCGGACGCCGTCGAACTTGGTCAGCCCGGCAAAGGCGACGTGATTGACATCGAGATTGAGCCCCATGCCGATCGCGTCGGTCGCGACGATGTAGTCGACCTCGCCGCTCTGGAAGAGCGCGACCTGCTTGTTGCGGGTTTCGGGACTGAGTGCTCCCATCACCACTGCCGCCCCGCCGCGAAACCGCCGCAGCATCTCGGCGACGGCGTAGACCTGGTCGGTGCTGAAGGCCACGATCGCGCTGCGCGGCGGCAGGCGCGAGAGCTTGCGCGGCCCGATATGCGTCAAGGTGGAAAACCGCGGCCGGTCCGATATCTCCGCTTCGGGGATCAGCTGGCGNACCAGCGGTTCGAGCGTGGCCGCGCCGAGCAGCATCGTTTCCTCACGGCCGCGGGTGTTCAGCAGCCGGTCGGTAAAGATATGGCCGCGCTCGCGATCGGCACCGATCTGCGCTTCGTCAAGCGCCACGAATGCCGCCCCGGCTCCGTCGCGCGNCATGGCTTCGGCGGTGCAGCACATATAGCGCGCATTCTTGGGTTCGATCCGTTCTTCACCCGTGATCAGCGCGACGGCATCATCGCCCTTGATCGCCCGGACCCGGTCGTAGACCTCGCGCGCCAGCAGCCGCAGCGGAAAGCCCATGCAGCCGCTCGAATGCGCGACCATGCGCTCGATCGCGAGATGCGTCTTGCCGGTGTTCGTGGGCCCGAGGACCGCCTTGATCGCGCTGCGCTGCACGCGCCCTAGGTGGCAGTCCGCGCCGCAGCGCGCAACCACCCGGCCGGTGCTGTGCTCGGCTCGTCGCAAGCTCGACTCGCATGGCCGCAAGTTAAGGCTGCCTTTACTTTGTTTTGCCAAGCAAAGCGGGCAGACGCGCACCAATCAGGCCGTGCGCGCGCGGTAGCGCCGGATCTCCGGACGGAAGGGACACAGCACGTGTACAGGTCCCCAGCGGACACCGATGATGGACAGGCTTTGCCGGCATCCTCCGCGCAGGGCCCCCACGCGGCCGCGCTGGCGCATGACCAGATTCTGGCCGACGAACCGCGCGCCGCCACTTCGTGGACGACGGTGCGCGATCCCCTGTCCGTACGACTGGCCGGGCTGGACCTTGCGCCCGATCTCGGCAGCGATATCGGCAGCCGGCGCTGGGTGCGCGGGGTAGGGACGTTCGTTGGGCTGACCGCCGTCGCACTCGCCTTCTGGCCCAGCTTTGCCCCGCTCGAGGCGGCGCCATCGGCCCATGTCGACGATGCCGTGCGCGACGAATACCGCAGCCAGATGATCCTGCCGCTCGCGCTTGGTGCTGACAGCGGGCGGCGCATGGGCGCGACCACGCTGGCTGCTCCGCTCGCGGCGGCGCCCGAACGCCCCACGCTCGAACTGGTGACCACGCTCGCACGCGGCGACAGCCTCGAACGCATGCTACGGCGTGCCGGGGTGGGCCGCGACGACACTGCAAGAGTCGCCCAATTGGTGGGCGGCGCGGTCCCGCTTGAGGAAATCCAGCCGGGGACTACCTTTGGAATCACGCTGGGCCGCCGTACGGCACCGGGCGCGCCGCGCCCGCTCGAGGCGCTCGATTTCCGCGCCCGGTTCGACCTCGCGCTCGAAATCGGCCGCTTTACCGAGGGCGCCGATCTGGCGCTGACCAAGAAAGCCATCCGCGTCGACGAGACCCCGCTGCGGATCCGCGGCACGGTGGGCGACAGCCTCTATCGTTCGGCGCGCGCGGCCGGCGCCCCCGCCAGCGCGGTGCAATCCTATCTCAAGACGCTGGGTCAGTATGTGAATCTCGACCGCGATATCCGCGCGGGCGACACGTTCGATTTCATCGTCGCACACCGGCGCGCCGCGACCGGCGATCGGCAGGCGGGCCAGCTGCTCTATGCCGGGCTCGAGCGCGACGACACGCCGCGCGTCCAGCTGATGCGCTGGGGCGAGGACGGCGAATTCTACGAAGCCTCGGGCGTGGGCGAACAGCGCGGCGGGCTGATGGCACCGGTACCGGGGCGGACGACCTCGGCCTTCGGCATGCGCCGCCACCCGATCCTCGGCTATCGCCGGATGCATGCAGGGCTCGACTTCAAGGCACGGCACGGCACGCCGATCGTCGCGGTCACCGATGGCCGCGTCACCGGCGCGGGCCGCATGGGCGGCTGCGGCAATGCCGTGCGCCTGCGTCACGATGGCGGGATCGACACGCGCTATTGCCACATGAGCCGCATCGCGGTGAATCGCGGCCAGGCCGTGCGCCGCGGGCAGGTGATCGGCTATGTCGGTTCGACCGGCCTGTCGACCGGGCCGCACCTCCATTACGAAATGTACCGCGGCGGCCGCGCGATCGACCCGGCATCGGTGCAATATGTCACGCGCGCACAGCTGGCCGGCGCCGATCTGCGGCGCTTCAGGGAAGCGCTGGCGCGGATCAAGACGGTCGAACCCGGCGCCGCGCTTGCNGCGCTCGANCAGACTGCGGCCGAAGTCGCGGCGCAGGAACCGATCCGNGAGATCGACAAGCTCGGCCCGCCCAAGAAGGGCTGAGATTGCACCGCGCGTCCGCATGCGGCATTGCCGCGCGATGACCCAAGCAAGCTACCCCGCCACCCGCCTGCGCCGCACACGCGCCANCGGCTGGAGCCGCGCCATGCACCGCGAAACCGTGCTGACGCCCGCCGATCTGATCTGGCCGCTGTTCGTCACCGATGGTTCCGGGGTCGAGGAACCCGTTACCAGCCTGCCGGGCGTGTCGCGCTGGTCGGTCGACCACATCGCCAAACGCGCGAAGGAGGCGGTCGATCTGGGCATCCCCTGCATCGCGCTGTTTCCCAACACGCAGCCCGATCGCCGCAGCGACGACGGGGCCGAGGCGCTCAATCCCGACAATCTGATGTGCCGCGCGATCAAGGCGGTCCGCGATGCCTGCGGCAGCGATATCGGCATCCTCACCGATGTCGCGCTCGATCCCTATACCAGCCACGGCCAGGACGGGCTGCTCGACGAGGCCGGCTATGTCGTCAATGACGATACGGTGGCAGTGCTGGTCGATCAGGCGGTCACCCAGGCCGCCGCGGGCGCCGATATCATCGCCCCATCCGACATGATGGATGGCCGCGTGAAGGCGATCCGCATGGCGCTGGAAATGAACCAGCATCCCAACGTCCAAATCATGGCCTATGCAGCCAAATACGCCTCCGCCTTCTATGGTCCGTTTCGCGATGCGGTGGGTTCGGGCGGCCTGCTCAAGGGCGACAAGAAAAGCTACCAGATGGACCCTGCCAATGGCGACGAGGCGCTGCGCGAGATCGCTTTCGACATCGCCGAGGGCGCCGACAGCGTGATGGTCAAGCCGGGCCTCGCTTATCTCGACATCATCTGGCGCGCCAAACAGGAATTCGGCGTGCCCGTCTTCGCCTATCAGGTCAGCGGCGAATATGCGCTGATCGAGGTCGGCGCGGCCGCCGGGGTGGGCGACCGCGATGCGTTGCTGATGGAAAAGCTGCTGGCCTTCAAGCGTGCCGGGTGCAGCGGGGTGCTGACTTATCACGCGCCGCGCGCCGCCCAATTGCTCAATGGCTGAGTTTCGCCACGAGACCGACCGGTTGATCCTGCGCGATTGGCGTGAGGAAGACTGGCCGTTCTTCTGGGAGGGGACCAATACGCCCGGCGTAATGCGCTGGCTGGGCGGGGTTTGCGATGGCGCGAAGCGCGATGCGGCGCAGCAGCGTCTGCTTTCCTACGAACGCGAACATGGCCACACCTTCTGGTGCGTCGAGCGCCGCAGCGATGGCGCGATCCTCGGTTTCTGCGGTCTCAAGCGTTCGAATCAGTCGGGCGGCCCGCTCGGCATGATGGAAGTGGGCTGGCGGCTGCGCGAAGACGCCTGGGGCAGGGGCTATGCGAAAGAGGCCGCTACCGCCTCGCTCGATCTTGCCTTCGACCGGTTCGATGCGGAAGAGGTGATCGCCATGACGGTTCAGCGCAACACGGCCAGCTGGGGGTTGATGCAGCGGCTGGGAATGCGCCGCCGCGACGATCTCGATTTCGACAATGCGGAGTTCGACAAGGAGGACCCGGTCATCATCGTCTATTCGGTCGATCGCGCGTCCTGGACAGCCCATCGTGGCTGATATCATCGCCGAAACCGACCGGCTGATCCTGCGCACGNTCGAGGAANGCGACGCCGCCCGACAGGACCGCCTGCTCAACACGCCGGCGGTCATGGCGCGGCTCGGCGGGGTCAAGGAACTGCACGAAATCGAGGCGAANCACGCCAAGGCGATGGCGATGTANGCGCGCGAGGGCTTCAGCTTCCTGTTCATGATCGAAAAGGCGAGCGGCGAGATGGTCGGGCATTGCGGGATCAAGCGCGTCGACAACCCACTGGCGCCCAATGTCGGCGATCACGAGATCGGCTGGCTGGTGCGCGAGGATCGCTGGCGGCGCGGCTATGCCGAAGAGGCGATGCGCGCGGTGCTCGACTGGGCCTTCACACGCATCGCGGCGCCGCACGTCGTNGCGCTGACCAGCCACGCCAATGCCGGAAGCTGGAAACTGATGCAAAAGCTCGGCATGGTCCGCCGCGAAGATCTCGATTTCGCGGACCCGGCCTTCCCGGCCGAGGACAATCCGACGATCCAGTATTCGCTCACGCAAGAGCAATGGGAGAGCGCGAAGTGACTGCAAGCCGCCCCGGCGTAACCATCATCCCGATCCACGGCCACACGCCGCGTATCCACGACAGCGCCTTCATTGCGCCCGGTTGCACGATCATCGGCAATGTCGAGATCGGGGCCGACAGCTCGGTATGGTACAATTGCGTGCTGCGCGCCGACGTCAGCCGGATCGTCATCGGCGAGCGGTCGAACATCCAGGACGGCAGCGTGGTCCACTGCGATCCCGAGCGTCCCGGCGATCCCGATGGCGCACCCTGCNTCATCGGCGATGACGTCCTCGTCGGCCACATGGCGATGGTCCACGGCTGCCGGGTCGAGGACCGCGGTTTCGTGGGGCTCGGCGCGATCGCAATGAACAAGGCGGTAATCGGCTCCGACGCCATGCTGGCAGCGGGCGCCATGCTGACCGAAGGCAAGGTCATGGGCGCGCGCGAACTGTGGGGCGGCCGTCCCGCGCGCAAGATGCGCGATCTCGACGATGCCGCGATCGCGGGCATGCGGATGGGCGTGGCGCATTATGCCGAGAATGCCCGGCATCACGCCGCCGCGGTCGATGCCGCGACCCAGCGCTGACCTGCCCGACCGCGCCGCTCTGGCATCGCGGATCAGCGCGGGCGAGATATCGCTGCGCGTCACGCCCGGCGCGCGCAGCGAATCGATCAGGCTCGAAAGCGATCACGTCGCCGTGAAAGTCCGGGCCCGGCCCGAAAACGGCGCGGCGAATGCAGCGACGGAGAAACTGGTGGCGCGGGCGCTTGGGGTCGCGACGTCACGCTGTCGGATTGTGCGCGGCGCAACTTCGCGCGCAAAGGTTCTGTCGGTCAGTCCCTGATCAGCGCGCGNAGGGCATCGATCCGGTCGGCTTCGTGCGGCGGCTTGTCCCAGCGGATTCGGTGAATGCGAGGAAAGCGCATCGCGAGCCCCGATTTGTGGCGCTTGCTGGCATGGACGCTGTCGAACGCTACCTCGAACACCAGCTTGCGCTCGGTCTCGCGCACCGGGCCGAAGCGGTTGACCGTGTGCTGCCGCACATGCCGGTCGATCTTTTTCAGTTCCTCGTCGGTAAACCCCGAATAGGCCTTGCCCACCGGCAGCAGGTCGGCCCCCTGGTCCGGATNACCGTCCCAGCAACCGAAGGTGTAGTCGGAAAAGAAGCTCGAACGCTTGCCGCTGCCGCGCTGGGCATACATCAGCACGCAATCGACCAGCAGCGGATCGCGTTTCCACTTGTACCAATAGCCGACCCGCCGCCCGGCGATATAGGGGCTGTCCTTGCGTTTTAGCATCAGCCCTTCGATCGCGTCGTCGCGGCTGCCTTCGCGGATTTGCGCGAGATGGTCGAAATCGCGTGCTTCCACCACCCGGCTGATATCGAAATGGTTGTCGGGCAGCCGCCCCATCAGCTTTTCGAGCGTGGTGCGGCGATCGGTCCAGGGCCGTTCGCGCTGGTCCTCGCCATCGAGCAGCAGCACGTCGTACAGCCTGACGAAGGCGGGAAATTCGCGCAGCATCTTCTTGCTGACAGTCTTGCGCCCGAGCCGCTGCTGCAGCGCGTTGAAGCTGGCGGCGCCGCCTTCCTCGCCGCCCTGCGTCGATCCGCGCACCAGCAATTCGCCGTCGAGCACTGCGGGGAACGGCAGCACGTCGAGCAATTCGGGAAAAGTCGAGGAAATGTCGTCGCCCGAGCGGGAGTAGATGCGCGTTTCCCCGCCCGCGTGNACGATCTGGACGCGGATGCCGTCCCATTTCCATTCGGCCGCGTAATCGCCCAGGTCGACCACGGTCTCTTCCAGCGGATGCGCCAGCATGAACGGGCGGAAGGTCGGCAGATTGTCGATGTCGGGCGGCGGCTGGCCCTTTGCTGCCCAGTCGAACAGCGCGGTATAGGGCGGCTCCAAGCCGTGCCAGTATTCCTCCACCTCGTCGACCGACACGGCGAAGGCCTGCGCGAAGGCCGTCTTGGCGAGGCGGCTGGATACGCCGATCCGCATGCCGCCGGTGGCCAGCTTGAGCAGCGCATAGCGGCCTGCGGCGTCGAGCCGGTCGAGCAGGCGCGGCAGTTCGGCCACCACGCTCTTGCGGTTCATCGCCGACAGCAGGTCCACGCTCTCGCTGACCGAAGGCGGATCGGGTTCGCGATCGGGCGAGGGCCACAGCAGGCTGGCGGTTTCGGCGGTATCGCCCACGAAATCGCGGCTGAGCGTCCACAGGACCGGATCGACCCGGTCCTTGAGCAGATTGCGGATGGTCGAGCTCTTGACCGCGGGAAAGTCGAGCCCGTCGGCCAGCGCGGCGAGCGCCCAGCCGCGATCGGGATCGGGCGTCGCGCGCAGATATTCGGCGATCAGCCGCAGCTTCTCGTTGCGGCTGCGCGTATAGACCAGCGCGTCGATCAGGGCGGCGAACTCTTCCATGCTATGTCCGGGGGCGGGCGATGGAGGCGGGAAGCAAATCAGTCATCCTCGTCCTCATAGCCGACCAGCGCGAGCGCCCGGGCACGGCGCTGGTGCAGCTGGCACCAGCGCAGCAGCGCATCCTCGCGGCCNTGCGTGATCCAGTTTTCCTGCGCGTCGACTTCCTCGATCGTGCGCGTCAGTTCGCCCCAGTCGGCGTGGTCGGAAATGACCAGCGGCAGTTCGACATTGCGCTGCCGTGCGCGCTGGCGCACGCGCATCCACCCGCTCGCCATGGCGGTGATCGGTTCGGGGAGCCGGCGGCTCCAGCGGTCGTTGAGCGCCGAGGGCGGGCAGACCACGACATGCCCGCGCATGTCCTCCTTGCTGTGATCGGCCACCAGCCGCAATTCGCCCAGATCGACCCCGTGTTCCTCGTACAGGCGGCACATCTTCTCCATCGCCCCGTGCAGATAGATCGGCTGGCGGTNCCCCGCGGCGCGCAGTTCGGCGATCACGCGCTGCGCCTTGCCCAGCGCATAGGCGCCCACCAGCACGCAGCGGTCGGGATGCGCGGCCAGCCGGTCGAGCAGCTTGGCCATCTCCTCGGCGATCGGCGGGTGGCAGAACACCGGCAGGCCGAAGGTCGCTTCGGTGATGAAGATATCGCACGGGGNAACTTCGAATGCGGGGCAGGTGGGGTCGGCGCGGCGCTTGTAATCGCCGGTCACGATTACCCGCTCGCCCGCATGTTCGAGCAGGATCTGCGCGCTGCCGAGCACGTGGCCGGCGGGGATATAGGTCGCATCNACGCCGCCCGGCAGGCGGATCGTTTCGCCGTACTCGACCGGCACCGCTTGATGCGGGATCTCGCCGGCGTCGTCCTCGGCCCCGGTGCGATAGCGCAATTCCATGATCGCCAGCGTCTCGGGCGTGGCGACCGTCTGGCCATGCCCGCCGCGCGCATGGTCGGCATGGCCATGCGTCACCAGCGCCTTGTCCACGGCCCGGCTGGGATCGACCCAGCAATCGGCGGGGACGACATGGATGCCCCACGGCTCGGGCTTGATCCAGGAGAAGGGGGCAGCACTCATCTCCGACTCAAACGAAAAGGGCGCCGACCGTTCCCGGTGGCGCCCTTTCATGTGATGCGAAATGCCGCGTCAGCTGTTGCCGCCGTTTTCCTCGCTGGCATCGGCTTCGGGCTTCTTGTTGCCCGCCGCCTTCTTTTTCGCGGCCGGTTTGCGCTTGGTACGGGGCGGGGCGGGGGTGAGTTCGAAGGCCGGTTTGCCGTCCTTCATCGTCACCGAAACNTCNCCGCCGTCGGCCAGCTTGCCGAACAACAGTTCCTCGGCCAGCGGTTGCTTGATCCGATCCTGGATCAAGCGGCCCATCGGGCGCGCGCCGAACAGGCGGTCGTAGCCCTTGTCGGCCAGCCATGCGCGGGCTTCCTTGTCGAACTGGATGTCGACATTCTGTTCGGCCAGCTGCAGTTCGAGCTGGAGGATGAACTTGTCGACCACNCGCGCGACGGTGTCCTTGCCGAGATAGCCGAACGGCACGATCGCATCGAGCCGGTTGCGGAATTCGGGCGTGAACATCCGCTTGACCGCTTCCTCGCTCGCATCTTCCTTGGACACGTCACCGAAACCGATGCCCTGGCTTGCCATGTCGGCCGCGCCGGCATTGGTGGTCATGATCAGCACGACATTACGGAAATCGACCGTCTTGCCGTGATGGTCGGTCAACCGGCCGTTATCCATCACCTGCAGCAGGATGTTGAACAGGTCGGGATGCGCCTTCTCGATCTCGTCGAGCAGCAGCACGCTGTGCGGATTCTGGTCGACCGCATCGGTCAGCAGGCCGCCCTGGTCGTAACCGACATAGCCCGGGGGCGCGCCGATCAGCCGGCTGACGCTGTGGCGTTCCATGTATTCGGACATGTCGAAACGCTTGAGTTCGATCCCCATGATGCTGGCGAGCTGACGCGCGACTTCGGTCTTGCCGACCCCGGTCGGGCCGCTGAACAGGAAACTGCCGATCGGCTTGTCCGGGTCGCGCAGGCCCGCGCGGCTGAGCTTCATCGCAGTCGCCAGCTTCTTGACGGCCGCATCCTGCCCGAAGACCACGTGCTTGAGATCGCGTTCGAGGTTCTCGAGCGCCTTCTTGTCGTCCTTGCTTACCGATTTGGGCGGGATCCGCGCCATCGTCGCAATCACCGCCTCGATCTCGCGCGCAGTGATCTTCTTCTTGCGGCGGCTGGGTGGGACCAGCATCTGCATCGCCCCGACTTCGTCGATCACGTCGATCGCCTTGTCGGGCAGCTTGCGGTCGTTGATGTAGCGGGCCGACAGCTCGACCGCGGTCTTCAGCGCATCGGCGGTATAGGTAACCTTGTGATGGTCCTGGAAGGCGGTCTTCAACCCCTTGAGGATCTTTACAGTGTCCTCGATGGTGGGTTCGTTCACATCGATTTTCTGGAACCGCCGCAACAGCGCGCGATCCTTCTCGAAGTGGTTGCGGAATTCCTTGTAAGTGGTCGAACCGATGCAGCGGATGGCGCCGCTCGACAGCGCGGGCTTAAGGAGGTTGGACGCATCCATCGCCCCGCCGCTGGTCGCCCCGGCACCGATCACCGTGTGGATTTCGTCGATGAACAGGATCGCTTCGGGCATGCCTTCGAGTTCGGTGACCACCTGCTTGAGCCGTTCCTCGAAATCGCCGCGATAGCGCGTGCCGGCCAGCAGCGCGCCCATGTCGAGCGAATAGATCACTGCTTCCTGCAGCACTTCGGGCACGTCGCCCTCGACGATCTTGCGCGCCAGCCCTTCGGCAATGGCGGTCTTTCCGACGCCGGGATCACCCACGTAGAGCGGGTTGTTCTTGCTGCGGCGGCACAGGATCTGGACCGTGCGATCGACTTCGGGCCCGCGGCCGATCAGCGGATCGATGCGTCCGTCCTCGGCCTTCTTGTTCAGATTGACCGTGAACTGGTCCAGCGCGGTTTCCTTCTTGCCCTTGTCGCCCGCCTTGTCGTCACCCTGCGCCTCGCCGCTTTCGGCGCCTTCGGGCGACCGGCTTTCGACCGGCTTGCCGCCCTTGCCGATACCGTGGCTGATGAAGCTGACAGCGTCGAGGCGGCTCATGTCCTGCTGCTGCAGGAAATAGACCGCGTAGCTGTCACGCTCGGAAAACAGCGCAACCAGTACGTTCGCGCCGGTCACCGTGTCCTTGCCCGACGACTGGACGTGGAGGATGGCGCGCTGGATCACGCGCTGGAACCCTGCAGTCGGCTGCGGATCGGCGCTCTCGTCCGACTGCAGCGACTGGTATTCCTGTTCGAGATATTGCTTCACCACCGCGGTAAGCTCGGCCAGGTCGACGCCGCAGGCCGCCATGACCTGCGCCGCATCCTCGTCGTCGATCAACGACAGCAGCAGGTGCTCGAGCGTGGCATATTCGTGCCGGCGCTCGCCCGCGTCGGTGAGCGCGGCGTGAAGGGTCTTCTCGAGATTGGCGGCGAAGCTGGGCATTCAGATATCTTTCTCGTGGGACTTGCGCGAAGCGGACATTAGACAGCCTATGCGGCGAAAGTTAGCCAAAGCTGTATGCGGGCGTGATATGGGTACGGAACCCGGCTTTTTCAGCCCCGGCACCGGCAACTATTCCTTCGCCCCGAACAACGCTTCGGCCGCGTCGCGATGCGCGGCTGCGGCCTGCCGGTGTTTCTCGACCCGGGCGATCTCCGCTTCGAGCAGGGCGATGCGGGCGGCGAGCTCGCTTTGCGAATAGGGGGCCAGGTCCTCGCCGGCCAACTGGCTGGCGGCGTCGCCTCGCGGGCGTGGACTCGCGTCATCTTCCATTGACAGCAATGTCGCAATTCTGGGTGGTTGCTGTCAACGGTAACGCGAGGTATTGCGCGGCGGGCGTGCCGGGGGAAAGCGCGCAGCAACCGATCTAGAGGGGGTCCGCGAGTGGCAGCCAATTTGCCCGAGACGATGACGGCGATGGGATTCGACGAGGCCGGGGGGCCCGAAGTGCTCCGTCCGGAAACGCTGCCCGTGCCGGTGCCCGGCGCCAACCAGATCCTGATCCGGGTCGCCTATGCCGGGGTCAACCGCCCCGACGTTATCCAGCGGCAAGGCTTCTATCCACCGCCGCCGGGCGCCTCGCCGATTCCCGGGCTCGAAGTGTCGGGTACGGTGGTGGCAACCGGCCCCGGTGTCGGACCCGAGGTGCAGGGTCGCCGCGTCTGCGCGCTGGTGTCCGGCGGCGGCTATGCCGAATATTGCCTGGCGCATGTCGCACACAGCCTGCGCCTGCCCGACGAGATGGCGTTCGATACGGCGGCGGCCATTCCCGAAACGCTGTTCACCGTGTGGCACAATGTGTTCGAGCGCGGCTGGGCCAGCGACGGCGAAACGCTGCTGGTGCATGGCGGGACCAGCGGCATCGGGACCATGGCGATCCAGCTCGCCAAGGCCTTCGAGATGAAGGTGATCTCGACCGCGGGCAGCGACGATAAGTGCGCGGCCATCCGCGAACTCGGCGCCGATCTGGCGATCAATTACAAGACTCAAGACTTCGTCGCGGAGGTCAAGCGCTTCACCGATGGCGAAGGCGTCGATGTCGTACTCGACATGGTCTCGGGCGATTATGTTGCACGCAACATGGAATGCCTCGCCGAAGATGGCCGTCACGTCACGATCGCCGTGCTTGGCGGGCTGAAGGCGGAAATCAACATGGCCACCGTGATGCGCAAGCGGCTGTCGCTGACCGGATCGACGCTGCGGCCGCGGTCGGACGAATTCAAGGCGCTGATCGCCGACGAGATCTATCATCACGCCTGGCCGCTGTTCGAAGAACGGGCGGTCGCCCCGGTGATGGACCAGACCTTCCCCCTTGCCGAAGCCGGCGCGGCGCATGCGCGGATGGAAGAAGGCGCGCATATCGGCAAGATCGTGCTCGAGGTGTTCGGCGACTGAGGCGGGTTGCTACCTGACCGACCGGGCGGAGACCCTTTGACGCTTGCCGTAAGGCCCCGGACGACTCGGGATTGTCGCANTGTCGCCTATCGGTAACTCCACTGTGAATCGCCCGTAACAAACATGTGCCAGGACTAGGGCCGTAACCCATCAGGGGGTCCGGCCCATGAACGATCTGCCCAATCATTTCGACGCCGCGCACAAGGTTGCGAATTTCCCTTCGATCAAGCCCCGCGTACCCGAACGCAGGCTCGAAGAGCGACGCACCTATCGCACGATCTGGATCAGCGACGTGCATCTCGGCACCAAGGGATGCAATCACGAACTGCTGATCGACTTCCTCGACCATACCGACAGCGACACCATGTATCTGGTCGGCGACATCATCGACGGCTGGCGGCTGAAGAAGAAGGTCTACTGGCCGCCCGAACACAGCGATATTGTCTGGCGCATCCTCAAGCGTGCCAAGCGCGGCACGCGGATCATATATATCCCGGGCAATCACGACGAGATGGTCCGCCCGTTCAGCGGCATGAATTTCGGCGGNGTNGAAATCATGCGCGCCGCGTTCCACGACACCGCCGACGGGCGCCGGCTGATGGTCCTGCATGGCGACGAATTCGACACCATCATGCTNGCGCACCGCTGGCTCGCCTTCGTCGGCGACGCGCTCTACCACGTGATGATGAAGCTCAACAATTGGGTGGCCGCCGCGCGCAAGCGGCTGGGCCTGCCCTATTGGTCGATCTCGAAAGCGGCAAAGAACAAGGTCAAGAACGCGGTCGAGTTCATCTCGAAATACGAGGAAGTGGTCGCCCGCGCGGCGGCGGAGCGCGGCGTCGACGGCGTGGTCTGCGGTCATATCCACACCGCCGAGTTCCGCAGTTTCGAATATGGCGGCAAGCGCGTCGAATATTGGAACGACGGCGATTGGGTCGAAGGGTGCAATGCGCTGGTCGAACATGCCGACGGCCGCATGGAAATTCTCCACTGGCCCGACGAAGTCGCGCGGCGCAACCGCTGCGAAAGTGACGTCACGCCGTCAGTGCCGGAGGCCGCGTGACCGCGCAACTCGCTGCCGCCGGCACTCGTGCGGCNTGCCCGGCTGCCGCGCCNCAGCGCATCGCGATCGTCACCGATGCCTGGCTGCCGCAGATGAACGGCGTGGTGCGCACGCTCACCACGACCTGCGACCATTTGCGCGCACAGGGGCACGAGGTGCTGGTGATCTCGCCCGACCAGTTCAGCAGCGTGGCCTGCCCGACCTATCCCGAAATCCGGCTGGCGCTGGCATTGCCGGGCGTGGTCGGCGAAAGACTGCGCACCTTTGCCCCCGAAGCGATCCATATCGCCACCGAGGGGCCACTGGGCATGGCCGCACGCGGCTATTGCACGCGCCGGGGCATCCGCTTCACCACCGCCTATCACACGCAATTTCCGNATTACCTCGCCAGTCGGACGCACCTGCCCGCGCAGTGGTTCTGGCGGTATATCGAGTGGTTCCATCGCCCCGCGCGGCGCGTGCTGGTCGCGACCGAGAGCATCAGCGCGGAATTGCGCGCGCACGGCCTGCCNCAGCTGCATCGCTGGAGCCGCGGCGTCGATCTGGCCTGTTTCACGCCCGATGCGCCGCCGCCACCCGAATTCGCCGACCTGCCGCGCCCGATCCAGCTCTATGTCGGCCGGGTGGCGGTGGAAAAGAACATCGGCGCCTTCCTCGCCAATGGCTATCCCGGCAGCAAGGTCGTGGTGGGGGACGGCCCGGCGCTCGAAACGCTCAGGGCGGATCACCCCGAGGTGCACTTCCTCGGTCGCCGCACGGGACGCGGCCTTGCCGGATGCTACGCCGGAGCGGATGTCTTCGTCTTCCCCAGCAGGACCGACACCTTCGGCCTGGTGATGATCGAAGCGCTGGCCTGCGGCACGCCCGTCGCCGCCTTTCCCGTTCCGGGACCGCGCGATATCGTCACCGAACAGGTCGGTGCGCTGAGCGAAAACCTCGACCGCGCGATCGCCGCGGCGCTGTTCTGCGACCGCAAGAGCTGCGCCGATTATGGCGCGGGCTTCAGCTGGAGTGCGGCGACGGGCCAGTTCCTCGCCGGGCTGGCTGCACTCGAGCCGGAGGCATTGCCGAGCGCCTGAGGCTTTCGCTTGTACAATCGGGCACTCTCGCCTAGATGGGCAGGATAACGGCCGTCCCGCGAGGGGCGGCCCTTCTATTTTCGCAAGACGAGAAAAGGCATTTCCATGGCCGACCAACCCAAACCGCTGATGCCGCATGCGACCGCCACCTGGCTGGTCGACAACACCGGTCTGTCGTTCGAACAGATCGCGGAATTCTGCGGCCTCCATATCCTCGAAGTGCAGGCGATGGCGGACGATCTGGCGGGCAGCAAGTATACGGGCCGCGACCCGGTGCATGCTGGCGAACTGACGCAGGAAGAGATCGAAAAGGGTCAGGCCGATGCGGAGTATCGCCTCAAGATGCAGCGTGCGCCGGTGGCGGTCAGCCGGACCAAGGGCCCGCGCTACACCCCCGTATCGAAGCGGCAGGACAAGCCCGACGGCATCGCCTGGATCCTGCGCAACCACCCGGAAATTTCCGATGCGCAGATCGGCAAGCTGATCGGCACCACGCGCAACACGATCGGCGCGATCCGCGAACGCAGCCACTGGAACATCCAGAACATCCAGCCCAAGGACCCGGTTACGCTGGGCCTGTGCTCGCAGCGCGAACTCGACGCCGTGGTGGCCAAGGCGGCCAAGAACCTGCCGGTCGACGATGAAGAAGCCGCGCCGGTGGTGGCCAGCGGCAGCAGCGATCGCGAGAAGCTGATCGAGGAACTGCACGCTGAACGCGAAGCCAACGTCAAGGCCGCTGCCGAAGCCGCGCAGGAAGCCGAAGCCGCGGCGTGGCTCGAAGCCAAGCGGACGAGCGAAGACGGCGGAGAGCCGGGCGATACCGGCCCCGCCTGACGCATCGGGGAAAAGCATTCGAAGGCGGGGAAAGCGTTGGCTTTTCCCGCCTTTTTACTTGCGTTTGAGACGCAATACTCCATGCTATTGACATGGATGTAAGCAAGCTACCGAACCATCATCCGGTGCCCTGGAACACCACGTTCGAACCGCTGGCGCTGCCCGCCATGTTCGCGCGGACGGTGCAGGCCCGCCCCGATGCGCCTTTGCTGTATTTTCTCGGCCGCACCTTCACCTATGGCGAACTGTTCCGCGATGCGCAGGCCTTCGCTCATGCGCTCAAGCGGCGCGGGATCGCGCCGGGCGACCGGGTCGGGCTCTTCCTGCCCAACGTCCCGAGCTATGTCGTCGCCTATTACGGGGCGATGATGGCGGGGGCGGTGGTGGTGAATTTCTCGCCGCTCTATTCGGTCGAGGAACTCGAGCAGCAGGTGGCCGATTCGGGCACCCGCCTGCTGGTCACCGTCGATGTCCCCGAGCTCTACGCCACTGCGCAGAAGGTGCTGCAGGGTTCGGCGCTCAAGACGCTGGTCGTCAGCTCGCTGGCGCAGATGCTGCCGTTTGCCAAAGGGCTCGCCATGCGCGTGTTCGCGCGCAGCAAGATCGCGCGCGTCGACTATGGCGAATCGGTCCTCCGCTGGGACGAATTCCTCGAGGGCGGGCGAAAGCACGGGGGCAAGCTGCCCGAGATCGACCCGCAGGCGCTGGCCTTGCTGCAATATACCGGNGGGACGACGGGGACGCCGAAGGGCGCGATGCTCACGCATGCCAATCTGTCGATCAACGCGCAGCAGGTTGCCGGGCTCAATCCCTATGGCGACCCTTCGCACGAGGTCTTCATGGGCGCGTTGCCGTTCTTCCATGTCTTTGCCAACACGGCNCTGCTCAACCACGCGGTGGTGACAGGGGCGGCGATAGCCATGGTCCCGCGGTTCGATGCCAAACAGGTCCTCCAGACGATCGAAAAGCACGGGGCGACCGGATTTCCGGGCGTGCCGACGATGTTTCAGGCGCTGCTCGACCATCCCGACCTGGACAAGACCGATGTGTCGAGCCTGCGAGTATGCATCTCGGGCGGCGCACCGCTCCCGGCGCCCCTGCGCGAGAAGTTCGAAGCCAGGACCGGCGTACGGCTGGTTGAAGGCTACGGGCTTACCGAAAGTTCGGGTGTGATATCGACCAATCCCTACGAAGGCACACGCAAGCCGGGGACTATCGGTCAGGTTGTCATGCAGACCGAAGTGCTGCTGCTCGACAAGGAAGATCCCAGCGTCCTCGCGGCGGAAGGCGAGCCGGGCGAGCTCGCACTCCATGGTCCGCAGATCATGCAGGGCTATTGGAACCGGCCCGATGCAGCGAAGGACGTGTTCGTCGAGCATCAGGGCAAGACCTGGCTGCGCACCGGCGACGTCGCCACGCTCGACAGCGACGGCTTTCTCGAAATCGTCGATCGGATCAAGGACATGATCGCGGTGGGCGGGTTCAAGGTCTTCCCCAGCCAGGTCGAAGACGTCCTGCTCGACCATCCGGGGGTGAAGGAAGCGCTCGTGATCGGACGGCCCGATTCCTATCGCGGCGAAGCGCCGGTGGCCTATGTCACGCTCAACGCCGACGCTCAGGCGACCGGCGAGGAACTGCGCGACTGGCTCAATGCCCGCGTGGGCAAGCACGAACGTGCCGACGAAGTGGTGATCCGTGCCGCTCTGCCCAAGACCATGATCGGCAAACTTGATCGCAAGGCGCTGCGCGCCGAAGTGCTCGGCTGACCATACGACAAGGCCGCCTGCGTTCGCACGCAAGCGGCCTCGTGATGTAGCAAGGGCTAGAGGTCAGCCGGCGACGGTCAGCTCGGGCTTTGCCGAGCTTGACGANGGCGCGGTAGCCGCGCCGCTCTTGGCGTTGCGATGCGCGAAACGTCCCTCGACCTGCGCGCCCTGTTCGATCGTGAGCGCATCGTAGAAGACGTCGCCGGTAATCTTGGCNGTCTTGAGGATCACGAGTTCACGCGCGGTGATCGATCCCTCGACAGTGCCGGCAAGCCGGGCGGTTTCCGCCTTGATCGCGCCCTTGACCGTGCTGGTTTCGCCCTGGACGAGCGCGGAGCAGGCGATATCGCCTTCGACCGCGCCATCGACATGCAAATCTGCCGAAGCGGTGATGTCGCCGGTGATCGCGAGGTCCGATCCGAGGACCGAGAAGGTGGAATTGCTCTTGCTGGCCATGCGCTCGCGTCCCGGATTACTTGGTACGGGCGGGGTTGGGGCTCCGCCGGATTTCTTCGAGAACATCAGGAGCGGTCTCCAGGAAAGTGCGCGGATTGACCGCGCGATTGTTGATACGCACCTCAAAGTGGAGATGCGGGCCGGTCGAACGGCCGGTATTGCCGATGGCCCCGATCGTCTCGCCCGCGGCGACGCGCTGGCCGACTTTCGCGTTGAAGCGCGACATATGCGCATAGCGCGTCATCAGGCCGTTGCCATGCGTGATCTCGACCGTCTTGCCATAGCCGCCCTTCCAGCCGACGAAGCTGACGCGGCCGTCCGAGGCGGCGCTGATCGGCGTACCGATGGCCCCGCGGAAGTCGAGGCCCTTGTGCATCGCCCCGCCGCCGTTGAACGGATCGCGGCGGAAACCGAAGCCGCTGGAAATCATGTCCTTATGCGCCGGCGTCACCTGCGGCACGCCTGCGAGGCCACGCTCGAGCGCATCCATGCGTGCGATCGACAGGCCGAGCCGCACGAAGCGCGGGTCGATCGAACCATCGGCTTCGGTGGCGAGGTTTTCGAACGGACCACCCATCGCGCCGCGTTCGGCGGTGCGGATCATGCTCGCAGAATCGAGCCCGAGCTTCTCGAGCGCCGCGGCAGCGCGCTGGGCGCGCCAGTCGGCATAATGCGTGAGACCTTCGACCAGCGCGAGCTGGCGTGCTTCGATACGGGCGAGTTCGGCGGCTTCGGGAAAGGCTGCACTGACCTTCTCGACCGTCTCGGCAGCCTCCGACGCGCTGTCGCTGACGCTGCTGAATGCCTTGAGGTCTTCGGGCAGCGCCTCGCCCATCGCTTCGAGGAATTCCATGCGGCGGTTGAGGTCGTCCTTCACCGCGGCAATGTCCGCGCCATAGGCATCGACGCGTTCTTCGGCCGTGGCGACGCGGGCTTCGCGGTCGCGGAGCGAAAGCCGCTCGGTTTCCGCGCGATACTGCGTCCAGCCGGCAATCGCGACCGACGCGGCACATACCACCAGCGCAGCCAGCGCCAGCGCCGCTGCCGTCATCTGGACCTTGGAAGATATGGTGATGAAGCGCACCTGCCCCTCGGATCGCATGAAGAATTCGCGATCCGGAAACCAGCTGCGCACGCGATTCGCCAAGCCAATGATGGCGTTGCTGTTGCTCAAAACGACCCGTCCCTTATGGTCTTTTCACGTCCCACAGCCGGGCTACCAAACGATGGTTATGAAATCGAATCGCGGTTCCCACAAAATCCACGAACCGAAGCATCGATGGGACGAGTCGTTTTTATACAATCTTTCAGGGGATCGATTTTGCTTGCCGAAACGAAGTCCAATATTCCCAAGGGCTTAGAATCTTCAAGGGTCGAAGCGGGCAAGTCATTGTATAAGAACGACAAATTCCAGGGCAGATCGCTTTGACGGGCGCGCGGCGTCGAATCGGGCTGCTCGGAGGCAGTTTCAATCCCGCCCACGGCGGACATCGCCGCATATCGCTCTACCTCTTGCGCGCGCTTGCGCTCGACGAAGTGTGGTGGCTGGTCTCGCCGGGCAATCCGCTCAAGCCCAGGACCGGGATGGCGCCGCTCGCAGCCCGCGTGCGATCGGCAATGGCGCAGGCCCGGCGCGCGCCGATCCGGGTAACCGCGATCGAGCGCGAACTGGGCACCCGCTACACCGTCGATACGCTCGGCGCGCTGACGCGGCGCTATCGCAAGAACGATTTCGTCTGGTTGATGGGATCGGACAATCTGGCGCAATTCCATCGCTGGAAGGACTGGCGCGGAATTGCNCGAACGATGCCGATTGCGGTTATCGCGCGGCCCGGCTATGATGCCTCTGCAATCGCGAGCCCCGCGATGGCCTGGCTGAGGCGCTTTTCCGTGCCGCTGTCCAGCTTTGTTGGAAGGGGCGAATGGAGCGCACCGACACTGGTGACCTTGCGTTTCGATCCCGATGAAAGGTCGGCCACGGCAATTCGCCGCGCCGATCCCGATTGGGCCTTACGCTTCACCGGACCGCCTCCAAGGGACCAACTGACGCATCGCTTGATACTGTCGGGGGAGGAAACCACCGCGCCATGATGCGCGTTGGTCCTTCCATGGCNCAAGCCTCTCAATTCAGGAGCATCGCATCCGCCTATGACACAGGCGCAATCCATCCCGGCATCCGCCGGTTCCAATCCGGCACAGGTGATCGACTTGTCTGACGCAAACCTCGACCCGCTGCTCAAGCTCGTGCTGACGCAGCTCGATGACGACCAGGCGCAGGACATCGTGACCATCGATCTCAAGGGCAAGAGCTCGATCGCCGACCATATGGTCATCGCCTCGGGCCGCTCGACCCGCCAGGTCGCTGCCATCGCGCAAAAGCTGGCCGAGAAAATCAAGCAGGCCGGTTTCGGTCCGGTGAAGCTCGAAGGGCTTCCCGCGGCCGATTGGGTGCTGCTCGACGCGGGGGATATCGTCGTCCACCTGTTCCGCCCCGAAGTGCGCAGTTTCTACAATCTCGAGCGGATGTGGGCCTTCGGCGATGCGCCGCCGGTGGCCGGGAACGCCTGACGCCAGACCGATCTTGAGCAGGGCCGGCCGACGCCCGGTTGGCCCGATCGGACCATCGCCTGCCGGAGGGGTGCGCCATTCTCTTGCATATCATCGCCCGCGGCAAGATCGCGCGCTCGCCCGAAGCGGAGCTCGTGGCGCGCTATGAAAAGCGGCTCACCTGGCCACTGCGCCTGACCGAACTGCCCGAGACGGGCGGGCGCATTCCCGAGCCGCAAACCCCGTGCAAGACCGTGCTGCTCGACGAACGCGGGCAGGATCTGCCGTCCGAAAAGCTCGCGGCCATCCTTGAGCGTTGGCGCGACGACGGGATGCGCGAATGCCGCTTCGTGATCGGCGCTGCCGATGGCCATGCCGATGACGATCGCCACGCGGCCGATCTGCTGCTCGCCTTCGGCCGGGCGACGTGGCCGCATCTGCTGGCGCGCGCGATGCTGGCCGAACAGCTCTACCGCGCCACGACGATAATCGCGGGTCACCCCTATCATCGCAGCGGCTGATCGGGCAGATTGCCGCGATGCGCCGCCCCGCCGTCATCGCCGGATTGCTTGCCGCGGCCTGGCTGGGGCTGCCCGCCACCGCGCAGGCGCCTGCCCGGATCGACACCGTCGAAGACGCGCAAGCCGCGCTCGATGCCGCGCGGCAGCAGCAGCGCAACGCTCGCGCNCGCGGCGAACGGCTCGAACAGCGCGCCTCGCGGTCGCGCGAAACCGCGCAGAAG